>JGI20156J14371_10000559_pt1 | contig 32300 bp, 42 predicted proteins | sample COG_06_FD_14371 | JGI IMG/M metagenome (IMG submission 14371)
CAGTTTCTTGAAAAAGGCCCAAGTTATCTTCAGCCAATGATCTTGCGCGATGTCGCCGAAGCGGTTGATTTGCACGAGAGTACGATAAGCCGGGTAACGACGGGCTCTCTCATGGAGACACCACAAGGGACCTTAGAGCTCAAATCATTTTTCAGCGTCAGCTTGCAACTAAACGATGATCAAAGTTCACAATCGTCTGCAGCAGTAAAATTCAAAATTAAAAAATTAATTGAAAACGAAGACCCACGAAATCCAATCAGTGATGACGAAATTGTAGAAAATTTAAAAAATACTGGAATAAATGTAGCTCGGCGGACAGTCGCTAAATATCGCAAGGTTCAAAGTATTCCAGCATCGTTTATGAGAAAACGTCAAAATACGTTATCAGGGATATTGTGATTAACTTCGGGGTAACTTTTTTATTATTCGCAAATCAACAAGCCCATTGCGCAAAATAATACCTTTAACTTTGGCAGAGTTTTATAATTACATAACAAAATAATCCGCACTGCCTATGAAGTTTCACTTTAATTCAATGGGTATTGCCTAAATGGTCGCTGTGATTGCGTCGGCCAAGATACTGATCCCTATACTTCACTCTGTGAGTTTTCTTTACGTGTATCATCAATTGCAGTTTCAATTGTTTTCTTAATTTCCACACGTTTTTTTATTACATTCTTCTCAAACCTAATCTTATTGTTTGGGTCTATTCTTTTAACTATGAGGCTAACATCGGCCTCATTAGTGGCCGCTATTGTCATGTAATGATATTTATCTTCGAACATAGTGAACGAGCGCATTAAGTTAGTCTGTGCACGATTTATATAGATTGCCAGCATTATCGCAGTAGCCACAAACAGGTAGATATGGATTACAAACGTTAGTAAATATAAAACAGACACCGCAGCCAGAGGCGGAAAAAGTCTGTACTTCAGCAACCAAAGTGGTGGGACAATCCAAGCCAAAGGATCCGGTGACAAATTCAAAATATCACAACGCCCTGTTTTATCTCTGTAAACTTCATAGTTTTCGTAGCTCTGAAAGTCACCAAACGTATGCTTCTTGAACGCATCTAATACGAACTCTGTCTCATTTTCAGTTGAGTAGCCAAACGCACTCTTAATCGGATGATCGATTAAAATATCAAATACCACTCCATCACGAAAGAAGGTTAAAAGCCACTTAGACTCCTGATCACGATCCTGAAGAAAGGTTTGCCGCAAGCGCTTTGGACCATCTAGGTAAGGCTTTCCGTCGATTGCGACTAGAATATCATCTTCTTCTAANCGTTTGACAAAATCTTGAACCGTTATTCCTCCGATNGCAATTTTGAGTAAAAATCCNTGTTTATCGGCCTCATCCACCAATACCTCGTCGGCGCCATCAAGCTGTTCGCCATTCTCTACCAATTCCTCGCTCATGGGAATTTAAGAGGATTGGGAGCTGGCTTGGATTTCACTTTTTTTGGAACAGCTTTTTTCTTAGCTGCAACTTTTGCAGCTTGGTTCATCTCAAAAATTTTGGCTGCCAAGTCTTTTTGTAGCATGATCAATTGGTCAACCTTATTTTCAAGTGCCTGAAACTGTTTGTACGTTACGATACTATCTCCAGAATCCTCCGCTCCTTCATTTGAGGCATCTGATTGTACAAAGAATTTCTCCATGTTTGATAATTGTTGAGCCAACTGGTTCTGCGTCTCCTGAGTTCTTGATTGAATACTTTCCAACGTTGTCGTCGCAAATTGCTGAATCAGACCCTCCACTTCTTGGATGGTNAGCTTTACAGCCTTAGAATATTTAACTTCAGCACCCGTGATATCATCGATGGCTTGCTTCGCAGATGCCTCAAGATCTATTAGAGTTGACTTAATCAGATCTTGGTTTTCAGTGTTGGATTTAATTAGTTGAATGGATTCATCCAATTTAGCGACATTTTCAGTAAAAATAGCCAACGCTTCAATGGAAACATTAGAATTAGTTTTCAGTGTTCCAAGAGCCTTGTAATACATCAATGAGGCTGCTCCGAGAGATACTAGCCCAGCCACAATCGAGCTCATAAAAATGATCATTACTGAATTGTAAATTCTTTTAGCTTGAATGTTCACAACCTCAAATTGTTCTCTGAGATTGTGAAATTCCTCGGTCACTCCAGCTGCTGTGTCTGCAGCGTCTAATGCAACTTGAATACTATCCTGAATGTTGTCTTTTGCTGTTGTTTTAGCTGCCATCTATCAAAACCTTTTGGTCTGTGCCGCACTAGCCTTCAAACTGTNATAAGCACAATCTGTGCCAGTCGTCATAAGAACCGACTGGCTAGGCAAAGATCTCGACTTAAAATTAAACTTTTTGCAACCCCAAGGCCTTTTTTTATCATGGGTCACGAAAAAGTGCGTACAATTGAAACATCTTATTTTGGCCATATCGCATCTCTCACTCTGAGCACTAACCTCTGGATAGAGAACCGCATTGATGCGAGTAGCGACAGAAACGCTCCGACGTAAACAGCAATACCTTTTAAGGTCTCACCCTCTTCTAAAAAGAGCTTAGCCTCAAAAACCAACCAAATTGCAGCTCCAAAAAAAGTTACTGAAGATATCAGTTCACCCGTGGATCTTTTACGTTGTGCCATAGTCCACTCCTCAACCTCACAATTTCGAACCAAATTCATCAAACAGAAGATCGTCAGGAATATTTGGATCCTCAAAGATTGGATTAGTACCGCGCTCTAACTGAAGCACATAAGCTAAAACAGACGCAACTGCCGAGAACAAATCCTCCGCTACGTCCATGCCAATATCACCAGTGAAAAATAGGGCCCTGGCCAATAGCGGGCTGCGAACACGGCTAATGTTAGCTTTATCAGCTTCATCAATTATTCGTAGTGCCATAGGACCCTTGCCCATCGCGATGATATATGGAGTATCGCGCGTTTCTGGTTGATATTTCAATGCCACTGCAAAATGCGTGGGGTTCGTAATGATCACAGTAGCGTCACCTACGTTTTCAATAGCCTTAGCTCTCTCAGATGCTCTTTGGCTAGCTTCCATTTGCAACCTTCTTATCCGAGATTTAACTTCAGGAGACCCTTCACTATCTTTTGACTCGTCCTTCATGTCCTGCCTGTTCATACGCAATTTCTGCATCCACTCATGACGGCTCCACAGAAAATCCCCCAAAGCAATCACAGCCAACACCACGACCAGACCACCAACCAAGGACATCAAAGTTTGATGGAATACCGTGAAGCCATCACCCAAAGATGAACTGCTCAAGTATAATAATTTTGGCAAAGCAATCCAAATTATAGATCCAGTCACTGCTATCAAAAATATAATTTTCATAATTGATTTAGTGAGTTCAACTAACCCTTTGACGGAAAAAATTCGCTTCAATCCGCTGAGAGGATTAATTCTGCTAGGCTTAAAAGACATCGCTTTAAGTGAAAAATTAATAGATCCAGCAACAAAAAATTGTGTAAGGATCACAGCGGCAAAAATAGGGAAGGCAAAAATAGCAGCACCACCCAAAACAAGACCAAATGCAGCCTCAGAGCTAAATACACGTAGCACCCCTAAGCTTTCAGAGTGATCCCAACGGAATAGGGCCGCCCAACTGGTAAGCGCATTCCTAGAAATCATACCCAAAATAAATAAAACAATTAAACCCATGAAACTAGAACCAAAAACAAACATTTCTTTTGATGAGAGGATTTCGCCATCCTCCTTTGCTTTATCCAAACGTTTTTGAGTTGGATCTAACGTTTTTTCTTGACTATTGTCTTGCTCAGCCATCACTTTTCTCCAGGAGCAACGACATTACAAGATCAATTATTAACTGGATTAAATCTTTAAACGCGAAAGAAATCGCATCAACTGAATAGAACAAAATCAAAAAAGCGCCAATAAGTGTCATTGGGAAGCCAAAAGAAAATAAGTTAAGTTGCGGCGCCGATTTTGTAATAAACCCGATTGCTATGTTCACAAATAGTAAGACAATAACGATCGGCAATACAATTATTGCAGCAGAGCGGAACAATATATCGCTTGCCGAAAGACCTGCGGCCACCAAATCACCATACCGGGTGAATTCACCTAATGGGTAAAGGGTAAAACTTTTATATATCAGTCCTAAAACTATCAAATGCCCATTAACCGAGAAAAAAATTATTATAAGAAATAGCATGAAAATCTGGCTAATAACTGGAGATTGGCCACCTCCTGTAGGATCAACCTGAGAGGCGAATGCCAAGCCAGAGGTCGCTGCAATTTTTTCACCCGCCAAGCTGACAGCTGCGAAACAAATATTCAAAACCAAACCTACCGTAAGGCCAATAAATATTTCCTGCATGACAATTAAAATTAGTTTTGGACCTAACAAAACCGGCTGCTCTGGAAATTCAAGGGTTCCCAATATCCAAAAACCCAAGCAAAATGAAAATACAATCCTAATTTGCAATGGCACCATTCTACCACCAAAAAAGGGTGCCGAAATCAAAAAAGCGCCAACTCTTAACGACGCAATTAATATTAGTATTAAAAACGTAAAAAGTTCTTGCAACTCCAGTCCGGGAAGAGCACCCAATTCATTAACTATTGGTAGCAAATCAGAGACCCTTTCTAGATATTTCGTCAAAGATATAACTAAAATAATCTGTCATTTGAGTAATGGTAAATGTAGCCATCAAAGACATGGCAAGTAAAACTATGAATAGCTTTGGTACAAAGCTAAGCGTCATTTCATTAATAGAGGTCGCGGCTTGAATTAAACCGATAAATAGTCCGACAGAAAGCGCCACGAGCAAAATAGGTCCCGCAACCACAATAATTTGCCAAAAAGCCATGCTAAGATACTGAACATTTTGATCAAAAACCATAACTTTAACCCACCACAAATGTGGACGAAAGCGAGCCTATGGTCATAGCCCAGCCGTCAACCAATACAAATAACAACAACTTAAAGGGAAGAGAAATCAACATAGGCGACAGCATCATCATGCCTAAGGACATAAGAATGGATGCAATCACGATATCAATTACAAGAAAGGGTAAAAAAATTAAAAACCCTATTTCAAAAGCTGTTTTGAGTTCAGAGGTAATGAAAGATGGCAATACAATTGATAGGGGTATTGCCTGAGTATTTTCAAACGGTCCCTCGCCCGCCATCTCAGCAAACATATTCATTGTGTCGGAACGGGTGTTAGCAACCATGAATTCTTTCAACAGATCTGTGGTTGAAGCCAAGGCCAACTGGGCAGATGTTGTACCCTCTAGGTAGGGATTTAACGCAGTCTCATATATGACTTCAAAAATTGGGCTCATGACGTAAAAAGTAATAAATAGTGCAATCGCAATTAGCACTTGGTTGGGTGGCGTCTGCTGAGTGCCCAATGCCTGGCGCAAAATAGATAGTACTATAATCACCCGTGTGAATGCTGTCATTCCCAAAACAATCGATGGAACTACTGTCAGCACCGTCATTAACACAAGGATCTGTAGTGACAGAGAATATGTTGCTTCACCATTTTCGCCGACGCTTGACGTCAAAGCGGGCATGCCTAAAACACTACCGTCTTGACCAAATGCAGAAGACGCCAGCAAAGTAAAATATAGGAAAAAAACTACCTTAGAGAACTTGTTTTTCATGTACCTTCAAGCTCCAAGTCAGTCTGCTTGAATAACTTATTTTCTCGTTCCTTCGGTAATTCGACGACTGATGGGGCGCCGTTCCTATTCGATACCACCAGAAAGGATGAACCAGAGCACTCCAAAACAGTGGCTGAAGCAAATTTTGATACTGCTACAGTATTAATGACTTTAATTGCTGAATAATTTGACTTATCAGACTTGAATTTTGAAAATTTGGAGCGCTTAACCACAACTTGTATAGCCACAAGAATGATTAAAAATATTAGAACTATAACTATTTTACTTGGGTCGAAATCTGGCATTTATTCACTCCTCCTAGAAAGAGAGCAAAACAGATGCCATTCTAAAAATATTAATTTATATCAAATACTTATATTAATATAATCTAAGTGTCATTTATTTGAAATTAAATGACACTTAGATACTCTCCATCCGTTTTTCAGGTTCTACAATTTCGCCAAAACGGATGCCAAATCGCTCTCCAATCATAACCACTTCGCCCTTAGCAATTTTGGTATTATTTACAGAATATCAAGTGGATCTCCAGCTAATCTATCGAGCTCCACAACAGATCCCTCATTCAACCTCAAAAGGTCACGAATCGTGATTTCAGTGCGGCCAACTTCGACAGTCAGCTCTACATCAATATTTTCCAATACTTTTAAGTTTTCAATACCAACGTGTTTTTTGTCAGCATCATCAGCTTTTTTATCTTCAGCCATTTTCTTTGTCCTTTTTAAGTGAAATTCTTTTTGTCATTGAAACCGCGGCGTTCCCACCCAATTTCCCAATTTCAGCTTTGTAAACGGGCTCACCCGATACCTTTATGGTAATATTTTCTGGCATGGAAATCGGAAAAGTATCGCCTACACCACTTTTTAAGAGGCGTCCTAAATTCGCTTTGGCAGTCGTTAACTCAGCCGACAAAGGCAAATTTATGGACAGGACTGCCTGCTCTAATTTTTCTTTCCAAGTGCGATCGTCTTGTACAAATTCGTTTTGAACACGCGACCTTAATTGCGAAGATATTGGCTTTAATGTTTGCAAGGGATACAAAACGTCAAAGCTTGCCGGCTCTGAATCTGGCATTTGAACCATAAATGAACACACAATCACTGTATCTGCGCCGTCAACAAAAGACACAAATTGGATATTCTCTTCTCGAGATAATGGCTCAAAGCTTGTCACAAAAAGATCTTTCCAAGCATTCTCCATTGCCCGGTTCATACCGTCGGTGATAATTTGAATAATTCGCTGTTCCGTTGCCGTAAACTCTCCCTTCGCTTGATGAAGAGCTTTTATTTTTGAGCCACCATAATAGGAATTAGTCAAGATCGAGATAAAAGAAGACTGCACCACTAAGAGAGAGTTACCCCTCAACTCGTCTAGTCTATTGGTCGTCACACTTACAAAGTTATCGCAAGTCTCAACATACTCATCAAACGATTTCACTTCTGGAGGAAAGGATGAGATCCGCGGCATAATTCGCAGCATCGGAAGAAATACAGAGCGTGTAAATCTACAAATTTTTTCATTAACCATTCTGAGTGCATAGTAGTCACCAAGAAGTGAAAGGTCCTCTGAACCAAAATCAAACTCTCTAACTGCTGTGGTATCAAAGACCGCAGGAGTGTCTTCCTTACTAGCACCATTATCTAATCCACTAAGTAGGGCTTCCACTTCGTCATTAGAAAGTTTTCTAGAACCAACCATTTAATTTGGGCCTTTTATTGGAGTACAAACGATGTGAAATGAACGCCTTCAACACCGCCAAAGCCCTCGAGGTCCTCTAGTTTTACATTTATTGCATCCTTTATGCTGTCGGCAAGCTTATCTCTGCCGACTTTTCCGTCTATGTCATCTACAGAATAAGTGCCCATAACCCCCAAAACTTCCGAACGAAGGGCCATCTGATGTTTTTCGACGTTTTCAATTACAGTTTCATCGTATTGGGTAGATACACCCACGCTAATTTGTAAAAATTGCTTTGATTTATTTAAGTTAGTCGTAAAATTATCTGCAAAAGTGTAATAGCTCGTAACAAACGTCTCATTTACAGGCGTCTCTTTTGAAACCTTTTGTGGCTCCAGGTCCTCTTCATTGAGGCCATCTGCACTGGGCAATTGTCCAGCTTGTTTGAGTTTTTTCTCAATCAGCTCTTCAACCTGTTCCACTGGCGTTTGAGTGGGCATAAATAAGAAAGCCCCCGCCCCAAGCCCTATGCCCAACAATACGATTGGACCCAATCCAAAAAGGGCGATTTTCTGGAAATTGATTTTTCGTTTTGGAGCTTCTTCAGCCATAATCTTATCCTAAGCGATCAAGTTCAAACCAGTTGGTGTTCTGTAAGAACTGGTTGTCTGAGTATTTTGAATTGTAGCACTTTCTAGCACACTGTCTGCTTTGCCAGTAAGCTTGTTTCTGTTTTGACTTGAGTTTTGCCTTTGCTGATCAGCGCCACTCTGCATACCGACGGAAAAGCTCGCAAGTTTCATACCATTCTGGCCGGTTAATTGCAGCAACGAATCTTCGTTTGCACGCAAAATACTTGCAGCAGCCTGGGTCTCTGCGAACATCCGAATGTCTAAAGACTGTTTGTCCATCAAAATGTTCACTTTGATTTTTCCAAAGCTCTCCGGCTCTAAATTNATCTCGAAATTTTCTTGGCCGTTCAGAACCTTATCAACAACTAGCATACTTATTCTTGAGGCATACTGAGCATCATAAAGGGAAACATTATTATTAANGCTAGACTGATGGCCGATTGTACTGGCTGTTGATCCAGATTGAGCTTGAGACGTATTTTGATTACTAAATTTCTCACTAGAATAATTTAATAAATTTATATTTTCGCCAGAAACCAACCTAGAGCCAGAGGTCGCTATTGTGGACGGGAGCGAGCTTAAACTCGAAATCGACTTTAACCTTAAAACTTCTGCTGCCTCAATAAAAGACTTAGGATCAAAAGACGTAGACGTATTTTGACCTTCAACCAGAACTTTATCCAGTTTCTTGCTTATAAAGTTAGCCTTTTCGAAATTAGACTTGAAAAAACTTTTTAGCTCAGCCGTTAAAGCTAGAGCACTGGAAGCCACACTATCATTATTATCGTTATGTACTCCGGCTACTAACTTTATTTTTTGATCTAAAATCAATTGAATTTGATCGACATCGATAGGTTTCTTATTTTCTTCAAAAATNTGAAATCCATAGTTTTTATCTGATGAAATGAATTTGTTGTTTTCTGCACCAGTCTTTGCCCAGGCATCAATATTCAAACCCGCAACGTCCATTCCAGTAGTTTTTAATATTATTTGTGTGGCGCTAGAAGAAAAAGCTGACATTTCTTCTAGAGAATGCAGGAGTGCTTTAGCGTCGCCTCTAATATCGGCACTTCCATCAATGACACCATCAGCCGTTCCAGAAAACTGCTGCACCTCGAAACCTTGGCCTGTGCCAATTTCACTATTTGTATATGATTTTAAATTTATTTTAAATCTAACAAAATCTGGAAGTTCTTTTAAATTTGTATCATTAGGTATCGCTAGTACAACGAGCAATTTGGAACGTGGGTCGACGCTGGGGTCAATCTCAACAGTCTTCGTTACCCCCATCAAATTTGTACCTAAAACTAGGTCTTGTTGCTCAGGTAAATCAATTATGTCGAACGCACCCAAATCACCTTGATGATCAAACAAATTAACTTTAACGGGAATAAATGGATCAAATTCCTCCGTTACTATGTCAGAAGTTGCTAATCTTAACTGGCACGACTTGCGGTATTAAAAATTCACCAGTAATTGGTTCGTTGGTTTTTTGGTCACTTTCAGGGTATACGTAATCCTGCAAATCTACTTTTAAATCTCTGATATCAAACAATATTGTCGATGGACCAGTATCATTCACCTCAAGTTTCACAGGTGCACCTTTTAAAAGCCCAGTCAAAATGCTTAAAGCGCCGCCCTCGGCCAAATTATTCTCTAATGTCTTATCGGGCTGACTTACATCGGTTGAGTTCTCATCAGAAAAGTTCAGTGCCCGAAATAGTTGTTCCATGGTAAATATGTTAGATCCGGGATAGCTGTTGTCAGCAACAATATCCGCTGAAACCAAATTTAACCTAGAGTCCACAAATGCAGCCGTCGCATTTAAATCAATACGGGCCCCGATATTTCCACCACTTTCCAGGTAACCAACAAGGCCATCAACCCCTTGTTCTTCGATAGCGCCTTCTAAACTATCTTCAAATTTTATTAGTCCATTATCAATTGCTTGAGAAAGAAATTCTTTTGGAGAAAGTTTATTTTCAGAGGCCTGTTCTAGATTACCAATACTAATATTTAACTTTTCATTTTCCGACAGAGTCTCAGGATTTCCATCACTCAGCGAATGCAACACAATAGAAAAATTTGCAAAGAGTGATTCACCATCGCTTCGCAAATCGTCAGCGCCTTTTAGTCCTAACTGCCAATCGGCATTAGCCGACCCAATAACACCACTGAAAGAGATACTCATATGCAAAACCTCAAGCCTTTTCAGGATCAATGATGCAAATTTTGTACCAATTATTTTTTCCGAAAGAATATATTTCGGTCAATTTTTTTTAATTCCTTTTCTCTAAACTCTTCTATTTTCAAATCATTTAATTTTTCTATCATTTTTTTATTCTTACGTTCATAATTAGATACCAGCTTTTGCAAATGTATTTTTTCCTTGGTAAGAAATTCTATTCTATTTTCGACAATTTCTTTTTGACTGATCATTTTTTCACGCAGTTTACTATTAATCAGTGCTCGGTGACCGCTTTGAACCACCCCCAACTCCACCGTCTCTTCAATATTGAAGGTTAAATCATTTTCCAATTTACGAATTTTATCAATATTTTCATTGACACTGCATAATTCAAACTGTGTTTTTAATTTTTTATTTTTACCTTGGCGGTAAATTAGGTCAAAAATCTTATACTTAGCCATCAGATCAATTACCCGAATACATTTGAAAGCAAACGCTCAGTTTGCACAAATGAGAAATTTTCTGCTTGATCTTGATGTAGGAAACCTACAATTTTTGGCCAAACCTGGACTGCCAGATCTAGGTCTGCATCTTGACCCTGCACATACCCACCCATCAAAAGAAGATCCTGATTTTCCTGATATACAGACACTAATTTCCTCAATTTACGAGCGTCTTGCAAATGCTTTTCGCCACATAGTTCATCCATAAGGCGACTTACAGAATTGCTGACATCGATTGCAGGGTAAATTCCTTGTTGAGCCAGTTTACGTGATAATACAATGTGACCATCCAGAATGGCGCGAGCATTATCAACAATTGGATCCGAAACTGTGTCGTCACCATCAGCAAGAATTGTGTAGATCGAAGTTATGGAGCCTACGCCATTTACACCCACACCGGTTCGCTCAATTAACTCGGGTATTAGAGAAATGACAGATGGAGGATATCCCCTAGCCGTCGGCTGCTCTCCCAAAGACAATCCAATTTCTCGCTGAGCATGCGCGACCCGCGTCAAAGAATCCAAAATAAGTAAAACATTTTTACCCTGGTCTCGAAAATACTCTGCAATGCTGGTAGCCCTTTTCGCACCCTGTATTCTAAGAAGTGCAGATCGATCCGCGGGAACGGCAACAATTACAACTTTATGCTTTGAGTGAGAGCTAGTGATTTCTTTAGAAAAAGAAGCTAGTTCTCTTCCCCTTTCTCCAATAAGCCCAACGACGATTACGTCTGCCTCAGCACTTCGAGTAATCATACTCAAAAGCACTGACTTACCGACACCTGACCCAGCTACAATACCCATCCTCTGACCACGGCCAATCGATGTTATTGCGTTAATACTTTTAATGCCAACATCAAAAATCTCTGTAATCCCCCCCCTGTCAAATGGATTCACAGTTTTCCCCGCCATAGGGTAACGCTCCACCACCTCAATAGGACCCTGCCCATCAAGCGGATCACCTAACCCATCAATCACCCGCCCCAAAAGCTTTGAACCGACATCAATTTTTTTAAGCCCCTCAGTAGCAGTAACACTGTCACCACTAAAAATTTCTGAACCTTTCTCGTATTGAAAAATTATGTTTTTATTATCCCGAAAACCAATAACAGCTCCCTTTGATAATGATCCAAATTTTGATTTAATAACGCATTCCGAGCCAATTGAAGCTGGGAAATGGCTACTTTCTATAACCTGGCCGTCAAAGGAAGTGACCGTTCCACTGTATTCTACCCTTTCGACCTCAAAAACGCGTTTCTCGACACTACGAAAAACCTTTTCAAGCAATGACTGACCACCTGAAACCTGATTATTTTCTTTATTAGCAGGCATCTGATTCAGTCGCCTTTCGCGAAATCAAACAATGAAACTCGTGCGGAGGATTTATTGCATAATACCTCAAATTCGCCTCGCTTAAGAGTTTCCTTCTCGTCAATTCGATACTGTAGATCGCCATCAAGAACCAATTTATTCAATACCGTAAAATCTTTAGAATTTAGGTGAATTTTCACTTCATTATCATTATCAGCTATTTGTTTTACTACACGGGAAATTTTTTTGCCAAAAGGCGCTGGCATTTTATCAATTTTCGTGCCTGCGAGATCCGACGCTACGGACAATATAAAATTAGATATTTGCGTCTCTAATTCATCAGCAATAAAGTTGGATGCTCCCATTACTGCCTTTAGAGTAACCGATAAATCTTCTTCAGCCTCTGCTAGTTTTTCTTCAAAACTTGTTTTCAGTTCCGCCATTTCTTTCGAAAAATCAACGCCCTCACTTCCAGAACGCCTTTGTGTTGAGACATCTTCTATCTGACTACTTAAATCTGAGTTCACAAACGTGTCATCAGAAATTTCGATATGATTTTCATTTCTAGAATCTTTAAACTCTTTTTTATTCGAATTTAATAAAACAACCTCACCGGTCTCCTGTGAGTCCTGTGTTTTGCGTTCAATGATGTCATCATTTTCATTTAAAAAAGACGTTACAACAGACGCTTGCTGTTCGGCCTCCATTAAATCCTTGTCTTCAGAAATCTCAAGGATGTTCTTTTGTTCAATCTCATCCAAAGAGAGAGTTTCATTTGCGCCGAGTTCTTGTTGATCTATGATATCATTTTTTTCATCACTATCCGCAAGGTTTGAACGCACTAAATCAAATAGACTATTGGATTTCACAAACTTTTCCTCGCCAATATCAGAAATATTGTCGGGTCGAAACTCAGTTAGGCTAGCCGCTTTAAGCAAACCAACCAAGTCGGAACTGGTTAAAGCCTTCTCATCATCAGGTACATCTGAGGCCGTATTCATTAGACCATTTCCTCACCACCTCGACCAGCAAGAACAATTGTACCATCATCCGATAGCTTTCTAGCTACGTTAATAATTTGTTTTTGAGCTTCTTGGACTTCAGTAAGTCGGACAGGACCAAGGGCCTCCATTTCATCGCGAATGTTTGCTGCTGCGCGAGTCGACATACAGCCTAATAATTTGTCTTGAAGAGCAGCTTCCGCTCCCTTCATCGCAATGATCAAAACATCTTGATCAACAGACCTCAGAAGTGTTTGTAGCGATCTATCGTCCGAACTTGAGAGGTTTTCAAAAACGAACATATTGTCTTGGATCTCCGCCATGAGATCTTTGTCTTCTTTTTTGATCGAGGTGAGAATTCGTGTTTCCATTTCTGTTTTTGTAAAGTTCATAATTTTAGCAGCCGCTTTTACGCCGCCAATTTTTGACGCACGAAGAGAGGTATTCGCAGCAAATTTTTCTTTCATCACGCGCTCTAGCTCTTTGACGGCGCCTGGCTCTACAGTCTCAATTGTGGCAATCCGCCTAACGATATCCGCTTGGATGTCGTCCGGTAGTAACGTTAGGACATCCGCTCCTAATCCAAAGTCTAGATAGGAAATAATCAAAGCTTTAATTTGAGGATGTTCATCTATAATCAACTCAGAAATTGCGCGAGCATCCATCCAATCTAGAATATCAATGGCTGACTCTGAGCTCGCTGGTGTAATTCGGCCTAGAACAGACTGAGCCTTATCTTCACCCAACGCACGTATCATAACATTTTCAATATAGCGTCCAGCACCCAGTCCTAAACCAGTTTGCTTTTTAATGGTTTCAAGAAATTCATCTAAAACCATATTGACCGTGTTTTGGTCGACGCCCGCCACAGAATACATTGCCGTACCCAAGTGCTGAACCTCTCGAGGCGTCAAGTTTTGTAAGACTTGCGCCGCTTCTTCTTCACCAAGAAGCATCATGAGGATAGCAGATTTTTCTGTGCCAGAAAGCTCTGCTAATTTTTCGATGTCTGATACTTCTTCAGCCATTTTTCACTCCTAAGATAGCAAATCGAGATCTTGCCGCATTAACTGCTTAAAGACGTTAGCCACTCGACCAGCCTCGTCTGCCACAATCATTCGAACAAGGGCAACTTTATCATCATACGTGTTCGCAGTGTCCAAAAGATCTGCGGAAATTCCACTCTTCTTTTTAGGCTTTAATTTTGCCTTGATGCCTTCAAGCGTTTCTCCTTCATCCACCTCAACTGCTTTTGTACTTTCAACACGTTGGGTAGCCAAATCAGCCATAGTTTCGGCCTCAGCATACAACTCCATAACTGAGTTGGTACTTGAAGTAGGTACTAAAATCCTTGAAAGCATTGGACGCACTACACCAAGGGATATAAAACCAAGCAGTATAACAATCAAAGTTTTTTCAATAATCGATTTAAACCAAGCCGTTTCATACCACTGGATTTGCTCACCAAAAATTTCATCATTAAACAATTGGGATGTAATTGTTAAGCTGTCGCCACGATCACTTTTTATTCCAATTGCGCTAGAAATTAATTGCTCCAACTCATTTTTAATTTTATCCGAAATGGGTTCATAACTGACCTCGCCAGTATCTGGATCAATCACTTTGCGATCTCTAACTAATACCGCAGCATCAATTCTAGAAATCGTATTAGATGGTGTAGTGACGGTTTCAAATTTACGACTGACCTCATAATTCTTAAGCTCTGTTGAAGATTTTGTCTCAAATTCACTATTTTCTTCAGCTCCACTCAAACCAAGCTTTGCACGCGAATTTGCCGTATCTATTTGAGCCTCTGCTGGCGGCTGATTAGATATTGCGCCTGGAATACCAACTGCATCTTTTTTTGCAGTTACATTCAGAGAGCTTTGTTCACTCAAGATGGCAGAGTCATTTGGATCAACCAGTTCCTGAGAGGTCTCGCGACGCGTAAAGTCAATTTCCAAGTTCACTTGCGCGGTCACATTTGAAGCACCGACAATTGGCGCAACCAAGCTTTGAATTCTAGACCGGTAGATACCCTCTAATCGCATCCTGTATGCGAGCTGACTGTCAGCCATGACTTCATCAGGATTATCTGGAGAATACGATAGTAAGCGGCCAGATTGATCAATGATAGATACGCCACTTTGTCCCATGCCTGGGATCGACGACGCAACTAAGTTGGTGATTGCCCTGACCTGGGTTTGATCAAGCTGCCGCCCATTCTTTAGAGTAACAAATACCGAAGCGGTGGGAGCTGTCTGATTGCGAATAAATACTGACTTTTCTGGCAACGCTAGATGCACTCGTGCAGCCTGTACGCTACTTATCTCAGCGATAGATCTCGATAGCTCGTTTTCTTGTAATTTTTTTAATTTCATTGTTTCAACGGAACGGGAAACGCCAAGCGGCAGATTATCAATCTCCTCAAAGCCATTTGCGGAATATTCTGGGAGACCTTGAGCTGCTAGTGAAATTCTGGCTTGATGATAGTCGTTCGTAGGTATCAAAACCTCCCCAGTAGCTGGATCGAGCTCCACACTCATGCCCATATTTTTCAGAGATTCATAAATCTTAGATTTGTCTGCATCAGACACAGAGGCGTACAAAGTAGTCATGTTAGGTTCGCGCATGGATACAAAAACGATCGCAGCCGTTACTGCCGTCAGTGCCGCTAAAATAGTTGGAAATGCACGTCGAAAGCTAGGTTGATCGATAGCTTCACGAATATTGGCGACAGCATTCTTGGGCGAAGTAAGCATGTTTTTTGAACTTACTTCGGTAGTTTCAATGCTAACCATCTGATCTGTATTTGCCATAGTTTTTATCCTACCCGCCTTATACCGGCATGTTCATGATATCTTTATAAGCGCTTAACGCTTTATTACGGATATTGAGAGTTAACTGAAATCCGACTGATGAAATTTGTTGATTAATCATAACTTTAGACAAATCACTTTCAGTACCAAGCTCATAGTCTCGAGCTAATTGTGAAGCTGAATTTTGAGCTTGTGCAACTTCGTTCAAGCCATCAGAAACTCTTTTGGAGAATGATGGACCTGTTTCAACAGATTTCGCCTGTAAGACATCTGCTGAAAGCTGAACCTTCTGCTTAATAGATGACAAATTTGTGTTAACAGCGGTAATATTTGAGCCTTGAATTTTCATAGTATATTCCTCACCCAACCTTTGCATGAAGTTTTGAACTGAGCGCGTCCATAGTATTTCTCGGGCTCAAGGTTAATTCATTGTCAAAAACGATATTGGCGCACCCAATTTCCGCTGAATGACTGAATATTTCAGCGCGCTGAATGACATTGTCGAGTTCTCTTACATTCCCAGGCCAGTCATGCTCCATGAGCTTTTTTAATGCCTCTGACGAGAGCACTTTTAGAATGGCTTTTTCAGAAAAATTTCTTGTAAGAAGATGTGCAGCTATCGCTGGTATATCAAACCTTCGTGATTTCAGTGCACTCGTCGATATTGGAAAGACATTTAGACGATAAAACAGGTCTTCTCTAAAATTGTTTAACCTGATCTCTTCAACCATATTTCTGTTAGTGGTTGCCAAAACTCTAATATCGACAGGAATTTCTTTTGTGCTTCCAACCGGAGTCACTACTTTTTCCTGCAAAACCCTGAGTAATTTGGACTGAAGCGCAAGGGGCATTTCTGATATCTCGTCGAGTAAGATTGTTCCAGAATGTGCCGCTCGGAAAAGACCGGTATTTGATTGCATGGCACCTGTAAAGGAGCCTTTTTCATGCCCAAAAAGCATGGATTCTAACATATTTTCAGGAATTGCCGCACAATTCACCGCTATAAAGGCTTCATCTTTTCGTGATGATTTGGCGTGCAAAAGCTTTGCAACCACTTCTTTACCTGTGCCTGTTGGACCATTTACCAGTACACTTGCACTGGATCCTGCGACTCTACAAAGTAGGTTCACTAAATCTGCAGTTTCAGGGTCGTCACAGGGCAAGTTAACATACTTTCCCAAAAATTGTTCTACAAACATATTTAAATAAAAACAGCTTATAGATGAACAATCCGTCAAATCTACTGGCACATGAACGAACTTAATAGCTCCGTTGCGCTTTTCTTTAATCTCAAATGTCTCAGAGGCAGCTATGAGTACAAATACTTTAGTGATTTTTTTAGATCGAATATACGACTCAAACTTATCAGAATTAACGTCGCAATTTTTCGATGCTCCAGAAATGATTAAGTGCCGCTCTTTGGAAATCGTATTGATACAAGATTCATCATCCAAGATAGACCACTCCACACCTCTTTTATTAAGGGCGCTACAGATAGATTTGGTAAAGGTGTTATCCCCAGCATCAATTAAAAAGTTTGTCATCTTCGTCCTCCACCGCAGTGATGCACGTCTCATGCCAAATAAAATATAATATTAAAAAACAATTAATTAAATAAATTTTTTGTAGGAAAATATAATGACGCAGTGCAACATTCATAATTTTGACACTTAGCTAACATAAAATAAAATACGTCGTTAAGGTTTATGAAGGAGAAAATATCATGAATGCAAAAGCCGCTATAAACAAATATACTGCGATAAAAACACAAACACTTTCTAGTCAAGACATCGGGTACAATGTAGTTAGCACCGCTCTAATTAAGCTTGAGACAAGTTTGCAATCGCTCTTGACGTCGACGAATCCAGAAAAATCTGCAAAAGCCTTCGAAGCAGCTTTACTCACAATCTACTTTTTACAAAAAAGCTTAGATTTTAAAGACCAGGGGAATTTAGCAATAAATTTATATCGCTTATATGAATTCTGTCGGGTCAAGCTAATCGAAATAGGTATTCAAGACAGCTTTGGTAATCACGAAATACGAAAATGTCATTCCTTTGTGAATGAAATCCGGTTAAGCTGGGATAGCGTAAAAAATAAATAACCGGTTAGGCAGCGCAATGTATGCACCAGAATTTGTATTCGGAATAGCTTCAGCAGAGCTGGCTTCCCGTTACATAACCTCAAGTCTGGAAATTGAAACAATCGCATACAAAATATCGATGCTTCTACAATCTAACTATAGCGGTGAAAATTCAGAAAATATTAAAAGTACAGCTGAGTCGTTTATGCATAGTATGCTTGAAGCAGGCATCGAAAATTCCGATGCTATTCTATTGAATTATCAATACGAAAAGTTTCTGTATAAGGGCAACGGCAAAATTAGAAATTGGTCACCGATGTTTGGGGACCCTATGCAGGGCATCAAAAAAAAGCTCTATACACCAACAATAGTAAATCGAGATTTCAAAGCCTTTGTTTACAGAACGAAGCAAAGTGGAGCTTACAATTGCCCACCAGGATGGTCTCTCAGCAGCCAAACAACAAATGCTTTTCTCAACAAATTAGGAAACTTAGAGGTAAGTGCTTTTGATATAATTAAGTCAAGCGATTAAATTGGTGTGTAAGTGTGGCCTAAGTTTAGGTGTGGTAGATATATTGAAGTACTTGGTGGCCGCTATATTCTGTTGGTAGGCAGGCGATACAGCACCCTGCGCTAACTGTCTATTCTCTGTAAGGATAGCAGACGGAGTAAGATAAGGACTAAATAATCGAGACGTATAATCTGCAGTACCTTGGGATCTATCCGTGCGATGTACAGGTGTTATAGTTTGCCCTGCAGGGCCAAAAGAACTTGAGTTAAGAACACCAGAAACTATCGGTTGATCTGGAAATTTAACAGCCGGAAGGTTAGGAGTTTTCAAGTCTACAGCTAGCATAACTAAACCATAGACACATTTACGAAGCTACTTCAAGATTTTGCTAAAAAGGAAACATAATGAAGCGAAAATGCGCTTTTTGCGAAAAGTCTCGTTTAGCGTTTATCTGGGTTATTGCTTCGGTGATTATAATAAATGCCGTTTTTAATCTTGTGTACTCTAATGATGCCCTCACTACATTCCAAATATTAAAGCTTCCACTGGGGCTTTGCATAGTGGCGTTTTTAATTAAGCTGTTACTTAAAAGAGATTAATCACCTTAATCTCAAAATCAGTCTACGCCGCGGATGTGACAACTGAACTCAGCAGAGATGGCTCAATAGACTGTTCTTTATTTAAATTAACAACTAAATCCGCCTTGTGTGTACATTCATCTTTGCCATTATAATAGGAACAAGAAATTACAAATTTCATGTCTCGGTGCGAGCGGTTATTTTTTTCATTTAGCGTCATAAATGGTCCTCCTTACAGGCAAATATGCAATTTTCGTGCCAAAAATTAGATTATGTTGTAATTTATTATATAGACATAATGAATGTCTGGATTGTAGCCGTTTTTAACTAAGTAATCGTTTAGTCCATCCATTATTCTGTCAGTAATTACTTTGCGCCCCTCAATGGTTGTTAACTCTGCGCTGGTAGTATCCACAGCGAGGGTAGAAATTTCAGAAACGAGGTCGGCTTCAATTTCATAGATTGCTTTTATAAAAAAATCAGCTGTGACGTTAGTCTGAAATGTGGCTACCGCAACCTCGAAACTGAACAGTTCTTTGGTATCGAGCAGACGTCCCTGGAAAACGTTTTCAATTTTTAAATAGTTGTATTTGTCAACAAGTACAGGGTTACCGTCGCCTGGCACACCCTCTGAACTCAATTCCGTATCTGTTGACCCCTGCAAACTTTCGGATCCTATCAAAGCATCAACCTGCTCTGTGTAGTACACACCCGAATAATCAGTTTTCACTAATAAATGCCCGAAGCTAAATAGCAACAGAACTAGTCCAGCCGGTAAAAATATCTGCAAATAAAACATATTGCTCCCCCGGTGTTGCGCCCAGCAAAAAACATGCCATGAACTTTATGTTAGCTAAGTTAATTGATTGTGAGGTCTTTCCCTCACTTCAACGCTCACACCCAAGCGGTCCTCACCCTCACGAAGCAACTGAGAACTTGAGAGTTCCGTCAAACCATCGAGATCAGTTATTGTAAACGACACCTCAGCCTTTGAACTAGAAATTGGTGTTATGATCTCATTTTTGACGTACTTATGACGTAGCTGCTCATAACTTTTGAAAAATTCAATCCATTCCTCAAATTCACCATTCGAAATATTTACGGTTGCAATCACGTCCATTTGGTAGTGAGCCCTCTTGGATAATCAGTTACATCATTGATCTCTAATCTATCTTATTCCAAGCTAGATTTTATGCAAAACATTTCTCCAAAAATTAAATAGTTTTGGCATAAAAATTGCGCTCTCTACCTGCTCGGCTAACTTGGAGAACCCATTTAATGCTTTTCTATCAAAGTCAAAACCGTCTTGTAACATTGATTGTTGTAGCCATGCCTATAATTGCTGAAGCCAAGTCGGCATGCATTAACACTCCAGAAAATATACAGGTTTGCGAGGATGCAGTTAATGACCAACGGTCATTAAAACCAAAAAATAGCTCAAATTTAGATACCATACAGCTCTATTACTCTGGAAGCATATCATACAATGGTCCATTTCTGGACGAAAATAGCAAAATTAAATTTTCACCGAATTCAGAAATTCCTGAAGATCCCCAAAATGTGCCGTCAACAAACAAAAACGAACCTGCCACCGAAAAAAGTTTAGAAGACTTATATGCTGCGACTAGTTCGAAATTTCGAAGTTTGTCCAAAGATGAAAGAAAAAATGTACAAAGATGTTTGCGGCACGGTTCTTATTCCGGAAAAATTGATGGCCTGTGGGGAAAGCAAACCTTCGAAGCAGTTCTAAACATTCAAAAGAATAGGCATTATAACAGTGATGATACTGACGAGGTTAATATAATTGCAAAGATTAAAAATGCATTTTCAAAAAAAGACGCCTGTTATGAGTTGATTAGTGAAACTTTCTCAATGTAACTTTTCCTCAATGTAACTTTTCGCTTTAAAATATATTTCAAGGAATATAACCTGTTAAGGTGAACCTGTATTCCCACGCTCAACCGCAGCTAGGAGGTCAAAGTGTCTGATCAGAAACAAACAGACGAGGCGAAGATAACTGTTGACGTTCTACGAGTCAAAGAGGACGAAAATACATATATCAATAGTTCAAAAGAGCGAATGTTTGACGTAGTAAGTTTATTCGTAACTAATGCAGAGGGTTCCGTTTCGTTAAGTGATTTCTCACAAATCTTTAAGACTGTAACCGTTTGGATTAAATTCAGACCCCGCAAACTGGGAACTTATGTTGAAGTTATGAAAGAACGGAATACGGATACAACAATCAGCGTCCGTTATAGCGCAGATGAATACATACCTCATGTGAAGGAAGTTCTGAGAGATCATAACATTCGGGTTAAATCGATTGCTAACAACGTTATGGTGTGTCAGATTCCCAAGCCAAGCGACCAAGACATCGAGATAGCGGTACAAAAAATAAAGGTGCTTGCAAATACGGCAAGATCATCACTCTCGCAGGTTAAAGCTGATACAATCCAAAGGCTGCAAGCTGCCCTAAAAAACGAATATTTAGAGGCCAAAGATGTAAAATTTGCAATAACCAATATAGAAAAAGTTGAGCAGCAAATGGCAGCCATGCTGACATACTTTAGGTTGGAGAATGAAAAGAAGCTCAGTGGTCGAAAATTTGAATTTGATTCTAGAGGCTAAAGAGATTTGGACAACAGTTAACAAAAAAATAAAGAAAAATGGTAGTGTTGAAGTGTAAAATATGTGTTTGCGCAAATGTCTTAGATATCCCAGCTTTATATTAGCTAGTCTTTTGTGGCTTTTTGCCCATCCCGCTTACGCTATCTCATCTCCACATAGCCATAAGCAAATCATGTTTCATTGTGTAGAAAACATACCAGAGAAATACTTTTGCGCAAACATATCGGTAATTAATCCAAGCTTAATTTTAAGGCTACCAAGGCTAGAACAGAAAAGGATTTCTGGGTACGTCAATGCCTTTCGCATTATGCCATCAATTACTAACCTCACAAAAAAAACTATTGTATATGCAAAAATACGATTAAAATTCTGGAATAATCCTGAACTATTTCATGACTTCGTAATCCAGCAAAAAATAATCCCTAATGGTAAATCCCATACAAACATTTCTTACTTGATTAGAAATGACGTACCAGTGCAGACTTCACTCTATGGGGAACTACTTTCCACAATAGAAGGCAATTCATATGAAAAATTAATTCTGGAATTGTTAGAAATAAAATACCTGAAATAATCCACTCTTTACGAGAATACCAAGCTCAGGAGAGATTTAGTGAAAACATCTCATGTCACATAATACATTATATTTATTGTTAACATCCATTTTAGTGGGAATACTTTTAGGTATTTTAGGAGCAACCGCAGCACACTATTTTAGAACTGGAATATATTTTATTGAGCAATTTATTGAAAGTAATTTTCAGACTACGAATAATTTCATTATAATTTTTTGCAGTCTCAGTGTCGCCGCATGTCTAATAACATTAATAAAAATAAGATTTGGCGTAACGAACTGGCAAGGGCCAGCTGATACAATCTTTGCTGCTCACAGAGTAGACAACGAGCTTGATATTAAAACTGGTGTGGCAAGCACTCTAGCGGCATTCCTCTCAGCCGCTGGTGGAGCATCAGTAGGACAATATGGTCCATTAGTACATTTTGGTGCAACCTTGGGCTCGTGGATTAAAGCTATCCTCAAGCTACGTATTAGCACAGATATTATTCTCGGAGGAGGCGTTGCCGCCGCAATATCTGCCGGCTTCAACGCTCCATTAGCAGGAATAATTTTTGCCCACGAAGCCATATTACGCCATTTTTCGTTGAAAGCGCTGGCTCCAATAGCTTTAGCGTCGGGTACAGCGTTCGTAATTCACAATTACTTATGGGATGCATCTACACCGCTAATAGGACTTTACTCTGGGATAGAACTTGGTCCCATGATGCTACTTACAATTCTGGCCGGTCCATTTTTTGGCCTTGTTGCAATCCTGTTCATGTTTACACTTATCACCTTTTCAAAGCTCCCCAGAAAAATAGGTTTAAATCAATTCCAGTCGATTTTAATAGCCATTATTGGATTAAGTTCAATTGGTACATTTTATCCTGAAGTAATGGGATTAGGGACCTCTACTATAGTAAATCTTACTACTGGAAATACGCTATTATTTGCTGCGACTACAATTCTNGTAGCCAAAATTATTGCAACAGCTTTATCTTTAGGATTTGGATTTTTTGGTGGTGTTTTTTCGCCGGCTTTACTTGTGGGTGCTGCAGCTGGATCTGTCGCAACATCTGTTCTGAATTTTTTAGGAATACATTACTTTCAAGGACTTGATCTTGTCATTTGTGGAATGGCGGCAGTTGCAGGATCCGTTATTGGGGCACCAATATCAATGATCATAATCGTATTAGAGCTTACGGGATCGTACGGTTTAGCATTAACATCTACAATTGGGATCGTTACTTCAACTATGGTCAGCGGTCGATTATTTGATCATTCATTATTTGACAGGCAACTTCTAAATCGGGGAATTGACCTTTCGCAGGGTCGAATTGGCATAAGGCTAATGGAAGAAAATATTACATCTATTATGTCTTTGGCTGTCCTGAAATTTAAACCTGGAGTTAGCATAAGAGAAGCAATGGAAGAAATGGTAAAACTTCAATGTAACGAGGCTTACATAATCTCGAATGAGGGAAAATATATTGGAAAATGTCACCTAAATTCGATAATATTTGCAAGACCAAGTGATACGGTCGTAAAATACATTGATAACGAGGCTCTAAACATTAAATCGGATGCCTCTTTGCAGCAAGCTATTGAAGCCGCCGCAGACTTTGTGGGCGAAACAATACCAATAGTTGATAGAAAAACTGGTGTATTACTCGGCACTATAAATGAAGGTGATTTATTTAAAGTCTATCTCGATATACAGGGTCAAACAATCGATTTAGAAAAGAAATAATTCATTTTGCATGGTATTTGTTTACCTAAATCAGCTTGGTACAATAGTTGCTTATCTAGTACATGGCAGTTCAAAAAAAAATAACACGGCGCGCGTTCTTTTCTTTGGCTCTTCTGCCAACCTTCGTGGATGCAAAGCCACTTGTAGACTTTAATCGCGGCCTTGGATTATTTTCTGATCAAAAAAACCCAATCAGTAACAATAAATTTACTGGGTTAGAGCTATACAATGATCCAGAACCTGAACTACGTAACTTAGGTGCGCTTAAATCAAATAGAATTTCTCATATCCAAATTAATAAAAAATTAAATTTGCATCTAGTAAACTCGAATACAAAAGAAGAGATTTCCTTTCAGTTTCCAAAAAACTACAAATTATCTAATCAAGATCTGTCAAAATTAAATTCCTTCCTGAAGGATTGGAGAACAAACGAAATTAAGAACTTTGATAAAGTCGTATTAAACGATTTTCTAAAAGTTTGCTTAAATTGTTCTGGGACAAATAGTATTCTATCAGTAAACGTACACTCTGGGTTCAGATCAAAAAAAACTAATGAGTATTTAAGACGAAACAGCCATAAAGTAGCTCAAAACTCAATGCATATTTTGGGTAAAGCTATAGATTTTTCAATCCCCGGCACCGGTATCAAAAACCTGGCAAAAATAGTTAGAGCCAACACTAAAGGCGGTGTGGGAAGCTACCAAACTTTCGTCCACCTCGACAGCGGTCCCCATAGAACATGGTCATAATTGAGGTCCCCAAATTATATTTAATGCTAAAAAATTTTATTGTATTTAAATTGCTCTAATAAAACCAAATCCATCTAAAGCACATTCATAATTTATATTGGTCACATTTTGGCTTAAGATTTATTTTACAAAAAATTAACTTTTCAAAAAATTATTCGCAATCTAGATAACCACTAAGCATGCATTTTTTTGCTTGTCTAATTGCATTCGTAATTTGTAGTTGCGTCATTTTGTGTTCTAAGTTTTTTTTGTTCTTGCGTGCTGCAACGTCACCGTTCGATGCTGCTAAATTGTACCATTGATGAGACAAAACCTTATCTTTTTCAACGCCAGCTCCTACTTCATACATGTTTCCTAAGTTTGCCATTGCTGTTGCACTGCCTAAACTTGCTTTCTGCCGCCATTCAATAATTGCCTCAGAATAATTCCCAAGCATATATGCTCCGAAACCTTTATCGAAGCCTTGTGAAAAGACTATTTGACTACTTACCAAATAGATTTTCATTGCAAGAAAACTTACAAGTTTCATCGGTTAGCTCCACGAAAAATTTAACTTCTCTTGGCATTAAGAAAACTCAGACAAAGCTCGTTAACTTGTATGTATCTAATGGTAGTCTATTTAAACAGAACAGTAAGAGATAATTCTACCAACTCAGCGCGAAAATCGTCACTTTAACGTATCCGAAACATGGTTGTCTTACCTAAACTCTCCAGAAGTAGTAAGTTTTTAAGGATCATTATGGGTTTTATAAACTCAACAACAAATACTTAATTTGCATCATTTCGGCACACAAATGGCTGAGTACATTTCAACAAACATTTGATAGCTTTCTTTGAGCAATTTCGATTACGGCTGAACTTTCAAGCTTAATACAAGTTACCAATTCGGATTGGGCCCAAACCTTAGAACCCAAAACAGCTATTTCGTTACAGTTACTAGTGATACAAGTTCACGGAAATGTAGAACGCGATTGATCCAAGGCTGTTACCAATTTCAAAGTAGGACGGAAACGCCATACATACCGCCCAAAATTGGCAAACCAACTATTGCCAGTGTTAACAAAATACGCGCTATGTGCCACAAAAAGTAGCTGTGTGTATGCGAACTATCGCTCATTTTACTGCTCTCTTTTATTTTTATTGGTAAGAAACTACTAACATTAATCAATAAATCCACATCAAAATACGAATTGAAAGGATGCGTATGTGCACTACCTACANATTGAATAATTGCCCAAAACAAACACTATATATGGCCAAATAATGTGANAAAAAAATCACATCCTGTGACCTCTAAGCTAATGACCATAAAATTTTTATTTAATNAATTTAAAATTCCAGCAAACCCTGACGCACCGATTTAAGATACAAAGCGCAGACGTACAGGCCAAGAAACTTCGACTGACACCTTTGCAGGCACGGACATGATCCATTCTCGTAGCTGTGTCCACATACCCTTTCGGCATTTTGTCTGTAACGAAAAGCCCGTCTCTCGACAGAAAGCAGAAAATGCTTGGCTGGGGTCTAAACCAAGATAATGCGCATAAGAGTAAATATAATCGGGCACGAATTTGGGACATCGAAAAGCAGATAAATCCCCATTTTCGATTGCCAATATATAAGATTTTGGTAGCCGCAATTCTAGTCTAACGTCAGTGATTGATTTACCTCGAGTTGCTCGCTCACCGCGCATAATGTCACCCAAAGTCACTTCAAAATCATCAAACTCTTGATACATTCCCAAATCCAACTCTAAACCTGCGTTGAAAGTTATATAATTTGCATAAGACTTACGACAGCTAGTGATTCAAAACTATACCACTTTTGGTGTGCAATCAATAATCAACCACAATCAGATGTATTATTCCTAGATTTAAATAATTCACGGAGAACCTTGTTTAATCGAAAAATTTAAAAGGTATTAAATTTTACTTTATAATGCAAAATATGTTAAAAGTTGCCTAAGTAAAAAATACTCGTGGTAACCCACAGTTATTTTTGACGTAGTCCAAAATAAGCTTAATGAGTGAAATCATGAGAAAAAAAATTAATCGGGTAATCTCTGTAACATTAATTTCAATCAATTTTGCCTTGGTAACCACAGCATGTCTTAGCGCAGATATTCCATGTAATGTAAAATTAGAATTCGGTAGTAACGCCAAAGGTTCAGTCGCCAACTATATACTCTCACTGCAATTGAAGAATACAACGGGACGGCAAATTTCTGGTGCATCTGTAATATATAGTGACCTCAACAATGAACAGCTTGGCAATACAATGTTGGTTTGTTCGAGTGGCCTTGAAAATGATGTCAAACCAGGAAGTTATGGAAGTTGTGTAGGAATTTTACAAAGGGTAGATGGAGCATTTATGAACGCTTTTGGAAGTGAGAAATGGACAGAAATAGTTAATACACAACTCGCCAAATTGAATGCTGTTAAAAAATGTGAAGTACTTGGGTTCTCTTATTAGATTAAATTTTGATACACAAAGTCTAAGCACTTAAAAACTCTTACAGTTCAAAAATTGCAGCGGCAAGTAATCTAATTTCTCCGCAATATGAATGTGCTATATTAACTAAGACTGATTATAAGTCATTTAACTTTAAATGTGTTCCTAAGCGAATCCAACGTATTTTTTAATTGGTTAGAAATATCGCAATCTACCTCAATTTTCATTTTCTTTTCGGCGGAATGCACCTCAAAGTTTGACGTTACATCACTGAACTTCGGGTCTAACTGAATTTGAAGCCTATTACCTTCAATAGTTCCAAGGAACGCCCTACTTAAATTAAAGTTGACACTTTTATTTGTTTCCAGGTCGACCACCACATAAGAGTCAGTTGAAAGTTCGCAATTAGTTATCAGTTCAATTTCTGCGACTATTTTTTCTTGAGAACGATCAAAAACTGAGTAAAATTTTGATGCGGCCCAAAAAGTAATTGCATTGGTGATGAGAAGCAAAAGGACTAACATGGTGATATTTTTCATTTCAAATCACATTCCAGATTGTTTTTCAGCACAAGCTGAATATGGTATTTCACATTTACTAAGACCCGGTTACGCCCTGTCTAATTCATATGCGATATATTTTAAATGACATATAGTAGAGATCGATATTTAGAAGGGCACAATCTGTATAATAAAGATGCGAAATTCAATTCTGAACTGGAAACAAAGTTCAATAAAAGGTTCAATAAATACGGCGCAAATCCAAAAGGCAGTTATTGGCTTAATGCTGAAAGACAAAATTTGCGCTTTGAGATCATGTTCAAAGAAATCATTAAACTTGGGATTAAAAAAGCATTCTCTGTTGGCGATATTGGTTGTGGATACGGTGCACTTCTGCAGTTCATCATGGAAAAATATAGCAATGATAAAATACACTATTATGGCTACGATATCTCAAAAGAATTAATTGATTACTGCAGAAAAAATTATTGCCAAACCGGTGCTACATTTTCTGTTGGGTCGAAGCCCCAAAAGAGCTTAGATTTTTGCCTTATTTCTGGTACCTTCAACCTAAGTGCTACGAAAATTTATTCTGACTGGGAAAACTATATATTCAGAAATTTAACCAGTTGCTGGCAGCAGACACAAACGGCTCTAATCTTCAATTTACAGACATGCAATAAGCCCTACATATCNCATGGNAATATTTTTTATGGAAATAAACACGCTATCGCAAGGCGATGCGGCGTATTATTTGGGCCAACTAGTTTTNCGAGCCACAGCCAGCTGCCGCATGACACGACTTTTGTTATCAAANGAATATANACAAAATAATAAAATCAGACGTTATNCACGTTAAAATTTATCAGATAATTTCATCATTAATCGTATTAGGNATTAAGTTTAATGAGCAGCCCCATCTTACTGGGCCAAGTTAATTGTTGGTGCATGATTGGCTTCTGATCCATGTTTACAATAGCTTCAGGAGCTGGTGGACGATAACCCAATGCACTCAGTGATCTCTTTGTGTTGTAGTGTTTCCTCCATTCTTCAATGATGATCAGCGCTTCCCAAAGGCTGTAGAAGATCTCTCCGTTGCGCAATTCATCTCTGAACCTGCCGTTGAAGCTCGCACAGTATCCATCAAAATATATATTAATCAATTATTTACATCCGGACCCACTGAGGTGAAGGTGGCAATTGTTAATCGACATTAACTTGACGGGAAAATGGGATCACCGAAACTCAATGGAATTGAGCCGTAAAAATTACTTTATGGTTAATACGGAAAGGCGCCCGCAGGCGCCTCCCCAAGGGTCCTAAGCCTTGGCGCGGGCGCCTGTTGGATCATAAAGCGGCTTGATTGAAGCTTCCGCCACAACCCGCGTTCCAGCGACGTCGATTTCATAACTGGAGGCCAAAACTTCAGCCACGCTCTCACCCGCGCAGGGCACATATCCCAAGCCAATCGCGCCACCAAGATGATGGCCATAATTGCCAGACGACAGGTAACCGACAATCTCACCATCCCGCAGGACCGGTTCATTGTGGTACAAAAGCGGCTCTGGATCGGTCAGTTTGAACTGTACCATGCGCGCATCAAGCCCCACGTCCTTCTTGCGCAACACCGCATCGCGGCCGATGAACTCAGCTTTATCTGTCTTCACCGCAAAGCCCAATCCCGCCTCCAGAACATGGTCCTCGCAGGTGATGTCATGGCCAAAATGTCGGAAACCTTTTTCGATACGGCAGCTGTCCATCATATGCATGCCGCAGAGTTTAGCCTCCATCTCTTGTCCCGCCTGCCAGATCGTTTCAAAGGCATGGCCCGCCATATCGGCGCTGACGTAAACCTCCCAGCCCAGCTCGCCCACATAGGTGACCCGATGCGCCCGCGCCAGCCCCATGCCCAGCTCAATCTCTTGCGCCGTCCCAAAGGGATTGTGGGCATTGCTGAAATCATTGGGAGAAACCCGCTCTAAAAGTTTGCGGGCATTTGGCCCCATAACGGCCAAGACAGCTTCCCCTGCGGTGACATCCGTTATCACAACATTGAACGCCCCTTTGTGGCGCATCATCCAGGTTTGATCCGCCAGACGGGTCGCGGCAGGGGTGACCACCAGATAACAAGTTTCAGACAACCGGGTNACGGTGACGTCAGCCTCGATCCCAGCCCGGTCATTTAGAAATTGCGTGTAGACGATCTTACCCAAGGGCACATCATATTGACCGCCACCAATGTAGTTCATGAACGCACAGGCATCCGGCCCTTCCACCCGAATTTTGCCGAAAGAGGACATATCATAAAGCCCAAGGTTGCNGCGCACCGCCTTGTGTTCNGCAGCCACATTGTCAAAGAAATTTTGCCGCTTCCAGCTATAGGCATAGCTTGGATCTTGTCCGGGATTGGCAAACCAATTGGCCCTCTCCCACCCGGCCAATTCGCCAAAGACCGCGCCATTTTCCTTGAGATGATGATGAAACGGCGTGCGCCGCACACCGCGGGCTGTCTTTTTTTGCAGATAGGGGAAGTGATCGGCGTAAAGAAGGCCAAGCGTTTCCTTTGAGCGTTCAAACAAATAATGTTTGTTTCCCTGAAACGGTTGCATCCGGCCAATGTCTACATCCCCAAGATCAAAAGGTTTTTGACCATCTTCCATCCATTGCGCCAGAGCCTGCCCCGCGCCACCCGCAGATTGAATGCCAACAGAGTTGAACCCGGCCGCCACCCAAACATTGTCCATCTCCGGCGCCAATCCGAGGTGATAGGCATCATCGGGGGTAAAGCTCTCTGGTCCGTTGAAAAACGTATGGATCCCCGCCGAACCCAACATCGGCATGCGAGAGACAGCCTTTTCCAAAATGGGCTCAAAATGGTCGAAATCCTCCGGCAATTGATCAAATTCAAAATCAGCCGGAATGCCCTCCATGGCCCAAGGCTTTGAAACCGGCTCAAAAGCCCCAAGGAGCATTTTGCCCGCATCCTCTTTATAATAGCACATTCATCGGGCACGCGCAGCACCGGCATTTGGCTCAGCCCCTCAATCGCCTCACTGACGATATAAAAATGCTCGCAGGCCTGGAGCGGAACATTAATGCCCAGCATCCGCCCAACCTCATGGCCCCACATGCCACCACAGTTGATCACATTCTCGCATGCGATGGAGCCGCTTTCGCCCTGCTCATTCTGCCACTGCACCGCTGTGATCCGGCGACCCGCGCGTGTTACACCCATGGCTTTGGTTTGCTCAAACACCTGCGCACCCATCTGACGCGCGCCCTTGGCCAGAGCCAGCGCGATATTGGCCGGATCGCCTTGGCCATCCAGAGGCAACCAAACTCCACCAGTCACCCCATCAATATTGAGATGCTCGTATTTTGCTTTAACCTCCGCGGGGGTGATTTCTTCGACATCCACCCCAAAGGCCCGTGCCATAGCCGCTTGACGATAAATTTCCTCCCGGCGCTCTTCGGTCAAAGCCACAGTAATCGAACCGCAGCGTTTGAACCCAGTGGCAACGCCGGTTTCCGCTTCCAAATTGCCATAAAGTTCTTGGCTGTATTTCGCCAATTTCGTCATATTGGCCGTCGCCCGAAGTTGCGCAATCAAGCCCGCTGCGTGCCATGTGGTGCCTGAGGTCAATTGTTTGCGTTCTAGCAATACAACATCACTCCAGCCCAATTTTGCCAAATGATACGCCAATGAGCAGCCAATAACCCCGCCGCCAATAATGACCGCACGCGCTTTTGTAGGAACCTCAGCCATTTCCATCTCCTATGGAATTTAAATTGATGTGCAAGATGATCCCTAGGGATACANCTTCGCGTATTTTTCTTTGTAAAGAGCAATCATTTCCGCCTCCGTCACCCCATCATCATAGGGCGGGGTGGAGAGCGGTTTGACCTCGCTCACNTTGATCACAACAATGGCCCGTATGCGCGCGGATAGGTCTGCCCAGAGCGCGTCCCACTTGGGAAAGATCTCCTCAAAATCCGCACTGCCACNGCGCAATATTTGCGTGACCCCGCGCATCCGCCAGCCCTTGCGGCGAAAACTATCAACAAAATTGACCTCCACCTCGGGNCTGTGACCAATGTTGCTGATGGTGCCGGGCGAGCGAATTTCGGCAAAAGCAATCTTGCGCTCATCCAAAACCACAAAGGTTCCTTTCGGTGACACAGAGGGCCGCCCTCCCGATGTCACAGAGGCCACAAACCCCAATCGCACCTGTTCAATACAGGCCACTGCGGCAGCATTAAGCATCGAATTAATCTCCCAGTTCCTGTGCCAAAAGAGCGATATGTGCCGGNCCCACCTCACAGCAACCGCCAATAATTTCCGCCCCGATTTTGGCCCACTCCTGGGCAAAGGCGAGATATTCCGCCGGACCCAAATCTGTTCGAGATTTCAGCAGATCCACCGTCGCATGGATCGAATTAAACTCCTCATGAATGCCTGTGAATCCATTGGCATAGGCGCCCAGGGTAAACCCGTGACCGGTCAAGATCGGCAAGCCCTGCGAGACCGCTTCAGGCAAGGAGCAATTGATCAAAACCGCGGCTGGGTTAAACGCCCTGAGCATCGCAATCGCATCAGCCAAAGGCTCCCCTGACCGCAGCTTGGTGCCATCGCTGTCATCCACAGAGAGGGAGACATAGATCGGTTTGCCCGTCACCCCGGCGCCCATCAAGCCCCCGCGCGCTT
>JGI20156J14371_10000562_pt1 | contig 32226 bp, 35 predicted proteins | sample COG_06_FD_14371 | JGI IMG/M metagenome (IMG submission 14371)
GTTTTTGGGAAGTCGATCAGCATGCCGCTATTTGGCGATATCAACAATGATTCTATTGATGAGCTGGTTTTTTTTAACAATAACACTGCACTAGACTCTGTTGCTTCAATTGAGCTAGGTTGGCCGACTGTTCTTAAGTTAACTGATCCAATAACCATNGAAAGTATATCAAACTACCCAGTATTAATTGAGAAATTAACGAAGAGTTCAGAGCTTTGGATCGATAAATTGAGCGGTATTTGCGGTGATGAAGAAGACTTCGGCTCTTCATGCACTGGAGTGGCGGATGTAGAAAAAATTAGATCTCAATTGCTTTATATGGAGTCCATCAAGAACAATATTGAATAAATAAGTTCTATAAATAAGCTGTAAGAATTGTAGGGCAGGTTCAATATGGTGCTGTTATTGATTTCAGCCCTCCATGCTGACCGGGCGGTGGTATGGCTATTAAGGATATATGTGGAGTATTTACTAGTTTACCTTCGGAAAATAGGGGAGGTAGTCTTGCATTTTTTGGTTGTTGGTTGGGTGGGAGACCCGATGGGATTGCATTGTTGCATTCTATCGCTAAGAAAGATGACGTCCTGATTTTAGAGTTCAGTGAAGGAGAGAGGGTAGAAATTTGTAACCCTACTGAACTTGAAATTTTGCAAGATGCACTGGTTATTTGGCAGGCTTCATCAGTAAAATGTTATTGGAGCCCTGATGATCAGAAACTTTCTTTGGATAATTTTTGTTACTATAAGTTTAATATTATCGGCAGTGATGTTTACTTTCATACAAACCATAAATATCCATTGATTCCGAAGAAAGATGCCCCTGCTTTCGAAATGGCGTGGTCAGTACATCATGACTTCTCAGGTTCGGAATATCATCGAGAGGTGGTAAAGCGAGGCTACCACGGTAGTTTATTGGCTGTATATTAAGCTAGGCTGATTTAAGTCTGACAATTAAATTTTTACAGTCCCTAAAAAAGGAGGGCCTGCCCTTGAAATGGCGCGGTATATAGATCCTAAAACTAGTCACCATCCATGTCATCGTGAGTATCGGCAGCTTAGATAAAGTAAGACTCTCGTTGGTTTTAGTTGTTAACATAACCAGCCAGTGGGTACTTAAAAGGAATTAATTTTACGTTTACAGGATGTAATTCAATGAGCAAAAAATATGTGTGGTTTGTCAGCTGTGTAGTTTTTCTAAGTAGCTGCGGCGGTGGCGGCAGCTCAAACCCTGCCTCCACAGGTGTCTTTGTTGATAGCCCGGTTATCAATATCGGCTACCGAACTGAGACGCAAAACGGTTTCACCAATTCCCGAGGTGAATTTAAGTATTATCCCGGCGAGACGGTAACCTTTTTTATCGGTGCGCTGGAGTTCCCGTCAGTGCTCGCCGATGAAAGGATTACGCCACTGGATATGGCTGAAACCGATGATGTTTTTCATCCTATGGTAGTCAATATCGCACGGCTGCTACAGACTCTGGATAAAGACGGCGACCCGAGCAATGGTATTACCATCTCTGATGGCGCCAGAAGCCATGCCACCCAACTAGACTTTAATCTGCCTATTCTGACATTTGCTATCGCTGCCAGAGCGCTTATCACTAATGGCGGGCAGGATGCCGCTGTATCCGAGCTGATCAGTGTCGCCAAGGCCGCGTTGCATCTTCTCAGTCAGGTCCTGTTATCGGAACTACTGGAGTCAGCTCCTAGCTTTGATACCTTTATTATCGGCAGCTGGCGCGGCTCCAATGATGATCGCGACTTTGAGCTGCTTAGTGTGTTTGAGGACGGTCACTATATTCATGCGGTGACGGGTGACCTGGGCCTTAATGAAGCGCCGGGTATGGAGTGGGGGACGGTTAACCTAAACCAACAGGGGTTTGGTTTGACCACACAAGACTTCGATAGTAATGGCTCCGCCGGTTTAAGTGGGCCCTATATTGGTGAATCTCCGCCATGGATTTTTCAGCCTTCGTCGACTCCGACGGTTGTCCCATCAGGAAGTGTTAGCGAAGGGGCTGTCATTTTTTCAAAAATCCAATCTGAGGGGCTATTGGGCACTTGGGTTAGTGCCACAACCGATGCCGAATTACTGAGCGTTAGCTTCTTTGAAGACAGCACTTATTTCTATGCCATTATTGATCGCAATGACCAGACTCTGATGTCCGGCATGGAGCTGGGCACCTATTCTCGCGATAACAGCACCGGCCTGCTAACGGTCACGCAAACCTTCGACAATAATGCCAGCGCTGGCTTTACCAACTTTGTTGGATTTGGTGCGCCTAACTTATTTGTGCAGGTGTCCGGGGATGCGCTGACGCTGACCATGGACCATGATGGCGATGAGGTGATTGACGAGACGATTGAGTTTGTGCGGCAATAACAGTCAATTGTTTGAGATCTCTCACTGCGCGTCGAGATGGCAGCGAGCGGGGTGTTTGAAGTGACAGCGGAGTGGTGCGATACAGCTGACATGGTTGGAATGACCGGTCTGTCAGCCTGTAATCTTTTATCCTCACAACAGCACCTGAGTGTTCTACTTGCCCAGCCTGCGTAAAACGGTATGATACCGGCCTTATAAAAAGCACTCTCAATAAAAAGCTACTCATACATCAATAAGACCGGAGTTACCGCAGATGAGCATTAAGTCAGATCACTGGATTCGCCGCATGGCCGAGCAACAGCAAATGATCTCGCCCTTTGAGGTAGGTCAGGTGCGTTACTCCGGTGAAGATCGCGTTATCTCTTACGGCACATCAAGCTACGGCTACGATGTGCGCTGTGCTGATGAGTTTAAAGTGTTTACCAATGTGCACTCGAAGACTGTAGACCCAAAGAATTTCGATAACGATTCGTTTGTCGATATGAAAGGCGACTACTGCATAATCCCGCCCAACTCCTTTGCATTAGCTAGAACCGTTGAATACTTCAAAATTCCGCGCTCCGTGTTGACCATCTGCCTGGGCAAGTCGACCTATGCGCGCTGCGGAATTATTGTCAATGTCACGCCGCTTGAGCCGGAGTGGGAAGGGCACGTCACCCTGGAATTTTCTAACACGACCAATCTGCCGGCAAAGATCTATGCTAACGAAGGCGTTGCGCAGATGTTGTTCTTTGAGTCGGACGAGGTCTGTGCGACATCTTATGCGGATCGTGGTGGGAAGTATCAAGGCCAAACCGGCGTCACGCTCCCCAAAACCTGATTAAAAACGGTCTTTTTCCGCGAGTGCTGTGTTAGCGCCGTACTCGCAACTTCATGTATTTTTAATACACTCAGTCGCTGCGTGCGGCGCTGCCTTGCACTGACGAAAAAATCCTCGTTTTTAATTCATGTTTCCCGAGAAATACATTATTTCTTTGGGTTAAATGAGCTCTTGCGAAGTGATTAGACTTTTAAGCTAGGGATTCAGCAACGCTTCGCGCAATGCAGTAGCTTGTTGCTGGATACGTTTGGTGTTTTCTGGGCCAGTGCGCAGAAGTTGTTTTTGCAATGGCAGCAGTGACTCGAGAGCCGGGTCGGCGAATTTATAGACGACGGAATCTCGCGTTAGTTTGATCGGTTCGACGACGATGGGTGTTGCCAATATCACATCGATGGCGTGCAAAATGATGCCGTCCATCTGCCTGGGGTTGTAGCCCATTTCTGAAAAGGCATTTTCCAGCAATGGCCTGATAAAGTGGAAGAGCTTGCCCATGGAGTCCATGGGTAGGTTGGTTATGGTGTTAATCGTGCGGCCATAGCGCTCGTAGTTGCCGGCATTTAACCAGACCGTGCCGTCGCTGCTGTGGGTGGCAAATAGGCCTTCCGGGGCTGTTAGTGGAAATATCTTCGAGAGCACGACGCCATTTGACAGGCCATCTACATAACTGGCGGTGCGGCGCAGTAGATCATCGGCTTTCACCCATTTGGCAAACTCTGGCTTGTTATTGATTAGCAGAAGACGCTCGCGGATAAAGTCATCGCTGTTATCTAACTTGGGCAGTGGTGGTGGCTTGCTGACTAAGCTTACCTGCGGCTCTTGGACTGGCTCTGGTTCGACCGCTTGGGGGATAACCGCTTCGGGTACGACAGGTGCTTGTATAACCGCTTCAGCCACTGGCTCTGGTATGGCAATCAGTTCCGGATCATCTTCTGGTTTGTTTTGTGCTTTAAAGAGAACCGCAACAATAATTGCCACAGCGATTAAGGTGCCGGCGATAAAGACGATATTGTTTGAGCTGGATTTTTTCTGTGCGCCGTTCATAGTGTGCTGCCGTCTCGTGTCTTAAGGTCAGGATTAATTGGTCGTACTGTCTGGTTATTGATAACTGCGCCGCGCAATTCAAGCTGATGACTATCGCCGTTCTTGTGTTGTTCCAGCTTTACAATCAGATGATCCCAGTCGCTGGCCAGCCAGGCGGTAAAGCTGCGGTCATCGCTGGCGTTAGTTCTCTCAACTTTGACTGTTCTCAGTGGGCCGAGAGCGGTATGTAAAACTTCTTCTCCCGCGACACGATAGTGGTATTGTTTCAGCTTTCCTCGGGAAATAACAGGATAGGAAAAAGTCTTTTCTCCGGCGTTCAAATCACGCCGCAACTGCAGTCGGTGAGTGATCATATCCAGCTGCCCTGCTTGGAGTTCAGTTTCTTTGGTGCTTTCATCTTTTTGATAATGCACGGTATTATTTTGCCAGTCGAAACGCTGCACTTCGGTTCGCGTGCTGCCAAAGATAGAGCGGGTGTAGTGGTATTCGGTAGGGCGCAGCTGTTGGTTTTTGGTCAGCTTAAAGGTGCTCTGTTCATCTATTTTGCCAAGGAAGTTTTTTGCCACCAGGCTTTCGCGGTAAACCCCAGGTTCAATTTCTTCGAGGCGCTGCACAGCTTCAATTTCTAGACCGCTGAATCTCGCAGAGTAGTCTGCGCGATAGAGATTAATGGCTGTTTCAGAGGTTGTTTGCAGAGAGGTCTGTGCCGGGTCGCTGAAGGAGAATGGTGTTTGTATAAAGAGTAGTGGCAGCATCATAGCCGCACCGAGTCGATTGATGACCGATTTTATCGTTATAAATGATGACAATGGTTAGACCTCGGTGATGATTCTCGCAGGTGCTGTTAGAGTAGCAAAATTTCGCTTGGTTCGCTGTTGTCGAAAAATACTTTGTAGCAGTCGCTTTTGTTGGGCCTCTGCTACTCGGCACGCTCGGCTATTTCGACACAGACGCCGCTCTCGGGCAGCAACTCATTATCAAGAATGACATGGCCATCTCGCAACTCTAGGCGTCCCTGACAAAACCACTCTGCGGCCAGTGGATAGATCTGATGTTCATAGTTCAGCACGCGTGAGGCTAAGGTCTCTGCACTGTCATTTTTTAGTAGCTCTACCCGTGCCTGAACAATAGCCGGGCCGCCATCCAGTTCGGCGGTGACAAAGTGAACAGTCGCTCCAGCTTCACTGTCACCGGCATCGATGGCGCGCTGATGGGTGTGTAAACCAGGATATTTTGGCAGCAGTGACGGGTGAATATTAATCAGCCGCCCGAGGAAGCGGTTAACAAACTGCGGCGTTAGGATGCGCATAAAGCCTGCCAGAACAATCAGGTCTGGTGAGAAGCTATCGATCACATCTGCCAGTGCGGCATCGAACTCTGTGCGCGAGGCGAAGCTGTTGTGATTCAGTGTAATATTGGGTATCGCCGCAGCCGCCGCGCGCTCAAGCCCTTTCACTCCGGCTTTATTGCTGATCACCGCAACCACATCGCCATTCACGGACCCATCGGCGCAACCATCAATAAATGATTGCAGGTTGGACCCGCTTCCGGAAATCAATACAACGATGCGCCGTTTGGCTGTCGAGTGGTCACTCATCAGGATAGTCCGAGCAGTTGAACCTGTTCCTCGTCTGCCTCCAGAGCCGTGATAGTACCCAGTTCGAATGCGCTTTCACCACTAGCAGCCAACAAACCCAGCGCTTCTTGCGCGCGCTCCTTGGGTACACAGATGACCATGCCGACGCCGCAATTTAGGGTGCGGTGCATTTCGTGTTCGTCGATATTGCCGCCTTTTTGCAGCCAGTCGAAGACCGCTGGACGAGTCCAGGCCTGAGTGTCGATCACGGCTTTGGCATTGTCTGGCAGAACTCGCGGAATATTTTCCAGCAGTCCACCGCCGGTGATATGTGCCAGTGCATTGACCTGAGACTTGGCGATCAATTCAAGCAGCGGTTTGACATAGATGCGCGTCGGCTTCATCAGCAGGTCGATCAGCAGCTCACCGTCGAGTTGCTCGGTCGCCGGGTCGGTCGCCGTGACTTCCAGCACTTTGCGAATCAGCGAGTAGCCATTCGAGTGAGGGCCGCTTGAGGCTAAGCCAATTAAGGTGTCGCCAATACTGACTTTGGACCCATCGATCAGATCAGCCTTCTCGACGATGCCGACACAAAAACCGGCGAGATCATAGTCTGCGCCTTCATACATGCCCGGCATCTCTGCAGTTTCGCCGCCGATTAGCGAGCAGCCGGAGAGATCACAGCCGTCGGCAATGCCATTTACCACGGCGGCGGCGGTCTCTATATCCAGCTTGCCGGTGGCGTAGTAGTCGAGGAAAAACAGTGGCTCGGCACCACAGACAATCAGGTCGTTAACGCACATGGCAACCAGATCAATGCCCACGGTGTCGTGCTTGCCATGATCCAATGCAAGACGCAACTTGGTGCCAACGCCATCGGTTCCCGAAACCAGCACTGGCTGCTTGTAACCTGTGGGCAGTTCAAACAGTGCGCCAAACCCTCCCAGTCCGGCCAATACTTCTGGTCGTCGCGTGCGCTTGGCTGCGCCCTTAATTTTTTCGATCAGTGCATTGCCGGCATCGATGTCGACGCCTGCATCTTTATAGCTGAGTGATTTGCTGTTTTCGGTCATGGCACAAGCCTTCTTTTGTGGACCGGCTATTTTAGAGACAGTGGGCCTACTTTTCATCAAGCACTGATATAATGTTGCAAATTTTCTGGAGAAAAACCGTTGAAACGGACATTAATTTTGGTTTTTGCCCTATTTTGCACCTCGGCAATCGCAGAACAGGTCTCCGGACTTTATAACGGACGTGTTTTAGTCGCCGACCAAACTGAGCAATCGAGACAGGATGGCGTCAATCAGGCGCTTGAACAGGTGCTGATTAAGCTGACGGGTAACAGTAAAATTATGCAGTTGCCGGGTATTCAGGAAGCGATCACCAACACCAATAATTTTATTGCCAGCGTCGGTTACACGGCGCTGGCTGAACAGTCTGGTGCATTGCCCGGCTTTGCGCTGCAGGTCAGTTTTTCATCTCAGGCTATCGATCAATTGATTCGCTGGGCGCAGCTGCCGCTGTTGCCGGCCGAGCGACCGAAACTATTGTTCTGGATCGTTAGAGATGATGCCGCGACGGGTCGCCAGTTTGTCAGTGCCCAGGGCTTTCCCGACTTCACTGCGAATTTTCAGCAGATTATGCAGAATCGTGCTGTGCCTTATCAGTTGCCCGATTTAGACCTCGAGGATCAATTATCACTCTCGGTCAATGAGGCCTGGGGTATGCGCGAGCAGATTATCGATGTAGCTTCGCAGCGCTACGATGTTGACGGCTGGGCGCTGTTGCGATTGTTTACCACGACAGCGGGGGAGGTGCGTGGTAGTTGGATTTATCGGTTGGATGACCGGCGTGGTTTTAACGATGTGCGGGCAGAAGACGGCGAGGCGTTTGTAACGCTGGCAATCAATGATCTGGTCGATAGCATTTCCGCTCAATTAACCTACATACCGCAGGCCGACACGAGCGAGTTGATTGTGCAGATTAATCAGGTTGATTCCTTTGCTGACTATCAGGCCGTGCTGGAACAGCTGCAGAGTTTAAAGCTGGTGCAGTCGACCAATGTCTTTGCGGTGAAAGCTGATCGTCTGTTTGTGACGGTAGATATTGACGGCGGCGTTGACCTGCTGATTTCAGCATTAGAGCGCAGTGGCAGCCTGGCGAATCAAACTTCGCAGGCGGCGCGCTTCAGTGGCACTTTAGAATTTGATTGGATCGCTAAGTGAACGATTTTCAGCAGTTGAGTTTGGCTATTACCTTGGATAATCAGGCGACCTTCGATAATTTTTATGCGCCCAATGGTACGCCTCAGCATCTGGCCAAGATGTTGTTGCAGGATGAGGGCAAGCAGTACGCGTATATCTGTGGTTCATCGGGAACAGGGCTGTCGCATTTGCTGCAAGCAGTATGTCAAAAGCACAGTCTGCGTCCGGGCAGCGGTGCGGCGATTTATCTGCCCTTAAAAGAGTTGTGTGATTACCCGGCAGAACAGGTTCTGCAGGGATTGGAATCCTCTGATATTGTCTGTTTGGATGATCTCGATGAAGTGGCTGGCCGCAAGGATTGGCAAGCGCCGCTGTTTAACTTTTTTAATCGCTGCAGTGAGTCAGGCACACGTTTGTTGATCACCGCTCACACACTGCCGGACTTTTTAGAGGTGGTATTAGAGGACCTGCTGTCGCGTTTAAAGTCTGGTATTTCATTGCAACTGATTGATTATAAAGATGCTGATCTGCGTCGGTTGTTGCAGCATCGGGCCAGTAGTCTTGGGCTTTATTTGTCAGACGAGGTGGCGCTGTTTTTGCTCCACCGATTGCCGCGCAATAGTCATGTGTTACTGGAGGCGCTGGAGAAATTAGATGCGGTGTCTCTGCGTGAGCAGCGCCGGTTAACACTGCCCTTTGTGAAGACGGTTCTCGCCATTTAATTATCGACCTGTGGATGGAAGGCTCGCTCTGACTTTTACAATTTATAGCGGACAGCTGTCACAGTAGAGATAGATATGGTTTGGGTCAGTTAGGGTGTCGAGTATCTGCAGTGGCTTGATAACTGACTCAACCTGACGCTGCAAACTCACAGGCAGCCAGCTGTGCAATCCCATTACGCTGACCGCGGCATGAACATTGCCGCTGATTTCCATCATCACCTGTTCCACAACGCTCAGTGGCTTACGTCGGTAATTGACTTTGTAATCACTTATGCCAGCAAGTGTCGCGGCACTGGCAATGGCATCTTGCAGGTCGCCAAGTTCATCGATCAGACCCAGTTCCAATGCCTTCTCGCCGGTCCAGACGCGGCCCTGAGCGATTTCGTGAATGGCATTTGGTGTCGTCTCGCGGGCATTGGCAACCAGTGCTAAGAAGCGCGCATAAACATGCTCCACACCAGACTGCAGAATCATTTCTGTCTGTTCGGTCATCGGTCGATCGAGCTGCAACATACCGGCAATACTGGTTGTGCCAACACCATCGGAGTAGATGCCAAGCGCATTGAGCGACTCTTCAAACGTCGGAATCACCCCAAACACACCAATTGAACCGGTGATGGTGGTCGATAGTGCCATTATGCGATCGGACTCTGTGGCAATCCAATAACCGCCGGATGCCGCATAACTGCCCATGGAAATAACCACTGGAATATTCTTTTTGCGCAGTGCTGCAATGGCATCGCGAATGACGTCCGAGGCAAATGCACTGCCCCCCGGGCTGTCAACACGAACCACTACTGCTTTTACCTGCTCATCGTCTTCGATTGTCGAAAAAATATCCGCTAGTGTGTCACCGCCGACTGTTCCCTCGGGCTGATTGCCGTCGAGAATAGTGCCGCTAGCGACAACCACAGCAATTTCGGGTTTACGTTGATTGCTGGCATTGAGGGCAGCCAATTTCATATGGTTGAGGTAGGCTGCCATTGGCACGCTGTCAATGTCACCATTGGTGTGCGGCAGAATCTGTTGCAGGTAAGCGCTGGTTTCTCTGCGTGTCGCAACCCGATCGATCAGCCCCTGTTTGAGCGCCAGAGCCGCAACATCGCCATTCTCCGCGACCAAGTTAGTGTGCATGTTATTTACTAGATCATTGAGTGCGCCGGTGGGCAGGCCGCGCAATTGCTCTACTCTAGAGGTGTAAAATTGCCACAGTGAGCCAATCAGTTCACGTCGGTCTGCTCGGGCTTCTGGCGACATGCCATTGCCCATATAAGGCTCGACGGCGCTTTTGTATTTGCCGACGCGGAATATATGTATATTGATCTTAAGCTTATCCAGAGCCTCTTTGTAGAAGCTGCTGTAAGAGCCAAAGCCGGTGAGCATAATGCTGCCGAGCGGGTTCATAATAATTTCATCGGCGTGGGCGGCAAGAAAATACTGCGATTGAGAAAAATTATCACCAATCGCAATAATGGGCTTACCGCTTTGCTTAAACCGTTGCAGTGCGCCGCTGATCTCTTCTAGCTTGGCAACGCCGCCGCCGGCCATGTCGTTGGTATCTAGCAGCACATGGGTGATGCGCTCATCGTACTGAGCGTGATCCAGCGACGCGACAATATCTCGCACCAGCGTCTCTGAGTCTCGCGAATTCGATTGCGAAAATATTTCGCTGACGGGGTCAATATAGGAGCGCTGGTCAACCAGCAGTCCGCTAGGTGCCAAGTAGAGTGCGCCTCTTTCAGGCATAGGCTGGATATCATCGACAAACAGCCCGGCAACAATGACGATAAAGAACAACACAAAGATCAGGCTGATCAGTGAGCGGATGGCGCTGATAATGTTGCCGAGAAATCGAAAAACTTTCCGAATCAAGCCTGTTTTTTCACTCATGTTCGTCGCCTCTAAATGGTCTCTTCGGTGCTTAAATGCTGTCCGCGGTTACTGTTGTTGTCTCATCAAGTTGCTCTGCCTGCAGTTCTTTGCCGCGCGCCTGTTTCCAGCGAGCATACATCATTGCGGCATTAAATAAGATCACAGTAAGGCTCAGCTCTATCCAATCGAGAACCTGCGGTGATGGACCGGCAAGGTTGTCCACTGCGGTTGCGAAATAGATCAAAATAACAAAGCAGATCCAGATCAGCGTGCGTGTGTTATTGACGATCAGCCCGGGGATAAAAATTATCAGTGGGAATAGGCAGAGGAAATAAATAACTCCCGGCGCACCCTGCAGCCAGGCGTTTGCCGTCATTGCAGCCAGCATCAGATAAAAGCTGATGTGGGTTAACAGGCGGGAAATATTAATTTTTTCTTGCAAGGTCATGTTACTGCGCTCCAATCAGTTGCGCGGCTAATTGGGCAACGCGTTTTCCCTGTGCTCGACAGAGGGTAATTTCGTCACTGCTCAGAGCGTCGCTTTCAACGTGGCTCGCACCATAGGGTGTGCCACCGCGAGTGGTCTTGTGCAGACTGGGTTCAGAATAGGGAATACCCGCCAGGAGCATGCCGTGATGCAGCAGTGGGATCATCATCGACAACAGCGTACTCTCCTGGCCGCCATGCAAACTGGATGTTGAGGTAAATACTCCTGCTGGCTTATTAATCAGGCTGCCATTAGCCCACAGGCCGGCAGTGCCATCGATAAAGTATTTTAACGGCGCTGCCATATTACCAAATCGTGTTGGGCTGCCGATTAGCAGGCCAGAGCAGTTGGCAAGCTCTTGCTCAGTACAGTAAATATCGCCAGTGCTGGGAATATCCTCTTCAATGGCCTCGCAGACAGTGGACACTGCAGGAACAGTGCGCAGGCGCGCTTCCATACCAGCGCTTTCAACGCCTTGGGCAATTTCTTCGGCGAGCTGTTTCACATGGCCATTGCGGCTGTAGTAGAGCACGACGATATAAGCATCTGACATTAAAGGATCTCCAGTACGGATTCTGGCGGCCGACCGATAGCAGCCCTGTCGCCATTGATAACGATAGGCCGCTCAATCAGTTTCGGGTACTTGGCCATCGCCGCGATAAGTTGTTGCTCTGACAGGCTAGCGTTTGCCAGATTTTGATCTTTGTATTCCTGCTCGCCACGACGTAAAAGTTGACGTGCATTGAAACCGAGCTTTTTTAATAGCAGCGTAATCGTTTCGGGACTTGGGGGTGTCTCTAGATAGAGAACGATCTCTGGTGCTATCCCTTGGTCTTGCAATAGACTCAGGGTCTGTCTGGATTTAGAACAGCGTGGATTATGGTAAATAGTTGGCATCGTCTATGTTTTAGCGTGTAAGAGTTAGATCGCCATTGTAAAGGCAAATGGATTTAAACAGAACGGGAGGTTTATCAGCATGATCAATGAATTACTAACTAGTTTGCGCAGACTGCCGGAGCAACTCGTCAGTTGTGGTCATTTTCTGATCTACTTAGCCCGGCGCTTTCAGGGCGATGGCTGCCCGCAGAGTGCCGCAGCGCTGACTTATATGAGCCTGTTTGCGGTGGTGCCAATGCTAACCCTGATGTACAGCATGTTTTCTTTGGTGCCGGCATTTCAGGAACTCGGTGGTCAGGTTGAAAAGCGTTTATTTTTTCCAAATTTTTGCCTAGCAGTGGTCAGGAGATCACCCAGTATTTGAGTGAATTTTCGACTCAGGCGCGAAAATTGAGTATTGCTGGGGTGCTGATTATTTTGATTACCGCATTTCTTATGCTCAGTAATATCGAAAAAACGTTTAACCATATCTGGGCGACCACCGGCGGCCGTCAAGGATTGGCAGGATTTTTAGTCTATTGGGCGATTCTTAGTCTTGGGCCGCTGTTGCTCGCTATCGGCATGATGATGAGTACCTACCTGATGTCATTTCGCTTGATCGTTGCTGAGGTCGACAGTCTCGGTGTTGTCGTGCTGCTGTTTTCCTATCTGCCATGGCTATTGACCTGGCTTGCCTTCACGCTGCTCTATGTCGCTGTGCCCAACTGCAAGGTCAGGGTGCCCCACGCGCTATTTGGTGGTTTGGTCACCACGCTGTTGTTTGAGACGGCTAAGAGCTTATTCGGGCAGCTGGTGGCGCATTCTATTTATACCAATGTCTATGGAGCATTTGCCGTTATTCCATTGTTCCTGATTTGGGTTTACCTGCTCTGGGTCCTGATTTTGGTGGGTGCAGAGTTGGTGCGTAGTCTTGAGACGTACCCTTATCGAAGGCGCGGCGCGGAGCTGCCAGACCTGCTCGCCGCGCTGATTATTTTGTCGCAGTGCTGGCGTCGGCAACAGCAGGGGCGCAGTCTATCGGACCGCTCGATAAGTAGTGCTGGTCTCAATGTTGAGCAGTGGCGGCGCCTGCGCAATATATTGTTAGAGCAACATATTTTAGAAAAAACCGCCAAGGGCCATTACGTGATGATTCGTGATCCCGATACAATCCGTTTGGCGGATATCAGCGTATGGCTGGGACAGGGGTTTACCGGTGTGGACAAAGTGGCCAGTGACAAGCTTGGCGGGGATTACCGTTGGATCAAAACTTACGACCAGCTGATGCGAGAAAATCGTCAGACAATGGACCAGATGATGTCGCTGACGCTACACGCGTTATTTGCCAGTGACCGTCATTCACAGGATACTGGTGGCTGAACTAAGAGAGAATAATATGGCACGACAATTTCCAGTGCGAAAAGTACGCCTGCTCAATGCATTATTGATCAGTCTCTTTTTAATCGCTTGCAGTGGTGAAACTGCCTATCCATTAATCGATGGTAGCAGCCACAGGTTTAACAATAGCGAGGGTAAGTACACCTTGGTCAACTACTGGGCCGAGTGGTGCACGCCTTGCCGTGTCGAAGTGCCAGAGCTCAATCAGCTGGCTGCGGAGCATGGCGACCAGGTGACTGTTTTAGCGCTTAATTTTGATAATGAGCAGGGTCAAGAGTTGCTCGAGCAGTTGCAGAAAATTGGCATTCAGTTCCAGTCTCTGGCAACCGACCCCCGTGCTATATGGGGACTTGAGCGAGCTCAGGTTCTTCCAGAAACACTTATAATAAACAGCGACGGCGAGCTAGTGCAGCGCTTGATTGGGCCGCAAACAATGGAGTCACTAAAGGCATTGATTGTCGAGTAATCATCTTGTACCTAAAGTGGGTATGGTCGATTATACAGGCGCCAAGTAACCTTCTCGCCATTAAGTCGCGCAAGCTTTCAGTTTAAAAGGTCGCACAAGCGTCCAGTCATTAGAGGGAAACAACATGAACGATCTACGACATTTTTATATTAATGGCGAATGGGTAAAACCCCTTCAGGCCAATGATCTAGCTGTCGAAAATCCTGCCACTGAAGAAACGGTGGCGACGATTTCTCTGGGCACAGCTGCCGATGTCGATCGGGCAGTTGCAGCGGCCAAGATGGCTTTTCCAATCTATTCCCAGTTTAGCGTCGATGAACGTATTGCATTGATGGAAAAGCTCTTGCAAGCCTATATGGACCGCTACGATGAAATGGCCGCGGCCATTTCAATGGAAATGGGCGCACCGATTTCGTTTGCTACCGCTGCGCAGGCTGACTGTGGTCGCGGACATATTTCTACCGCCTTGGAGGCGCTAAAAACATTTGAATTCGAGCGTCAGGTTGGCAATACCCTGGTGGTTAAAGAACCCATTGGCGTCTGCGGTTTTATTACTCCATGGAACTGGCCTATCAATCAGATCACCTGCAAAGTTGCGCCAGCCTTGGCCACTGGTTGCACCATGGTACTTAAGCCGAGTGAAATCGCTCCTCTGTCGGGGTACTTATTTACCGAGATGATGCACCAGGTAGGCTTCCCAGCGGGTACTTACAATATGGTGAATGGCGATGGCCCAGGTGTCGGAGCGGTTATAGCGAGCCATGCGGATGTCGATATGGTGTCATTTACTGGATCGACACGCGCTGGAATTTTAGTGGCTAAAGCGGCAGCAGATACGGTCAAGCGTGTAACCCAAGAGCTCGGTGGCAAGTCACCCAACATTATTTTTGAAGATGCCGATCTACAGCGCGCTGTTAGCGCTGGTGTTACCAGTATGATGGGTAACACCGGTCAGTCGTGTAATGCTCCGTCACGTATGTTGGTGCAGTCCTCTGTTTATGAGCAAGCCGTAGCAATAGCTCGTCAGACGGCTGAGCAGGTCGCGGTTGATCAGCCAACCAAAGAGGGCTGGCATATTGGCCCGCTGTCCAGTCGTGTGCAGTTTGATAAGGTGCAGGGCTTGATCGCCAAGGGCATCGAGGAAGGCGCTGAGGTGGTTGCTGGTGGACTTGGAAAGCCGCAGGGTCTTGAGACAGGCTATTTCGTTAAACCGACGATATTTTCTGGCGTCAACAATCAGATGACCATTGCTCGTGAGGAAATTTTCGGTCCGGTATTAACCATGATTCCCTTTGATACCGAAGAACAGGCCATTGAAATAGCCAATGATACACCCTATGGATTGGCGGCTTATTTGAGTACGGGTGATGACGAGCGCGCCAAGCGTGTTGCAGCTCAGCTGCGTGCGGGAATGGTCAGCTTAAACAGTGCCTCACAAAACTATACTGCGCCATTTGGCGGCTATAAACAGTCTGGCAATGGCCGTGAATGGGGCGAGTTTGGCTTTGATGATTTTCTCGAAATTAAAGGCATTTCTCGCTAGAGCCGCGCTGCGATCAAACTAAGCCAGCCGATTCCCACGCGTGGATGGCATGTTTGCGCGTGGTGCCCCAGCGATAATTGCCGACATGTCCGTCGGCGTCTATTCCCCTATGGCAGGGGATAAAAAAAGCGATCGGATTAGTCGCTAATGCTTTTCTCGCTGCCAAACTTCCCCTGCGGCGTTTCGCCGCGTCGGCCAGTAGCTGTGGATGAACGAGGCTGCCCGGTGCGGTCTCTAAGAGCGCGCGCCATATCCTTACCCTTGGCGGCACCTCAAAGAGGTGTAGCGAAAGAGGCTTGCGAATCGGCTTGTCGCGCGAAAAAATCGACGCAAAAACCGCTCTGGTTTCAGACTCTTTTTGACGAATCGTTGCCACCGGCCAGAGTCGGTGAAGCTCTATAACAAAGGCGAGTAGGGGACGCCCGTTAGCAAAAGATACTTTGCAAATTCCTCTCGGCGTTTCGGCGACGAACATTTTGCCGAAGGGACTCTCGTGAACGCTGTAGTCGATTGTAATATCGTAGCCGGGGCCATGTTTGTAAGAGCTGGGTAGCCAACTTTCAATCACCACATTGTGATTGAACGTTTGCATGCCGCCAATAATGCCTTCTTGCTTTTCAATGATTGGCAGAGATGGTGCCTCTGCCAATAACTGGACGCCCCGCTCTTTGCTGATGATCTGTAGGTTTCTTTTTGGCGTTAGATTGATCCAGCGAGTATACACGCGCCTAAATTGAAATGAGGTCATTTCCAGGTGAGCGGCAATCTCCTCCGTTGTCGGTTTGCTGTCTGGCTGCTTATCGAGCTGGGTTTCGAGAAATGTTATCGCTTTAGCGATGAGCTGGTAGTCAGAGTTCATAATTTCTCAAGTGTAGACCAGCTTCGCGTGAGTGCCGCAACTTTCGCTATTTTTTCGCGGATAGCCTGTACAACAGCGCGCCCGCGGAAATCATAGCGATGCCGATCCATCCTTCGATAGGTCGTGAAATAATCACATAGATCAGGGTCCAGAGTGTCACACTGAGATAAATCAGTGGTGCAAACGGATAGGCAAAGGTTTTATAGGCACCCGCGATAGATTGTTTTTTCCAGCGCAGTATAAATACCCCGAGCACTGAAAATAATGTGTTAACGCCCAGCACAAAGCTAGAAAAAATCAGTACCGATTCAAACGTCGAGCTGATAATAAATAGCACCGCCAATATGCCCTGAAAGACAATGGCGAAAACAGGTATGCCGTGACGGTTGCAGCGGGCAAGCACTGAAAACAGGTTGAAGTCCTCACCGATCACTTGCAGTACTCTTGGGCCTGCCATGGTCATGGCGCTGACGGTTGAGACGAGTAATAGTGCTAACACCGCGCCCATGGCTTTGCCTGCACTTGCGCCGAGGGCGTGCTCGGCAACAATTACGCCCACTTCAAGTTTGCCCTCCAAAATGGCGATCGGCGCTGCACTCAAAAACGTAAAGTTCAGCAAAAGGTAGAGCAGCATCACCAGACCGGTGCCAACAAATAGCACGATCGGCAGATTGCGTTGAGGGTTGTCTAGTTCACTGGTGACATAGGTGGCGGCATTCCAGCCGGTGTAGGCATAGTTTACGTAAATCAAGGAAACAGCAAAGGCTCCGCTAAAAAGGAGGCTGGTATCGCCAACTTGAGGAGCAAAACTCACCGCTTGAGGCGCACCACCCCAGATAAAAATTGTTGCGCAAAAGAGACCAATTAACAGCACCTTGAGGGCGGTAAAAATTTGCTGGATATTACTGCTGGCTTGGCGTGAACGACAGTGAACTGCAGTCAGTACCGCAACCAGCGAGACGGCGGCCCAGGTCGGTGAGATGCCTGGAAAGACTGCCGACAGATAGGCGCCAAACGTCATGCCTGCGAGAGCGACCGGTGCAGCGAAGCCAACGGTGGCGGATACCCAGCCGGAGATAAATCCGGCAGCGGGATGATAAAGTCGAGAGAGAAAGTTGTATTCCCCACCGGAGCGCGGCAAGTTGGCGCCGAGTTCTGCATACGTCAGTGCGCCGCAGAGTGCCGTCAGGCCACCGACAAGCCACAACATCATCAGTACAAAAAATGATTGGATGCCCAATAACTGAAAGCCAAGGCTGGTAAATACGCCAGTGCCAATCATATTGGCGACGACCACCGAGATAGCGGTGGTTTTAGAAAATGTATGCATGGTTATGAGCTTATCAGGCTGATTGAGATTTTTTTTGCGCTATTTTTGCTACTCTACAGCAGCTGATTACTGGCTGCATTAAATACTCAGAGGTCACAAAAATGACACAGAGTACAATAGAAAGGACAATGCCGACTAACGTAGAATCGTGGTACTCAAAACTATAAAAATAAATGATAAAAGAGGGTTATAAAATGCAAAAAGGTCTGCGAGTCGCAGTAGTACTTATTGGCGTCAGCATGTTGCTTGGTGCGGCAGGATTTATGTTTTCGCCAGACGCGATGGAAGCCCAGTTCTCTGTGGTTGCCAGTCGTGTTGATGGCATGGGAACTCTGCGTGGCGATCTCGGTGGCCTATTTCTGACCCTGGCTATTTTTACTCTCTATGGTTCGCGTCCGGGCAAAAGCGCTTGGTTGGCAGTGCCAGTCGTGTTTATGCTCGCGGTGCTGTTTGGTCGCACAGTGCATATCCTGATTGATGGCTTGTCGCAGCCGGCTATTCGCTCAACCGTAATAGAGATTATTGGTCTTGTGCTGCTTGAAACGGCGCGTCGTAAACTTGTCTCTGACCAGACTGAGGTTTAACCATGATGACCCGAAAAATGCTTCTCTCAGCGCTATTTTTTGCCGTGACCAGTGTGGCTTTTGCAGAGGACCGGTCGGCTACCCCGACGCAGGTCTATTTTGGCGATACTCACCTGCATTCGTCCTACTCTTTCGATGCTTTTTTAAATAATAATCACAGCGCCGATCCTGATACAGCTTACCGCTGGGCTAAGGGGCAGCCGGTTATCCATCCTTACAATCGCGCCCGAGTGCAGATACAAACCCCATTAGATTTCCTGGTGGTCAGTGATCATGCTGAAATGCTCGGCGTGATGAAAGCAGTGCGCAACGGTAGTGATTTGTTTGCCGATCTGGGCCTGTGGGCTAGTTTGAAGCGCTGGTATGCCATGCGCCTGATGAATGACGCCATAGATACTGATACTGGGTTAGAGTTTTTCTCGCGTTTTCTGCCCGTTGCCGTGCAGGGCGAGGGTCATTTAGATCCAGTGTTAGATCCCAGTAACAATATTGGTGACGTGGCTATTTTTGGTGATACTACTGCAGTGGGTACTGCGGCATGGGACGATATTGTTGCCACGGCCGAGCGTCATAATGATCCGGGCACCTTTACTAGTTTGATCGGTTGGGAGTGGAGTTCAATTCCCACTGGAGCCAATTTGCACCGCATAGTGATCAGTCCAGATGGTGCGGAAAAAAGTAATCAATACCTGCCCTTTGGTTCGAATCAGAGCCAGTATCCAGAAGATCTGTGGCAGTGGTTGGCTGACACCCAAGAGCGCACCGGCGCGCGCTTTTTAGCCATTCCTCACAATTCTAATATCTCCAAGGGCTACATGTTTGATACCACCAGTCTGAGGGGCGAAGAGATTACCGCCGACTATGCGTCACGTCGTATGGCTTGGGAGCCGATCGTTGAAATCACGCAGATAAAAGGTGACAGTGAGACCCGCAGTGAATTGTCGCCAGAGGACGAGTTTGCCGATTTTGAAAACTACGAACATTACATTCAAGTCGGTGGCAGTGGCTATAAGGCGACAGCGGCCGACTATATCCGTCCGGCATTAAAAAGAGGTCTGGCGATCGGGCAAAAGATAGGGGTCAATCCTTATAAATTTGGTTTGATTGGTTCGACTGATGCACACTCGGGGCTGTCCTCATCCGAGGAAAATAACTTCTGGGGCAAAATGGCCAAGGATTCGACGCCAGAAACTAAGGCGCGTCCCGGCATGAGTGCAGATGCCCGCGATGGCTGGAATATGTCTGCCTCTGGTGTGGCCGCCGTCTGGGCAGCCGAAAACACTCGCGAGGCAATCTATGCCGCGTTTAAGCGCAAAGAAGTCTACGCCACCAGTGGGCCGCGTATGCGCGTGCAGTTGTTTGCCGGATGGAGCTTTCCTTCGGGTGCTGAAGAAGCCGATGATTTTGCCGCCATTGGCTATCGCCATGGTGTACCCATGGGTGGCGATTTAGCCCCGACAGAACAGTCTGATCAGGCTCCGACCTTTTTGTTGCGCGCAGTCAAAGATCCACTAGAAGCCAGCCTTGATCGTGCTCAGATTATCAAGGGTTGGGTTGATGCCAGCGGTGCAGAGCATGAGCGAGTCTACAATGTAGCTTGGTCGGGGGAGCGTCAGATGGATAAAGACGGGCGCTTACCAGCAGTGGGGAGTACGGTCGATCTTGATTCCGCGCGATACAGCAACACTATTGGCCAAGCAGAGTTTGCCGTGCAATGGACTGACCCAGATTTTAATCCCCAGCACTCGGCATTTTATTACGCGCGGATTTTGCAAATTCCAACGCCGCGCAACGGCTTGTTTGATGCTCTTGCTCTAGAGCTCAATGAACCACCCAAAGGGCCTAAAACGATCCAAGAGCGTGCCTATACCTCGCCGATTTGGTACCAGCCCTAATGAGGGCTNGTGTTTTTTCTGCGTTTATTTCTANGCGTAGATTTATAGGCAGCTGGGACCGTTACACGGNGCGAGTTATATCTATTTCTTCGTGGCTGCAATGCTAGAGTTTATGAATTGTCTATCAGAGGTTGATTAACAAGTCCCATGCGCACCTTATTAAAAGAACCCTTATTTCAGTTTTTGTTTATTGCGTTGTTACTGCTGCTTGGTGAGCGCCTGATCAATGCTGACGATTACGCCTACGACCAATATCACATTGAGGTGGATGATGCGGTGTTGCTGCAGTTTATGCAGCTGCGAGCAAAAACCTTTAAGCCTGAAGAGGCGCTACAGGCACTTCAGGCGCTCAGCACTGAAGACCGCCAGCGCTTGATGGATGACTATGCCCGCGAAGAGGCGCTGTTCCGCGAGGCCATGGCGCTCAACCTGGATAAGAATGACCAAATCATTCGGCGTCGTTTAATTCAGAAAATGGATTATCTCGCTCAGGGTTTTTATGACGAAGCTGACCCCTTAACCGAGGACGATCTACGCGACTATTACGGCGAACACCGAGATGAGTATAAAAAGCCGGCTTCAGCGACCTTTACCCATGTATTTGTCTCCAGCGAACGCCATGGTTCAGATCAGGCAAGCGCGATTGCCGCTGAGTTGCAAAAGACTCTCAATGCCGAAAACGTGCCTTTTGAGAATGCTCCGCGCTACGGTGAACGCTTTCTCTATAACCGCAACTACGTCAATCGCGATGATGATGAAATAGGCAGCCACTTTGGCAGTCAGTTTCAGCAACAGGTGTTTGCTTTTGAGACCAGTGATCAATGGCGTGGGCCGGTGCAGTCAGATTATGGCTGGCACCTGGTATTGCTGGTTAAAAACACCCCATCCTATATCCCGTCGCTCGAGGAAATTGCCGCCAATGTCTTTGCCGATGCCCAGCGTGAACAGCAACAGCAAATTAAGCGTAAGTCGATAGATAAGTTAATGGCGAAGTACCGGATAAGCGACCGGAGCGGACAGTAATTATGCGATGGTTGTGGTCATTACTGTTTACGAGTCTTTGTCTGTTGTTGGCGCTGACCATGACGGCAGCAGTCCATGCCGATGAAGCGCGTCCGGTCTACGTAGAAGTAGCTCAGGTGAGCACTACAGAGTATTTACTAAAGTGGAAAATACCGCCGGTCATGCCGCAGGGTCAGGAGCCCGCTATTGAGTTGCGGCACAGCAACTGCAGCCTGTCCAATGGCGCTCTTGCTGGGCGTCCAGCGGGACTAGTGGGGCGCAAACTCTATCGTTGTGATGACAACGCTGAGGCTGATTATCAGGTTGAATTGATTTACCCCAACAGCAACCCGGCGCTCACCTCATTAATTGTTTTTAAGCCGCTCTCTGGCGACCCGGTTCAGGTATTCTCCGGACCAGAGGACACTCTGGTTACTCTGGCGCGGGTAACCTCGGCAACGGCCGTCGCTCAGCAGTATACGGTGGCCGGCATTGAGCATATTCTTATTGGCACTGACCATCTGCTTTTTGTGCTCTGCCTGATGATGATCGCTGGAAGTTTTAAACGTCTGGTGCTGACGGTTACTGGATTCACCGTCGCCCACTCGATTACCTTGAGCCTCGCGACCCTGGATATTTTTCGCCTGCCGACCGAGTTGGTCGAGCTGCTGATCGCTCTGAGTATTCTGTTGCTGGCAGTGGAGATTGTGAAACATCGTCAGGGTGGTGCCAAAGAGAGTTTCACTTGGCGCTATCCGGTTAGCGTCTCGGCAGTCTTCGGTCTGTTGCACGGCTTTGGCTTTGCCGTTGTATTGCAGGAGCTGGGTCTGCCATCGTCGATGAAAGTTCAGGCGCTGTTATTTTTCAATATCGGTGTCGAGCTCGGCCAGCTGGCTTTTATTATGATGGTGTCTATTGCCGTACTGTTTGTCACACGCAAAATCGTTGTCGTCGCCAGTCAGCAGGATCGACTGGCGCAGGTAGCTATTTATAGTATTGGGGTGTCCAGCGCGTACTGGTTGTTTGAACGCAGTGCGCTGCTGTTTATTTAGGTCGTTACTGCCGTTACCTAATCTTGCCCAGATGTTTGGAGACTACCTTCAGAGTAGGCTTAAATAGCTTGGGTGTGCAGGCGACAATATGGCCGCTATCCAAGAACGTCTCGCCACCTTGAAAATCACTCACCATACCGCCGGCTTCACGCACTAACAGCGCCCCTGCCGCCATATCCCAAGGTTTTAAATACATTTCCCAATAGGCGTCCATGCGCCCAGCTGCAACATAGGCAAGATCGAGTGCCGCCGCTCCCATACGCCGAATACCGGAGGAGTTTTTGGCAAACTCATGCATTGACTGCAGGTAAGCGTCCATATAATCGAAAGAGGGCGGGCTAAACGGAATGCCAGTTGCATAGAGTGCGCCAGCTTCGCTGGCGCGGCCGGAGACACGAATGCGACGACCATTGAGCTTGGCGCCATCGCCGCGACTGGCGGTAAATTCTTCATGCTTAAAGGGTTCGAGAACAACGGCATGCTCGAGCTTGCCCTTGATGCGGCAACCGATTGAAACCGCCACGTGGGGAATACCGCGAACAAAATTGGTGGTTCCGTCGAGCGGATCGATAATCCACTCGACATCGCTGTCGGGATTGCCGCTGACGCCGCTCTCTTCACAGAGAAAGCGGTGATCGGGATACGCCTTTTTGATGTGGTAAATAATTGTCTCTTCCGAGCGCTTATCAACCTCAGTCACAAAGTCATGACGCCCTTTCTCATCGACCTTTACCGAGTCGAGGTTATCGGCAGATTTGACAATCATTTCACCTGCTCTGCGCGCAGCACGCAGGGCAATATTAACCATAGGTTGCATGTTAGTTTTTCCAAGTGACTTAAAGAGCGCGCGCATTGTAGCAGAAGTAATGTGTCAGAGAAGACTGATTCTGCTACACTCGCGGCCGTTTTTTGGCCCTCTATTAATCGAGGTCATTGAAGGTTGGTTACGTTTTCAAGAGGTGACAAGTGTCAATATCTGAGCGCCAGGCAAATATCCGCATTGTGTTAGTCAACACCACTCATCCAGGTAATATTGGTGGTGCCGCGCGAGCCATGAAAAATATGGGGTTGGCGGAATTGTATCTGGTGCAGCCGCGCGAATATCCGGCACCGCGAGCTGTTTGGCGCGCTGCTGGCGCAAGAGATGTCCTTGCCGCCGCGACCATTGTTGAGTCGGTAGATGAGGCCATCGCCGACTGTTCTCTGGTGGTCGGCACCAGTGCCCGCGAGCGTCGCATTCCTTGGCCGCTCCTCAACCCACGCGAATGTGGCGAACAGATCTACAGCGAAGCGGCAAGCCACAAAACCGCACTGTTGTTTGGTCGAGAAGACCGTGGGCTGACCAATGATGAGCTGCAAAAATGTCACTACCATGTGCATATCCCATCAAACCCCGACTATAGTTCACTCAATCTGGCCACCGCGGTGCAGGTGCTTGCCTATGAAGTTCGAATGGCCAGTCTCGCTGATGAGCAGGGCAATTTGCCTTCCATTACCGATTGGGATCAGCCACCCGTCACAGCCGGCGACCTAGAATTTTTTCACGAGCATTTAGCCAGCACGATGGCTGAGCTACAGTTTTATGATCCGGAAAATCCGAAACAGCTTTTAACCCGCATGCGCCGATTATTTAACCGCGNGCGGATGGATCAGATGGAAGTTTCTATACTCCGTGGTCTGTTATCCGCGGTGCAGCGTAAAATCAGCAAATAATTGATTAGCGGTCATTTCGACAGGTCGATTTTAAGCGCAAAATGCAATCTCCAGCTGTTGCTCAAGGATGAATCACTTACTTGACTAAAATAGTCAGGTATTGGATAATTTAACGCTGACCAAGCAGGAAATATGGAATGCGACTGACAACCAAGGGGCGTTATGCGGTAACCGCGATGCTGGATCTCACCATCCACTGCGATGATAAGCCAGTGTCACTTGCTGATATCTCTCAACGCCAATCCATTTCACTATCGTATCTTGAGCAGCTTTTCTCAAGGTTGCGACAGTCTGAATTGGTTACCAGCGTGCGCGGGCCGGGCGGTGGCTACCGTTTAAGCAGGTCCAGCGACAGCATCTATATCGCGCAAGTTATAGATGCGGTAAATGAATCGGTCGATACCACCAATTGCAAAGGCAAGGGCGACTGTCAGGGTGGTGAAATTTGTTTGACCCACTCGCTATGGGATCAGTTGAGCCAAGAGATCCATAGCTTTTTAAACGCTATTTCTCTGGCTGATCTCGTCGCTCGCCGCGACGTGAAGAGTATTGCTCAGCGCCAGGTTGAGCAGTTATTAATTTTAAATGAAAGTCCGCAGGCTGGTGCCTGCTGAAACTGGAGCAATAAATGAGTCTTCCAATTTATCTCGACTATGCGGCCACAACCCCGGTTGATCCTGCAGTTGCAGACAAAATGATGCAATACCTGACGCCATCTGGCCACTTTGGTAACCCAGCGTCTCGCTCCCATACCTTTGGTTGGGAAGCAGAGGCCGCAGTGGAGGACGCTCGTGAAGAAGTGGCCAAAATGATTGGTGCCGATCCGCGCGAAATCGTCTGGACCTCTGGTGCTACAGAAGCCAATAATCTAGGTATTAAAGGCTGTGCGCATTTTAATCAGCGTAAAGGCAAGCATGTGATTACCTCGCGGATTGAGCACAAAGCCGTGCTCGATACCTGCCGTCAGCTCGAGCGCGAAGGGTTTGAGGTGACCTATCTGGATCCAGATTCCAGCGGTTTGATTCAACCGCAGATGGTTGCCGATGCGATTCGCGAAGACACCACCGTTGTTTCGATTATGCATGTCAACAATGAGATCGGTACGCTCAACGATATTGCTGCGATCGGTGCGATTTGCCGCGAGAAGAAAGTATTTTTCCATGTCGACGCAGCACAGAGCGCGGGCAAAACGCCGATCGATGTCGAGGCGATGAAGGTCGATATGATGTCTTTCTCCGCACACAAAATATATGGTCCCAAAGGCGTTGGTGCACTCTATGTGCGTCGCAAACCACGCGTCCGCATTGAAGCGCAGATGCATGGCGGTGGTCATGAGCGTGGTATGCGTTCTGGTACATTGGCGACGCATCAGATTGCCGCTATGGGTGAAGCCTTTCGTCTCGCCGGTGAAGTGCTCGCTGAAGAGTCGGCACGCATCACTGTGCTGCGTCAGCGTCTCTGGGACGGTGTCTCGGATATGGAAGAGGTTTATCTCAATGGCTCTGCGACACAGCATGTGCCGGGCATTGTGAATATTAGCTTTGCTTTTGTAGAAGGTGAATCACTGATTATGGCGCTGCGCGATCTCGCCGTCTCTTCAGGTTCTGCCTGTACCTCTGCCAGCCTTGAGCCCTCTTATGTACTGCGTGCACTGGGCCTCAATGATGAAATGGCCCACAGTTCAATCCGCTTTAGTATCGGTCGCTACACCACCGAGCAGGATATCGATGATGCGATTGCCAAAGTGCGCCATGCAGTAACCAAGTTACGTGAACTCTCGCCACTCTGGGACATGTTCAAAGACGGCGTAGATCTAAGCCAGGTAGAGTGGGCAGCGCATTAAAATGTGTCCCTGAAACGGGCTTTTAGTGTTATCAAATTGAGTTATTAAATAAGGAGTCATCAACATGGCTTACAGCGAAAAAGTTATAGATCACTACGAAAATCCACGCAATGTCGGAAAGCTTGACGACAGTTCAAAAAATGTCGGCACAGGCATGGTTGGTGCGCCAGCCTGCGGTGATGTCATGCGTCTGCAAATTCAGGTTAACAGCGACGGTATTATTGAAGATGCCAAGTTCAAAACCTATGGTTGTGGTTCGGCTATCGCCTCCAGTTCACTGCTCACCGAGTGGGTCAAGGGCAAGCACATCGACGACGCTGCCGAGATTAAAAACACTGAAATAGCTGAAGAGCTGGCCTTGCCGCCGGTTAAGATTCACTGCTCAGTGTTGGCTGAAGATGCGATTAAAGCCGCTGTTCGCGACATTCGAGAAAAGCAGGGGAGCTGATTAGCAGCCATGGCTATCACAATGACAGCAGCTGCGGAGCAGCATGTAATCAAGCACTTGGCGCACCGCGCTAAAGGCGTCGGTATCCGTCTCGGTGTACGCACCACTGGATGTTCCGGTCTCTCCTATGTCCTCGAATTTGTCGACAGTACCCAATCTGAAGATGAAGTTTTTCACTGTGGCGATGTTAAGCTGGTGATCGATCCGAAAAGCCTTCTCTATCTCGATGGCACTGAATTGGATTATGTCAAAGAGGGTCTCAATGAGGGCTTTGAGTTTAAAAATCCCAATGTCAAAGATGAATGTGGTTGTGGCGAAAGCTTCCACGTCTAACGTCTTTAGGCGGCAGTAACAATTACCTTGGGGTTGATAACTTGGTCGCATCTGCAGCGCTTTTCGAATCGAGTAATTTCTTTCAATTATTTTCTCTGCCCTGTGGCTGGAAGATAGATAGGAAACTGCTCGACGCGCGTTATCGTAAATTACAACAGGAGTTCCACCCCGACCGGTTTGTCGCAAAAGGTGACGTCGACAAGCGTTTGGCTATGCAGACCACTTCACTGATCAATCAGGCCTACGACACCCTAAAATCGCCACTCAAACGTGCGCAGTACTTATTGCAACTGGAGGATATTGACGCCGGTCAGGAAAGTCATATCACCAGCGATGGTCAGTTTTTGATGCAGCAGATTGAATTTCGCGAAGCATTGGGCGATTTAAATGACAGCGCAAATCCGATGGCCGCGCTGAATACTCTGCGCTCTGACGTACAGAGTCTGTATCGTCAATTGCAAAACGATTTCGAGGCGCAACATTTAGCTGCCAATTATAATGACGCCCTAGATACAGTGGCGAAAATGCAATTCTTTGCCAAGTTGCTCGATGAAATCGACCAGCGCGAAGAAGAATTAGAGGACTTTTAAACCGTGGCATTACTGCAAATTTCAGAGCCAGGACAATCACCGCAGCCACATCAGCGTAAACATGCGGTGGGAATTGATCTCGGCACCACCAACTCGCTGGTCGCCGTCGTGCGCAGTGGGTCGCCGGAAACACTGGCTGACGAGCAGGGCCGGCATTTGCTGCCATCGGTTGTGCACTATTTTAAAGACGGTGTTAGCTGTATTGGTTATGAAGCCGCTGAGCACAATGTCAGTGATCCGCTAAATACCCTGACCTCCGTAAAACGTCTGATGGGCCGTGGCCTCGATGACGTCAAAACCTTTGGCGGCCAGCTTCCTTACCGATTTGCTGAAGACGATGGCGGCATGCCAAAGATTGTTACTGTCAGTGGCTTGGTCAGCCCGATTCAGGTCTCCGCTGAAATTCTGCGCAAGCTGGCGGGTCGCGCTGAAAATGCACTGGGTGGCATGTTGGATGGCGCCGTGATTACTGTGCCCGCGTATTTTGATGACGCCCAACGTCAAGCCACTAAAGACGCCGCGACCCTCGCCGGAATTAAAGTATTACGCTTGCTCAATGAACCCACCGCGGCAGCCATAGCCTATGGTCTCGATCAACGTGAAGACAGCGTTATTGCCGTTTATGATCTCGGTGGTGGTACCTTTGATATCTCTATTCTGCGGCTCTCCCGTGGCGTTTTTGAAGTGCTCGCTACCGGCGGTGACTCAGCATTGGGTGGCGATGATTTTGATCGCGTTATTGCCGAATGGATTCGTCAGCAGGTGGGCATGAATGAATCGCTCGATCCGATTGAGCAGCGCATCTTGTTGGAGACAGCCAAGTCAGCTAAAGAAGAGCTGACAGACCAGGACTCGGTCGCGATTGAAGTGCTGGACTGGCAGGGCACGCTGAGCCGCGATCAGCTCAATGAGTTGCTTGATCCGTTGATTGAAAAAACCCTGCGCGCGGCGAAGAAATCACTTCGCGATGCGGGCGCCAGTACTGATCAGGTTGACGAGGTTATTCTGGTCGGTGGTTCGACGCGAACCCCGCGTGTGCGCGAAAAAGTCGAACAGTTGTTTAACCGCCAGCCGCATTCTGATCTCGATCCTGACCGCGTTGTTGCCATGGGTGCCGCGTTGCAGGCGGAAGTGCTGGTCGGCAATAAGTCCGGCGATGATATGTTGCTGCTGGATGTGATTCCGCTGTCTCTTGGCATTGAGACTATGGGTGGATTGATTGAAAAAATAATCCATCGCAACACCACTATTCCGGTTGCCAAGGCGCAGGAATTTACCACGTTTAAAGACGGTCAAACGGCCATGGCGATCCATATTTTGCAGGGTGAGCGAGAGCTGGCAAAAGACTGTCGCTCGCTGGCGCGCTTTGACCTGCGCGATATTCCACCGATGGTAGCGGGCGCCGCAAAAATTCGCGTTACCTATCAAGTCGATGCCGATGGCCTGTTGAGCGTCAATGCCCGAGAAGTAGTCAGTGGAGCCGAATCGCATATTGAGGTCAAGCCATCCTACGGTCTCAATGAGAATGAAATTACCAATATGCTGCAGGACTCTTTCAGCCATGCGAAAGATGATATGAAAGCGCGCGCCTTGCGCGAGCAGCAGGTGGAGGCGGATCGAATGATTGAAGACCTTCGCGCCGCATTGCAAAAAGATGGTCGCGCTCTGCTGGATGACGTCGAATATCAGTGTTTGGAAGTCGCACTGAAAGAGTTGAAAGTGGTGCGCGACAGCAGCACAGAGCACCGTGTGTTGGCGCGACAAATTGAATCGGTCGGCAAAGTGAGCGAAGTGTTCGCGGCGCGCCGAATGGATGCTAGCATCAAGAGTGCGCTGGCAGGACAGAGCCTTGATGATGTGGAGACAAACCTCTAATGGCACGTATCGTATTTTTACCTCATGAAGACATCTGCCCTCAAGGCGCAGTGATCGAATCTAACCCCGGTGAGAGTGTCTGCGAGGCCGCTCTGCGCAACGGCATTGATATTGAGCACGCCTGTGAGATGTCCTGCGCCTGCACCACCTGCCATGTGCATATTCGTGAAGGTTTTGCGAAACTGCCTGAGGCTGATGATTTGGAAGAGGATTACCTCGATATGGCCTGGGGCGTGGATCCCGACTCTCGCCTCAGTTGCCAGGTGATCGCCGATGACGTCGACCTGGTGGTTGAAATACCCAAATACACTATCAATATGGTGTCAGAAAAACACTGACCGGATAATGCTTTGGACTCGCCATAGCTGGCGCATTCAGAGCAGCAGAAAATGGAGTATTAGACTATGCTGAAGTGGACAGATATACATGACATCGCTATTGAGCTGGCGGACAGTTATCCGGATGTAGATCCTCAGTACGTCAATTTTGTCGATCTTCGCAAATGGGTTTTAGAGCTTGAACAGTTCTCAGACGACCCGGAGCGCTGCGGAGAGAAAATTCTCGAAGCAATTCAAATGGCTTGGATGGAAGAGCTGGACTAATAAAGCCTACAAGTGGCGAGCAACGGATGGCAGACAAGAATCACCTGTATAAAAAAGTGTTGGAAACAGCGCCTTTTGGAACGCTGTTATTCGCATACGGCATTTGCATTGATGCCAATAGCGCAGCACTCTCTATTCTCAACTGCGAGCGCTCGCAGATCATTGGCGCAGCACTGGGCGAAGATCATGAGCAGCAACCCCAATCGATCAGCCAACTCAAACAGGTCATTGCAAAACTTCAGAATGACCAGCTAAAAGGTATCTTGTGGCGCTCAGAGAACACCCTTCAAGAAGACGAAGTTGTCGTCTCGCTTGGCACTGCCGATGCTGGTGACGGAGTCCTCAGTATTACCCTTTACCCACTGCCAGCTCTCGCGCAGATGGTGGTTGAAGAATTTTCTACCGTGCCACTCACGGTTCCTCATCTCAATACTGGTGACGATTCCATTGCTGAGGATCCGCTGCTCGAGACACCGCCAGAAGATCCAGTTCAGAGCTCGACTCAAGAGTACAAGGCCGATTCAGACAGCCCGCTAGACACTCAAAACATAGCCACTCAGCCCACTGCCAGCAACCAACATGAAACACTTTCAGCCTTACCGGTCAGCCTGCCTCTGATGACCAGTATTGGCGATTATCTCGACAATCCGCAAAGCGACACTGCCTGCGGCGCGCTATTGCTGGTCGATCTCGATCACTTTAATTCGATCAATGAATCTCTTGGTAAGGCCGTTGGTAATCAGATTCTTGAGCGCGCAGCTGAGACCATTCAAGGCCTTTGTACCGCTAATATGGAAATGGAGCAGGTGGCTGGCGACTCATTTTTGCTGTTGATTAAGAATATTGCTGATAGCGCCGAGCAAGCTCGTGAGGCCAGTCTGGCTTTCGCCAATGAAATTCGCTGCATTTTAACGCGACCATTTTTCACCGAAAATGGTGAAGTCAGTGTGACCACCAGCGTCGGCATCAGTGTGCTCTATGCCGGTCTCTACTATGCCTCGCCGGAGACAATCTTCAATGCAGAAGAAGCGGTGCAGCAGGCCGAGAGTGCGATGTTTGAGGCCAAACGTCGTGGTCGCGACACAGTGGTGCTGTTCGATTCACAGATAACGCGTCAGGCTCGTCAGCGCATCAATATGCAATCCAGTCTGCGCAAAGCGGTGGCCAATCAGGAATTTAATTTATATGTTCAGCCGCAGGTATCCACTCACAGTGGTGATGTGGTGGGGGGAGAGGTGCTGCTGCGCTGGATGCACTCCGGGCAAGCTAAGCGCACGCCAGCTGATTTTATACCGGTGCTTGAATCCTCTGGAATGATCGTTGATGTCGGGCTCTGGGTGATTCGAACCTCCTGCGAATATCTGCGCAATATGCTCGATCGTAATCTGTGGAGCGAAGAGATGCAGATGGCTGTCAATATCAGTCCAAAACAGTTCCATGATCCGCAGTTGATCAAATCGCTTGAGCACAGCCTAAAAAGTTACGACATTCGTCCCGATATGCTGACCTTAGAGGTGACTGAAAATTTACTCATCGACGATTTCGAATCGGTGGTCGATAAAATGAAAAAGATTCGCAATATGGGAACACGCTTTGCCATTGATGACTTTGGAAGCGGTTACTCGTCAATGATCTACCTGAAGCGGTTGCCGCTGGATATTTTAAAGATCGATCGCGAATTTATTACCCACCTTAATTCCGACAAAGAAACCCTCGGCCTGGTCGAGGCGATTATGATGGTCGCCCACCACTACGGTCTTGATGTGGTAGCGGAAGGCGTTGAGAAACGTGAGGTTCTAGAAATTTTGCGCAGTCTTGGCTGCGAAAAATATCAGGGCGCTCATTTCAGTATGCCCGTCTCTCTGGATAAATTTCAGCGTCTGCTGGCAGCCTAGGCTGCCTGTCGAATCTACTATGCCCTATGCGAATAAGCTGAATTTAGCGCTTTTAGATGCTCGACGTCGTTAAATAGCCCGATTATTTGTCTCAATCGAGCACAAAAAACCGCTCAAATGGGACTATCCCTCGCGACGAACCTTTCAGTCCTACAGGCTCCTGCCGAAAAACCTATTGTGACCGCAACCACAGGCAGGTAGAATCCGCGCTTTCTGCCCATCAGGGCAATTTTTAAGAACGACTCAATTTTATTCGGAGAAATTTTCATGGCGACTGAACGCACTCTATCCATCATCAAGCCCGACGCCGTTGCCAAAAACGTTGTTGGCCAAATCCTCAGCCGTTTTGAATCAGCTGGTCTGAAAATCGTTGCCTGCAAAATGCAGCACCTGACTCAGGAACAAGCTGAAGGCTTCTACGCTGAGCACAGCGAGCGTCCTTTCTTTAAGGATCTGGTTGCTTTTATGACCTCTGGTCCGGTTTCTGTGCAGGTGCTGGAAGGCGAAAATGCGGTGATGACCAACCGTGATCTAATGGGTGCTACCAACCCTAAAGAAGCAGCGGCCGGCACTATTCGTGCCGACTTTGCCGAATCAATCGACGCCAATGCCGTACACGGTTCTGACGCAACGACATCGGCAGCGCGCGAAATCGCCTACTTCTTTGCTGACAATGAGATTTGCTCTCGCTAGAGACCTTCCCCCTTTTATTATATCCAGGGGGTTAGAGGTGGCGAGAGAAACAGAGAGACCAGGACATCTATGTCCCAGCAAACAGATGTAACAGTAAACGACGAACAGCCCCGAAAGGACAAAACG
>JGI20156J14371_10000570_pt1 | contig 31987 bp, 23 predicted proteins | sample COG_06_FD_14371 | JGI IMG/M metagenome (IMG submission 14371)
AATCAACCAGGAAGCCTGCTGGATGGCATGCCTGTGAATTTCAGGTTCCCATTGGACCCTTCCAGCTTGTCCGAAACTGATTTTGAAGTCGTAGACAGCCTTGGAAACACCCACACTCCCGGCTGTGTTTTTCTGGCTCCTGCAGATGAAGACGGAGAAAACCGAACGGTGCTTCTGTTGGGTGAATTCGGTACCGCCATCACCAATCCACCGGTTGAAGTCAGAATTGTCGGGGACCTATTGACAACGGACACATTCTCCGGAGAGTCCGCGTGTTCAGAGATCCTCAACCTCAACGGACTCGTCACCACCAATGTCGTTCCGCTGGATGATGGACCCAGCCTGTTCTTTGCCCAGCGAATCGAGGACAATCTGAATGAATGCACTTCAGGAACACAAACGATTCAAGTGGCCTGGAATGGTGGCGTGACACCCTACATCAGCGGGGATGCCGAATCTGACTTGTTTCAATACTACGTTGGGTATTCTGACAATGCCGGTGTTCTCATACCGCATGTCCCGATTTCAATCGCAGACATCGATGACAACGACAACTTTCACCAGCTCTGCTTTGCGACCAGCGATGAAATCGTTCAGGTTTCCATGGTGGCCAACACGGTCGAAGACCCCAACCACGACCCCAACGCCTACAGCGAAATTGAGGTGAGCTCCTGCACGCTCTCGTCCATCACGGAAGAGCACCTTTCCGAGCCTGGATATGCCATCTACCCGAATCCGTTCTCAGACCAACTGTTCATGGAGGGTTTGATCGGCCATGAATCCTTCATCCTGCGGGACTGCTTGGGACGCACGGTGATGGAAGGCCCTTGTTCCGGTGCTGTTTATGTGTCTGAAACAAGCCCAGGGATCTACTATTTGACCCTCCTCAACAACACCCATCAGGCCACCTTCAAGGTGTTCAAACGATAAGCGCCCAAAAGGTTGAATGTCATTGCCGCCATCGAGGGGCCGACAGAACAGAAGCCGCACACCATCAACCACGATTGGGTCAATTGAAGTCCAGCGTGGCGCACCAGTCGCAGCGTGCCATCGTCAGTCGAAACACTGCCCGAACACGGAAAGCACCAAGAGCAGGTCGCTGACGTTGACACAGGCATCGAGGTTGATGTCGGCGGGGTTGACGACCACACAGGCGGACGTGACCGGGTCCCATGCGGTGCCGGGTCCGCAGTAGTCCGCCCCCGGACAGGCGGTCACATCGCACGTGCTGCTCAGGTCGTGCGCGGTGGAGACGAAGCCGAGGTGGGTCAGCGCCTGCTTGACCTCCGGGGCGCCCATGAACAGGTCCCAGAACAAGTTTGTCTTGTGATTTTCGATCATCGGCCCAATGGTGCCTTGATCGATGGCGAGATAACGGGGCGTCGTCCAATCGTAGTGGGGCGAAATGGCGTCAAACGGGCCCAGCGCACCGACGTATTGGGCGTCGGCACCGAGGTACTGCCCGTCGGCGTCCTCGTAGAGGTAACGCAGGAAGTCCATCGAGCGGACAGGAGCATACGGCATGGACGACAGCGCAGCCGTCGGCGTGATGACGCCGTTGTCGTTGTTGGGCTGGTGGGCCGCGTATCCGGTGCTGCCGTCTGGATTCCGGGTGTAGCCCGCCGTCAGCCCCCAGCAGTTTTCGCCATACTCCCCAAACCCATTGGGGTTGTCCACGCAATGTCCAAAGACGATGTCAGTGTGGTGGGTGACCACATCCCAATAGTTGGCATAGCTGTCCGACAAACCATGAGGGTCCAATCCCAAATACGAGTAATGCGCCCAAAACAACGGCCCTACTGTACCGGAGGCTCCATTGTGGCTCAAGACCACAGGAATTCCATACTGGCTGGCGGAAGACACGATGTCCCCACCTCTTGCCCACCCCTCGTGGTATGCGGCATTGGAAATGGGAAACGTGGGCGAGGCGGCAGCGAGCAAATAGGTGATCAAGGCCTCGTTGTACCCCCTGATCTGAAAATTCATTTGCCATTGGTAATTCGGTGACCAATGCCAATACAACACGTTTTCACCCTGAGTGTACCAATCCCATTCCACCCCCTTCCACAACACATCCGCCTTTTGCGACAGGATCTGCTCCTCGGCATTCCCNTCCTTGAAATATTCCCGGATGCAAATGAGGGCCTGACACAGCAGGGCGGTTTCCACCAAGTCCCCGCCGTTGTCATACGTGCTGAATGGAATGACGGAACCGGTATTTCCATTCATCCAGTGCGGCCAGGCGCCATGAAAACGATCGGCATCCCAGAGAAAATCCAAGGCCGTGTTCAGGTGCGCCACCCCATCTGAAGCGGTGATGAACCCATTCTCGATGCCCACGATCACGTTCATGAAACCAAAGCCAGAACCGCCCGTGGCCATGGTGTTTTCATCGAACGAAATGTCATTGACATGGATCCGCTCCCTAGACAGCTTGGAAGTCGGGTGCGTATAGTCCCAGAAGTACTTCAACGAGTGGACCTGCACGCTGTCCATCAACTGTTCATCGGTGAGCTGGGCGGATACCCTCCCCCACCCCAAGGCGAGGAGAGGCGCGAGCAGACCCACCACAATGCGAGAGGTACTCAAATTTTGACGTGTCGGGCCCATGCTTCAGGATACGAAACAAACCGATTTTATGTTGCCCGGACATAAAGTACACTTCCCTGGTGGAGCCGGGGGGAGTCGAACCCCCGTCCAAACAAGCAACGCGCGCGGCGTTCTCCATGCTCAGTCCACGATTAATTTTCGACCGAAGGCTGACCGTGGACGGCCCATCTTCGACTTAGCCTTGTAAAGTTTCGCTACAGGGTCAAGACGCCCCTTTCGCTAGATCCATTCTCCTGATGCCCCATTGTACCGCGGATAGGATCCGAACGACGGCACGGGACAGCTCGTTCTGCCACCTTGTGGCTAGAATTAGGCAAATCCTCCGAGAGGATTAGGCCGCGAGCGCGTAGGAAGTGTTGCCAGTTATGGCTTGGGTTTCGGGATTAACGAGTGGCTACCCTAAGCACTCGGCATGCTGACCGTGCCGTTTGTCTTGCTGTCAAATCCAAAATCGGCCCCAGTTATTGTTGTTGTTGTTTTTCCACTTCGGTGGCAGGATGTCAGAGAACAAAACACGCAAACGTGCAAACCGCCTTGGCCCAAGCCAAAGCGGTTTACGAAGATACAGTAGGAAAGAGCCGGGAATTACCGGACCAACAGCCTTTGGCGAATCACGCCTTGGGCAGTCTCGATGCGGACCGTGTAAGTACCGGTGCGCAGGCCGAGACGGTTGCCGCTGGCGGCCAATGCTCCAGTCCATACCTGACGGCCCATGGCGTCGACCACGGTAGCCGCAGCACCAGCCTCCACTCCTGCCACGCGCAGCACATCGTACTGACCGACAGGATTGGGGTACACCGTGACGCTTGAAGCCGACGCTGCCTCAATGCTGTTGACCACGGGAGCCTCACCGAAATAGACATCGTCGAAATAGTAGGTCGTACCACCTTCGACACCTTCATCACCGAAGCCGAAGAAAATCACGAGCAGATCGTAAGGGTAGTTGACCTCGAGCTCAGGCCCGCCGGGCAATTCATTGCCAAAGTTGAATTCAAGCGTCTCCCACCCTTCCTGCGTGGTGTACTGGATGGTCTCGCAGTAAATGCCTTCTCCGGTAATCTCCGTCTTGAGCAAAATGGGCGTTCCAGCAGATGGCGTCCACACGCGAACGCTGATCATCTTCTCCTCCTCTGTGAAAGGAATGGGGTTGGCAAAGCCTTCGATGGTGCCGATCATGGTGCCGGACCATCCCACCGCTACCGGCATCTTGGTGACCTCCACCACGTGGTTGCCTGGTGCCGTGGGATCTTCAACAATCTGAGAGGCATTGCCCCAGAAATCGTAGGTCGTCTGATCAACGGTTTCGTCTTCAAACGTGCAGGGCAAGTCAATCTGGCTCAAGCCCCCACTGGCATCGACCTGCTCGATGTCATCGAAATAGAAGGTCGACTGGTCAGAGCCGTCGCCCACGTTCTCGAAATCAAACATGAACACCAACTTGTCATAGGTCATGGAATACTCGCCAGCGAAGTTCCAGGTCATCACTTCCCAGCCGCCCTGGGTGACGTTCCACTGGTCGATTTCCGTGTCGAGGTAGCCCTCCAGCTTCATCTTGATGCGCACGCCCTGGCGGGGTGACCACACCTTCATGCGGATGCTCGTCTCCTCGGAAAAATCGAAGAACTGCCCCATCTGAAGCAGTGAACCGCCCCATGGAAGGCCGCCATCGCGGACAATCCTGCATACCGTCTCGCTGTCGTTGACTGCATCCGGTGCAGGGTTGGCGACGACCTCAGCGAAACCGCCATCAAAATCAGTGAAATCGGAAGTTGTGGTGCCTGACTCAAAGTCGATGGGCAGGGTAACCTGCGCGGAAGCGACCGAAAAAAAGCACATAAAAAAAGCCCCTGCGAGAAGGGCATCATATCGTTGAAGATGCATGGTACAGAGTTACGCCAAAATCATGGATTTACCGCCGCAGCCTCTAGTCGCTCGTGCGCATTGGTGCGGATGTTGTCCCAGAAGAGGTTGAAATCCCCCACGTGCCAATTATCCCGATGCAACCACTTGCCCACCAGAAATATATGGGGCTGGTCAATCCACAGGACACCCTCAGGCCGAAGCTGCGCCGTAATGCTGCCCGGATTCTTGTTGCGAAAAGACTCCCTTACTGCGCCGAGGTGGACCTTGCGATCATTGGCCTTCCCAACCTCGGTAGTCCAAGTAATGGGGTGTATCGCACTGGGCGGTTCCTCCTTTTGACCCAACCAAGCCGGGACATATCCAGTGCCGTAACTCATCCATGCACAATAGCAATGCTGGTCGGTGGGCGTCTCGCAAGCGGACAGCTGCTTAAAGTCCGAGGGGTAGATGTCCATGCCGGGAATGTAGGCCGCTACAAGTCGCTCCTGCAGTGGCTGTCCATCGAAGAACTCCTGCAGCAGCCATCGGGCATGCCAACTGCCTTGGCTGTGCGCGGCAATGATGAGGGGCCGTCCCTCATCCCATTGGCTCAGAAAATGCTGGAAAGCCGCACGGACATCGCTGTAAGCGAGCTTCAAAGCCGCCAAGCTCAAACTATCTCCCACGCTGAAAACGCGGATGTGGGCCTGTCGGTATCGGGGAGCAAACACCCGACCGGCTCCATTAAAGATGGCAGCCTGATGCCGCACAGGCCATCTATCGACCGCCTCATTCAACGCCGCACTATCCAGCGAGGCATTCCAGGCGGGGCCCTCCTCAAAAATGGTAGGGTGCAAGTAGAACACATCGGCCGTACCTGGTCCTTCTGACACCGTGCGTCCCTTCGGCAGCCCATCGGCCGCATCATCGCGCCATGGCAAAGCAGACCAACTGTCCTCTTGACCATACGCAGGTGCCGCAGGAATAGGTTCGAGGGCCGTCGCGATGCGCTCTACGTGCAATCCAGTCTCCACGACAGATTCGTAGCGCTTACACCCTGAAACCACAAAAACCCCAGCGGCGACAACGCACCACACCGACTTCAAGTCCATGCCACAAAAATGCATCCAAAATGCACCTGCACCCCGCAAACCAAAACTGGCCTCCTTCAGACTCAAGTGACGCGGTCCTTTCCTATCTGCTCAGTTTTCACCAACCACATTTCTTGACAACCGCAAAAACTTGGGCGTTTTCGGCCACTGTGAATGCACAACCGAGGTAGATTACCCTTCGTTCGAGAGAAGACATGAGGATAGGAATCATCAGAGAAGGAAAAGTACCGCCAGATCAGCGTGTGCCGCTGACACCGGAGCATTGCGCGAAGGTGTTAGAACGGTTTCCCTATGTGGAATTGGTCGTCCAACCCAGCGATGTCAGGAGAATTACCGATGCCGAGTTTGCCGCTGCCGGTGTTGAGCTCAGCGAAGACCTCAGCGATTGCGACGTGCTCTTTGGGGTCAAAGAGGTTCCCGTCGATCAGCTGATTCCCGACAAGACCTACTTCTTCTTTTCTCACACTTTCAAGCTTCAGCCCTACAACGCCAAGTTGCTGCGCGCATGCTTGGACAAGCGCATCCGCCTCATCGATTACGAGTTGCTCAAGCGACCTGGCGGAAGGCGCATCATTGGTTTTGGCCGATATGCTGGAGTGGTGGGGACATACAATGCGTTTCGCACGTTTGGCGCACAGCACGGGACTTACGACTTGCCGCGCGCCATCGATTGCGAAGACCGCACGGAGATGGAGTCCCACCTTTCCAAGGTCAAACTGGCCCCGGGAACCAAGGTGGCGCTCACAGGTCGGGGACGCGTGGGCAATGGTGCCCGCGAAATCCTCGAATTCATGCGAATTCGGGAAGTACATCCGGTCGATTTCCTCCGGGAAGACTTTGAAGAGCCCGTATTCACACACCTCGACCTCGAAGATTACAACCGCCGCAAATCCGACAGCGGATTCGACTTCAAGGAGTTTTGTGACGACCCATTGGGCTATGAAAGCACCTTCATGGCCTTTGCCCGCTCTACGGACCTCTTCATTGCCGGCCACTTTTGGGCAGAGGGATCACCCTTTCTTTTTAGCCGGGCAGACGTCCGCGACGACGACTGGCGCATTTCTACCGTGGCCGACATCAGTTGCGACATCGATGGCCCCGTGGCTTCTACCGTGGAGCCCAGCACCATCGCCGACCCCATGTACGGGTATGACCCCGTCGGCGAGTGCCGGGTCCCTTTTGGTACGGAGGGGAGCATTGGCGTGATGGCCGTGGACAACCTGCCTTGTGAGTTGCCCCGCGACGCCAGCGCAGACTTTGGCGCGACGTTGTTGGAACAGGTCATCCCCCTCGTCGTAGAAGGGGACGCCCAAGGCATATTGGAGCGGGCCTCTGAGACGACGCTCAAAGGTGAACTGAGCCCACATTTCGCCTATCTGTCTGATTACGCGGGACTTACTGGGCAATGAACCGGTACGTCAGGGTGCCCTTCTGACGTTTGGGTGCATTGGCCTGTGATTGAAATCTACAGCGCAACGCACTGCGCAAGGATTCATCGGTTAAGCATGCGGACATGGATTCCGATCCAGATCCCGATACAGAAAGGACTGTAGCGTCGAGCACTTCTCCTCCCGGAGCCACATCGATGCTCATGACCACCACCCCGCCACCGCGGCAACGGTAGCCCGGCACATCTAGACCCAACGCCTTGCGGCCCGCCAAGTCGTATTCCGCTGTGACCTGGCCATCGTATCGGGCATCCCAATTTTCGTAGCGGTTATCGACGGCATCAGCAACATCAAGCTTGTCTTCACCGGCACCGCTGTTGTCCCCGCTCCTCCCCTCTGCCAGGGCATCGAATGCTGATTGCTCAAATGCCCGCAATTCCGCCTCAACATCTCTGGCCATTTGATCTGATGCCGCGGCCGAGCTTTGTAGAGACTGGTTGCGGGCTGCGTTCGCATCCGCAGCCACATTGCGGACAGCTGCATCCATCTTGGCCTGCATTTTTGCGCGAACCGCCTCCTCCATGGTCTGGGTTTGCTGCGGCAGCGCGAAATCTGCAAAATCCACTTCTGCGTAAGCCGTAGCCTCCGAAGTCGATACATCACCCCATCCCGCCAAAGCCGCCAAAGTGATCACATGCACCAACAAAGCCGCCACCACAGCCTGCCAAACGAAACGCTCTCGGCTTCCCAAGGAAGCCTTCAAAACTGATTCAGTAAAAGGGGCCACTTTCATATTCGACGACAAAATAACAGGAGCTGTCCATCGTTAAAACGGTAATTCATATCTTTATTACTTAGAATCAACTTAAGATGAAGCATATCCTCCTCCTCGGCGCTCTGTTCTTGTTCGGCGCCACTGCATCTGCCCAGAGCAGCTCATGCACCGACAAAAAAGCCAAGACCGAAAACACCAACAGCAAGTCATCCTGCTGCCAAGGCAAAGCCGACGCCAAGAGCTGCTGCTCTGCGAAGTCTTCTTGCACAGACAGCAAGAAAAAGAGAGGAAAGAAAGCCAAGTCTGGTAAAGAGGAGTCAAAGCAGTCACAAAGCCTCGCCCGTTCTGAAGACAAAATGGAGTCTACAGACAAGAAAGCGAAGGTGAGCCCTGCCAAAGGCGCAGGCCACTGATTGAACCTGACCAAAAAAAATGAAAGAAGCCCGCTAATGCGGGCTTCTTTATTTTGCACCCATGGGTCGCGCTGGCACACTGCTTTTCTTCCTGATTTCTTTTGTTGGCTCCCACGCCCAGTTCAACCTGGTGGGCGATGCCCAGCCGCTTAACGGAGGATGTGTCCAACTCACCGCGGCGCTCAATGCGCAGCAAGGAGCAGCTTGGAACCAAGATCAAATCGATGTCAGCCTCCCGTTCTGCATGCACCTTTCGGTGAACCTTGGCAGCAACAACGGAGGCGCCGATGGCATCGCGTTTATTCTGCACCAATTGGGCCCCAACCAAGCCACCACCACCTCTGGGGGCAACATGGGCTATGGCAACTACAATGCGCCAACAAACACCTTTATCGACCCCACTTTTGACCCCAGCATCATCATTGAATTCGACACTTGGCAAAACCCAAATCTGGGAGACCTCATTAACGATCATGTGGCCCTGCATCGCGATGGCACCAACTCTCACAACGGTCCCGAATGCCTTGCCGGCCCCATTGAAGCCAGCGCCATCAGCGGCAACATAGAAGACGGACAGGACCATACGGTGCACATCGAATGGAACCCGAGCACCCAATCGCTTCGCATGGAGTTCGACGATGTGGAACGGTTCAATGCCACCGTCGATTTGGAAAACGACGTGTTTGCAGGCAACAGCATGGTGTGGTGGGGATTGACCGGGAGCACGGGGGGCGCTTCGAACGTTCAGTCGTTTTGCTTGCTCGATGTCTCCAACAGCGCAGGCATTCCAGAATTGACACTCAGCCCACCCGCCCCCTACAGCACCTGCCCCAACGAAACCATCACCATTACCGGATCCGCACCAGGATACACGGTCAGTTGGCAAAACCTCAACAACCCGGTGATTTCCGCTGGACCCGGAGAACATACCATTGAGGCACAAGATGGTGGATGTCCCTTAACCGAGACCATCAGCGTAGCCTCCCTGCCTGGTCCCAACCTCTCTACCCTGACCGATGTGACCCTGTGCGATGGCGCCTCCACCACCTTGACAGCATCCGCTGAGGCGGGGAGCTTGGTTGATTGGGACGGCACAGGCAACCCCACTTTAGATGTTTCCAGCGGAGGGATTCACGCCGTCACTGCTGCACTGGGTACCTGCACAGAAAGCCAAACGGTGACCGTCGTGGATCAAGCCTCTCCGACCATCGCCTTGGACACCTCGAACGACATCTCACTGTGCGAAGGCGATGCAGTGACCATCACGGCCACCACTGACATCGTAGCAGACATCCAATGGATCAATACGGATGGCACCGTCGCCTCTTCCAACGCTGAGCTTACCGTGGAGGCCCAGGCAAGCCTGACAGTAGAAGCTCAAGCGGGCGGATGTCCAGGCCTTCCAGAATTCGTCTTGGTGAACATGCTTCCCTTGCCCACCGCCACCATTCAGTCTATTCCGAATACCCTGTGTTTTGATGAAACAGGATTGGTGACTGCTGTTCCCAGTCCCGGGGCCTCGGTGGACAGCTGGACGCTCCCCTTGGGCACTACTGGCGTGAATCAAGCAGGCCCAGGCGCCTACACAGCCAACCTCATCGCGGCCAACGGCTGCACCAACACAGCTTCCTACATCCTCGACGCCCTTCCACCGATTCAATACGAACTCAGCGGTCCTGAAGGAGCCTGCGACGGCAGCACCATCGCGTTGATGGTCTCCGGAAATTTCCAATCTGCTCAATGGTCCGATGGCACCACCGGAAACGCCTTGTCTTTGGAAAGCGTTGATGGCGAAGGCCCTTTTGCCGTCACTGTAGAACTCGACGGTTGCACCGCGACTTCCTCCGCCGAAGTCCAATGGTGGCCGGTACCGTCTGTAGGGTTGATGGAGGATACCGTCATTCGCTGTGTGCTGGACCCAGCAGTAGAATGGAATTGGCCGAACCAAGCCTCACCCGCAGTGGGCTTGGTGGGTATGGAGTGTGAATGGCATGACCACGACGGGCGGGCCGGTATGGGAAGCCGAGGGCGCATACACCGTGCGCGTATTGGACAGCATGACAGGCTGTGCCGATTCCACGGAGGTTTACGTGAACGTATGGCCCAATTTGGAGGTCAATGCTGCGCCCTACGCCGGCATAGTGTGTTGGGACGAAACCACCGAAGTCATCGCCGAGCTGCGCGGCGTCGAAGGAACCGATATCGACGAGCTGCCATACACCCTGGCTTGGGACGACCCCGAGGTTCAGGGACTCCATCCTCAGGTCGGCGCCGGCATTTACCTCCTTCAAGCGGAGAATGCCTGCGGACAAGACGTTGCCGTGGTGGAAGTCACGCAGGAATACTGTGGATGCGATATGTGGATGCCTACGGCCTTTACACCTGATAACGACGGCATCAACGACGGCCTCAAAGTCGAGACCAACTGCCCTGAATTGGAATCTTTCCAACTCGACATTTACGACCGTTGGGGCCAACGTGTGTGGGGCACGGACAACCCTGACCGCGTGTGGATGGGACAAGCAGAGACACCCCCCAGCGAAGGACTCCATTTTGTCCCCGACGGTGTCTACGCCTACCGCTTGGTTTGGAAATACAGCAAAACCGGAACACCTCTCGTTGAGGAACGGAACGGCCACTTACACCTCCTGCGGTAAGCCCCAATGCCCCTCAGTCCTACCGCGGAAGGCCACAAACTATCTTCGCGGATCAGAACGCAGCATGACCACAGCTAAGCCATTTGATCTGATTGTAGTGGGCGGAGGAATCGTCGGCGCTGCTGCTTTTCTCAAGCTCCAAAAACGGCACCCCAATGCCCGCATCGCTCTATTAGAAAAAGAGCCCATTCTGAGCGACCACCAAACCGGACACAACAGCGGGGTCATTCACAGCGGACTGTATTACCCACCGGGAAGCCTCAAAGCCATCAACTGCGTCAAGGGCAGACATGAACTGGTTGCTTTTGCCAAGGAATATGGTGTAGACCACGACATCTGCGGAAAGGTCGTCGCAGCAGCCAGCGCCGATGAATTGCCCATGCTCGAAAAGATCCATGGACTGGGGTTGCAAAACGAAATTGAAGGGCTGGAGCGCATTTCCGGAGACGCTGTCCGCGACATTGAGCCTTACGTCAACGCCATCGATGGCCTTTGGGTGCCCTGCACGGGCATCATTGACTTCCGCGGAGCCACCGCCAAAATGGTCGAAGTCGCCCGCGGCATCCAGCCAGAGAGCCAGGTCTTTACCGGCGTAGAGGCTCAGGACTTCACGCAAGACGAAAGCGGAGTGGAAGTCCACACCAACCAAGGTGTGTTCGCCGGCGGCGGACTCGTAGTCTGTGCAGGCCTTCAAGCCGACCGACTGGCGCGCAAGGATGGCGTCACATTGCCTGAACGCGTTGTCGGTTTCCGAGGAGATTATTACGAACTCGAAGACCACGCCAAGCATAAGGTCCGCAACTTGATCTACCCCGTCCCCAACCCCCAGTTTCCGTTCTTGGGTGTTCACTTCACGCGGATGACCAATGGCGACATTGAATGTGGCCCCAACGCCGTCTTCACATTCAAGCGCGAGGGATATGGCAAAACAGACTTCAACCTTCGCGACACTTACGAAGCACTGGGCTACAGTGGCACATGGAGGCTGTTCATGAAGAACATGTCATTTGGCATCAATGAATACCGCCGGGCGTTCTCTAAGCGGCTCTTCCTGAAGACGCTGCAGCGTTTGATTCCCGATTTGGAAATGGACGACCTCCGTCCTGGCCGCAGCGGCGTCAGGGCCTTGCTCTTGCGCCCAGATGGCGATACCAAAGACGACTTCCGCATCGTCACCCACGGACGCAGTGTACACGTATTGAACGCCCCCTCGCCCGCCGCTACAGCGTCGCTCGCCATCGGAGACCACATTGCTGACCACGTAGACCGCCAAGGTCTCCTGGGCTAAAGCCCCCATACCCCCGCTTCCCTGAGCCCTATATTGCCTTCATGGGAAAGCAATCAGACCATCCGCGTGCCTACACCAAAAAGGCCGTACAAAAAGGTTGGCTGATGTATGACTGGGCCAACTCCGCCTATTTCCTCGTCATCACCACGGCCATCTTTCCGCTGTTTTACACGGCCATCACCACCACGACCGTCGACGGTGTGATTTCTGATGCCGTGAGTTTTATGGGCAAGACGTTCATCAACACCCAGCTCTACAGCTACATCATTGCGGCATCCTTTCTCATCGTCATCATCGCCTCTCCGCTGCTCAGTGGCATGGCCGACTACTTAGGCCGCAAACTCCTGTTTCTCAAGTGCTTCTGCTACGTCGGAGCGGCAGGCTGCATTGGCCTGTACTGGTTTGATGTCGAGCACCTCGAATGGAGCATGTCAGCCCTTTTTATGGCCAACATCGGCGCGTGGGGCAGCCTGGGTTTTTACAATGCATTCTTGCCCGAGATCGCCGAGCGCGAAGAGCAAGACTTGCTGTCCGCAAAAGGATATTCGTGGGGATTTGCCGGGGCTGTCATCTTGCTGGTGATGTGCTTGGCGCTGATCATGGGCATTGGCGACCAGTTCACGCGCTGGGCCTTTGTGGGGGTGGGCCTTTGGTGGGCCGGATGGGCACAGATCACTTTTCGACGTTTGCCCGTCAGGGTCAAAGAAAGACCCGAAGGCAACATCATGATGAAAGGCTTTCACGAACTGAGGGGGGTCGCCCGAGAACTCAAAGGAAAAACCCGTATCGTGCGTTACCTCCTGAGCTTCTTTGTCATGAGCATGGCCATACAGACCATCATGCTCATGGCGAGCTCTTTTGGAATTAAAGAGGTCAAGCTCGCCTCAGATGAGCTCATCATTGCCATCTTATTGATCCAGCTCATTGCCATTCCCGGCGCATTTCTCTTTAGCTGGCTGAGCAAACAATGGGGCAACGTAACGGTGCTCCTTATGGCCACCGCAATGTGGGCTGGCGTGTGCCTTTTCGCTTATTTCCTTGTGGACGGGTCGGCCATGTTTTTTGTTGCAGCGGGCATCGTGGGCTTCATGATGGGTGGAACCCAAAGCTTGAACCGGTCCACTTACACCAAAATGCTGCCTGAAACCGAAGACACCGCCTCTTATTTCAGCTTCTACGAAGTGCTTGAAAAGTTGGGGGTGGTCATTGGGATGTTCAGTTGGGGCTATATCGAAGGCCTCACTGGAAGCATGCGCTCCTCTATTCTGGCCCTGATCGGATTTTTTGCCGTAGCCATGATCCTCCTCGCCTCCATACCCCGCGCAGAGAACAACATCTCAGTGGCCTGATTGGAGACTGTATCAGTCGATTTCTATGAAAGCCTGCTCCACCAGGCGAAATTCTACCCGCCGGTTGCGGGCTCGTCCTGAGGGATCCGAATTGGAAGCCGTGGGCAACGCACTGCCGTGGGCATTGGTTCGCATCCGGTCTGGCGCCACGCCTTGGTCCATGAGGTAGGCAAAAGCGGCTTTGGCCCGATTCTCTGACAACACAGCATTGTATCCTTCTGGACCCACCGCATCGGTATGGCCGTGCACTTCCAGCCGAAGAAATCGATTGCGCCGCAACATGCTGCCCCAACGGTCCAATTTGGCGCGGTCCTCTGGCCGCAACGTTGCGTCATCAAAGGAAAAATGGAGTGTATCCCGCTCCACTTCTTGCACCCGGGTTAACGCCTCCGGAGGGTCCTGCACTTCCCCTGCAATTTTGCGGACCAGACACGCGCAATCCTCTGGCCTCTCAACGGGCACCACCTCTACAGCATCCAAATAGACATAGGCCCAATCGGTTGCATCCTTAGGAGCATCGGCCGAAAGCGCCAAGCGCGTCATGCCTTTGGCATCGAAATTCCCCAACGTCAACCATCGCTCCCCTCCTTCCGCTTGGATCGCGTCCGAGAGGTTGACCCAGCCCTTGTTCGTCTCTAGGAAATGGCCAGCAGGATTCACCATCTGAGGGGTGTAATCCAAAATGTAATCCTGCTCTCCTTTCGGCTTCTCTGCACTCAACAGCGCCCCAATACCATCGGCGACCACCCCGGCCTGCTCTGCTGCCGAATACCAAAACGAAACACAGACCCACTCTTTGGGCGCCAAAGACCGCTTCAACTCTGTGGTGAGGTACTCTCGGTAACGCCACTTGGCCCGGCTAAAAACCACCAGTCCGCCGTAGGCTTCCCCATCCAAACCAAGTTCCTTTCCAAAACGGTTGATTGGAACCCCTGCCGACCCGCTACAGGACGCAAAATGATCAGGCGTACCCTCGGTAGGTTGCTCCCAGTGAGCCAAAGTGCGCAGCCTCTGCTGGTTGTAGTCCGAAGGGCAGAACTTTTTGGACTCGAACCCTCCATCGCGCACCAAACTGGCCGCATCGAGCACAGTACTTGGAGTCTGTGCAACAGCCCCAAATCCCAAACCAACGATGGCCAACCAAACGGCCGGCAATTTCCGCATGGGGTTACTTGATCCGGAAAGTCACCCGGCGGTTCTTGGCACGGGCAAGGTCAGAAGCCTTGGTGCTGGCAGGGTCAGAATTCTCCAATCCTATTGCTGTAATGCTGGACTCAGCCACCCCTTGGGAGGTCAAGTAACGCTTGACTTGATCGGCCCTTTTACGGCCCATCTCAGCAAAACGAGGATTGATTTTACCTTCTGACACTTCGTCATCGTCGCAATGGCCCATCACCTCAACAGTCCACGTTGGATTGGCCTTCAATACGCCCGCCAACCGATCGAGAGATGCCCTCCCATCTTCGGTGAAAGTGCGCTTTACAAAAGCGTAGTAAACGGCCGTGCGGCCCACGAAATCTCTTCCGGAAAGGTCACCGGGAAGCGCGGCGCCGCCGTAAACCAAATCAGGTGCCGTGTTGGAGGAACGCGAACAATTACACTGGCTCTTTGCATCCACTGGGAACACCTTCACATTGTCGATGTAGTAGTATGCATGCATCGTCTGCACGCCACTGATTGAAGATGGCTTTTTGACTTTGACCTCCTCAATGTCACGAGAACCATTGAATCCACCAATGGTCATGTACTCTTCTTGGCCGGTGCCCAGCACCGTTCCACAAATGGTCTCCCATCCTTCCATCAACTGCATCACCTTGTCTGTGCGGTGCTTGACCTGAGGCTCGCGGTCTACGATCCCAAGGTTCGGTTGCATCTCCTTGCGGTCCGAGAAGTATGCTCCAAGACCATTCACGGCATACTTAGACAGGTCGCTGAGTGAAACATCGAAGCTCACACAGTACATCTGGTTGGCCTCCAGGTTCTCAGACAAGCGCACTTGGAAGTAAGTGCGGGCAATCTTGGGAGACTTGGTGTACGCACGGAAACCCCCGTAACGGTTTCCATCAGCTGGATCCTCGTAGCCATAGCTGTTCGATGGAACAGCCACTTTTTCACTCTTGACATCTGTAGAAAACAGGTCAAGCGGCGCGTCGGTGTATGAAAACCAGTCCGTCGTGGTCTCCTCGAGTTGGCCATATGCTTTGAGCCTCTTGACGTCCCCGTTTTCGAAGCTGCTGTTGGGCACGAGGTTGACATCCTGTGCATTCAAGTCGGCATCAAAGGCCGGATTCAACAGCGCAATTACAGCGCCAGTCATCATCAATTTCCGCATGGTTTTCCTGTTCTGATGGTCTTCAATCAAGACCCGCTGCGTTTGACTTCATCGATGAAGGCCCTGACGCGGTCGGGGTTGATGTCGGGATAAACACCGTGGCCCAAGTTAGCCACATGGCCTCCGTGCCCAAAATCCGACAACATTCGTTGGGTAGCTTCCCTCACTTCGGCTTCTGTACCGTACAAAACAGAGGGGTCCATATTGCCTTGAAGGACATGTTTTGGCGCCCTTTGGCGCGCCTCTGACACAGGAGTATGCCAGTCTACACCCAGCGCAGCGCAAGGCAATGAAGCCAGCCTGTTCAGCTGCCAGCCAGCGCCTTTGGCAAATACGATGAGCGGCGCACCCTTCACTTCTTCGCAAATCCTGCGAAGACGGGGCATGCTGTATCGTTCAAAAAGAGCGGCGTCCAATGCGCCGGCCCAACTGTCAAACAATTGCAGCACTTGCGCTCCAGCGGCCACTTGAGCATTGAGGTACACAATCGTGGCCTCTGTAATCCGGTCCAACAAATCTTCTGCCAAAGCCGGTTCAGCGCGCAACATCCGGCGCGCCTTGCTCCATTCTTTGCTGCCACCGCCTTCTACCATGTAACAAAAAATAGTCCAAGGAGCCCCCGCAAAACCGATGAGCGGAACCCTGCCATCCAAAGCTGAACGCGTCATGCGCATGGCGTCCATCACGTAGCGAAGGTGCTCCTCGGGCTCCACTGCATGCAACCGATCCAAGTCGGCACGGGACCCGATGGTCTCCTCAAAACGCGGCCCGACTTTTTCGACCAACTGATATGGAAGGCCCATGGCTTCAGGCACCACAAGAATGTCACTAAACAAGATGGCCGCGTCCACACCGAGCAAGTCAACAGGCTGCAGGGTCACTTCACAGGCCAGTTCTGGCGTCTCCACCAGCTCCTTGAACCCCGATAACCGGCTCCGAATCGCCCGGTATTCAGGCAAAATCCTGCCGGCTTGACGCATCAGCCAAACGGGCGGACGGGGTGTATCCTCTCCAGCGAGAACCCGAAGAAGCAAATCGTTTTTGGCGGTCATGGTGAAAGCAACAACAAGGTGGGGGTTCGGTTCGCTATCAAAGCTTCAAAAACACGTCAAAACTCAATGGAGGGTCTTGAACAATGCCTCCTCCAAAAGGTCAAAGGGATGCACTGTCACATTGCCCACCCCCTTGGATTTGGCATCACATTCCCTCAAGTAACCAAAAATTCGGGCCACTTTTCGGGCAGGGTAATTCCGCGCCGCACGGGCATATTCTTTCGCCGCAAAAGGGTGCACCCTCAAAGCACTCGCCACAGCAGATGGGTCGTGACTCGGAAGGTGATGAAAAGTCAATACCCTGCCGAAGTAATTGGTCAACACCGGAAGGATGCGCGGCACCGGATTGGATTTCTCATTGGCCCGCATGTATTGGACAATCCGCGTCACACGGCCAATGTCCTTCTCTGCAAGGGCACCTGTCAACTCAAAGATGTTGTACTCCTTGGAGATGCCAATGTGCTGCTCAATCAAGGTGTCGCTCACCTCTCCACCGTCTGGCAAAGCAATGAACAACTTCTCCAACTCCCCCGCTACTTTCTTCAGGTCATTGCCGAGGTATTCTGCCATGACCTGTGCGGTGCGGGGACTGATGCGGCGCCCTTTAGATTGTACAAATCCCTCAATCCACTCAGGCAACTTGTAGTCGCGAATCTTCGACGATTGGAACACCACTCCTGCCTGCTGAATGCGCTTGACCGCACCGAGTCTTTTGTCTGGCATCTTGTTGCGGTGGACCAACACCAGCACCGTCGATGAGACGGGATTGTCCGCATAAGCGGCGAGCTTTTCGAGCTTGTCTTTGGACTTCCATTCTCTGAGCTCTTGGGCCTCTTTCACCAGCACCAACCGGCGCTCCGCCATCATGGGGAATTGACGCGCTGCGGCCAATACCTGGTCGAGGTCGCTGTCGCGGCCGTACAGAATGGTTTGATTGAAGTCCCGTTCGTGTTCCTCCAAGGCGTGCTCTTCAATCGCATCCGAAAGAACATCCAAATAGAAGGCCTCTTCTCCACCCAAGAGGTAGAGGGGAGAGAAACTGCGCGCTCGAATGTCATCGAGTAAAGGCTGAAACCCCTTCACGCGTGTTCAACGAAAAGAGGGGGCGACCACAAGGTCTTTGCTCCCTTTGGTGTGCGTATAGAACCCTTCGCCGGACTTGACACCCAGTTTTCCGGCCATCACCATGTTCACCAACAATGGGCTGGGTGCGTATTTGGGCTGGCCGAATCCGTCTTGCAGGACCCGGAGGATGCTCAAACAGACGTCCAAACCAATAAAATCCGCCAGGTGCAATGGCCCCATGGGTGCGCCATGCCCAACTTCATGACCTGATCGATTTCGGCGACTCCTGCAACCCCCTCATGCAAGCTGCAAATGGCCTCGTTGATCATCGGCATTAAAATGCGATTCGCCACAAAGCCCGGGTAATCGTTGACTTCAACAGGGATCTTACCCAGCTGCTCAGACAACGCCACCACAGTGGCCGTAGTGGCATCGCTGGTATCGTAACCGCGGATGACCTCTACCAACTTCATGATGGGCACCGGATTCATGAAATGCATCCCAATGACCTTGTCTGGGCGGCCAGTGGCTGCCGCAATGCGGGTGATGGAAATGCTCGATGTATTGGTGGCCAATATGGCAGAGGCTGGGGCCGAGGCGTCGATTTGCTCAAAAATCTTGAGCTTGAGGTCCAAACGCTCCGTGGCCGCCTCTACCACCAAATCAGCGTCGGCTACAGCGCCGTGCATTTCGGTGGAAGTCGTGAGGCGGGAAAGTGTCGCCGCTTTGTCATCAGCAGAAATGCGCTCCTTGGACACCAGTCGGTCCAAATTGCGCTCAATGGTCGCTTGGGCACGTGTCAAAGCTGCTGCATTCACATCAATCAAGGACACCTGGTGGCCCGACTGCGCAAAAACGTGGGCAATGCCATTGCCCATGGTGCCCGCTCCAATCACGGCCACTTTTTGGTTGGAAACGCTCATTCTTCAGAAGCCGCTTTGTCCTCGGAGACTTCCTCGACAGCCACTTCCTTGGCCTCCCCTTCTGCAGGCGCTTCATCGGTTGTTGCATCTTCAGCGTCAACCTCTATGGCATCCTCTTCAGAAACGAAAGGCAGCACGTTCAACTTGTTCAGCTCGTTGTACCACGTGCACAGCTTCTTCAAGTCGCTGTGATACACCCGTTCTTGATCCAAATCGGGCACCACTTCGGTCACAAAACTGCGCAACGTATCGTGAGGCTCTTTGGAATTGGGAGCGTCCCCACCCTTTAGGTGGGCGTGAAGGGTGTTGAGCACCTCAGACAAAGGAAGGTCTTCATCATATGTGAAGATGCTGATGTCTTCAAAACTCGAGACCCTCGCAGAGGAGGGAACAGCGCTTCTCTTGCCCTCTCCCATGCTTTCTACCACAATGGCGCGTTGGGTCGTATTCAGCACTTTGTAAAGCCCCGGTTTTCCGGAAATGGCCAAGATGTCCTTCGGTTGCATGGTGCAAAATACCCCTGTTCGCCCATTGCGCGGCCCTTTTCATGGCACGTACTGGTTTCGGCTTTCCAACAGAACCCCACTCGTAATCCACAAATCCGACCTCAATCGGCCGCTGGCACCGGCCAATCTCGAGATTGAACCAATGCTCCATCCGTGCCACGCGCCCAAACGGCGGTTCGCAAGCCATTAGAAATCATCAACATAGATGAAGAAAGTGCCAAGTCATACCGCGCCACTTGTTCGGCCACCTTCTCGTCCAATGGGATGTGCGGCGCCTTGACCTCTACAGCCAATGCCACAGCCCCAGAACGGTCAAAACAAGCCACATCTACGCGGCCCGAAACTTGACCAAACCGCACGGGATGCTCCAAAACCATACGCCCCAAGGGCCAACCTGAATGAACCAACGCCCCCACAATGTGCTGACGCACCCATTCCTCGGGCTCCAACGCCACCCATTTGCGGCGCACCAAACAGCGCAATTGCCACTTTCCATGGGCGCACCGCACCGTTAGATCAGGTTCATGGAACGCAAGGTCTGGCCATTGCGTTCTGGGGTCCTCATGAAGTGGCAAATCTGTCACCCTGCGAAAGTGCAAAATCCTTCCACTACATTGTGACCGCTGAACACCTTTCACCATGAACCGACCCACACGGTTATTCGATTTCCCTCGCTACCAGCTCGCCAACGGCCCTTTAGACGTCATGATGACGATGCCGAACGGCGGCAATACTGTCACTTATTCCACGGCTCAATTCGTTGAAGAAATGGACCATGTGAGCCTTGGGCTCATATCCATGGGAATGCAACCCGGCGATCGGGTGGCCTTGATTTCGCACAACAACCGATGCGAATGGAACCTGATGGACCACGGCACGCTCCAAGCTGGCGGCATTGATGTCCCCATCTATCCGACCATGACGCCGGATGACTATGTGTACATCCTCAACCACAGCGAATCGCGGTTCTGCTTTGTGAGCAATGCTGATTTGTTCCAAAAAGTAAGCTCCATCCAGGACCAAGTCCCCTCATTGGAGGCCGTCTTCACTTTTGAGGACGTCCCCGGGGCCAGGTCATGGAAGGAAGTCACTGCCCTGGGCGCCGCTGCAGAAAATGATGCGCAGGCAGCGTTAGAAAAGCGCCGCGACGAAGTGGTCCAAGAGGACATGGCCACCATCATTTACACCTCGGGCACCACTGGACGTCCCAAAGGTGTGATGTTGAGCCACATGAACATTGCCCAAAACGCCCTCCACAGTGTCCCACGATTGCCCGAGCGCGTCGCTGGAACAGAGTACCGCGTCTTGAGCTTTTTGCCAGTTTGCCACATTTTTGAGCGGATGCTGCACTACCTCTACATGCACGAGGGAGCCATGATCCATTTTGGTGAGAGTCTGGAGACTGTGAAGGACGACTTGGGTGGTGCCCAACCGCACATGTTTACAGCTGTCCCTCGTTTGCTTGAAAAGTTCCATGACGCCATCGTGGCCAAGGGCCGCGAGGCAGGTGGTGTGAAGTCGGCCATTTTCAATTGGGCCGTTGGCCTTGCTCTGGAATGGGAACCCGATGGACGCAACGGCGGTTTCTATGAATGGAAATTGGGGATTGCACGCAAATTGGTGTTCGACAAGGTCAAGGCAGCCCTCGGCCTGACCGAAATCATGGCTGTCGCTTGCGGTTCTGCCGCCCTGGCACCCCGATTGGCCCGCTTCTTTAATGGAGCAGGCATTCCTGTTTATGAAGGCTACGGCCTGACCGAAACATCACCGGTAGTTTCCGTGAACTCGCTCAATGCAACAGACATGCTGCGCATTGGAACGGTCGGAAAACTGATCGCCGATACCGAGATCAACATCGCAGAGGATGGGGAAATCCTCGTCAAAGGCCCACAGGTCATGATGGGATACTACAAAGACGAAGAGAAGACTGCTGAAGTGCTCAAGAACAACTGGTTCCATACCGGCGACATTGGCATTATCGAAGATGGATTCTTGCGCATCACCGACCGGAAAAAGGAGATGTTCAAGACTTCTGGCGGCAAGTATGTCGCCCCGCAGCTGCTGGAAAATGCCATCAAGGCTTCTCGTTTTGTAGAACAAGTCATGGTCATTGGTGAAAGCCGCAAGCACCCCGCTGCATTGGTCGTACCGGACATGGTATTCCTCGCGGAGTGGTGCAAACGTCACAACCGTCCCTGCCCTGCTCAAGCAGAGGTACCCAACGATGAAGAAATCCTCGCGCGCATTCAACAGGACCTCGATGGACTGATGGAGCCGTTTGCTTCTTGGGAACGCGTCAAAAAAATCCGCGTACTCCCCGCACCCTTTACCATTGACGGTGGCGAGCTGACTCCGACCCTCAAACTCAAGCGCAAGCCCATCTTGGCCCGATACGCTGACGCCATCGAGTCCATCTATACCTGAGCGTGATAGACACCCTGCAAGCATGGGATGAGGCCCTGCTTATGCTGTTGAACGGATCACCTGAATCGTTCTCTGCTGCGGGATGGTGGCTCAGCCAACCCTGGTCCTCTACCCCTGTTTATTTGTTTGTTATTTGGCGAATATTCAAGGGCGTGACATGGCAAAAAGGCGCCTTGAGACTCGTCCTGGTCTTGCTCACTTTTGCGGGGACGGATGCCATCAGCAGCAGGCTTTTCAAACCGGGATTTGAGCGGCTGCGGCCCAGCCACAACCCCGCCCTGGAAGACACCTTGATTTTGCATGAAAATGCCGATGGAACAGTGTACCGCGGAGGACGGTTTGGTTTCGTCTCCTCACACGCTGCAAACACCTTTGGATTGGCCGGCATCGCCTTCCTCATTTTGGGGGGCTCAGCCACCCTGTGGCTGTTTGTTTGGGCAGCAGCCGTAAGCTGGACAAGAATGTATTTGGGCGTTCATTATCCGGCCGATATTGTGTTTGGCGCGGTTTTCGGCAATTGGACTCGCCAAGGCCACGCACACCCTTTTTTACCGGATTTTCAAAGCCCAACTCAACGCATGAATCCACTGGCTCCCCTCCTTTTGACGGCGGTCTTTTTAGGCGGCGGATGCGGCTCCGTTGCCCGCCACATTTTTGGTGTTTGGCTCAACGGCAAATCCACCCTTCCCCTCGGCACATTCATGGCCAACATGGCCGCCACCGCCATCTTGGCTTGGGCCACCACAAGGTTGGCCGCCAAATGGCCCGATCAACACACCCTTCAAGCCGCCATCGCCATTGGGTTTTGTGGCGGTTTTAGTACGTTCAGCACATTCAGTGCGGACACCCACAAGCTGATCGCCGAAGGACAATGGACATGGGCCTTGGCCAACGTGATCTTGAGCGTCTTGGGGTGTGTCCTTGTATTTGCCCTCGTCGCTGGCTACATGCGGCGTTAAATTCGGTGCCGAATCCCCTTCTTTCATGTCGACCAAATTTGCCCTCCCACCCTTTCTGCTCCTGTTGCTCGGCCTGTGGACTCCCCCCTCCTTGAACGCCGTTTTGGCACAGCAACCCCTAGGCTTCACGACCGAAAATCAGCCTCCAAAACTGGTGGTGGCCATCACCGTAGACCAAATGCGGGCCGACTACCTGACACGCTATGCCAAGGGCTTTGGAGACGGGGGGTTCAAGCGGTTCTTCAATGAGGGATTTGCCGGGTTGGATCACCACTTTAGCTATGCTCCAACATACACAGGGCCCGGACACGCCAGCATTGCCACCGGAACAACTCCTGCTGTGCACGGCATCATTGGCAACAACTGGTTTTCGCGAGAAACAGGCAGCAAAGTGTATTGCGTAGAAGACACTGCAGTGCAGCCCGTGGGCATGGCCGGCATCGACCCCGGAACAGCAGGACAAATGTCTCCAGGAAAGCTGCACGCCAGCACATGGGCCGACGAATTTAAACTCCACTTCTCCCAGCGAGAAGGTGCCCAACCTAAAGTGATGGGCGCCAGCATGAAAGACCGCGGCGCAATCCTCCCCGCCGGCCACGCTGCCGATGCCGCCTATTGGGTCTCATCCGGTCAGTTTATCAGCAGCACACACTACATGGAGTCCCTTCCCAAATGGGTGCGCCAATTCAACAAATCCAACAACTTGGAGAAGTTGCTCGCCGAGGGTTGGTCCCTCCGAGATGCTCCCGAATCTTATGCGGGCAGTATGGCAGACAATACGCCTTATGAAGGCGTTTGGCGCGGTGGTGAACGTCCGACCTTTCCCTATGATTTGTTGGCCCTCGAGGAAGGCAACGGGGGACAAGACATCATTAAAGGCACACCGCACGGCAATACTTTGCTCGTGGACTTTGCACTCGCCGCAATCGACGCTGAGGAACTGGGTTCCGATGACGTTCCCGATGTCCTCGCGCTGTCCTTCAGCAGCACAGATTATGTAGGCCACAAGTTTGGTGCACATGCGATGGAAACAGAAGACACCTATCGGCGACTAGATGATCAATTGAGCCGCTTATTCGACAGGTTGGACACCCAAATCGGAACCGGACAATGGACCGCCTTTTTGACCGCCGATCATGGCGCCGTCACGGTACCCGGGCTCGAGAAAAATCGGGGCTTGCCTGTGGATTACTGGAACCCTGAGCCCATGAAGGCCGCCGTTTATGCCGCTGTTGCTGCGCGTTTTGGGCGCAGCGACATCATCCGAGAATATGACAACGACCAATTCTTTTTGAACCGGGCTGTTCTCCGCCAAGAAGGCATCGACGCCGACGAAGTCGCCCGGTTTGTCGCCGCCACCGCTGCCGAATTTCCCGAAGTACAAAAGGTCATGACTGCAGCCGACCTGAGGGGAAGTACGTACCTAGAAGGCGCCGAAGCCAACATCCAAAGAGGGTGGCACTCCCTCTACTCGGGCGATGTCATCGTTATGCTCAAACCCGGATACCTTGAATATAGCCGGACGGGCACAAGCCATGGCAGCCCATACGCCTATGACACCCACGTCCCCTTCCTCATTATGGGACCCGGCGTTCCGCAAGGGGTGACCTATACCCGGACAGAAATCCGAGACATCGCCCCTACGCTTTCTGCATTGTTGGGCTTCCCCCGCCCCAGCGGGTGCACTGGAAAGCCCATGCCAGCCCTTTTCGACTGACCCTATGGACGGCATCCACTACAGCGTTTCGCGTCAAGACCGGCACGAACTCCTGATTCAAGCGCAATTCCCCTGCGGTACCGACCGCGTTCATTTGCCCATGTGGCGTCCTGGCCGCTATGAAAGGGGCGACTTTGGCCGCCTAGTCCGGCGCATGGAACAGTGGGTCGGCAGCGCTTGGCAGCCCTTGCAAAAAGGAAGCCTTCACATGTGGCATTGTCATGCCGATTCAAAGGAAACAGAGCCGGTGACCGTCCGGTACCGCTTCACAGCCGCACGCCTTGACGCCGGGAGCACTTGGTGCGACGACACCTTGTTGTATGTCAATCCTGTCAACTGCCTCGTCTATCATCCCGACCTCACGGAAACCCCCGTTACCGTGAACATGCCCGACATCCCAAACGATTGGCAGGTGGCCACTGCGTTGCTGTCAAGCCGGGCGCCCAACGGCAGGCAACTTCATGCGGAGGGCATGCAGCATCTGATGGACAACCCCTGGATCGCCGCCCCCACAGAAGACCTTTGGCACGGCGAATACACCGTGGCTGAGCACCCCTTCCACGTCCATGTGTGGGGACAACGGCATTTTGACACCGCCGCTTTTGTGGAAGCCCACAGAAAGTTCACCGAAAGCCAAATGGCCGCTTTTGGCTGGCTCCCTGTTCCAGAATACCATTTCCTGTACTTGTTTCCAGAGTTTCAAGCCCGCCATGGCGTTGAGCACGAGGCCTCAACCGTCATCGCTTGGGGGCCGTCCAACGGCATCACGAACGAAGCTGGAGCCCCATCTGCAGGGTATGAAGAGGTGCTGGATATTGCCAGCCATGAACTCGTCCACACTTGGAACGTCAAACGACTGAGGCCAGAGGAATGGATGCCTTATGATTTCTCTCAGGCGTCACCAAGCCGAATGGGCTACATCGCAGAAGGCGTGACCACTTATTTGGGCGACATCTTCCTGCTTGAGTCTGGCGTCATTGAAATGGAAGGCTGGCTCCGCCGCTTCGAAAAACTGCTCACCCGGCACCTTTGGAATCCGGGCCGCTTGGAAACTTCCGTCGCCGACAGCAGCTACGACACATGGCTCGATGGTTACGAGATAGGAGTTCCGCACCGCCGCGGTAATATATACGTCGAGGGTGCGGTCCTCGCCTTTCTCTGCGATGTTGCCTTGAACCGCGCTGGTGGAGGATGGCTGGTCGATGCTGTAGCAGAATTGGCGGGGCCACAAGGCCATCGCAGCTTGGACGAAACCACTTGGTGGAAGACGTTAGAACGCCGCGCGGGTCAACGCGGCCCAGAAGGCGCTCAAGAGATCACTGATCTCCGCACGGCATTCTGTGACGGAACAGAAGACACTTGGCCCGCGCTGGTTGACGCGCTACTCCATCAGGGCGTCCAGGCCCTTTTAGAGCCGCACAAAGACCCATTGGCCCGTTGCGGAGCGCTTTGCGGCAAGGGAAGAGAGGGACGAACCGAGGTCAAAGTCTGTTGGCCGGGAAGCCCAGCTTGGAATGTGGGCTTGCGCCGGGGAGATGTGATCCAATCCACCGATGAGCACCAGGGCCAGTTGAACATATCATGGCTCAGGGATGCAGTTCATCCTGAAAAAGACACCGCCGCACTTCCAGAAGGAACGGGCTGCTTTGCCCGTCCAATCCTCTCGGTCTTTCCAGGATAATCAATCGTCCCTTCCGCCCTTCATGGCAAAAGTGACCAGATTGGCCCCCATTTCGAGGGCCCTGCGGCGCACGGCTTCCGGGTCGCGGTGAACAGCATAGTCCTCCCATCCGTCGCCGAGGTCGGACTCTACATCATAATAGCACACCAACCGACCGTCCAACAACAGGCCAAAACCCTGTGCAGCATCGCCATCGTGCTCGTGGATTTTTGGAGGCCCGTCTTCAAAGTCGAACGCAGCGTGATACACGGGATGCTCAAATGGCAACTCTACCCAGTCGAGGTTTGGAAACACCTTGCCCATCTCTTTGCGCACAAAGACATCCATTCCGTAGTTATCGCTGATGTGCAAGAAACCGCCCGCTTCGAGCCACGTTCTGAGATTCCGAGCCTCCGAAGGACTAAAAACCACATTGCCATGACCTGTCATGTGAACGAAGGGGTAATTGAACAAGGCCGGAGACCCCACTTCAACGTAGGGGACTTCCTCATCAATGCGCGTCCCCAATTGCTCATTACAAAAGGTGACCAAATTGGGGACACTCGTGGGGTTGGAATACCAATCACCACCGCCTTTGTACTGCATGACAGCCAATTGTACCGACTGCGCTTGTAGAGATGGAGCGACAAAAAACAGGCCCGCCATGACCGCCAAGGAAAAAACTTTGAGAGACGTGTAACCCCTTGCGCTTGCGCAGCGTATTGTCCGTCCTCGAAAACCGAGTGCTTGCCCCATGTTGGCGAAGTTAATCCAAACCCCCTGCCCATTGGTAGAACCTGCCGTTCAGGCCGACCGGTTTTATCTATCTTTGCGCACCTTCAAAAACACCTGAACCATGCAGAATAAGAGTGCCGTCTTAATCTTTACGGTGCTGCTCGCATTGGCCACCCTGTACACGTTGAGCTTCAACTACTTCTCAAGTCAGTTTGAGAAAGAGGCACAGCAGCAGGGCGTCTACGAAGCAGAACAAATGCTCGCCGCGGGCACAATCTCCGAGGATGCATTCGATGCCACCGCCGCAGAGGAGGCCAAAACCTACCTCCGTGTAAAGGGTGACTCAGCCATCGTCCCCATTTTTGGAAAGTCCTACAAGGAAGCCAAGGAGCGCGAGCTCAACCTTGGTCTTGACCTCCGTGGTGGCATGAGCGTCACCCTCGAGGTGTCCATTCCAGATTTGTTCATCGCCTTGGCGGATTACAGCACGGAAGATTCGTTCCGTCAATCCATTGCGCAAGCAAAAGCTGCAAGGAGAAGTTCCAATGCAGATTTCGTCACACTCTTTGGACAAGCCTGGGCTGCGAATGGCTCAGAGGGTACACTCTGGCGCATCTTCTACAACATGGAGAGCCCTGACCTCTTCCCACAGAAGAGCACCGATGAAGAGGTCCTCTCCATCCTCCGCGCCGAGGCAGAGACTGCCATCAACAATACCGAGAACATCATCCGAAAGAGGATTGACCAACTCGGTGTGGCGCAACCCAATGTCCAGAAGCTGTCCTTCAGCGGAAGGATTCTGGTCGAATTGCCAGGCATTGATGATCCTGCACGTGCTCGGAAGCAATTGAAGTCCACCGCCAACCTCGAATTCTGGGAAACGTGGTTCAATGACGAAGTTGTGCAGCGCATCGCTGACGCGAATAATGCTGCAGGACGTGCGTTGCGCCCTGACCTTTTTGGCGAAGGTGCTCCAGCTGACAGCACACTCGACACAGAAACCCTTCGGGCAAAGAACCCCCTGTTTGCAGTCATGCAGCCCAACCAGCAAGCCAAGACGAGTATCGTTGGTTTTGCCGTAGAAGCAGATACAGGCAAGGTGAACGATGTCCTCCAAATGCCCGAAGTGCGCACAGCACTCGGCACCGACCTGCGCCTGTTGTGGAGTGCGAAAGCAGAGGGCGGCGTGTCCACCCTTTACGCCATCCAAGACCAGAGCGGTCGTGGAAAGGCCAAGCTTGACGGCAAAAGCATCGTCGATGCCCGCGTGGGATACGACGAAATCGGTGACATTGTCTGCAACATGACGATGAACGGGGAAGGCGCCTCCGTCTGGGGACAGATGACCAAGGCCGCGTCCGCCGACAACAACCGCGCTGTGGCTGTCGTTTTGGACAACCTTGTTTTCTCTGCTCCAAACGTCAACAGTGCCATTTTGAATGGCCGCTCTCAAATCAGCTTTGGTACAGGCCAATCAGCCGAACAGAAGCTCATTGAAGCAGAAGACTTGGCCAGCTTGCTCAAAGCAGGATCACTCCCTGCCCCAGCCCGCATCGTGGACGAGGTCTCTGTTGGACCTCAGCTTGGAGAAGAGAACATCCGTGCCGGCCTGAGCTCTTTCGTTTTTGCGCTGCTCGTGGTTTTGGTCTACATGATCTTCTACTACAGAGGTGCAGGTGTGGTCAGCAACATTGCCTTGATCGCCAACCTCTTCTTCTTGATTGGCGCACTGGCGTCTCTCGGAGCTGCCTTGACCTTGCCTGGAATCGCGGGTATCGTCTTGACCATCGGTATGGCCGTGGACGCGAACGTTTTGATCTATGAGCGCATTCGAGAAGAACTGCGCGCAGGAAAAGGCCTCGCCGGAGCAGTTAAAGAGGGATACAGCAAAGCGTACAGCGCCATTATCGACGCCAACATCACCACGTTGTTGACGGCGATCATCCTCTACAGCTTTGGTAGCGGTGCGATTCGAGGATTCGCGACAACCTTGATCGTCGGTATTTTCACTTCGTTGTTCAGTGCGATTGTCCTGACCCGCTTGGTGTTCTACAGCCGGATGGACAGCAAGAAGGGCATGTCCTTCTCATCCAAGCTGACCGAGAATTGGTTCACCAACACGGCAATACCCTTTATCGCACGTCGTAAGATGGCCTACATCGCGAGTGCACTCGTGATTGCAGGTGGTATGGCCAGCCTTTCCACAAAGGGCCTCAACTATGGCGTTGAATTCTCTGGAGGCACCACGTTTGATGTTTCGTTTTCCGAAACTGTCGATGTGCAGCAAGTCAGGGATGCCTTGAGCGTGGCCTTTACCGAAGAGGGCACACCAGGCAACCCCTTGGTACAAACCAAGGAGAGTGACAGCCAAGTGCGCATCATGTCGAACTACTTAATCGACAGCGAAGCAGATGACCAAGACGAGCGCATACAGCAAGCCTTGGCCGATGGTCTTGGAACGCTGGGCCTCGACTACACGGTAGACCGATACAATAAGGTCGATGGCACCATTAGCGATGATTTCCGCAGAGGTGCTGGAAATGCGACCATCTTCTCGTTGATCGTCATCTTCTTGTACATCTTTATTCGATTCCGAAAGTGGCAATACGGTTTGGGAGCTTTGGTCGCGATGATTCACGATGTTCTGATTGCTGCTGTCACTCTTCAGCATTTTCTGGGGCATTCTGCCCTTCACAATGGAAATCGACCAAGCCTTCATCGCTGCCATCCTCACGGTCATTGGTTACTCGATCAACGACACGGTGGTCGTCTTTGACAGAATCCGTGAGTATTTCACCTTGTACGGCAAGAAAAAGGACCGCGAAGAGGTCTTTAATCTGGCTCTGAACAGCACTTTGAGCCGTACGATCAACACCTCCCTGTCCACATTTGTGGTGTTGCTGACCATCTTCCTGTTTGGTGGCGACAACATCAAGGGATTCGTCTTCGCACTGATGATTGGTGTGGTGGTCGGAACATACAGTTCCATCTTCATCGCCACTCCAACTGTTGTGGATTTGAGCCGCGAGAAAGCGCAGTAAAATCAACGCCTTTATATCCTCACGAAAAGCCCTGCCTTGAGCGGGGCTTTTCATTTTGGCCCCGTTTAATTTGTGGACGGAGAGTATAAATAGATAAAAAGCCCGTTGTGACCGACTAAAGATGCTTGGTTATACAGACTTAGGAGTAGTTTGCAAGTGCCAAATTCTGTACCGATGCGCCTCTTCATCGCTTCCCTAGGCTTATGCCTACTCTTCCTCGGGTCATCCACTTTGACCACATGGGCCCAATGCTCTCCAGACACGGAGAACCCGGTTATTTCCGGCATGCCCAACAACATTGTGCTCAGTGCCGACGTCGGTAACTGCGGTGCAACCGCCACTTGGACGGTTCCAACCGCGACAGACAACTGTGCGCTCATGTCCTTTGTGGGCACAGCCTCCCCCGGAGCTTACTTTGCCGTGGGCAACACACTGGTGACCTACACTGCTGTGGACCAAAGCGGAAACTTGTCCGCGAGCAGTTTCCTCATTTCCGTTACAGACGATGAGGACCCCTCTTTTGATGATGTTCCTGGAGACATCACCCAAGCTGCAGACCCCGGCGCTTGCAGCACAGCAGTGTTTTGGCCAGCACTTAGTCCCGTAGACAATTGCGGCATTGCATCTACGTCCAGTTCCCACACATCTGGAGACTCCTTCAGTTTTGGGACAACTACTGTCACGTACAGCACAACAGACGTCAACGGGAGAACAGCCAGTACAAGCTTCAACGTGGTCGTCACGGCAACGGATACAGACAGTGACGGCATTTGCGATGCAGAAGACACAGACGACGACAACGACGGCGTAGCGGATGGCGACGACGACGACTCCACTGATCCTACGGTTTGCGAAGACAGTGACAACGACGGCTGCGACGACTGCAGCATTGGCGTAGACGGTTTCGGGCCATTGGCCGACAACACCCCCGCCAATGATGGCACGGACTCCGACGGAGATGGCTTTTGCGATGGTGGGGACAACTGCTCCAACACAGCAGCTTGCAACTATGCAGATCCTGCCAATTCGGCTTGTCTCCTACTAGATGGTGTTTGTGAGACCTGCTCAGATGGCACTGGAACAGGCACAATCGTGGACAATGATGCCGACGACGATGGAACCTGTGATTCACTAGATGAGTGCCCGAACGATCCCAACAAGGCATTGGCGGGAATCTGCGGTTGTGGCGTTGTTGACACAGACAATGACAATGACGGCCTGTGTGACAGCGATGGGAGCGACAACTGCTATAACACCAGTGCCTGTAATTATGCAGATGTCGGCAACGCAGCCTGTATCATCCCCACCGGATGTGAGACCTGCACCAACAACGACGGAACCGGAGGCGTCAACGCCAATGACGACGATGCTGATGGCACTTGCAACTCTGCAGACGGCTGTCCCAATGACGCTGCCAAAATAGCTCCAGGAACATGTGGCTGTGGCAACGTAGATGTTGATGTTGACAATGACGGCTTGTGTGACAGCGACGGAAGCGACATCTGTTTTAACACCAATGCCTGCAACTATGCAGATGTCAGCAATGCAGCCTGTATTATCCCGTCCGGATGTGAGACCTGCACCAACAATGACGGAACCGGAGGCACAGATGCCAACGACGACGACGCTGATAGCACTTGCAACTCTGCAGACGGCTGTCCCAACGACCCTGCCAAAACAGAACCTGGAATTTGCGGTTGTGGCAATCTAGATGTAGACGCAGACAATGACGGGTTGTGTGACACCGACGCCAGTGACAACTGTTTTGATACCAGCGCCTGTAACTATGCTGAAACCAGCAACGCAGCCTGTATCACTCCAACCGGGTGTGAGACCTGCGCCAACAACGACGGAACCGGTGACGTCATAGTTCTCGACTCAGATGGTGACGGAGAGTGTGACGGCACAGACCTCTGCTCTGACACCAACGCCTGCAACTATGCAGACCCCAGCAACGCAGCCTGTATCACCGCCACCGGGTGTGAGACCTGCACCAACAATGACGGAACCGGAGGCACAAATGCCAACGACTCGGACTCCGACGGCGTGTGTGACAGCAGTGACCTCTGCTCTGATACCAACGCCTGCAACTACGCAGACCCCAGCAACGCAGCCTGTATCACCGCCACCGGGTGTGAG
>JGI20156J14371_10000583_pt1 | contig 31614 bp, 28 predicted proteins | sample COG_06_FD_14371 | JGI IMG/M metagenome (IMG submission 14371)
ACAAGAAACACCGTACCTTAATGCGGCAAGATCAAAAATTGTGAGTTCCGACTGGGCTCCAAGCCTACTAACCACTAGCCAAGTTGACCATAAACAAATTACAAAACAGGCGGCTAAACAACCTTTTAATGTATTTCGGTTATTGTTCACTTATTATGATTCCTAATTGCTATGAGTAGGATGCCGTTAATTCAACCACGATTAGCATCGTATATTTATATGATGATAGATTTTTTTTAATTTTTCCACAACTTAGGCGGTGGGGTTATTTTGAAGTCAAGTGCTGTAATGGTAGATATAATTGCGCTAATTTCGATAAATCATCCAGCCTCACCTCACTCTCTGCTTTTGTGATCATTTAACGTTTAGCTAAGTTGGATCCGAATCAGTAAAAGCTCCGAAATTTTCAAATAGCTTGTACATCGAACTCCAAAAACAATGTCATAATGGGCTAAATTAAGTAAAAAAGAAAAATTACTGTATAAAATAGAACTTATTATTCACTTTAACTTGCAACCTACTAAGAAAATGCTGAATAGTAAGACAGAATTTTAAACTTAATAACTGGGAGAGACTTATGAAAAAAATTCTATTTGCTTCTGCAGCGAGTCTGGTAATAGCCAGCAGTGCTTTTGCGGGAGGTCATTCTAAAGTAAATATTGGTATCATATTAGGTTTTACAGGGCCGATTGAGGCATTAACACCTGATATGGCTGCAGGTGCTGAGCTTGCGATATCAGAAATGAACGCTGCTGGAAATTTTGAGTTTGGTGAAGTTTCGTCCGTACGAGCTGACTCCACTTGTATTGATGCAGCTGCTGCCTCTGCAGCAGCTGAAAGATTAATAACAGCGGATAAGGTCAATGCTATTGTTGGTGGTGATTGCTCAGGCGTCACAACAGCAATGCTCGAAAATGTTGCTGTGGCAAATGGAATCGTAATGATTTCACCGTCTGCCACATCGCCTGCCTTATCTACTGTATCAGATGACGGTCTGTTTTTCCGAACAGCTCCGTCAGACGCTCGTCAAGGAGCGGTAGTAACAGACATTCTAATGGATAATGGTTACAAAACTATAGCTTTGACTTATAGCAGCAGCGACTACGGTAAAGGACTTGCTGATAGCATTGAAAGTAATTTTGAAGCTGCTGGTGGAACAGTGACATTGAAAGCTGCTCACGAAGACGGTAAAGGTGATTACGGTGCTGAAGTTGCTGCAATGGCACAGGCAGGTGGTGATATACTTGTTGTAGCGGGTTACCTTAATGACGGTGGAAAAGGAATGATCGAAGCATCACTCGATACTGGGGCTTTCGATACATTTTATCTTCCCGATGGAATGATTGGTGACTCTCTTCCAAAAGATATTGGGCCAGACCTTAATGGATCAATCGGTGATGTCCCTGGAACAGATAGCCCNGGAGCAAGTAAATTTGCTGACTTGGCGAGNGCCGCAGGATTTAACGGTACAGGTCCATTTGCACCNGAGTCTTATGATGCAGCCGCACTAATCATGCTTTCAATGCAGGCGGCGGGATCAACTAACAGCTCAGATTTTAAAGGGCATGTAATGGATGTTGCTAATGCACCNGGGGTTCAAATTTTTCCTGGTCAGCTCGCAGCTGGCATAGCCTTACTGAAAGCTGGCTTTGACATTGATTATGTTGGTGCCTCAGCAGTGGAGCTAATTGGTCCTGGTGAATCTGCAGGGAACTACCGCGAGATACTTGTTGAAGGCGGAAAAAATACAACAGTTCGTTTTCGGTAATTAAAGAATTTGGCCTGAGCAAAAAAGGCTTGGGCCATTTCAAAAAGCAATGACATTTTAATGATTTTTGTTCAAAACCTCAGTAAAAATTTTGGTGGAATTAAGGCCGTTAACAATGCCACGCTTAGTATAAAAAAGGGTAGTATTACGGGCTTAATAGGACCAAACGGAGCCGGTAAAACCACATTGTTTAATGTAATTGCGGGCGTGTACCCACCATCGCATGGATCCGTTTTTCTGGAAGATGAAAATATCACTCAGCTAGCTCCTCATGAGCTTTTCAATCGTGGATTGATGAGAACTTTTCAAATTGCACACGAATTTTCATCTTTGACAGTTCGTGAAAATTTAATGATGGTGCCAGCAAATCAATCAGGTGAAAAACTTGTTGATATATGGCTACGGCCGTCAAAAATCAAATTAGAAGAAGAAAAAATAGTCGAAAAAGCAAATAATGTGATGGATTTTCTTCAACTTACAGCTTTAGCAGATGAATTTGCTGGTAACCTCTCAGGAGGGCAAAAAAAACTACTCGAACTTGGACGCACTATGATGGTAGAACCAAAAATTGTATTTTTAGATGAAGTTGGTGCTGGAGTAAATCGAACTTTACTGTCAACGATAGGTGATGCTATTTTAAGGCTAAATAGAGACTTCGGTTATACTTTTTGTATGATTGAACATGATATGGAATTTATTGCAAAACTCTGCGATCCAGTGATAGTGATGGCAGAAGGAGCCGTTTTAGCGGAAGGTTCCGCGGGCGAAATCAAAAAAAATAACTCCGTAATCGAGGCCTATCTGGGAACAGGGCAAAAAAATAGGAAAGTCGTCACATGAGTTTTCTTATTGGAGAAAATATGATTGGCGGCTACGGAAGTGCAAATATCTTAAATGATTGTACTATAAGTGTTAAAAAGGGTGAGATAGCAGTAGTTGTTGGNCCAAATGGNGCNGGAAAATCTACCGCCATGAAAGCTATTTTNGGTATGNTAAATTTAAAAGAGGGACNGATTAAAATAGANGGNGAAAATGTTACAAAGTTAGCACCTCAAGAGCGGGTTCTAAAAGGAATGGGGTTTGTACCACAATCAAATAATGTGTTCACAACTATGACTGTGGAAGAAAATTTAGAAATGGGTGGTTACATAAGGCGTGACGACCTTGATGAAACAATCTCACAGGTCTATGAGTTATTTCCAGTTCTGAAAGAAAAACGTTTTCAACCTGCAGGAGAATTGTCTGGGGGGCAGCGTCAACAAGTTGCAGTCGGTAGAGCCTTAATGACAAACCCTAGGGTTTTGATGCTCGACGAACCTACTGCTGGCGTATCACCTATAGTAATGGATGAGCTCTTTGATAAAGTGATTGAAATAGCAGAAACAGGCGTAGCAATATTGATGGTGGAGCAAAATGCACGCCAAGCACTCGAGATCGCTGACAAAGGTTTTGTACTGGTTCAAGGTGAGAATAAATATACGGATACAGGAAAAGCACTACTAGAAAATGACGACGTTAGAAAAGCATTCTTGGGTGGGTAGATGACAGATTTTTTAAACTCCGTAACTCTGTTAACAAATTATATAGTGGTACCTGGTCTCACATATGGAAGTCAACTTGCTCTTGGTGCACTCGGTATAACTATGATATATGCAGTCTTAAGGTTTTCAAATTTTGCTCATGGCGAGCTAATGTCATTTGGTGCGATGTCAACTATTTTGGTTACCTGGGTGTTACAATCTTATGGAATAAAATTAGGCTTCTTACCTACAGCACTACTCGCAATACCATTCGCAGCTTTGATAACAGTTCTTTATTGCTTACTAACTAACTCCCTTATATACGAATATTACCGAGAGAAAAAAATAGACCCCACAACTTACCTAATCATTTCCGTAGGTATGCTCTTTTTTACTGCTGGTCTTATACGGTTCATTATTGGTCCGGGCGATCAAAAATTTAACGATGGAACACGTTTCATTTTAAAGGCTCGTGACTTTAAAGAAATGACAGGATTAAATGAAGGTCTGGCTATTAAGACAACACAAGGTATTACTGTAGTAGTCACAATTTTGTTAGTCGCAATACTGTTTTGGTTCTTAAACAAAACACGTACTGGAAAATCGATGCGTGCTTATTCTGATAATGAAGACTTGGCATTGTTGTCAGGTATTAGCCCAAAAAGAGTTGTCATGATAACCTGGGTAATAACAGGAATATTGGCGACTGTAGCGGGTGCTCTATACGGCTTAGATAAGAGTTATAAGCCCTTTACTTATATGTATTTGGTCCTTCCAGTTTTTGCGTCAGCAATATTAGGTGGGGTTGGAAACCCATTAGGTGCTATAGTGGGGGGGTATGTGATAGCATTCTCTGAATTGATATTCACTTTTGCTTATAAAAAAGTTTTTACATACATGCTGCCGGAACACCTTGCCCCGAAAGGTCTCGTTCAGCTTCTCTCAACTGATTATAAAATTGCTGTCTCATTCGTTATTTTGGTAATAGTTCTTCTAATTAAACCAACAGGTATATTCAGCGGGAAGACAATATGAGTATGACCCAAAGAAAAATATTTTTATTTGCCCTAATGGGCATAGCACTAATAACTGTTGGGTTTTTGCAAAGTTGGAATGTTGCTTTGGCTATCTTTAATATGTGTATCATTTCCGCAATAATGACCTTAGGTGTAAATATTCAATGGGGTTACGCTGGTTTATTTAATGCTGGAATAATGGGTTTCACAATAATTGGTGGATTAGCGGCGGTATTAGTTTCTATACCACCAGTGGAAGCCACTTGGACTGTTGGTGGATCAAATATTTTAATTGGCCTAATAGCATTAATAATTACGGTTTTCGCTTCTGTAGTCACTTGGAAAAAAACAGACTCTTTGAAAAAAGGTCGCTTCATACCAACAATAGCAGTCATAATTATTGGTTACATTATAATAAGACTTATAACTGGCCCAGCAATTGATTTAATTGAAAATACCGAGGCTGCTAAGACTGGTTACTTAGGAGGCCTAGGTTTGCCCATCTTGTTTTCTTGGTTTATCGGTGGTGTGTTTGCAGCAGGAATAGCATGGGTAATTGGAAAAATTACATTGGAGCTGAGAAGTGATTATCTAGCAATCGCAACTTTGGGAATCTCTGGAATTATTCTCTACATTGTTAAAAATGAGGATTGGTTAACAAGGGGAGTAAAAAATGTTAACGGTATCCCAAGACCAGTTCCCTATGAGATAAACCTACAAAATGAAATTTGGTTTCAAGACCTAGCTATTTTAATAGGTATGCCAGTAAGAGATTTCTCAACTATATTTGTAAAGTGTTGCTATGCGGGGCTTTTTATAACAGTTTTGCTTTGCTTCCTTTGGTTATCTGAAAAGGCACTTCGTTCGCCTTGGGGCAGAATGATGAGAGCAATTAGAGATAACGAAACCGCAGCAAGAGCTATGGGAAAAGATGTTCCCAAAAGACATCTGCAAGTATTTGTACTGGGGTCGGCTATGATTGGAGTAGCCGGTGCAATGTTAGCAACATTAGAGGGGCAGTTCACTCCTATGTCATTTACCCCATTAAGGTACACGTTTGTTATTTGGGTTATGGTCATAGTAGGAGGGTCAGGAAACAATTTAGGATCAATTCTGGGCGGTTTTCTAATTTGGTTTTTTTGGGTTGAGTCCGAGCCTATTGGTATATGGTTAATAAATACAACTACAGGCATTTTATCTGAGGATCACCCTGTAAAAGTTCACCTCATTGAAAGCGTTGCCCATATGCGATACATGACAATGGGAATAATACTCTTGCTTGTTCTAAGATTTGCACCCAAAGGGTTAATTCCCGAAGAAAAGCTCTGATAAGGTTCGGTTCAAATGAAAAAAATTGTACTACTTGATGGCGGTATGGGCCAAGAGCTTTTGAAGCGCTCAAAATTACCTGCCCACCCACTCTGGTCAGCACACGTAATGATGAATGAACCAGAGATAGTTGAGAAGCTTCATATTGATTTTATTGAATCAGGTGCCCGCGTAATCACACTAAATACTTATACAGCTACTCCAGAAAGATTGGAAAGGGATGGCGCTGAAGGAATGTTTGGTAAGCTTCAAGATAAAGCAATTGAGCTTGCCAGTCGAGCCAGAGACTACTGCAACATATCTGATGTGAGAATTGCTGGATGCTTGCCTCCCTTGTACGGTAGCTACAAACCTGAAAGCACTCCCCCGTTAGAAGAATGCATTGAGCGATATCAAATAATTTCTAACAAACAGGCACCCCACATAGATCTCTTCATTTGTGAAACAATGGCCTCAATAAAAGAAGCCGAAGCCGCCATAACTGCAACCAAATCTCACAATATTGAGACATGGTGTTCTCTGACAATTTCGGATCAAAGTAAATCAAAGCTTAGATCTACAGAATCGCTCGAAAGAGCCATAAGTCATTTAAATAAATTCAATTACCAGGCTAATTTAATAAACTGTTCCACTCCAGAATCCACTTCTTTGTCTTTAGAGGTTTTAAAAAATGGAAATAAACCCTTTGGGGCCTTCGCAAACGGCTTTACGTCGATCGACGCACTAGAAATCGGTGGTACAGTCGATGTGCTAAAAGCAAGAAATGATTTAGGACCAAAAGCCTATTCTAAATATGTATTGGACTGGATAAATACTGGTGCCTCAATTATCGGCGGCTGCTGCGAAATCTCACCTGAACACATTAAACATATTTACAAAACTTTGACCGATTTAGATTATGATATTGTAAGTACTCTGGAGTCTTAAGTGCTACAGGTCATTTCTTCACCACAACAACTTGGTGATTTTATTTTCCCTTCGCAGGACGGACATTTGGACACCTGTACTTTAGACCCATTATCTGTGGTTATTATATCATCTACTAGAGGAACGTCGCATTTAGCCATGTTGCGTTAACAGCCATTCCACAATTATCACATTCATAAGTTGCCATGATAAAATACTCCTCCGAAATAAATTTCTCTTATAAAGCCTTCATATTGATTTTTTTCCATCGCACAAGATAAATATAAGTGGATGTATACTTCTTAGCGATTTTCTAAAGCTAATACTTTTTTTATTTTAATAAAGTACGCTTAACGGCAACTTTCCATCCTTTATACAAATTATCTCTAATGCTCTCCTCTATTTTAGGATCAAACCTTACGTCTTTTAACCAGTTTTTAGAAAATTCAATTTGTTCTGGATAAAATCCTGTATACATTCCAGACAACCAAGCTGCTCCAAGCGAAGTAGTCTCTAACATTCTTGGTCTGTCAACTGATGCGTTAATTATGTCAGCGAGAAACTGCATACTCCAATTAGAAGAGCTCATACCACCATCAACTCTCAAAACAGAAGTTTCTATATACGGAGCGTCAGAAAGCATAGCATCTATCAAGTCTTTGCTTTGAAACCCTACGCTCTCTAAAACTGCTCTGCAGATTTCTTCTGGACCTGAATTTCGAGTAAGCCCATAAATGGCTCCACGAGCATCAGCATCCCAATAAGGAGCTCCAAGACCCGTAAAAGCTGGAACAAAATATAGCCTTTGATTTAAATCAGACTCTAAAGCAAAACTTTCAGTTTCTGATGCAGTGGAGATTATCTTAAGACCGTCTCTTAGCCATTGGACTGCAGCTCCAGCTACAAATATTGACCCCTCCAACGCATAAGTTATCTCTCCATTTAACTGATATGCGATAGTGCTTAAAAGCCTATTTTTTGAATGAACTCTCGTACTTCCAGTATTCAACATTACGAAACAACCGGTACCGTAGGTGGCTTTTACCATCCCAGGTTCAAAACAGGCTTGTCCGATCGTCGCAGCATGCTGGTCGCCTGCCACCCCGGTTATGGGAATTTCAGCACCAAATATTTTAAACGCAGTATTTCCGAAATTATCGGCACAATCTAAGACTCTGGGTAAAATTTTTCTTGGAATCCTCATCAAATTGCAAATTTCTTCCGACCAGCAACCTTTATCTATATCATAAAGCATAGTTCTAGAGGCATTCGTGGCATCCGTTAAATGCATTTGACCATCTGTTAATTTCCATATCAGGAAAGTATCGACAGTTCCAAATAGATAATCCCCATTCTGACAGGCAACTCGAATTCCTTCGTTTTGATCCAATAGCCACTTTACTTTTGTTGCCGAAAAATAGGGGTCTAGTAAAAGACCCGTAGTTTTGGTTATCATTTCTTCGTGATTGTTTTTTTTAAGTTCTTTACATATATCTGATGTCCGCCGATCTTGCCAAACTATTGCGTTTTGTATTACTTCTCCTGTTTTCTTGTTCCAAATTAACGTTGTTTCCCGTTGGTTTGTGATTCCAATCGATACTATATCTCTTCCAGTTATTCCTGCTTTTTTCATTACATCAATGCAAACGAAAAGAACTGAATTCCAAATATCATCAGCATCATGCTCTACCCATCCAGATTGAGGAAAATACTGGGGGAATTCTTTTTGAGATATAAAGGCAGGCTCCATGCTTTTATTAAAGAGAACAGCTCTTGAAGAGGTTGTTCCTTGATCTATCGCAAGCACATATTTCATCTACTTAGCTCTTAAAACTATTTAGATACCCAGCTAACGCAATCGCACCTCCAGTATGGATAAAAACAATTTTTTCACCCCTCTTAAAATACTGCTTTCGTACAAGATCAATAAGTCCTGCGGCACCCTTACCTGAATAAACCGGATCTAATAAAATACCCTCAAGACGGGCAAAAATGTCGATAGCCTCAAGAGTGCTTTCCGCCGGCACACCATAGCCAGGACCAACATAATCACAATTTGCGACAACATCTTTACGCTTTACGATTTCATCACAACCCAACTTTTTTGCAGTCTCAATAGATAAGTTATAAACGTTCTCTTCTTGTTTTTCTTTTGGAGCTCTTACACCAATTCCAAGGAGAGGGATCTGAGCATTTAACGCCTTTAACCCAGTAATAAGTCCTGCTTGAGTACCTGCTGACCCAGTCGCATGAACAATATGGTCAATTTCAAGTCCCATTTCAGTGCTTTGAACGACTATTTCCTGAGCACAATTGGCATACCCAAGTGCACCAATTGGATTAGACCCACCACCCGGTATAGTATATGCAACCAATCCATCTTTTCTAAAGTTATCAGCCACAGCCTCCATCTCAGCATGCATATCTAAACCGGGTCCTCGATGCTCCATTGAAGCACCATGTAAATTATTCAGTAAAACGTTCCCATTTTCACGATAACTAATATCATTCATACCAGTCCTATCCTCGAGAAGGATATGGCACTTAATACCTAGCTTTGCAGCCGCCGCTGCAGTCTGCCTCGCATGGTTCGATTGCGTTGCACCTTGGGTAAGAACTATATCTGCATTCTTTGACAAAGCATCCGCCATTAAAAATTCTAACTTCCGCGTTTTGTTTCCTCCAGTGGACAAGCCAGTACAGTCATCCCTCTTAATCCAGATTTCTGGTCCATCTAGGGCCTCAGTTAATCGTGGTAAAAGTTCAAGTGGTGTATTCATATGTCCAAGACGGACGCGCGGAAAACGGGCAAGATGCATAACAGTTCCTTTTTATGTTTATGAAATTTAGAGTATATATACTTATTTTGATAACTATTAAATTTTTAATTCATTACCTTTTTTTCTACAATTTGTTTTTAAAATTAATCATGAAAAAGTTTACTGGAAGTTTGGGTTTCAGACCAGTACGGGAAGCCTATAATAGCAAAATCTTTTTGACTTTGCCAAACTTTTGCAAAGAAATCATTCTTCTCTGCTTTGTCTTCAAGAAATCTTGTTGCTACGTTCTTATATTCTTTAAAATATTCATTGGGTGTTTTATTTAGCCTTACATCATGGTCCTCAACCAACTCTTTCAACGCTTTCCCATTTTCATAAATTAAAAATGACGTATGCCTTGCAACTGACGCAGTTGCCGCAATCTCTATCGCCTTTTTTTGCTGTAAAGTTAGTTGATTGTATATTTTTTTATTAATATATAAGTCAGCATTCAGGATAGTTTTGCTGATACCCTGAAGATAGTAGTTTTTGACTGATTTTTGCAATCCAAGTGTTAAGTCCCTCCGCGGACAGCACCAAGAAGCTGCATCTAAATTTTGTTTCTCTAATTCAGGAAGAATGTCAGCTGCCTTCATTGGAATTATTGAAATCCCCATTTCTCTGTGAATGTCATTAGAGAAATCAGATGAGTCTCTAAATCGTTTACCTTTAAAGTTCTGCAATGACGTTATAGGATCTCTAAACCATCCAAGTACATGGGGTCCAGATGATTGTAAAATAAAACCCTTTACATTTAAATTAAGTTCACCCCACATATCATCATAAAGTTTTGCGCCTCCAGCGCTATAGAACCAACTAAAAAATGTTGTGTTATCAAATTCTACTCCATTCGCAGTCGGTGGTGATCCAAATAATATTGTTGACGGATAATGATCTGATAACAAATGTGTGTGTCCAAAGGATGCATCAATCAATCCTCTGCTCACATTCTCAATTTTTTCAAATGGTTTGGTTGAGCGAACTGATTTCGCAATTCGAAACTGTATTTCACCACTAGTGAGTGTCGCCACATCTTCTGAGAATAATTCTAAACTTTTGGTTTGCTCCAAAGCAAGAGGAGAGAAAGGATGGATTTCCAAAATTATTTCAGATTTAGCCACATTTGCGCAAATACAAAACCATAATACAGATATTACTACTATGAAATGATGAAAAAAGAATTTTTTAATTGTAATTGACTTATTCCTTCGAGTTCAAATCTAAACATATATTCACGGTCTTAAAACGACTTTTGAAGCTGCAACATTTCCAGCTAAGATATCTTTAAACGCTTTATGACCCTGATCTAATGGTCTTTCCTCAATCCACGAAAAATCTCCCATTTGAGAATTAAAAATAGCCTGCGCTGTTTCTTCAAAATCTAGTGGTGTATATGTATAAGTACCAATAAAAGTAATTTCTTGTAATGTCATCCTTCTTACATCGAGCCCACCAATTCCATCACCTAACCCAATATGTGCAATAACACCCCCAGGTTTACAAAGACTACACGCCATTTCACGAGTTTTCGAATACCCAACGGCGTCAATTATTAAATCAAAATCCAAATTACTTCCAATTTTGTCCACTACAGAAGTATTTTTGCCAAAATTCTCAACAAGCATTTGATGACGCAACGGATTACTATCAACAATAGTAACATCTTTGGCACCCTTTGCCATTAAGGCCAGGTTCACACCAACTCCAATGGCTCCTCCACCTATTATAAGGCACCGAGCATCCGATAGGGAAACATCCATTGCTGAGACACCTAATTTTACTGCGTGCCAGCCACACGCTAAGGGTTCAGTCAATGCAGCATGATTAATGTTGACATTTTCTGGTACTACTAAAGTATTGAGTTCAGGTATGACCAGGTATTCTGCAAATGCACCTTGTCGTGGGGGTATCGAAATTAACTCGCGGTTTGGGCAAATATTATTACGACCCTTTGTACATGCAGGACATGCCCCACATGAAACAAGTGGGTTGACCGTTACTCTTTTTCCAGCATTTTTACCCTCAATAATCAAACCAGCCGCTTCGTGACCTAATATTAAAGGGGCTGGTCTTCTATCATCATGGCCAAGAAAGGCATGCATATCAGAACCACATATACCAACAGACTCAACCTTAATCAGAGCATCCCCTTTATTTACGAGTGGCGCCTCAGTTGTCTTATATTCAAGAGTTTGTTCTCCAACATAAACTAGTGCCTTCATTTTACCGTAAACCCTCCATCTACAAAAAGCATTTGTCCTGTCATATAATCAGATGCTTTTGAACATAAAAATAATATAGGCCCATTTAAATCATCCAATTTTCCATTTCTACCAATACAGGTTTGATCAGCATTCTTTTTTGATAAAATTGGATCCTTAAAAACCGCCTCAGTTAATTCAGTTGGAAAGAAGCCCGGTGCCACTGCATTTACGGTAATTCCCTTAGATGACCACGCTTCAGCCATTGCCCGTGTCATCTGTTCCACACCACCTTTTGAGGCACCATAAGCCAACCCTGATGGAAATGCGCGCCTTGATTGAAGCGACGCAAAGTTTACCACACGTCCCCAACCCTTACTGATCATGTTGGGCACTAATGCCTGAGCTAGGAAAAACGGTGCCCCTAGATTTAGCTCAATTGTTTTATCCCAATTTTCATAAGTAACATTGTTCGCATGTTCACGGGTGTTCACACCTGCAGCATTGATCAAAATATCCGGTGGTCCAAAAATATCACTTATTTGGGTCGCTATCTTTTTTATCTCAACTCTTTTTGTTAAGTCAAAAATTACAAAACTGGCATTTTTTCCAGCACTTTTAGCCCACGATACCAGTAAGTTTTTATTTCGAGCTACACCTACAACCTTCACACCATTTTCCAACAGCACTGAGGCTGCTTGCTGACCTAAACCGCTACTCGCGCCAGTTATGCAAGCCACTTTTCCATCAAGACAAAAGAGATCTGACGTTTTCATATTCATTTTATTCTCCAGACAAATTAAATGACTCTTTTGGAAAGTATTTCTTTAATCTTATATCAGCCGTGCGAGCATGCCCTTCCATCCCTTCAGTACGACTGATTCGTGCAGTGGCCTGCGCTATTCCTTTTGACCCATCTCGGGTGGCCTTTTGCCATGTGACAACCTTCATGTACTTATGTACTGATAGACCTCCAGTATAACGAGCGGAACGAGCTGTTGGCAGGACATGATTTGTACCCGATGCTTTATCACCATATGCTACTGTGGTTTCCTCTCCAAGGAAAAGCGACCCGTAGCATTTAAGACGATCCAACCACCAGTCTAGGTTCTCAGCCTGAACACTTAAGTGCTCCGGCGCATATTCATCAGATGTTTGTGCCATCTCTTCACGACTTGAGCAAAGTATAACCTCACCAAAGTCTCTCCATGCTGCTTCAGCATTTTCTCTATTCACTTGAGGTAAATCAGCAATAATTCTCGGAATTGCCTTTAACACACTTTCAGCAAGGTCTACATTATCAGTCACTAACCAAACCGGAGAATTATAACCATGCTCGGCTTGCCCAACTAAATCTACGGCCACAATTTCAGGATCAGCCGCTTCATCTGCTAGAATCAAACTATCAGTTGGTCCTGCAACCATATCTAAGCCCACCCTACCGAATAATAATCTTTTAGCTTCAGCAACATACTGGTTGCCTGGACCTACGAGTATGTCTGCTTTTGGTAAACCAAACAAACCGTACGCGAGAGCTGAGATAGCCTGAACCCCTCCCATTGCCAGAATTGTATCAGCACCACATAAATCAGCCGTATATACGATAGCTGGGTTTATTCCAATTTCTGGGCGTGGTGGAGAACACGCGGCTATATGACTACAACCAGCCACCTTAGCTGTTGTCACCGTCATAATTGCAGACGCTACGTGACTATATCTACCACCAGGAATGTAACAGCCAACAGAATTACAGGGTATATATTTTTGTCCCGTGGTAAATTCGGGAACAACCTCTATGTCAAAATCGTGTAGGGTCGCTTTTTGAGCTTCTGCAAACTTTCTAACGTTATCATAGGCAAAACGAATATCATCCTTGATTGTCTGGGGTACCTGCGTGGCTGCAGCTGAAATATCATCAGCGTTTAGAACTATTTTTCCTGTATACTTATCGAGTTTGTGTGCATACTCAATTGCTTTTTCGTCACCGCCTGTTTCAATATCACTCAATATCCCTTGCACTAAATCACGAACATCGGATAGCGATTGCTCTCCCGTTTTTACAGCCCGCTTTAAATATTTCAACCCCATGGCAATCTCCTTTTAAATTTTTTACTAATTAATAGCATTACTACCCTAGTAAATTCAACATTCTCATGAAACAACGTTCTTCTAGAAAGTGTTTCTCATATTATTTTTGTAAATTCTTAGAAAGATAATTGCCGCGGTCTTGATTCATATATACTATTTTGAATAGTGATAAGGGAAATGTTAAATCTCAAACAGTATGTGAAAAAGGTATGGTGACATGAGTAAATTTTCTAACTTAAATCTACAGACATCTGATGACGCTCGCAAAATAGCCAAAAGGCGTCTTCCTAAAATGGCTTTTGATTATTTTGATGGAGCCGCACTAACTGAATATGGAGAATTCCTAGGCAGAGAAGCGATTAAGAAAATTAGGTTAGCTCCTAAGGTGTTAGGGGTGGGTTCTAGTCGAGAAATAAGTCATAAAATTTTAGGTCATAAAACAGATTTACCATTTGGAATAGCACCAATGGGAATGTGTAACTTAAGCCACCCAAGAGCGGACAAAATAATTGCAAAGGTTGGAGCTACATTCAATACACCTGTATGCTTCTCAACAATGGCCTCAACGAGTATGGAGGAAACCATCGGCTTAACAAATGGTAATGGCTGGTTTCAACTATATGTATACGATGACCCAGAAGCTGGGCTAGAAATGGCCAGGAGAGCAGCAAAGGCCGGTTACAAGACACTAATACTTACTGTAGACGTGCCTGATTTAGGACGACGCCCTAGAGAGCTGCGTCAAAACTTCAAAGTGCCTTGGTGGCCGAGTGTTTCCCAGTTCATTGACTGCGCAATTCATCCCTCATGGTCGATTTCTATGTTGCTTGCGGGAGGCTCACCAGCACCTGCGAATTTTAAAGACCTTCCACCTTTCCGCAGGGACCGACCGCGTGCTGGCGCTGACTGGGGGTTTCTAAAAAAACTACGCGATGAATGGAAAGGTAACCTTATTGTCAAGGGTGTTCTAGATCCAGAAGACGCAAAGAAAATCAAAGATGCTGGGGCGGATGCTGTATATGTATCCGGTCACGGGGCACGACAACTCGATAGTCTTCCTGCACCAATTACTCAATTGCCTAGAATAAGAAAAGCTGTTGGAAAACGTTTTCCGCTCATTTTTGATACTGGCGTTCGTAATGGAGAAGATGTCGTAAAGGCGTACGCTTCTGGCGCAGATTTTGTGATGCTTGGACGACCTGTGCTTTATGCTTTAGGCGCAGATGGCGAGAGAGGCCTCAAGACTATAATGAATTATATTTCCAAAGAAATTCAAGTCACCCTCGCTCAAATTGGATTAAGTAAAATATCTGACGTAAATGAAACCAACCTAATACGCTGAACATACATTAGGTTGCGTATAAATGGATTGGACCAAGTTTGACTATAAAAACTAAAGATCACATTGATTATTTTGGCGCGATATGTCTCATTGCCTTTTCTGTACTATTAGGAATTAATCACGTTGTCATCAAAGTCGTAAACGCGGGCCTTCAGCCAATTTTCTTCTGTGGATTACGATCATTATTGGCTGCAATGTGTATTGTTGTTTGGATGAAATACAAAAAAATCCCTATCGCGTTCCCACGCACCGACTGGAAAATAGGTATACTAGCGGGAACTATCTTTGCGGCAGAGTTTTTGTGTCTTTTTATCGCTCTTGATTATACTACAGTCATTAGAAATGCCATCATTTATTATTCTATGCCTTTATGGCTCTCTGTTATGGCTCATTTCTTATTACCAAACGAGAAAATGACGCGGATAAAGTTACTGGGCTTGGGTTTGGCCTTTTCTGGTGTCGTATGGGCTATTTCTTCAAAAGACGATACCGCTGGAGTCTACACCTTATTTGGCGATTTATGTGCCTTAGGCGGTGCAATCGGTTGGGCGGGTATCATTCTTTTAGCGCGCGGTAGTTCTTTTTCTCGCATTAAGCCTGAAATGCAACTCCTTTGGATGACTATCGTTTCAGCGCCTATGCTGATAATTGCATCACTATTTTTTGGTGAGTTAGTCCGCAACTTCCATTATATACATGTTTTTGGGTTCTTGTTTCAGTCCATTGTTGTCGTAGCAATAGGGTTTATTTTTTGGCTCTGGCTGTTGTCTATCTACCCAGCATCTGGAGTCGCAAGTTTTGCCTTTCTCACTCCGATATTTGGTATGACGTTTGGGTGGCTTATTTTAAGCGAGAGTTTAAGCAAGAATATTGGATTATCAGCATGTCTTGTGATCATAGGTATTTTTCTTATAAATAGACCAGACACAAAATCTTTACCCTAGATACGAATAAAGAGCGCTAATACATAGCGCTCTTTATTTAATAGATTACTAGTTAAAAATTTAAATTAGAATTTAAAACCTATAGATGCTGAAGTTCCTGCATCATAGTCATCATCATCATCACCGTCATTATCTTCATTGTAAGATACAGTTAAAGTAGCTGAATCGCTTAGCGTATACGTTAGCCCAACTTGGGTCCCATTCCCAGCTACGCCAGCATCATCATCAGATTCAAAAGCCACTACTAATCCAAAACCACCAGCAATAGTAGTTGACAATCCAAATTCAGATACTTCATCATCGTCGATGCTCGCCGTAATTGTAGCCCCGGCCAACGATGTTGACACACCAGCTGACCAATCGTCGTCATCTGTAGCTGATACTGTAACTGACATATCCCCGAGAGGCACAGTTACCGCAACACCAGTTTCGGCAACACCAGCAACATCTTCACTTGCTACTGCTATTGTTCCACCTAGTGCACTTCCTGAAGCTGAAATACCCCAGTCATCGCCTTTTGAACCAACACCAAAAGCTACGCCTCCGAGACCACCACTTATACCAAAAGATGCGTTTAACTCGTCACCTTCCATAGCTTTATCGTCGGAATATCCGATAGTCATTCCACCAGCCGAAGCACTAATTAAAACGGCTCCGCCCTCGGCAATACCGGTGAATTCATCGTCGCCAAGACCGGCCATGCCATCAACGTCAGAATATGCTGAATTTGCAGCCTCAACAACTTCTCCAACATTAATAGACACAACTGGAGTAGTTACAGAAAAATCTTCGGCGGCTAGATTATTACCCGATTCCATAGCACCAGACAATGTTGCAGAGTAGCCACCATCATTAGAAAGTGTTACATCCAAATCTACGTCAAGATTTACGCCGTCTGGTAGTGAACCCGCTGCCGAGTCCATATTTCCGTCATTATAGCTCAGGTCTGCAGATCCAGACCAAGTAACGTCTGCAAATGCAGAAGTACTTCCAAGTACTACTAGAGCCGTAGTAGTGAAGAGAACGTGTTTCATGTTCTTGCCTCTTTATGTTTAATTAAAGGTTAACCTCATCCTAAAGAATGCGGAAGGGATAACCGTTATTTGCTAAAATATCCGTCAGGGTCAAGCTTACATCACATTGAGTATATTTTGTTTTCAAGTGTGGTGCAATACTGCCACAGTTCATACAACGCTATTTCGCAGTATTTAGGGTTGTTCACAACTCTGGTCTTAGGTAGTAGCTTTACAGAATATAGAATTTTTTTATAATCGGCTATACTAATAATCATTGAAATCAATCGTTCGGCTGGTCCAAAAAATATAGCTTAAGTATGAGGTATTACCCATGTCAAAATATAACGCTAGCGAAGTAGAGCCCAAATGGCAAGAAATTTGGAATAACAAAAACTTATTTAAAGCAATTAGAGACCCTTCAAAAGAAAAATATTATGTTTTAGAGATGTTTCCCTATCCATCCGGTAGAATTCACATGGGTCATGTACGCAACTACACCATGGGTGATGTTGTCGCCAGATACAAAGCTTCAAAAGGTTTTAATGTTTTACATCCTATGGGTTGGGATGCATTTGGTATGCCCGCTGAAAATGCCGCTATGGAACAAAACACTCATCCAGCAGAATGGACATATCAGAATATTTCAATAATGCGAGAGCAGTTGAAACCAATGGGTTTGTCGATTGATTGGTCGAGAGAATTTGCGACTTGCGATCCCAATTACTACGGTCAACAGCAGGAAATGTTTCTAGATATGCTCGATGCTGGTTTAATTTACAGAAAAAATGCATTGGTTAATTGGGATCCCGTTGACATGACTGTGCTTGCTAATGAGCAGGTCGAAGATGGTCGAGGATGGAGATCTGGTGCTGCTGTCGAACGAAGAGAGTTAACACAGTGGTTTTTTAAAATTTCTGATTTTTCACAAGAGTTACTCTCCTCTATAGAAAAATTAGATCATTGGCCTGAAAAAGTAAAACTTATGCAAAAAAATTGGATTGGAAAATCAACTGGGTTTGAAATGAGTTTTGTTATAAAAAATGCTCCCAATGGTTTTTCAGAGCTTAAAGTTTATACCACAAGACCAGATACACTTTACGGTATGAGTTTTGCTGCGGTTTCACCAAACCATCCACTTGCTCAAAGTTTATCAAAAAATGATAGAAACATAGAAACCTTCGTGAAAAGCTGTCAAAAACTGGGAAATACAGAAGAAGCCGTAGAAACTGCAGAAAAAATAGGTTTAGATACAGGTCTACGAGTAATCCATCCCTTGATTGCCGACAAAACTGTACCATTATTTATTGCGAATTTTATTTTAATGGATTATGGAACGGGCGCAATTTTTGGTTGTCCCGCCCACGATCAAAGAGATTTAGATTTTGCGAATAAGTATAACCTAGAAGTTCAGCCCGTCGTTTGTCCTATTGATCAAGATCAAGATACTTACATAATTTCTGACTCCGCCTACACTGGCACTGGAATCATGATCAATTCAGACTTCTTAAATGGAAAAAAGGTACCAGAGGCGAAATCTTTGATGATAAAACATCTTGAAAAGTTAAATCTCGGAGCTGCCAAAACAAATTTCCGGCTACGCGACTGGGGAATATCAAGGCAACGATACTGGGGATGCCCAATACCGATAATCCATTGCCCTAAATGCGGTGTAGTACCCGAGAATAGAAAGAACTTACCTATTAAATTACCAGAAAAAGTTGACTTTTCAAAACCAGGAAACCCACTAGGCAGAGATGCAGTGTGGCAGAAAGCTACTTGCACTAAATGTGGCCAAGACAGTAAGCGAGAAACTGATACAATGGATACGTTCGTCGATAGCTCCTGGTATTATGCCCGTTTTACTGACCCAACTTCTAAGACACCTACTCAAAAAGAGGACATAGCTTACTGGATGAACGTTGATCAATATATCGGTGGCGTGGAGCATGCGATACTTCATTTGCTTTATTCCAGGTTTTTTGCTCGAGCGATGCATGTAACGAATCATCTCCCTAAAAAATCAATTGAGCCTTTCTCTGCACTTTTTACTCAAGGTATGGTCTGTCATGAAACCTACAGTTGTACGAGTCTAACTGTTGAAGCCGTATCAGGAAGTTTTGAAGTGGGTCAAGAGCTTTATGGGCTTACAAGCAAATCTACAGCACGTATAAAAGGCATAGAAAAAAAAGACAAAATAATTATTAGCATACCGAGAACAGCTTTTACAGTCGGGGAAAGAATAGTCGATCCAAATTCTAACCTGGATGGTATTGTAATCTCAACAACCAAGGAGTGGTTTTCGCCAGATGAAATTAAAAGTATCAGGTCTCACGAGCTCTCAAGAGAAAAAGTAGTGGTTCAAACTGGGATGCCAGTTGAAATTGGTGGATCAATAAAGATGTCAAAGTCAAAGAAAAATGTTGTAGACCCAATTGATATTATTGAGCAATATGGTGCTGATACCGCTCGATGGTTTGTAATGTCCGATAGCCCACCAGACAGAGATGTAGAATGGACAGAAACAGGGATTGAAGGAGCCTGGCGGCATATTCAAAAAGTTTGGAGAGTTGCATACGATATACTTGCTCAAGATGATAATGCCATTCGGCTTCAACCCAATGCCGAGAAAGATAGTATAAAAAAATTGGAAAAGGCACAAAATATCGCCATTAAAGGGGTCACAGAAGGCATAGAAGGATTTGCCTTCAACAAATCAATAGCAAAACTTTACGAATTTACGAACACGTTAGCAAAATCAAGTGCTCCAAAAGAGAATAAAATAGGGGCTTTGGAAGTCCTTGCTATCTTAATGCAACCAATGACCCCACATATCGCTGAAGAAATCTGGGCTTGTCTCGGCAACACAGAATCAGTAATGAAAAGGGCTTGGCCAACTACTAATGAAAAGCTACTGCTTGAGGATGAAATCCTACTACCGATTCAAGTTAATGGTAAGAAAAAAACAGAGATTTTAATGCAAAGAAATTTAACTGTGCAACAAATAGAAGAACTAGTTTTAAGGGATAAAAAAATTGCATTGCTCACCGAAGGTAAAAAACCAAAAAAGATCATTGTTATTTTAGGTAGAATAGTAAATGTGGTTTTGTAAACAAATCTGGTTGTTCTTTTTAATATTAGCTTTGCCAATCACAACTATTTCGTGCGGTTTTACACCTTTATACAGCAGTCACAATGTCAATGAAGGTATTAGAGGGAAGCTTAAAATAGCAACTATCCCTGGAAAAGATGGTCACCGCTTAAAAGAAGAATTAGTAAAGAGATTTGGTGAACCAACTAGTTATGCATACTCATTAAACATCGCGATTGAGACCATAAAAATAAATGAAGTTGTAAGTCCCAATAATGAAATAACTAGCTATCGGTTAATTATGACCGCTAATTATGATATCAGTAATGCACTCGCAGAAACAGTGTTACCTACTCAGAAATCTATCGCCAGAACAGGGTTCAGCTCGGCCAGCAACTCAACTGGCTATGCTACGCAAATAGCCGAAGAAGCTGCAAAAAAACGACTGGCAATAAAAATCAGCGAAAAAATAAGCACAAGAGTTTCAATTTTATCTGAAAATTGGTTAAAATGAAAGTAAACTATAAAGATTTTAGATCGGCTGTTGAAAGGAAATCGGATTCACTATCCTACATTCTTCTCCATGGCTCCAACCAATCCGAAATAAAAGAAAAATGTGATGAAGCGGCCGAGCTGTTATGTGGGCCAACTGGTCACGAGGAAATGCGAATAAATAAATTATCTGAGAGCTCCTTGTTAAAAGAGCCTGATAAACTACAAAATATCATAAAAACAATAAGCTTTTTTCCAGGAAAGCAAGTCATAATAATAGAAGGTGCAACTGATAAAATCAGTAAAACTTTAGAAAACTCTCTTAAGAACTGGACCTCTCAAGATGCAATTATAATTTTAATGTCAAACGCGATAAAACCAACTTCCTCACTGCGTAAGATGGGAGAGTCTAATCCACTTTGCATAAGCACTGCTGTTTATGACGAACAACGCAATGTAGATAAAATTAACAAAACTTTAAATTCTGCGAAAATTCAGATCACTAACGTTAGCATTTCCAATTTTTTAAAGAATCCAACTAATTTCTCTTCAATGCAATCATTTATTTTATTTATTGAAAAATTAGAAGCTTATAAATTTTCTGATCAAAGTCCGGTAACGTTTGAAGATATTGATCTTCTTTTAACTGAGCAGCACAGTTTAGACGAATTTGAAATGCTAACGCTATTAGCCCGCGGAGATATTAAGAATATGATCCAGCTTCTTAAAAAATTATTCATTTCTGGCATTAAACCAAATAAAATTGTATTCGCAGCAAATAAGCATTTTGTTTTGTTACACAAAATTTCTTTAAATCGTCATAATCCAGATCTTGTTTTAAATAAGAATTATCCTCCATTATTTGGCGACAGGCGCAATCAAATGATCAGCCAATCTAAAATTTGGTCTACTCCCATGATTGAGCGCGCTCTTGAAATTATTATGCAGCTTGAACTAAGAATGCGAACCGGTTCTCACGTAGGATTAACGTCTGTTTTGGAAAGATCGTTTTTAAGAATTGCTTCTATTGTTAAACAAATTAGTTAACTAATCTTAAGCCTAAGTAGTCGGCGACTGATTTCCCTGACTTCAAACCAGTAGATAAACAGCCTGTCAATAAAGAGCCTCCAGTTGGTGCCGTCCAATCTAACATCTCACCTGCACAAAATACTCCAGGAATATCTTTAAGCATTAATTCAGCTGTTACTGCATGTTTTGAAACTCCTCCCTTAGTTGATATCGCGAAATCTAAAGGATAATAACCAAGTATTTTAACTTTTAAATTCTTTATAGTCCTGGCTAATTCAACATTGGTTTCGGGAAATGGGTATCCAAACTCCCTTAGCAAACCAAATTTTACACCTTTAAGACCTAATGTCTTTCGTAAAAAATTTGAGATGGTTGATCTACCGCGGGGTTTGTTGAGCCGCAGGCAAATATTCGAAATAGAGAGATCTGGCAAAAGATCAACTTCAAATGTTTTTTCAGGATCTTCTTGCCATGTTGATAACAAATAAATTATTCCACCCTCTAAACCTGTTTTTGTTATTGTAAATTCACCCTTTCGGCTCAAACCGTTAACCTTTAGTGATACTGCTTTTACAGGTTGACCTTCAAACCTAATCATTTGCTTTGACCAGAGTATACGGACACCCATATTTGACGCAGTAAAAGGAACAATAGAACTTTTAGGGTTAGTTAAATGTTGTTTTAAAACTGATGACCACTTCCCGTCTGAACCAAGGTTACTCCAACTTGCTCCACCAAAGGCAAATATAACTGCTCGAGCACCTATTAACTGCAACCTATCATTAGCATTTACGATATTTACTAACTCATTATTTTTGGGAAATTTAATCGTATCACTATCAAAGTTAATCCATCTAGCTGACGTCTGAATTTGCACACCTGAATCTTTTAATCTTTTTAACCATGATCGAAGTAATGGTGATGTTTTCATTGATTTTGGAAACACTCTTGCAGAGCTTCCTACAAATGTCTCTTGCCCCAGATTCTTACAAAATTTTATAATTTGTGTTGGTCCAAAATTTTTAATCATAGGTGATATCCAATCACTAGATTCACCATAATCCTCCAAAAAATTGTTTTTAGCGGTAGTAATGTTTAAACCAGATTTTCCAGCCATCAAAAACTTTCGTCCAATGGTCGGCATTCTATCAATAAGATGGATTTTACATTCGTAGATACTTAATTTATCAGCAGCCATTAAACCTGCTGGGCCACCACCCACGATTAATACATCAACAACATTATCTATCTTTTTTTTTTCATGAGTTACCTTGCAATCAAATAAAACTATAAGCACTTGTATTTTATAATTAAAACTATATTACCTTGTTATTTAAGATTTGCAATTCAATCGTAGAATACAACTTTAATAAGTAAGGATGCAAAAAAATTGTCAATGTCTGAAAAATTGAAAAATATATCAGAAGATATAATCACACAGGCTAAAAATTATGGTGCAACTTCCGTTGAAGCCTTAGTGGTTGACAATAAAGCTCTATCAATTGAAGTAAAAAATAAGAGCTTAGAAAAAATCGAGAATGCAGAAACACTTAATCTCGGTTTACGAGTTTTTGTTGGATCTGGCTCAGCATGTGTATCGATCTCCAGCGCAAATAGAAAGTCTATAGAGCAAATGGCCTTTAGAGCTGTAGAAATGGCAAAAGAAGCTACTACTGACGAATTTAGCCTGCCAGCAAATGAACAAGAAATATTAACTACTTGTAACACTGATAATTATGAGCTTTGCGATAATACCTATGATGAACTAAATGTTGAAGAATTAAAGAGAATAGCGTTAGAAATTGAATCCGCAGCTTTGGCAGTGAAAGACGTCTCACAATGTGAGGGGGCGGGTATTGGAACAAATTTTTCTAATTTTCATATGATGGCATCAAACGGGTTTTCACGCGGTTATAAAAAAACAAACTTCCAATTATTTTGTAGTGCTATTGCAGGTACCAACTCTCTAATGGAGAGAGATTATGCGTCTGAATCGCGGTTATTCTTTGAGGATTTACCTGACGCTATTTCGATTGGCCAACTAGCAGGCAATCGGGCAGTTAATAGACTAAACCCTCAAAAGCCTTTGACTGGTTCTTACCCAGTATTATTCGATGAAAGGGTCTCAGCCTCTTTAATTGGCCATTTCACATCGGCCATCAATGGAGCGGCTATTTCACGAGGATCAAGCTGGCTTCGAGAAAGCCTTAACAAAAGGGTTCTACCAGAAAGCTTTAATTTGTCAGAGGACCCTACTCGTCCTCGAATAGCTGGGTCTAGGCCATTTGACGCTGAAGGATTACCTACTTTAAAAAAGAACTTTGTTGAAGATGGTATATTAAAAAGTCTAATATTGGATTTGCGATCTGCAAGAAAGTTGAATTTGGCCCCATCAGGAAATGCCTATAGATCGCTATCTTCAGCTCCTCAGCCCGGACCAGGCAACTTAGAATTATCTTCAGATAGTAAGTCAGTTCTAGACATTATTAAAGAAATTAAAAATGGATTGTTTGTTACGTCGTTAATTGGTTCTACTATAAACCAAAATACTGGCGACTACTCTAGGGGTGCTAATGGATTTTGGATCCAAAACGGAGAAATTACTTACCCTGTAAATGAATGTACGATAGCAGGAAACTTAAAGGAAATGTTATTAAATTTGACTGCTGCTAGTGATGGTAGAAAACATTTATCACGAGTAATCCCAAGTCTTTTGGTAGAAAATATGACAATAGCAGGTCTGTAATCATACCCACTAGTTTGATAGTTTTTTAAAAAATATAAGAATGCGTTTTAACAATATTAAAGTTTGAAAATGTTATTTCCTAAATTCTGGCATAGGCCAACAGCTAAGTTATCGCTGCTAAAATATTTATTCTTTCCAGCTACACTTCTCTGGCGATTTTTAATAAAGCTAGAAACTATATTTGTGGTACCACAAAAAAGCCCTTTGCCAGTTATTTGTGTGGGAAATATTACAGTAGGTGGCAATGGAAAAACTCCAACAGCAATGAAAATAAGATCATTGCTAACGAACTTAGGATACAAACCATACATTTTGAGTCGAGGTTATAAATCAAATTTTAAGGGACCACATTTAGTAAACCCCAATTTAGATACGTTCTTAGACGTTGGGGACGAACCCTTAATGATGTCTTTGTACGGGCCTACATTGATAGCTCGGAACCGCCGTGCAGGAATAAAACTTGCACACTCATTAGGCGCAGACCTAGTAATCCTAGACGATGGATTTCAAAATTACAGCATTGTTAAAGACTTTTCTATACTGGTAGTAGAAACCTCTGTCGCCTTTGGCAATGGATACCTAATACCGGCAGGCCCCTTGCGAGAGTCTATTTCAAGTGCTTTTAAAAGAGCAGATTTACTTGTTACGCTTGGCGAAAAAAATTACCAATCTAAGTTTGAAACCGACTTTTCATATTTGCAGTTGCCACCGACTGTTCAAGGCAAACTGAAGCCTAAAGAAAATAACCTTAATCTCAACAACAAATTAGTGATAGGGTTTTCTGGTATAGGCCATCCTGAAAAATTTTTTATTACCCTGAAAAGTTTAGGTGCAAATATCTTAAGCTTAAAGACTTTTGAAAATCATAAACCATTTAAAATACTTGCTTTAAAACGGTTAATAAATGAAGCGAAAATAAATAGTGCAATTCTAATAACAACTGAAAAAGATTTCGTTCGCATACCTAAGAATTTGCAGAGTAATTTTACTGCCCTGACCGTAGAGTTGAAATTAAATAATCAAAGTTTAGTTTTGAAAAAATTAAACGAAATTCTTCCATAAAAGAATCACTCTAAAATTTTGTCAATCTCAACTGCTAAATCGTCAAAATTATTAGGTTTTAGTAATTTCCCATTAATAACCAAACTTGGAGTAGATGATATCTTGTCTATTTTGCTATTTTCTAGATATGCGTCAATCATCTTTAACGATTTCTCTTTATTCTGCATACATTTATTAATCTGTTCATCTTCCATTCCTANCTGGCGACCAATGGAAAAGAGTTCNTTTAAAATTTCTTTTTCGGTAGANCCAGAAGCCCACTTNCTCTGTTTTTTATAAAGTAAATCAACAANTCCAAAATATTTCTNTGGACTCACACACCTTGCNAACAGCCCTCCCCAAAGACCTGGGGCATCAAAATATACCTCCCGATATATAAATTTTACTTTGCCAGTATCAATGTACTGTTCTTTTAATTGCGGAAAGATTTCTTTATGGAAAGTCGCACAATAAGGGCAAGTGAAAGAAGCATATTCCACAATTGTGACTTTTGCATCACTATTTCCTTTTACCATATCCAGGTAAATATTTTCTTTATTATTTTCAGAAAATACAGCATTAGAGGCAAATCCAAGGATTGTAATCGCTAAAATAATTTTAAATTTTAATTTCCTAAAAATAGACATTTTTGTTAACTTACTCCTGTGATTCTGTTGACAATTGTTTATAAAAATTACTGCTAAATTGGTATAGAGCTTTTCGTAATTCTTTATTCTTTGTATTTTCCAAATTTAAAAGTGTTCTTTTAAGGGTTCCATTAATCATTTTACTTTTAGAGATTTCAAAATCTTTTGTATTATTTTCTTTAAAAAACTTCTTTTTCATTTTAGGCTCATATCCCATAAAGGGTGAAGACCTATATATAATTTTAGCTATGGCTGTATAACCGTATACCCTATTAACTTTTTCTTTGATAGATTCTCTTTGTAGATCAATTTCTGGGCCAAAAGAGCCANAAATTTCTATAGTTAACGTGGCACCTAAACCACTTTTAGGAAAAGTTATTTTTACCGGCTTCGCTTGCTTTGACAACTCCCAACCAACTATTTCATTCCAATTTGTGATTAACTTTGATTGAGCAAAACCTTTTTTTTCAAGACTTTTTTGAGTTAACCGCCCTAAAAAGCTTGAAGTGTTTTTGAAACCAACATCACTACTTTTTTTTTTAAAAATGCCAGACACTTTTTTCCGTTCTAAATTCGTTTACTTTTAAGGTTGATAGATTATTCACTTTTAATATTACCTTATTTAAGTTTAAAATGAAGCTTATGATAATAAATTCTGTTGGGCTACCTCTAAAATATTTGTAACAAGAATAATAATCTTTAATATGAAAATCTCTAAAAGAATACTAAACTGGTATGATTGCAACGCACGTGATCTTCCTTGGCGGATTCCACCTTCGCAATCTAAAGCGGGCATCAAACCACATCCTTATCATGTTTGGCTTTCTGAAATAATGCTGCAGCAAACCACGGTCAAGGCCGTCAAACCATTCTATTATCGATTTATAACAAAATGGCCAAGCATAATAGAATTGGCGTCTGCAAAAGATGAAGATATAATGGAAGCCTGGGCAGGCTTAGGATATTACAGTCGAGCCCGTAATTTGATAAAGTGTGCAAGATTAGTCGTAAAAGATTATAATTCAATCTTTCCCCAAGATGAAAAATTACTCTTGGAGCTTCCAGGCATTGGCCCTTACACAGCGTCTGCGATAAGAGCCATTGCATTTAATAAAAAAGCAAACGTTATAGATGCAAATATTGATAGAGTCATCGTGCGTCTTTTCGTCATTATGACTCCAATTAGCTTATCAAAAACTAAAATTAAAACACATGCAGCTGCCATAATACCTAAAAATAGGTTTGGTGACTATGCTCAAGCTCTAATGGACTTAGGATCACAAATCTGTACTCCTAAAAATCCAAAATGTAATAGCTGCCCAATTAAATCAGAATGCAATTCATATAAACAAGACAAAACAAACTGTATACCCAAACCGCTCATCAAAAAGCCAAAACCAATTAGATATGGCTATGTATTTGTGATTTTGACCAAAAATAATACTATCTTATTAGAAAGAAGACCAAATTTAGGAATTTTGGGGGGCATGTTAGCTTTTCCTGGTACTATCTGGCAGGAGTCAAACGAGCTAAAACTATTTCCACCATTTCAAGCAAGCTGGGATATTCTAAATCAACCTGTTAACCATACATTTAGCCACTTTCATCTGGAACTGAAGATAGCGATTAGTATCGTTGCCAGACCTCCTAGTAAATACTTAGAAATTTCATTGGATACATTCAACCCTAAATCTCTTCCTACATTAATGCGAAAAGTATTTGCAATGAGTGCTAACAGAATATCAAAGGCGTCTTTGACTTACTAAGCGAAAGCTAGCATCAGATTGGATTAATACTTTCTACTCTAATTTTTTGACGTAAAACATCAATAGGATATTTATTTTGACCTCTCTTAAATGACCAATACGTCCAACCATTGCAGGATGGAGCACCCTCTAGAATAGACCCCACTTGGTGAATTGAGCCTCTAGCATCATGCGCAATCAGCGTTCCGTCAGCACGAACTTTTGCAACATGCCTTCCATTCAAGGAATATAGTTTCTCACCAGGTGTTAAAAGCCCTCTTTCTACTAATATACCAAAAGGAATCCTTGGTTCAGTCCTTTTTCCAGGTGTTGTAATAATACTTTCTTTATCCAAAGCACTTGTCTCGCGCAGGCGAGCCTCAGCAGCCTTTATGTAATCTTGATCTTGATCTATGCCAATATACTGTCTACCAAGTTTTTTTGCCATAACTCCTGTTGTCCCAGACCCAAAAAATGGATCAAGTATTAGATCGCCAGGCTTTGTAGTGGCAACTAAAATTCGGTGCAAAATAGACTCTGGCTTTTGTGTTGGATGGACCTTAGTTCCATCTAATTTTTTTAATCGTTCTGAGCCATTACAAATAGGAAATAACCAGTCAGATCGCATTTGCACACCCTCATTTAATTCTTTGAGGGCATCATAATTAAATGTATACTTGGCTTGATCTGATTTTGCAGCCCAAATTAAGGTTTCATGAGCATTTGTAAAACGTTTCCCCTTAAAATTTGGCATTGGATTAGACTTTCGCCAAATTATATCGTTTAGGATCCAATATCCTAGGTCTTGGAGTGATGCTCCAACTCTAAATATATTATGATAAGAGCCAATAACCCAGAGAGCACCATTTGGCTTTAAGATTCGTCTGGCCTCCTTTAGCCATTCCTGAGTAAATTTATCGTAAGTACTAAAACTACTAAACTTATCCCACTGGTCATCAACCGCGTTTACTTTTGAATTGTCGGGCCTATGTAGATCACCGCCTAACTGAAGATTATATGGAGGGTCAGCAAAAATTAGATCAACAGAGTTCTCAGGAAGACCGCTCATTATTTTGATACAATTGCCCTTAAAGATTTTATTTGTCGGCATCTTTGGTAGAGGTACTGCGTGAAAATTCATTTTTTGCCTCATGCTCTTAACTTTTTTAAGACCATGAGTCAAAAGTGATTCGCCGTCAATTAATATTTTTAATCAATGACTTATTTTAATTACTTAACACAACATCTTGTGTATGGGCTTAAAAGAACGTCTATGTTCTGAAGTAACTCCAAGTGTTTTGAGTGCTTCTTGATGCTCTTTGACCCCGTACCCAAAATTTCTTTCCCACCCATATCCGGGATGAAGTTGAGCAAGTTCGGTCATAAATCTGTCCCGCACGACCTTCGCAATAATTGAAGCAGCTGCAATAGATACTACTTTCGTATCGCCCTTAATAATACACTCGGCGACACATGATAGATCTGGAGGGATTGTATTCCCATCAATCAAGGCTTTTACTGGAACCTTATTTAGATTACCCACTGCACGTTTCATAGCGAGCAATGATGCCTGTAAAATATTTAATTTATCTATCTCTGTTACAGTGGCAAAACCAAGGCCAAAATCTGCGTTCTTGGTAATATTTTCATAAAGTAGATCTCGGTTCTTTTTTGAGAGCTTCTTGGAATCATTTATTTTGTCTGTCATAAAATTTTTTGGTAATATCACTGCTGCTGCAACAACAGGCCCTGCCCATGGCCCACGACCTGCCTCATCAACGCCACAATCCAATCCAAGAGTTTCTCTATGAGAAATGTGCACATTTTTTCCAATTACTGACAATATATTATAAGCGTCTTCAACTTCAATTATAACATTTCTATTTATTTCTTTTAAATTTTGTCGTAAAATTTATTCTATTAATTCATAATTATAAAAATAAAGGAAGAAATAATGAATAGATTAATTGTTCTTTCACTAATGGGTTTGACTTTATGTGGTTGTCAAACATCTTACTTAACAAGTGAAGGGGAAAGACTTATCGGAAATGTTGCATCAGGCTGCATTCTAGGAAAAGTGTTTTTTGATGATTGTAAAGCCGGTGCTGCCGTAACAGGAGCTGCAACCGTAATTGATAACCAAAATTAATTTCTGGAACGCGATCCGTATGCTCCTATAATTTGTGTTTACCTTTGCCATGAACAATTAAAATGCCAAAGATATTTATTTGTAAAGACAGAATAACTGCGCATATCAAAAGGATTGGCTAACGGCGTTGAACCTACAACATAAAATCAAAGTGTTTTGTAACGTCTTCTTCAATTCTCCAAAGTCCTTTAAAGTTCGACTCTACAACGAATGAATCCCCACCTTTAACAATAATTGGCGATGTACCATCGTCGGGTATTATTGTTATCTTGCCACTAATCATATGAACAAATTCATATGTAGAATAGGTAGCGTGATAAGTTCCAACGGTTGCTTGCCAAATTCCAGAGACCATATTTTTTTCTTGGTTTGTGTGAAGTATTTGTGTCTGCATATTAGGGTTCCCAGCAACCACAACCCACCCAGCTAAATCAGTAGTATCAGGCTCAGGTTTTTGTACTTCGCTAAATTTAACTATCATGGTCTTGGTTACTCACTATTAGGGGTGTTGTACACTTCAATACGCTATACTAAAAATTAAAATAATTAAAAGGTATACTTTTTAATTAAAATTATTGATTTAGGACGACAGTAACATATCAAAATATCGTAAAAACAACACTGAATACTTAGATTTAAGTTTAAAATCAACGCTAAGATAAGAAGAGCCATGAGAGTTTAATGTACCATATGGTACTATATGAAAATAAAAGATACGATGTTAGACATTTTAAAAGAGTCATATTAGCAGGTTTTTAGAGTTCCATTCTTTAACCTTTTAATGTACTTTGTCGCAAGAAGTGGTCTCGTAGCTCATCTGGATAGAGCATCGGTTTCCTAAACCGGGGGTAATTGGTTCGAGTCCAATCGGGATCACCACTTCTTAAATTCAACCCCAAATTTTAAAAATGCATAAAAAATAAGGATTAGCTGAAAATATTTATTATTGGGTTGGGTAAAGTTAATCTACTAATTAGGTTTATTTCAACCACCTAATATTACGAAAAGAATTGTGCACATACTTCCTAAAAATCCTCCTAAAATTAAGCCTCCCAACAGTGCAGTTAACCGATGGCGTCTAACTGGTAAAATATCCTGGTTGAGAGCGCCATGAAGGGATTTTTCGACTAGAAATGGTAAATGTGGCCCATACCTAGAAAGTGCTCGAATAGTATTTATGGTATCATTTAAAAAAGCTTTTGGACCCAAATTTTGCTTAATGTAATTTTCCACAACTGGTCGAGCTGTTTCCCACATATTAATATTGGAATCTAAACTCCTAGATACACCTTCAACCACGACCATAGATCTCTGAAGCAATAATAGCTCGGTCCGTGTCGCCATACCAAACCTTTCAGTTACGTCAAATAGATGCGCCAGTAGTCGTGCCATTGAAATTTGCTTAGCTTCAACCCCAAAGATAGGTTCTCCTACTGATCTAAGTGCTTGAGCAAAGGCTTCCACATCCTGACCTTGCGGAACATAACCAGCCTCAAAATGTACTTCAGCCACACGCCTATAATCTTTTTGTAAGAAGCCCATCAGGATTTCTGCATAAACGCGCCTAGTATAAGAATCAATCCGACCCATTATTCCAAAATCCATTACAAACAAAGTACCATCAGCCCCAAGTTTCAAATTACCCTGATGCATATCGCCATGAAAAAAACCATCCCTCAAAGCCTGCCGCAAAAAAGACTCCATAATGAGAGTAGCTATATCCTCCAT
>JGI20156J14371_10000590_pt1 | contig 31478 bp, 36 predicted proteins | sample COG_06_FD_14371 | JGI IMG/M metagenome (IMG submission 14371)
GATCCACCTAATGTATCTTTTCCTAATGTATCTTTTCCTAATGTATCAGTGTCCAATGTATCTTTAGATCCACCGAATGGATCTGTGCCTAATGTATCTTTTCCTAATGTATCAGTGCCCAATGTATCTTTAGATCCACCTAATGGATCAGCGCCTAATGGATCAGCGCCTAATGGATCAGCGCCTAATGGATCAGCTCCACCACCTCTTTGACTATCCATGCTTTTATTTGTTATCATATCTAATGGTGAATCTTTATCTTTAACATAAATATTGTGAATTAATTGTCTTACTTTTCCATCATTTTTATCTTCAAGGCGTATTGCTTCTAATGCTAGACATTTTGATAACACACATATCCTTGCTTCACAAATCATTAAACAATATAATTTATCTAAGATTGATATATCAGGTATATCTTCTTTTAAGAAATCATAATAAAAATCATAAACATAAATTAAACAATCTTCTTGGGGACAAGATAAACATGATTTTTGACTATCCCAAGTTATATCGGATGAAACAAAATCCAAATAACCTCTTGGTTTAGATGAACACTCTATCATTTTTTGGCGAATTGCCTCCATAAAATTCTTATTATCTGATAAATCTTCTATTACACTTTGTATTCTTTCCATATCTTCTTTATCTAATGTAGTAGTTATATCTCTTTCATTTAATATTTCTATAACTGAACTATCAAAATATTCATCATAAATACCTGAAATTATAATATCTTGCCATTTAAATGTAGATACTGTTAAATATGGTGTTATTTTTTCTAATCTAGAGCTTTCATCTGGTTTTATATCATCAATACCTGAACCAGGTATTCTGGCAGTTAATAATAATAAATCTTTTAATTCAGTAATATTTTCATCTTTATTTGTTTCAATGATATTTGGTCTTAACTCAAATTTAGATGTTATATCATCATTATGTGCATTCATTGTCATTAATATTTTTTCTATTTCAGAGTATTCACTTGAAAAATCACTATCTAATTTTTGTTTATCAAGTGTTTCTTTATTAGTTGTATCTTTAATAATACTTCTTAATGTTTTTGATGTTAAATATTCGGGTCTACTTAATAATATCTGGAAAAATTCTAATGTACCAACACATTGTAAATAATGATTCATAAAATCTTTTGTTTCAACAACAACAACTTTTGGAGAATATTCTATATAATCTTGATTTAATAATCTTAAAATATATGATTTATCTTTTATTTTATTAATTAAACGAAAACCTTTGTATGCTGTTGCTGCAACAGCTGTTGCAGCTAAACCTATACCAATACTAGACATTAAAGCACCACCTTTTTGTTTCTTTTGTTTTTTCTTTGTTTTTGATTTTCTTCTTTTTTTATCATTACGGTTAATCTTATTTTTTCTTATATCTTTCTTTTTAGTTCTCATAACTATATATATTTTAAACAAATATAATTTATTTAAAACATTAAAACAAAATTATTTACAAAAAAATTTATTTTATTTCATTTAAAAAATCGGTTTTTTCTTCTTCTGATATACTTCCCATCTCTATATCATCTTTTGTATCATCTATTTTATCATCTATTTTATCATCATCTTTTGTATTATCTATTTTATTATCATCTTTTGTATCATTTATATCAGGTTTATTATCAACTGGAGATTTCTTTAATATATCATGTATTACATCTAATGGATTTTCATTTTTTTCTTTTATTTTAATATCATTTTTTTTAAATGAAGATACTTTACCAATCTTCATTAAACTATGTAATTCCTTAATATTTTCTTCTTTTTTAAACTTATGTGGTTCATTTTTTGGTAATTTAAATGCTTTACTTTTATTTAATAATTTTTCACTTACACCTTTAATTATATCTGCCTTTTTTTCTATTTCATCTTTTTCAAAGATTTTACATTTATGTAAACCATTACATATATCAGGTTTTCTTATATCTACACTTTTAAAATTTGTTTTAAATTGTTTAATAATATGATCATCTATTGGTGGTGATTGTTCTATTAATCTATCATATTCTGCGCGACATACTTTTAAAAAATCATTTGCTGGTTTTCTTCTTTTAGGATCTAATGCTAATTCCACAGCAATATTTCTACCAAATTTTGACCACTGAACTTCACATAAACGATGTGATTCCATCAATTCAGCATAACGTAAAAAATTTTGTAAAGTAGATAAAATACCAGCAAAAATATTTACACCACCGACACATGCCATTGCTATCTGTTTATGTTCTTCTGGAACAAAAGAATCCATCGCAAAATTTGCAGTACCAGTTAAAGTTGATAAGATAATAACTGGTATCGTAAAAGAATAATTTTTAGTACGATATGATTTCTCTGAGCGACTATGTAACCATCTATAACATGTTGCCTTTTCAGACCATTCTGCTAAAAGTTGTTCTTGTGCACTCGTCCACATTTGTAAATCATCTTTCTTTTTTTCGCCAGGTTTTTTTAATATAGTTAAATCAGTATTCATTATATTTATTAGTTGATAATTATTTATTCATAAATCGTTTAATTTTCCCCATTAATTGACCATTATGTTTCATTTTACCATTTTCTATTTCATTAATATCCTTTGCTGGTATATTTAATTTTTGAGCTAAATCTTTTTGAGTAAAATTCTTATTTGATCTAAATTTTTGTAATATTTTTCCAAATTCACTATCCATTTTTTTATGAGATAATTTACCATCTTCTTCACTTTCATTCATTTTTTGTTCATTTGATTTTACAAAAGTATTCTTTTTAGTTTCATCTTTTTTAACTTTTTGATGAATTACTAATGTTTTCCAATCTTGATGTTCCATTATTATATTATTTTAATATCATAATATTTTTTTAAATTAATTTTGAGAAAATACATCTACATACAACCAAACAATAATGCTAATAAGGATTATTGTGCCCATGGGACCGCCAATGTACATAACATAGTATTTAGGTTTTTTGTCTCCAATCAGAATAATACTTGATAAAATAAAAAACATAATGATAACAATGATGCCGGACCCATGATACCAATCTAATTTTGTTGAGCTTATATTTTTCCTTTTTTGAGCTTTCTGATATTGGTGGGCCCACAAACCCCAAGATATCAAATGCGAAATTAAAATGATAACAAATAAAATGAATGTCCCAGTTCGCATTTTAGTATAAGATGTTGGTGGCATTTGATTGAGTTGCCTTCCATAGAAAATAATACTAATTAATAAAATTAATGAAAGAGGTATTATTAAATATAAAAATAATATCCATCTAAAAGAATCTACCGTAGTAACAGCATCAACAGGATCAGGTGTATCAGATAAAGATATACAACTAGTCTCTCCAACTACGCACGTATGATTTTCATTATTTGCATTACAATCAACATCTTTATTATAAAATGTATTACAAGGACATTCCTCAGTATATTTCATATTTCGAACTTTTTCTATTTCATCTTGAGTACACTCATATTCCACAAGGTTTTTATCCCCACCAACGTTCTCTTCGCCACTTGTATTTAAACTGCATATTTGTTCTTTCCTTCCAGCTGCTGTTCCTACTAATTTACCTTCATCCACTAATGTCCTTGTACATTCAGGTAAGTCTCCTTCGGCAAAATCCCTATCGGCTTCACTTTCTTTCCTTGCTCTTCTTTGCGAAACATATTCATTATCTAATAAACCGTATTCAAAATCACCCTCATCACCATAAACAAATTGACGACAAAATTCATCATTTACGGTTACATCTTCTTCTTTACTATCTGGACAACTTGTACAATAAACTTTTCGTTTATTATTTCCTTCATATTCAACAAAATATGAACAAGAATATTTTTCAGTAGATAAATCTACCTTAGAAGTCATTCTCGCATTTGATAATGCTTCATTGCCATCTGCTTCTTCATATAATTTATCTAATGATTTATTCCCAGAATATGATTTCTCATTACTATCTGTCCCTGTAAAATCAACTGATCCTAATACTAAACTCATCGTAAAAATAATAAATAAAAAGAATGATAAAAATGCTACTATTTGTAATTTATTTTCATTAAATGATTTCATTAATTTATCTAATCCACCGGATGAATTACCTGAAGATGAATTACCTGAAGATGAATTATTTATACTTGGCAATTCACCTAAACTATCTCCTGCAATAATATCTTTATTCATTTATTTATATATTATTAAAATATATATAAATTATTAAAATTTGATTTAAAGTTTAATAAATTATTATTATTATTGTATAAAATGGATCCATCTTCATTTACTAAAACTTCTTTTTGTAATATTAAGATTGATAATATTACAACAAATGAATCTAAACAATTTATCTTAAATCAATTATCTATCTTATGCTCTGATATTAAATATAATTCGAGATATGCGAAAGTATTTAATGATCAATTCTCTAAAAATCTTAAAAATAAACATATATTTTTCTTAAAAAGTAGTGGTGCTCCTTATCTACTATTTATGAGCAAAATAAATGATATTAATTATATCTTCTTTATTGATAAAAAGAAAAGTGATGGATATGATTTTCCTAAAATATTTATATTACCGTATCAATTTTCATCTGAATGTTATAATGGAACTCTACTTGAGTGTGAATTAATAAGGAAAAAAAATGAAAAATGGTGTATCGGTATTAATGATATCTATTATCATAAAGGTAAAAATCTTAAAAAATCCATTATTATTGATAGAATTAATAATATTCATAATTTATTAACCGAAAATTATAATCCAGATAATAATTTTACAAATACTTGCCCACTATTCATTAAAAAGTATTTTGATTATAAAGATATTAATTTTGCATTAAATGAGTTTTCGAATAATTTAGAATATGATACAAGGGGAATTTATTTTATTCCTTTAAGAATTGATTATTCTAATATTCTTTATATCTTCCCGAAAGAATCTAATTTAGGAAAAACTAAAGATATAGTTAAAACTACTAAGTGTTTCCGTATTATGAAAACATTAAAACCTGATGTTTATGATTTATATTTAACCGATAATGGAAATATGGTTAAAAAAGATATTGCATTAGTTCAAACTATTTTAATGAGTCACACTCTATTAGATTATTTTAATGATAAAAATTATGATGATATACTATTTGTTAATTGTAAATATAATGAATATTTTAAAAAATGGGAACCAATATCATTATCTGAAGGACCTATAGATGAAATATAATTTAATATTGTGTACTTATTTTATATATATAATCACGAACAAATTTTTCTTTATTATCTAAAATATGAATTAAAGAATCAACATATAATTCTCTATTAACACCATCTTTGATTAATTTTAATAATGATATCGCTGAATCTAATTCTTCTTTTGTCCAAATATCTTTTAATGAATCTATAATTGGATTAAATTTTACATTTTTTTTATAATCATCATTGTCATTGTGACGAATAACATTCATATAATGAGTTATTGTATGTTTTATTGTTGAATTATTATCATAAACATCATTTAAAAAACATAACCCCGAAACACATTCGTCATACAAAAACTGATAATTTTCATATAAATACCAATTTATACATTTTAATATTGGATGATATAAATTATGTAAATCTTCCCTACAATCTCCCTCCCAATATCTTAATAATCCTTGTTCGTAAGTAGGTTCCTGATATTTTATACTATTATTTTTTATTGATAATTTAGTATTTTTAGGTTTATATTGTAAAATCGCTAATCTTAAAATTACACATAAAGGTTCTAATATATTATTATTATTCATATTATCCTGAGTTATTTTAGATTCTACAAATTTAAATAATTGATAACTTGATAAAGCATTAAACATCTTTCTAATAAATATCTTTATTTAAATTTGATTTAAATATTAATATTATAAATTATAAATATATAAATGATTATTCCTGTTCGTTGTTATACTTGCGGTGAAGTACTTGCTGATAAATGGATTCCATATATTTCAGCAGTACAAACTGAAAAAAATAATTCTAATGAAACTATAAATCCTGATACAGATTTATTAGAACTTAAATATTTAGATGTTAAAAACCCAACACCGGAAAAATCTATTGAAGGTAAAATTTTAGATGAATTAAATTTACACAAATATTGCTGTCGTCGCATGATGTTAGGTAATGTTCATATTATTTCATATCTATCATAATTACTTCTCATGAATAAAATATCCCATCAAATAAATACTCACAATCGATACAAATATATTTACATTATCAGTTTGTTTCATAATAAAATAATATAATAATGGTACTGTAAATAAATAGATCATAGAATCTGCTACTATTGCTTGAGACTTATAATAATTTGCATATTCTTTAAATTCATCCATTACTGTATTTTTAAATTTAGGATAAGGTTTAATCACTAAAAAATAAAATAAAAAATCATGTATTATCTGAACACACAAAACCAATAATAAGAAATTTCTAAATTCATTCCCTGAATCTATATAGTTATTTTTTATTAGATATTCATAAATAAATTTAGCTATATAAATTCCTATCATGATAGATAAAACATCTAGTAATACTGCTGTCCATTTTAAATTTTTGTACCAATTTTTTATCGCTTGACTACTTTTTGTAAATTTAAACATATAAAGCATAATAATTTCTACAATTAATGCCGCAGTTAATATATGTATAAATGTTAATTTTTCAATCATTATAATATTATATTATATTATATTATATTATATTATAAATGAATATTCGTGATAACTATGTTTTTAAAATTACTGTTGAAGCATTTGTTGTAGCATTATCTATAGTAGTATTAGGTTATATATTATATAATTTCTTTAAAATTAAAGACAGATTTACATTATTATTTATAACCGGATTTATAGTTCACATAACTTATGATTTATTAGGTTTAAATAAATGGTATTGTAAAATATGTGCTGGATGCAAATAAAAACTAATTTAATATTATAATGCATCATCATTTATTATTCTTATTTATATTCAGTTTATTTTTGGGTATATTTAATTTAAATTATATATTATAATGAATTCCAAATTCTCAAGTATAGATGATATAGTTATTTATTTATTAACAATTTATATTAGTTATAAAGTAATTACAGGTTCGTTTGAAACTGTTAAATATCTTTTTATAATTATAATACTATTAGTATTATATTTTAGAGGATTAAAAAGAGGTGGATTTTTTTATAGAAGATTTATTAAAAATGAAAATGAACCGGATATTTATATAATACGACCCTTAAAAGAATATTTTTAATTTTTTCTGAAAAAAAATATATTCTAATATTATAAAATGAATCAATTTACTGTTCTTGTTTTAGTTCTTGTTGTTTTTTGCTATTGTGGGGGTAAATATTGTCCAACTGTATTAAAACAAAATAAACAAATCTTATTAGGTGTTGTTGGTGGTTTAGTTTTAGCGTCTTTTTTTGGATTGAAATTAGAAGGAATGAACCCAAAAGCAAGGAATAAAGATGGAAGTTTAGTAGAAATTACCGGAAGACATGATAATACACAATGCTGCGCTCTTAAGAATGAGATGGAATTACAAGGGGTTCCAGAAATGTGGAATTCGGTTATTCGCCCCGTAGATTGTCCTCAGGAAATAACATGCTCGGGAGGACAATAATTATAATAAATTACTAATTCATTACAATATTTTTTACAATTAAATCTATAATTTTTAATATAATAGATTTATTATATAGATGGCAACTGATGAACAATTAGATGAAATTCGTAATCAATTACAAATAGAAATTACTAATTCATTAAATGATCAAATGGATGAAAGAACAGAACAATTAGAAGATGAAATAACTCGTTTAAGACAAGTGTTACAAGTGGGATCATCTCCTCAAGGTGATGAAGATAATATGGATATATTAATTGATTCTCAAATGAGAGATGTTACTTCTGAAAATAGACCACAAATGAGTAGTGCGGGTTTAGAAGTTAATAATCGTCATTTTAGAGATTTAAGTAATCATGAATTACATCAAGTTAAAAAGATTCATCAACAAGAACATAGTGTAAAAAAGAAAACTATTTTAGATGAATCTTTAGGTGAAATAGTTGATAAATGTATTAATTTTTTAACTTATTCATTTGATGGTTATAGTAAAGCATATTATAAAGCAGAATTAATGGAAGATGTTTATGATACCGATAAAACTATGTATGAAAAATTTAAAGTATTTTTATTAGCATTAGTATTATTTATTAGAGATGATGCTAATATCTTATATTTAGGGATTATATTAGTATTTATATCAATAATAATCTATTTTGTTAATATAACTACATCATGATAGACTCAATTGATACTATGAAATTTTTTGATACAATTATTCAACCAAATATTAAATTTTTAGGTATTTTATTTTTATTAATAATATTATCAGCTAGATTTGTAGATACAAATATACTTATTATAATATCAATTTTAGTATATATATTTATTTATTATAAAGATATTTTAAGTACATTTAATGAAATAAAAAAAGGAGAAAACAAAACTGAAAGAATAGTAGAAGATAATCGAAGAACAAAAAAAGAAATTCACTTTAATGATAAATTAGATAAATATTTACATAAATTAAGGAAATATAGAAAATATAATCCTCAATCTTATGGTGAAGGATATAAATATATGACTATGTTTATGCATATTGTTCATGATTTAGAAAAAGATGATATAGGTCATCCTAGACAATATTTTGAGAATGCACAAATTTATTTAAAAAAATCATTAAATTATTTTCAGAGTATAACTTTATCTGTCCCTGAAGAAAAATTTATTCATGCATTAAAATATAATAAATATGAACCTAGAAAATTATCTAATAAAATAGGAATTTTATGTAAAAAGTTATATAAACATTGTTATTATTTGTTATATAATTTATCATTGCGTTTTAATGAAGATTTCTTTAAAAATACAGATATTTATAAAACTGAAATAGATTTTAATGTTGATACAGTAGAAGAAAGTAATATGTTTATACAAGATTACGAATTATATTAATTATATTATATTTATATATATTATATATAATGTCTAAATCGCCTTCGCCTAGATTAGATCCGTTTGTTTTTTGTTTAAGGGATCAAATGGATCCTAATAATTCTGATAATAAAGATTTAGGGAGGCATGCAAGTTCCAAATATGTAAAAGTTCCAAAAGCAGAAACAGCTGGATTAAGAGATGAAATTATTAGTCATTTAAAAACTACAAATGGTAAAATGAAAGTTGGTGAATTTGTAGATTTAGTAGCTAAATATTACAATTTATTTTTAAAAAGACAAGGTATGGTAAAAAGAGGCGGAATTAAAGCGGGTGCTAAACTTGCGGGCGTTGATCCAAATACAGATAAAGGAAGACAGTGGTGGACAAATGGATGTGGTGGCGATGAAGATTCTGACTTTATAGATGGATTTGCTCCAGTATTTACTCCGGGCGGAGATGAGCCAGAATATTTTGAGGATTTACAAATGTGTTTAATTAAAGAAACACCTAAAGCATTTAGTGCTTCATTAAAAAAGAAAAAGAAAAAGAAAAAATTATCTAAAAAACTAAAAAAGAAAAAATTATCTAAAAAACTAAAAAAGAAAAAACGATCTAAAAGAAAGAAAAATTAAGTTATAATAATTATTTTTTTTTCATCATATTATTTAATGAATCACTTAAATGATCCTAATTTAATAAAAAAGAAAATAATTAATAATTTAAGAAATACTAATTATAATTTTTTAGATTTATTGGAAGAATATAATATTGATAATTATATTTATTATGATTATTTATCAAATATTGATGAATTTAAATTAAAAAATATTTGGAATCATATAATAAAAAAATGGAATTATATAAAATTAGAATTAAAAGATAATAAAGATTTTAAAAATAGTAAATATATTAATATAAATTATAGTCAAATACATATTGATATAAATGATAATAAATTAAATGAATTATTTAATAATTTTATTGATAATAGTTCATTTAAATGTTTATTTATATGTAATTGTATTTATAATTATATTTTCTCAAAATAATTTTCTAAGTAATAAATATAATAATGGTAAAAAGAAAGGCGAGTGCTAAATTTTTGGCGGCGGGTAATGCATGGCGGACACATTTAAGTGAATATCGTAAGAAGAATCCAAATCTTTCTCTTAAACAGCAAATGAAGGGTGCGTCAAAAACGTACAAAAAAGGTAAATCTAGTGTAAAATCTTCTGGTATTTCATTTAAAACTTCGAAATATGAAGTTAAAGTAAATCGTAAACCTTCTAAGCGTTCAAAGAAGAGAAGTAGTGGTAAAAAGAAGAGAAGTGGTAAAAAGAAGAGAAGTGGCAAAAAGAAGAGATCTTTTTCTCTTTTCTAAATTAATTTAAAACAATTTAAACATATTTTTCTATTTTATAAGTGTAATATACTTATAAATATGCCTAATGCAAAAGGTGGTAAAAAATTTAAAAGAGGTAAAAAAACTATTCATGAAACAAAATTAATTTATAAAGATCCAAAGGAAGATCAAGAATATGGTAAAATTATTAAGCCAATGGGTAATGGACGATTTGATGTAGAATGTTTTGATGGTAAAAATAGAGTTGGTATTATAGCTGGTAATATGAGAAAAAGAGTATGGATTAATAAAGATGATATTATTTTATTTAGCAAATGGAATTTTTCTACAGATGATGAAAAGTGTAGTATTATTCATAAATATAATATAGATGAAGTGAAAAGATTACAAAGAGAAAATGAATTTCCTTCTACTATTAGATTAGAGGAAGATAATGATTTTTTTGATTATGGTGATACAGAAGATATGATAACTTTTGATTATGATGATCCAAAGGATTTAAGTGATGAAAATTTATCAGAAGAATCTGAATTAGAACAAGAAGTAAATTTAGATGATATTTAATTATATATATATATATATATGACAGGTACTCCTTTATTTGGAACCGAATTTGCTATTACTAGTGATATTATTGGTGGTTTAGGAACTTATCTCCCACTTACTCTTTTGGGGGGCGGTAGAAAGAAAAGATCAAAAAGAAATAAAAAATCAAAAAGAAAGAAAAATAAATCAAAAAAAACTAAATCTAAAAGAAAATCATTAAAATCATTTCGCAAATCATTAAAATCTAGAAAGTATTAAAGTCTTGATCTCATTTTCATATGAGTATCATAAATATAATTTTCATTATAGAACATTTTATGAGATTCAACAATGAAATCGTAAATTTTTTTAATTATATTTTTAATCATGTTTTTTTATATATATATAAATTTGATATATATTATAAATATCAAATTTATTAAATAAATTTAAAAATGATATTAACATTTGGTAAATATCGCAATAAGACAATTGATGAAGTAATAAAAATTGATATTCAGTATATTAAATGGTTAATAACGCAACCATGGTTTGCTATTAAACATCAGGATATGTATTTATTATTAACAGATAAATTAATTAAATATGATAATATTAATAATTGTACTTTTAAGATTAAAAGTAATGGATCAAAAATAAATTATGATTCATTTATTATTTATACAGATGGTGCATGTAAAAATAATGGATCAAAAAAAGCTAAAGCTGGTGTTGGTGTATATTTTAGTAAAAGAAATGATATTAAAATAAATGATATTTCACAAAAATTATTATGTGAAAATCCAACAAATAATAAAGCAGAATTAACAGCTATTTTAATGGCATTAGAAAAATGTTGTGAAAATAATGTAAAACAAAATATTATTATATATACAGATTCTGATTATTGTATAAAATGTATTACTTGTTGGTATCCTGAATGGATTAAACAACCTAATTTAAATAAAAAAAAGAATATAGATATTCTTAATAAAATTTTTAAATATTATAATGAAAAAACAGTGAAGTTTATTCATATTAGATCACATACTGGATTACAAGATGAACATTCAGTTGGTAATGAATATGCAGATAAATTAGCTACTTCTTGCATTTAAGCAATCATTGAGGCATTAATTTTAGGGTGATAATTATATTCATATAATGTAAAATAATCTTCTTTAATATTATCTATATCAGTTAGTTCATCATCTATATGTAATTCAGGGAATAAATAAGGTGTTCTATTTAATTGTGTTTTTACTGCTTCTATATGAGATTCATATATATGAGCATCACCTAATATATGAATAAATTTTCCTGGACTATAACCGGTTAAATGTGCTATAATATATGTTAAAAATGAATATGAAGCAATATTAAATGGAACACCTAAAAACATATCACCGGACCTTTGATATAATTGACAATCTAATCTATTATTTTTTGTATCAACATGAAATTGGCACATAACATGACAAGGAGGTAATGCCATCTTATCTAAATCTGCAGCATTCCAAGAATTTAATATTATTCTACGACTAGTTGGATCATTTTTAATTAAATCTATAATATTTTGTATTTGATCAATACCTTGATCAGTATAATCTGTATTACAATCTTTATATTCGGCACCAAAATGTCTCCACTGAAATCCATAAACAGGACCTAAATCACCTTCTTCATAATCTAATCCACGACTATCTAAAAATTCTCTACTAGAATTTTGATCCCATATATGAACTCTTTTATCATTTAATAATTTATTTGATGTACTACCATTAATAAACCATATTAATTCTCTTAATATTGTTTTATATCCCATTTGTTTTGTTGTTAATAATGGAAATCCTTTATTAAGATCAAATATCATTTTTTCACCAAAGGTTGATAATACATTACTATTTCTAGATTCTACTATTTCTCCTTCATTTAAAATTTTAGTTAATAAATTTAAATATTGATCTTCTTCATGATTTATATTATGATTTTTTTTATATGTCATAAATTTAAATGATACAGAATTAGTTAATTCTTTTTTATCTTTTTTATATTTATCGATAAATGGTTGATTTTCTTTCATTTTTTGAATATATGGAATATCACATATTTCATAGATTGTATCTGATTCATCAATACATGTAGTATCTATTAATAATTTTGATGAAAAACTATGAGTTGTATCTCTTGGTTGATAATTATCATTAAATTTTGTAATATATAATAAATCTAATTTATGAATATATTCTGGTTTACAACATTCATTAAATATCTGTGAACCACCTATTACAAATATTTTTCCTGTTTTATTTGATTCACACCAATTAAAAGTATCAGTTAAATTATTAAATGATTTAATATTATCTGTTTCATCTATCTTATGATTTTTTGTAATAATAATATTAATACGATTTTTTAATGGTTTATTTGGAATACTTAACCATGTATTATATCCCATTATTACAATATTAATATGACCTTCATTATAAACTCCTGTAGTAATTTTTCTAAAATTCCTCATATCTTTTTTAGATTTTATTAATAAATCATTATTATCACCGATAATATTATGATTATTTATTGATACTATTATATTAAATTTCATTTTATTATTTATAAATATAAAATAAAACTTTAAATATCAAATTTTATCTAAATATTATATATAGTAATGAGTGTATTAGATCCGGGTGGTACATTTGGGGGCGAAGTTCCGGATTATATAACTGCAACTGAAAAAACAGTATCAAATCCAGCAGATGATTATTTACCTAAAACTTCTGGATATAGAGATAATACTGTTTCAGATATGAGACGTCAAGATTTTTTTGATGTGGTAAAAGATGTACAGAAAAAAGAAGATACCCAACAAGTTGTTGGTATGGTTTCTGATTATTCTACACCGGAAAAATCATCAGTACCTTCTACAAAATTTAAATTATCACCTGAACAACAAGAAGATGAACTTAAAAGAGTTTCATCATTAGCCGAAATGGGATCAACTGTAAATCAAAAATATGAATCGGGTGAAACTGAAGTAGAAGTATTATATGATGATAAACACTCAAATAAAAGTGATGTTGGTGGTTATTTTAAAGCCAAAATTGTGAAAGCTAATAAAGATGATCAAACATATGAAATCGAATGGGATGAACCTGGTGAAAGTGAATCTAAAACTGAAACTGTACCATTTCATTATGTAAGAGATTTTACAGGATATGAAGAACAAGAAAAACCGATCGGTTTAAAAGAAATGGTTAAAAGTACGGTAGGTAAATTAGGTAGTGTTTTTAAATCTGGAACTCAAAAATTACAAAGTATAAAAAAATCTGTACAGAAAAAAGTATTACAAATAACTGTTAATGTAAGTGATTCATTAAAAAGTGCTTTACAAAAATTAGTCGGTTTAGCTGAAAATTTTACATTGTCAAAAACACTTTTAGAATTAATTACACAAGAAAATAAAAATGAACTATTTGGTAAAATACATAAAAAATGTAAAATTAAGGTAAGAACTGACCTTGTTGAGTTATTTGATGCTGGTAAATATCAGGGACCAACATTATATGGTTTGGGTTCAGGTGTTACAAATGTTCCTAATGTTGGTCAAAATTATTGTACTTATTTAGATAATAGAGAAATTCCTATGTGTTGGGCTTTAATGATACCTTTATGTTTTATGTTAGGTGGAATAGATAAAAAACCCAAAGATTTAGAAGATGATTCATGGAAACCTAGATGGCCGGGTAAATCTGGTGGGGGAACTAATCATGAAATGGAACATGCAATTAAATGTGTAACACAATCTCTCTTAAATTGTTTAGCGCAAAACAGCCGATATAATAAAAAAGATGAAGAAATAGTTACTCATAATTTGTTAAAAAATATATTAGAATCTTTAAATATTCAGGATCCAAAAGGATCAGCTAAAATTATATGTAAAATGATTCGTAAACAACAAGTTATTGCTGGTTTACCAAGTTGTAGTTTATTTAATCAAATTAAATGTGATGTAGATTTAATTAAAATTACATTAGTTAAATTAAGTGATAATCAAGAATGGTTTGGTATACAATTATCACCCGATGAAAATGAAATAAGAAGATTAGTTCAGGGTATATTATCTGATGGTAATGTAAAATTAACATTTTGTAATTTTTTTGGAATTAAAGAACCAGAAAAAAGCGCATGGAAAGATAAAGAAACTTTAAAATCAGTTTATGAATTAGGTAAATTAAAAGAATTATTAAATAATGATGAAAATGCTTTTAATGAATATATTGACAAAATTTATGCATTAAAGGAAATGAGTGAAGATGATATGGTTCAACTGATATTATCACAAACTCAAAAAGTATGCAATGAATATAATGTATTATATTCATTAAATGAAAATTATAGTGCTATCTGTGTTGCATGTTCTGTTTTATTATTAGATGTACAAATGAATAATGTATATTCTGCAGCAGATGATTTACAATTAGGAATTACACCTCAAATTGACAAATTAGCATGTAAAGCAAGAGATTATTTAATGAATTGTGGATTACAAGCCAATTGTTTAAATTATGATGCTTTATCGGATTATAATGATTTCATGGCAAAAGTAGAAAATAATCCTGTAACAAGTAAATATTTAAAGTTTGATAATCCGGCAGATAAATGGACTGATGGATCATTATTAGGTGAATTATCTGGTGGTGGTGATTTCCCATTACAACCAGATGAAGAATATACAGAGGATTTTGATATAGGTAAACCTCTACCGCAATCAGGTGAAAGGGAATCGGACCCTGTTTCACCCGTGGGTGATCCAAGTAAAGATGAACCAAAACCCATTGATGATATCAAAGCTGGTATGTTACAACAACAACCCGTTGTTAAAGATACTCCTATAGAACCAAGTGTACAAACAACAAGTATTACTGTGCAATCTGTTAGTGATGATACTCCAGTTATTCGATTATTTAATAATGTTCATGATATGTTATGTGAAAATTTTTATCCTCTTAAAGATGACGATGATGATAATGACTCAAATGAAAGATTACTAGAATTTATATTATCACCATATGAAGATGATAAACAATTATCTGTTTATTCTTCATTACATAGTATGGTTTCACATGAAATATATAATCCTAATGTTAATTTACCTGAATTTATAAATGAATTAGATGATGCATTAGATGATGAAACTATGTTAGATATTTATGATAATTTAGATAGTCATATAGAAGAAGAACCCGATAGTGCTAGACTTAAATTAGATTTTAGTGATATACCTCTAAAAGCAGAACTAAAAAAGAAACCAAGGAAGAAAAAAAAAGATCAAACTAAAAAGAAACCAACTAAAAAGAAACCAACTAAAAAGAAACCAACTAAAAAGAAACCAACTAAAAAGAAACCAACTAAAAAGAAACCAACTAAAAAGAAACCAACTAAAAAGAAACCAACTAAAAAGAAACCAACTAAAAAGAAATTACCTGAAGAAACTTTTAAAGAAAAAGCATCTCTTAAAAAAGATAAAACTATAAAAAAAAGAAAGAAAAATAAAGATTTATTTGATAAAATAGATATATTTGTTAAAAAAATAGAAAGTAAATTTTAATCTAATTTAATTTCTTTATCAGTATTATTTTCTTCTGTATCTGTATCCGTATCTGTATCCGTATCTGTATCCGTATCTGATTGTGATGTATCTGTATCTGATGTATCATAATATGGATGATAATTTGGATCAGTTAAACCTGTTGGATAACTGAAATATAAATATTTTCCAGCTGTCTTAAAACTATCAACAATATCATCAAATATATTAATCATATATTCACATCTTTTATTTTTATAAATTGTATTATGATAAATATATTCATATCTTTCAATAATATTATCTATAATAGAAAATAAACTTTCTTTTTGGCTTTCTATATCTTCATCATCTTCATTATTATAATCTTCTGTAATAGTAATTAATTTATAAATTGTATCATCAATAATATTTAATAACATCTTTTTATTCCTATATTGTAAACTCTTATCAAGTTCAATATAAGTTAATATTTGATTATATGTAAAATATACAGGATATTCTAAAGCTTCTAATTTATCAATTAAATCATAATTTTCTTTTTCGATTAATGAAAGGACATTATTTTCAGATACTAAATAATTATTTTCATCATAATCTATAATAGTATTTATATTATCAAGAGCAATTTGTATCATTTATATTAAATATATAATATTTTTTTAAATCAATTTTCTAAAAATTGTTTATTAATAAATAATCCTTTAACATGAATATATTCATATATTTTATTTTCTAAAATAATAGATGACATTTGTTCATAATTCTTATTTGTTTCTAATATAATAATATCAAATGGTATTTTCTTAAAAATATCCCATGCCGGATGTTTACTAGAATACATAAATACATTAAAATTATTATCTATCTCTAATATTTTATTTGCTAATTTAGTTTGTTTCCATTTTTCAGTAATATTATTTGTTTTCCAATTATCGTCAATCTCAATATTTTCTAAAAATTCACTATTTAATCCTAAAATATTTATTTCATCATTTTTATGAAATAATTCATTTATATAATTTTTAAAAGGATGTGATATAATATTTATATCATTAATACATTCAGGAATATCTATAGTAATACCTTCTAATGTAACTCTTATCGGTTTATATTGATTTATATTATGAATACTTAATAATTGTATAGTATCATAATATTTATCTATTTTTCTATCAATACCATTATTATAATGAAAATATTTTCCTTCATTATCTGTATCTGACCACTGAAATCCTTTTCTTTTCCAAAACTCTCTTGTATGAAATAATGTACTTTCATATATTTTTAAAGGAGATTCAGTTTTATATAATTCTTTTCCATAAATATCATATGCTAATGTAGTATCACAATAAATACATTCTGCTCCTACTCTTTTCATAAAATTTATTTTCCTTTCAATGCTCTTTGGATGATAAATACAATCCATATTCATATGAAAAATATTATCATGACTACTCATTCCACAACCATAATCCCTTAAAAATCCATCGGGTAATTTATTTCTTTTTTTCTCATAATATAAATATGACTTATTTGGTTGTTTATATTCTTCTATAATCTTCTTCATGAAATCTTCCTTTTCTTCACTATTTAAATGCAAATAAAGACAATTAGAAATATCTCTAAAATATTCCATTAAATTATTATCACCATCATCAACAATTACTAATTCTAATTCTTGTAAATAATTCTTATGATTTGATTTATCTACAAAATTATTATAATTATCTCTGATTAATGGTATAAATTCTTTATCACCATGTAAAATCGTTATTATAGAAATTTTTTCAGTCATTATATTTATTATATGAATAATTATTCTTTTAAATAAACTTATAATTCTATTAATCTTTTTTTAAAGTATTTATAATTGTTTATTTAGTAATATTATAATAAATTTATCATATCAAATAGATTTAAAATGTGATTCATGATTTAAATTTATTACAAATTAATAAAAAATATTATTACAAGAAATGAAACTTATGTTAAATATAGATTACCATTTACAACTGATAGATATTTGATAAGATGGCATCCAAAGTCGGGAACAGATATTCATAAACATAATGGTAAAAAGTGTGATTATATAATGATATGGGGTACTTTACAAGAAGTTAGATTTGATAGTGATAATATAAATAGTTTACAAGATATTCAGCAAATTAATATGTTTNAAANAANTCATATAAATGATAATATAGGATATCATCAAATATTTAATTTAGATAATATGACAAAANTTAGTATTCATAGATATTATGATTAAACTTTAATTTTACTATGACCTGATTTAGTTAAAAATCTTGGGTCTATTTTATCGGGACATGTTGCTATCTTTTCTCTTAAATAACATACGAATGAAATTCTAGCATATTTTTCATAAATACCGACAGTTCCAACTTTAGGATTATCTTTAAAAGCTGATTCTAATGATTCATTATATTTTTTATCTTCTTCGGTTTCATAAATAGGAGTATTACAATGCCATTGATGAACATCCATTGCTACAAAATCATTTTTTCTTAAATCTATTGCTACACCATATTGTGGGAAAATTGTATATCCACCATGATATTTTCCTCTTTCTATTACTGTTAAATTTCCAAATCCACCTTTAAAATCACCTGCATCGCGATGCATTGCTGTTCTGAAATTTCTATTAATAGTCACAGTTGAGAAACTTGTTTTCGGTATTTTTAAATGAGGTTTAGTATTTGCTCTATTTAATTGTCTATCATGAGCATCTGGTATTAATTTATGAAACATTTTATCAATATGTTGAATAAATGGTAATCCTTTATTATATTTCTCAAAATTAGTTCGTGTAAAATGAGTTAATCTACACGGCAATTCAGCAAAATTTTTTCCAGATTCATAAAATCCAATTGGATTAGATGCTACCTGATTATTTACTTTCATTTTTGATACACCATTTTGTTTTCTTATTAATAATATTAAAATATCATGTTTTGATATATCTTCTTTATATTTAATTTCTAATTCGTCACATTTCTTACATAATTCACATAATTCTAATGATGAATATAAATCATGTAATTCTAATCCTTTTGGATTTAAATATCCTGTACTCCATTTTTTTGTATCAACTAATTTCCGTTTACTCCAATATTGACTATCTGTATCTATCAATCCAGCACTTGCTCCTCTTCCACGACTAGCTTTTGCTAAATCTTTATATGAATCCCATCCAATCTGTATAAGATTATCCGGGATACATTTCTTTCTAAATTTTAATAATAAATGTTTATTACCTTCATCATCTAATCGATAAACATCTGTATTCGAATTTATAATTGGATATTTAATATCTGATTCATCAAACCAATGACCAGCTTTTTGTTTAATTTCTTCATCATTGTAAATCTTATTAATAAATAATAATCTCGGTCTACCCATATTATTAATCATAATACAGAAAAAAATTTTAATTAAAATAGACGAACAAATTTTAAATAAAAAAATTTAAAGATTTAACATAAATTAATAATAACTGATAATATGATTACTACACATGGAAAATTTATTGATTTAGCACCTAATATTTCGCGCGATAAATTAGTAGTTGAGTGTATTTATAAAAATGAGAAGCTCCAAATGAAATATTTAGATGAAAATGAAGGCAAATATTTTTATTATACTAAGGATTTTTTTGATTTAGAACCTAATATTGTTTATCATAAATTAGCAATTGAGTGTATTCATAAAAAAAATTTTAATGAAGATAAAGTTTTTGATTATATGATAGATTTATCAAAACTAATGAATATGAATATTGATACACATTATGGTATCGATTTTGATTTATTTGATAATGATGTAGAAATTACTACATGTCATCGCAGAGCACCTTCTCATATGATTTGGAAAGAAAATGGTATGAATGTATATACATGGAATAAAGATGAAAATGAAAAAAGACCCAATTTTATGAGTATTAATATTTATACTTGTAAAAAATTTGTGATTAAAGATGTTATTGACTTTACAAGATTAACATTTAGTGATGAAATTACTGATATCACTTGGAGAGAATAAATTTGATTTATCTTTATTTTTATTTGAATACAGATATAAAATATATTCATACAAAATATGAGTTCAGAATATGAAATTATTGATATAAAATTAGGTACAGATTGCAATCGCAAATATTATGAGAAGGGTGGGAGGGAAGGTCAGCGACGACCTGAAATAACAACAGCGGATAATAAAATTCATACATTTGAGAATAAAGAGGTTTCCGGTCAGCTCGGTATATGGAAGAAATTTAATCGCGACTCTGCAAGAGAACTTTTAGGTGAAGACAAACACGACGAACTGCTTAGAGAGCATCCAGGCGCGCAGTGGATCGCATTAGGGGGGTGGGATGGAACCGGCACTGAGTCACCACATTTATATAGATTCAGATGGAAAGACGGTAAATTTTATGCCTCACCACTGAATTCCTATGACAAAATCGCCAAATACCTCTATGAATTTTATATAAAAATTAATAATATATAATATATTATATATGACTAAAAAAACAATAAAAAAATCAAATAATAAATCAGTAAAGGTAGTTCATCAAATCTATGGTATTTTCGATGATGGTATTCCTTTAGAAGATATTCCAGTTTTTTATGAAAATGTACAAAAAACAAAAGCATTTTGTAAAAAGCATAAATATAAATATAAAATGTGGAATTTATCACAATGTGTAAATTTAATAAAAAAATATTACCCTGAATATTTATCATTGTGGAATGCGTTTACAGTACCAATTCAGCGTGCTGATTTTGTAAGATATTGTATTTTACATAAATATGGTGGTATTTATGTTGATTGTGATATTCATCCATTAAGATCATTAGATGATTTATTTAATAAAGATTATTTTTTTGTAACATGGCATAATGATAAACAAAAATTACCTTATAATGCTGTAATGGGATCAAAGAAAAATCAATCTATTTTTGTAGAAGTAATGAAACATTGTAAAGAAAGCTTTAATAAATTAAGAAAGAAATCAATATATAAAACCTGGAAGGGTAGATTTGTATTTCAGACAACGGGTCATAGAATGTTAAATAGAGTTTTAAAAGAGCAGAAAGTAAATAAAAAACAATATGTATTAGATGTTTTGCGAGTTAAAAGTAAGAGTGGTAAAATTGTAAGTGGTCGCAATCCTTATTTTGAGGATTCAAATGCTTCAGTATGGTTTCAGGATAAAAAATAAATTATTTTTTTAATACTAAATATACAAAATATAAGATTATAATTAATACACTTAATTTGAAACACATTTCATATAATTGTGTATTTTCACTCCCTGATATATAAATGTCAATTGCTGTATCATAATCTAAAATTTCTTTATTTAATTCTTTATTTACACTATTATGAATATCTACAACCCATTTCATTAAATTTTCTCTACTATCTAAATGATTATCTATAGGATTTTCTAATAAATTTTTTTTATAATTTCCCGCACATTTATCGCAAGGCAATACATCTTGCAATGAATAATAAAAATTTTTATATAATGTTTTCATATTATTATCAGGATTATCTGGGTAACCAAGTGAAACGTAATGCATAAATTTCCATCCATGGGGACCCCATATATCAGGTTTAATAGAATTTTTCATATTATAACATAAAATAATATTTTTAATTTAAAAAGATAACAAGGATTATTAAAAGGGAGTTATGGATTTTAAATCTGTTTATTGTAATAATTGTGGTGGGAGGGGTCATTTATATAGGGATTGTAAAAAACCAGTATCTAGTTATGGTAATATAATTTATAAAATAGAAAATGAAATACCTAAAATATTAATGATACAAAGAAAGGATTCATTGTGTTTTATAGAATTTATAAGAGGTAAATATGATATATATAATTATAAATATATACAAGTATTAATTAATAAATGCAGTATTATTGAGAAAGAAAAATTATTAACTAAATCTTTTAATGAATTGTGGAAAGAATTATGGTTAATAGATTATGATAATTATGATAAAAATAGTGATTATATAAAAGCATTTGATAAATATAATAAATTAAAAAATGGTTATAATGATAAAAATCATAATATTACTTTAAAAAATTTAATATTAAAATCCAAAACGGATTATATTGATTCTGAGTGGGAATTTCCTAAAGGAAGAAGAAATCGCGATGAAACAAATTTGCAATGCGCAAAAAGAGAATTTATGGAAGAAACAAATTATAATGACGAAGATTATACATTAATAAAAAATATAAATCCATTTGTAGAAGAATTTTTAGGTGAAAATAAAATAAGATATAAATATATTTATTATATTGGATTTTTACAAAATTATGATAAAGATATCCATATTGATAAAAATAATAAGGATCAAATAACAGAAATTAAAAATATTAAGTGGTTAGATAAAATTGAATCATTAAATATTATAAGAGATTATCATCATACAAGAAGGGATGTAATTAATAAAATATTTAATCTTATTGATAGTATTAATAATAATGAATATAGTTTAATTTAAAATATTTAATAAATATTAAATATTAATATAATGATTGATATATATTTAAATGATAGTTCTTTAAAAACTTTAGATAAAATAAATGAATGTATATATTATTATGAAAATAAAAATTTATCATATAAAAAATTATATGATGAATATGATAAAATAAATAATATAAAAATCAAAAGGGAATTTTATAAAGAAAATAATTTTTTTAAAAGTGATAGTTTAAGAAAAATTAATAGTATTTTTATGAAAGAATGTTTATTAGAATCATTAAAAAGAGTGATTGAAAACAAAGCTAATAATGAAATTAATGTAAAAGATTCTGAATTAAATGAAGATATTAATAATTATAAAAGTGATTTTAATTATTATCCTGATATTTATGAAAATGATATCTCTAAAAAATTATTAAGTAAAGAAGAATTAAATCGTCATATTATACCAATTGAAACAGGTAATTTAAATGATAAATGTAATACAAAGTTTTTTGAGTTATCACCTCATCAATTATTTTTAAAAAATTTATTATCACCAAATACTCAATATAAAGGATTATTAATATTTCATGGAGTTGGTGTAGGTAAAACTTGTTCTGGAATTAGTATTGCTGAAAATTTTAAAGATGTTTATGCTGAAAAAGAAAATCGTATTATTATTTTAGCTTCACAAAATATTCAAATCGGTTGGAGAAAAACAATTTTTGATCCTAATAAAGGTGATAATCAATGTACTGGAAGTGAATATTTTAATGATGAAGATGATGAACATCAAAAAATATTAAATGATAAACAAACAAAAAAGAAAATTAAAAAATATTATGAATTACATGGTTATGCCGCTTTTGCCAATTCAGTAAAAAAATTATTAAAAAATAATACAAATCATATTCAGGATAAGATTGAGAAATATAAAGCAGAAATTAAATTAATAAAAGATAATTTCTCAAATCGTATTTTAATAATTGATGAAGTTCATAATATAAGAACGGGTGAATCACAAAAACAAGTAAGAGATACAATTCATTATATAGAAATGGTTATTAAACATAGTGATAATTTAAGATTAGTATTATTAACAGCTAATCCTATGTATAATTTATCAAGTGAAATAGTATGGATTTTAAATATGTTATTAATGAATGATAAAAGAACAATATTATTAGAAAATGAAATATTTGATAAGAATGGTAATATTATTGGAGAAACATTATTACAAAATAAATGTCAGGGATATGTTTCTTATTTAAGAGGTGAAAATCCTATATCCTTCCCTGTAAGATTATATCCTAGACATAATACTGAAAATATTATAAAAGCACATGGATTTAAAAAAGATATCTTTAAAAAAGATATAGATAAAGATAAATATTTATCATTTTTAGAATTATATTCATCTAAATTACAAGATAAACAATTAAGAGTATATAAAAATGAAATTGATAAATATGAAGGATTAGAAAAATTAAAAATAGATAATGAAACAGTATTATTACAAATAAGTAATATTGTATATCCAAATACAGAAGATGATATTAATTTAATTTATGGCAATAATGGTTTATTAAATTGTATGAATGAAACTACTAAACATAATAGTATACAATATTCTTATAAAAAAGAAACTATTGATAATTTTGGTGAATTTTTTCATAAGGATATTATTGGTAATTATTCTGCAAAAATAAAATCAATATTAGAAATTATTAATAATAGCGAAGGTATTATTTTTATTTATAGTAATTGGATTAAATCTGGTGTTATTCCGTTAATTTTAGCATTAGAACAAAATGGTTTTACAAAATATGATGGTAAAAAAATATTAAATACTAAAAATAAAATTGATCAGATTTCATATGAAGGTAAATATATGAAAGATTATAAAGATAAAACTGAATTTATCTCGGGTAAATATATGGTTATAACAGGTTCAACAACAGGATTAACTAATCATTTAGAAGAAGAATTAAAGATTGTAACAGGTGATGCAAATAAAGATGGTAAACAAATAAAAGTTATTATTGGATCTACAGTTGCAAGTGAAGGTTTGGATTTTAAAAATATAAGAAGTATTCATGTATTAGAACCATGGCATAATATTAATAAAATTGAACAAGTTATAGGAAGAGGTATTCGTAATTGTTCACATAAAACTCTCGATTTAAAAGAAAGAAATACAACTATTTATTTACATACTTCATTAATAGATGATTATGAAACAATTGATATGTATTTATATCGATATTCAGAATATAAATCAAAACAAATTGGTAATATCGAAAATATATTAAAAAAATCAGCAATTGATAAATATTTTTTCAAAAATGCTAATATTTTAACTGAAAAAGATATAGGCAATTTTAAAGTAGAACCAGCATATATATATAGCGATGGTAATACAAAAATATTTACAGTTAAAGGTGGTGATAAAAAATATAGTCGAGTTTGTTCATTTTCACCAATATGTGATTATATGAAAGATGATAAAAAACCAATCGTTAAAACAGATAAAGATACTTTCCAAATACAATATTCTAGAGGTGTTATTGATATTTATAAAAAAAGAATTCATAATTTATATTTACAAAATATATCATATACATTAAATGAAATTATTACAATATTATCTGAATATAATGAAATACATCTAGATTTTTTATATCATGCTTTAAGAGAAATGATTTATGAAAAATATACATTACATAGTCAAAATGGAGATCAAGGTTATTTAAATTATAATGATAATTATTATAGCTTTCAACCCTATTTTAATGAAGATAAATTATTACCAACATATTATAGATTAAATAAAGGTAATATTAAAAAATTTAATTATGTTATTGATCCTAAAATTAAAAGAAAAAGTGAAATAATTACAGATAAACAATCTTTTAATGAAGAAGTCATTCTAAATACTTATAAGAAATTAAAAGAATTTAAATTTTATGATTATGAAAATGATATTTTAAATTATTTAGATTTAAATACTCAAAATTATATAAAATATTCATATGCATTTGATAGATTGTCATTTGAGGATAAATTAATAATATGTTATACTGTTTTATTATATTTAAAAGATGGCGAATCTTATGAAGAAATGGATTTTATGGATATATTAGTTTTAATCTGTGAGAAATTATTTATTTATTATGATAATGAATTTAAATATTTTAATAAATTTACAGATATTAATCGCGATAAATTAACTGGTATATTTTTATTTCATAATATGAATAAAACACCCGTTTTTTATTATTATAATAACAAGGCTAGAGAAATAGAAATTTATAATAAAGTTGATGAAATTGATATTGTTCGTATGATTAAAAAAAATCAAACTAATAAAATATTTCAGTTTAATGAATCATGGGGATATACAACTTATTCTGATAGAATTAAATTAACTGATCCATTTAATAATAATCATAAAGGAATAGTATTAAAAGTTATTAAAAAAACAGATAAATTAAGAAAAAATTATGTTTATCCTCCTGGTCCTGGATTAATTATCCAAGATCAGTCAACCGGTGCTTGGACCGGTGATAGACCAGTTCAGTTTATTAATGATGAATTATCTATCTTTTTAGATAAAATGAAATCTACCGATAAAGATAAATTTATTAAATCAAATAGTAAAAAAAATTATGTTTTTTTTATTGAGTTATGTTTACGTATGAATAAAAACTTTTTACAAAATGATTTAATATTTATGAAATATTATTAATTATCTTCTATTTTTTTTTGTATATTTTCTTCTTTTTGATGATCTTCTTTTTGATTTTTTTCTTTTTGATTTTTTTCTTTTTGATGATCTTTTTCTTGATTTTCTTCTTTTTGATTTTTTACCCCCTCCAGAGCGTGAGCGTGATGGGTTTTCAGACGCTTGATCGTCCCTGCGAGGGCCGGTGTACCGGCGTGGCGGATTGTCTCTCAAGTAAGCCTCGCGTACCGCACTAGTCTGTTCTGGAGTTGCTCCTAATTCTGGAATAGTTTCTAATGTCGGGAAAACGGGGTGAGTATTTCGTATTAGGTGTCTCAAATTCACCCATCCCTTCTGATCATCTTGCAGTAATCGGCGCTGCCGCGCTGTGAGCCGGCGACCCATCGCCGTATCGCGGCCAGGTATCTCATAGCGCCAACTAATATTAATCATATCTTTATCCTCGTATCTCTTCCTACATATTATGTTAAATTTCACACCTTGAGTAAGCCATCCAAGCGCGTGGGTCGCTGCGGGTTCATCTCCCAAGGCCCATAGCACCTTCGTCGCAACCACCATTTTTTTCTTCATCTTCTCATCAAAACTAGATTTCACCCAAATACTAGTACCTTCATAAGTATAAATTGGTTCTGGCTCGGGATGCTCTGTCGACAACAGCTTAACTTGACCGGCAGCCCACCGCTCTGCCTCGCGCCGCTGCTGCGCTGTGCTGTGCTGGCTACGTAGAGCCGGATCCAGCGAAGGAGCGTCATGCATCCCGTCCGACAGTGTCGGGTAAGTGGCGGCGCGAATTTTGTCGTATATTTGTGTTTGTGCACTTAGTTCACCGTTATAGGTATCATCTATAAAGGTATGTTCATGGTCAGGGATCAAGACCCGGGATCCTCGGAGTGGATCCCTGGTCCACTGTACACTCTTTGTACCAAATATAAAGCTCAGGGGGGGGGAATCCGGATTAAGCTTAAGCTTACCTAAAAATGTATACACATCTTCGGTACTATATAAATTGGGGACTTGATGCCAATCAGTTTCACGTAACTCCAAGAGTTGGTTTAAAAACGTACCGTTTATTCCGGGAGGATTGTGGCGTACCGTCCAATTCATTGGTATAATATTTTGATAATAATTATATTTTAAATTAAAACGCGGTTGACGACCTGGATAAGGCACTATTAATTGGATCGTCCCAGTAAATTCCATATATAATATATATATATATATTTTTTTTATAATAAATTTGATATTTAAAAAAATATTATTAATTATCTATTATTTTTTGTATATTTTCTCTTTTTATAATATTTTTTTCGTTTAGAATATTTTTTTCTTTTAGAATATTTTTTTCTTTTAGATGATTTTCTTCTTTTTGATTTCTTCTTTTTGGATTTCCTTTTATATTTTTTACCACCCCCAGAGTGAGGAGTGCCGGCTCTACGCTGTTCATATAACATTCTTTCGTCCTCAGCCGCGATCGGTGAATTCATGAAAATCTTAGCGTCAACTGAACTCATAAGATTATTTAATTGTACATGTTTAGGTTCGTCACTACTGCTAAACTCGAGTATTTCATAAATACCATCTGCCCATTCACTTGTTTGTTTTTTAATCAATTCGCTCAACTTATAAAAAGCCGTAATGTTCTCACGGATTCCATCTATTTCCCCAATTCAGACTTGAAAAAATATTGATGATCAGGGTGATCCATGTTCTCCTCAACCCATCTTTGGAATTTGAGTAGCTGATGAGATGCTTCATCTTCTGCTGCTGGTAGTGCTGCTGCTACTGCTGCTGGGGGTGCGCGTGGGGGAGAGTGGAGAGAAGTATGGCGGTGGAGGGCTGTTGAGGCTGCAGGTGCTGCTGTCACTGGTCGTGGTGGTACTGGCGGGGGTCCGGGTTGTGATGTCTTATTAACTGAGACATCATCCATGGGTCCCTCCCCCAGAGTAAGTTCTGGGGGAAGCCCCTCCCACCACTCCTTTTTTTTTCTTTTTTTTCCCTCTGGTTTTTCTATTAGAAAATTATCATCCGAAGTAGTGGTGCCGAATTCCATATAATATAATATAATATATATATTTTTTTTATAATAAATTTGATATTTAAAAATATTTTAAAAAATATATTTATTATAAATGAGTGATTCATATGAAAAAGAACAATTATTAACATCATCTATTCAAATTGACTCAAGAGATGTTTATAAAACCAAAAATATTGATGGATTAATAAAATTTAAAATTAAAAGTGAATTTGAGAATATATGTAGTAAAAATGGTTATGTAGTTAAAGATTCAGTATCTATTATTAAAAGATCTATTGGTAAAACAACTATTCATAATAATCAAAGTAAAATAGAATATGATATTACTATTAAAATGAAATTAATTTCACCATGTCAAGGTGAAATATATACAACTATTATTGATAGTATTACAAAAATGGGTATTATTTCATATATGAATATGAAAGATGATTCATTAAATAATGTAAATAATAGTCCTGTATTATTTATTATTCCAAAAGAATATATTGATGATGATATATCATCATATTCTGTTAATCAGAAAATAGATATAGAAGTAATACAAAAACGAATTAAATATAGATCAAAGCAAATACAAGTTGTCGGTAAAATAAATAATTAATTATATAAATATACAATATGATGAATATTGATGATAAACGTAAATTTATTTATAATAACCTTAAAATTTCAGGTGAATCAAAAAATAATATAATATATGAATATATATTAAATAATAAATTAAAACATTCATTAAATAAAAATGGATTAATTATAAATTTGTCAATTGTATGTGAAAATGATATTAATAATTTATATAAAATAGTTATTAAAAATGAAATAAATAAAGATTTTTTTATTTCAAATGAATTGGAAATATTTTCTAATAATATCTGTGAAAAAAAACCTAAAAAAATAATAAAAAAAGAATATAAAAATATTAAATTAAATAAACTTGATATTAAGATATTATCATATATTTAAAATTTGATTTAAAATTTGATTTAAAATTATTTTTTATAATATTATTAATAATGATTTTTGATTTACTAAAAGATTTAAATACAGATTGTAATTTTACAGATAAAATTAATGAATCCGTTTATACACAAAATATCACTAACTTAACTGATAATAAAGATACATATAATATTTATAATAGTTTTAAGAAATGTATTATATGTGAATATGATCCATTATATTTAACATTACCAGATAATGAAAAATCTATGTATTTAAGAAAATTAATTATAGAAATTTGCTCTGGAATAGATGAAAATCCTCAAAAATATGAAAATTATAATTTTAATAGTCGATATATTAAAAAATCCCTTATTCAGTATTCATTACAAAATAAAGATGATTTTATTTCATCTATCTATTATTTAAATGATTATTATAAAAAACATTTTGTCATAGAATATGACAATAAATTATATAAAACATGTATTAAAAATTATCCCATTATCTATTTAACTTATAATAATCATAAAATAACGATTAGTGAATCTGCTAATAGTAATCAATATGAAGATATTAATAAATTATTTAATCTTATTAATATAAAAGATGATGTAGAAAAATCATTAATAAGTATTTATAAGATGCCATTAAACTCAATTGGATCTTATAAAATGGATGAATTAAAACAAATGGCAACTGAATATAAGATATCATTAAAAAACGGTACTAAAAATAAAATAAAGAAAGATTTATATGAAGAAATCAATTTATATAAATTAAATCATTAAATTATCGAATTTTTAAATTAATATTTTTTTTTATCTTTATATAAAATTTGATTACTTTATTTAAATAATAAAGTAATTTATATATATATATAGATATGAATATATTTGAGACTAATCATAAAGGTGGTCCATATGAAACAATCAAAGATTATATGAAAAGGTCATTATTATCAACGGAATATGAATTGGAATTAATCTATGGTTCTCATCCTAGAAATACATTAAAAAAGATAGAATTTTTAAAAGTTTTAAACTTTTTAAAACAAAATTATGAATTAGAAGGTGAAACTAATAATTTAGATGTTAAATTACAACAAGTACGTGTTGACAAGGTTAATTTTGATAATATAAGATGTACAATTGGTGGTGTTCAGAATATAAAAAAATATTGTAAAACAAATTCTCTAGTAGATATTCCTAATTTAGTTTTTATTAGGAAAGAATCAAATAAAGATAGTAAAAATCCATCAATAAAGTATGGTCAAATTAAAAATACCGATTTTGATTTTCGAATAAATCTTAAAAGGGAAATAGTTTTGGATGAAAGTGATGAACAAATCATTAAATTTAAAGATAATTTAAAAGATGGATTAAAATATTATCGTTATAAGAAAAGATATTCATTTATTACAAGTGATAAATTATATAGAATTGATTTAACAGCTGTTAAAAGTAATACATATAATCCAAAAAGAAAAACATATAATTTGCATAAAAATTTAGTTGATTCAAGGATTTTAACGGGGAAAGAAATTTATGAATTAGAAATAGAATATATAGGATATAATAAATTTAATTTTAAATTTCCAATAGAAGAATTTTCTAAAAAGGTATTTTCTGAATGGGATAAAGATACTTTAACAGATGAAGATTATCAAAAACAATTAGACTTATCATCATATAAAACAGGTGTTTCATTT
>JGI20156J14371_10000591_pt1 | contig 31433 bp, 27 predicted proteins | sample COG_06_FD_14371 | JGI IMG/M metagenome (IMG submission 14371)
GTGATTTGATCTGTGACTTTAATCCCAGAAACCATGTTTTTTTCATAAATAAATGAATCCCATTTTAAGTAGTTAATGACAGTGCCACTATTTTTTTCAATGGTATGAGCCAAACTGATAGCCATACGTGCGTCATCAAATTGGCCATCGTGATAAATGATTCCGCCATTCAATTCATCCTGATTTACATTTGGTATTTTTTCAATGGTCTCTTTTTTACTTAAGAATTGTGAGGGGCCAAGACCTAATTTACCTGCCATTAAATCATATACCTTTAATCCAATGCCATAAAAAGGAGTATCCCACCAGTCGTATGTAGGTATGATAAAGCTCATGTTTCGAACCAGGTGAGGTGCGTTATTTAACATGATTCCTCTTTCTTTTAGGGCTTCAATCACCAATGATAATTCTCCATTTTTCAAGTACCTTACTCCACCATGTACAAGTTTGGTGCTTCTTGAAGAAGTTCCTTTTCCAAAATCAAACTCTTCTATAAGAAGAACCTTTAGATTCCTACTACAGGCGTCAAGGGCAACGCCAAGACCACTTGCACCACCGCCAATTACAATAAGATCCCACTGTTTTTCAGTCGCGATTTTCTTGATGTTTATATCACGATTCATTTGTTATTATTTTCGAAATACGTTCTTGCCAGAGTGAAATGGTTTTTTTGGATTGAATATTTTGATTCGGAACAAATTCTCTATCCTTTTCCCATAGGGATTCTATTTCTTTTCGGCTTTTCCAAAACCCGCTTGCAAGTCCTGCTAAAAAGGCAACTCCCAAGGCTGTTGTCTCTGTTGTTTTTGGTCGAATCACGTTTGTATTCAATAAGTCAGCTTGAATTTGCATTAATAAATTGTTCTTACAGGCTCCTCCGTCTACTTTAAGACCTTGATATTGAATTCCTGCATCCTTTTGCATTTCAATAATAATCTCTCGTGACCTCATTGCTATCGCTTCAAGTGCTGCTCTAGCCAAATGGCCTTTTTGAGTCCCTCTTGTAATTCCCATAATGGCTCCAAACGCATTTGGGTCCCAATAAGGTGCGCCTAATCCTGTTAACGCGGAAATAAAAGTAACGCCACCGTTACTTTCTACACTTTTAGCCAATTCTTCAATTTCTTCCGCAGATGAAATTAAATTTAAACCATCTCTTAGCCATTGAATCAGGGCTCCGCCGATAAACACACTGCCCTCAAGTGCATAGGTGGTTTCGCTATTAATTTGCCAAGCGATAGTGGTAAGCATTTTGTTTTTTGATTGAACAGGACTATTTCCCGTGTTCATTACACAAAAACAACCTGTTCCGTAAGTGTTTTTAACTTCACCCGGGTCAAAGCAAAGCTGACCAAAGAGTGCGGCTTGCTGATCGCCGGCTATTCCTGAAATCATGATTTCATCATCCCAACTTTCTAATTGGACAACACCTATTTTTTCAGAAGATGGTATTACATTCGGCAAGATTTTTTTTGGAACGTTTATAAGTTCGAGAAGCTCGTTATCCCAATCCAGTGCATGAATATTGTAAAGCATTGTTCTACTTGCATTACTCGGGTCTGTCACATGATATCGCCCATTTGAAAGCTTCCAAATAAGCCAGGTATCTATCGTGCCAAAAAGCAATTCACCAGCTTCAGCTTTTTTTCTGGTTTCAATATTTTGATTAAGAATCCATTGAATTTTAGTTCCAGAAAAATAGGCATCTAAAACAAGGCCTGTTTTATTTTGAATCGTTTGGGCATGTCCTTTCTGGTCTAAATCACTGCAAATATCAGCAGTTCTTCTGTCTTGCCAAACAATGGCATTATATATCGGAATCCCTGTTTTTTTGTTCCAAATAACGGTAGTCTCCCGTTGGTTGGTAATCCCTATTGAATCTATTTCACTTGCCTGGATATCGTTTTTTGATAGAACATCTTCAATGGCCTGTTTTTGGGAGCTCCATATTTCAAGAGGATCGTGCTCAACCCAGCCTTCTTTGGGAAAGTGTTGCTCAAATTCGTGTTGTGCTATTGCTATTTCTTGTCCATTTTTATCAAAGATAATAGCTCTAGAGCTTGTGGTTCCTGCGTCAATTGCTAGGATGTATTTTTTCATTTAATTCCGCTTGATTGATTCACAGCTCAAAGTACAAAAAAATACTTTTCAACACTTTGATTCTACAGCATTGATTTATTTATCTTTATTCAAAATAATTCTCACAGATGTACCTCATATTTGATACGGAAACTACTGGACTGCCGCGCAATTTTAAAGCACCGATAAGTGATGTTGAAAATTGGCCAAGGGTCATTCAACTCGCTTGGCAGCTGCATGATGAAGAGGGCAAGTTGGTTGAGCATCAAGATTTTTTAATTGAGCCTGAGGGTTTTAATATTCCTTATGGCTCAGAGTCAATACATGGTATTTCAACCGAATTGGCTATCCAGAAGGGACACAAATTATTAGAGGTTATAGATGCTTTTTCAGTAGCTGTAAAAAAAGCAGATTTCATTGTTGGTCATAATGTGAATTTTGATGTCAATGTGTTGGGTTGTGAATTTTTTCGGAATCAAAAAAATACAGATTGGACAGAAATCCCTGTATTAAATACTTGTACAGAAAAGACGGCAACGCTATGCCAAATTAAAGGAGGAAAGGGGGGTAAATTTAAACTTCCATCTCTGTCAGAATTACATTTAAAATTATTTGGCGAATCATTTGGTGAAGCGCATAATGCAACTGCGGATGTTGAGGCTACAACAAGATGTTTTCTTGAGCTCATTCGGTTTGGCATGTTCAATAACCAAGAACTTAATAAGGAAGACCGGTATATTTCTGATTTTAAAAAAACAAACCCAAGTCCTTTTGTTCCTATTGGTTTAAAGCATATAAACTTAAAGAAAGAAAGTGAAAAAATCCGTAGGCAACTCAAGGATCAAACGGATACAGGTCTCGAAATAGAAATAAGCGAAGATCAAATTAAAGAATTAGAGGACTTCACTTTTACGCATCTTCATAATCATTCTCAATATTCAATTTTACAATCCACTACTCAAATCTCAAATTTAATTGAGAAATGTGGAGAATTAGATATGCATGCAGTAGCTTTAACAGACACTGGTAATATGATGGCAGCATTTCATTTTGAGTCAGCTGCAAATAAATACAATCAAAAAATCAGAGCCGAGCGTGATAACGCCGAAAGGGAGAATGAGCCGTATTCCAAAAAAGAGATATTACCGATAATAGGTTGTGAATTCAATGTTTGTGTTGACATGAAGAACCATTCTCAAAAAGACAATGGGAGTAAAGTCGTTTTGTTGGCAAAAAATAAAGCGGGGTATCAGAACCTCATAAAATTGGCATCATATGCTTATACATCAGGGATGTATTACGTTCCCCGTATTGATAAAGAAATTCTATTGCAATATAAATCCGACTTAATTGTATTAAGCGGAGGAGTATATGGTGAAATTCCAAATTTGATTTTAAATGTTGGTGAGCCTCAGGCTGAAAATTCCTTGTTGTGGTGGAAAGAGCATTTTGGCGCTGATTTTTATATTGAATTAAACCGATTGGGAATAGAAGTTGAGGACCGTTTGAATACCTCTCTTATTGAATTGGCTAGAAAACATAAGGTGAAATTGGTAGCGGCAAATAATTCATTTTATTTAAACAAAAAAGATGCTTCAGCACATGATGTTTTACTATGTGTAAAAGAAAATCAATTGGTAGAAACCGAGAAAGGGCGAGGTCGTGGTTTTCGTTTTGGCCTTGAAAACGATGAGTATTATTTTAAATCCTCAGAGGAAATGGTGGCTCTTTTTAAGGATGTTCCGCAAGCTCTTCTCAATACGAAAGAAATAGTTGAAAAGTGCGCCCCTTATCATCTTGAACGAGATGTTCTTTTACCTGAATTTGATATTCCTAAGAAATTTATAGATACAAAAGACAAAGAGGATGGGGGAAAAAGAGGAGAGAATGCCTATTTGCGTCATTTGGTTTATGAAGGAGCTCAAAAGCGTTATAAGGAGATTAATGATGAGCTCAAGGAGCGAATAGACTTCGAATTGGATACGATCAGGAATACGGGTTACCCTGGTTATTTTTTAATTGTTCAGGATTTTTGTTCAGCAGCCAGAGAAATGGATGTTTCCGTAGGTCCAGGTAGAGGTTCTGCTGCGGGGTCAGTGGTAGCATACTGTACAGGAATTACAAATATTGACCCCATTAAATATGATCTTCTTTTTGAGCGTTTTTTAAATCCTGATAGAATATCTATGCCGGATATTGATATTGATTTTGATGACGAGGGAAGGAGTAAAGTGATTGCATATGTTATAGATAAATATGGTTCAAATCAAGTAGCACAAATCATTACATATGGCACCATGGCAGCAAAATCTTCCGTAAGAGATACGGCAAGGGTTATGAATTTACCATTGTTTGAAGCCGATCGTATGGCCAAGCTCATACCGGATATTTCTCTAAACAAACTTTTTGATTTAGATGAGGGGCTTTTGATTGACAAATTAAAAAATCAGGAAGAAATTAAGCAAGCTCGTGAGTTAAGAAAGATCTACAACGGAAATGATTTATCGGCAAAAGTTCTTCAGAAAGGCTAAGGAAATTGAGGGTTCAGTTCGTAATGTGGGTATTCATGCTTGTGGGGTAATTATCACACCAGATGATCTAACTGAATTTGTTCCTGTGGCTACTGCTAAAGGTTCTGACCTGGTGTGCACGCAATATGACAACTCTGTTGCTGAAAATGCTGGGCTTTTAAAGATGGACTTTCTTGGGTTAAAAACATTGACTTTAATTAAGGATGCCGTTAAATATATTGAACAGACCAAAGGCATAAAATTAAACCCTGAAGAGTTTCCTTTAGATGATAAGCTTACTTATGAGCTATTTCAAAAAGGAGAAACTGTCGGGATATTTCAGTATGAGTCAACAGGTATGCAAAAGTATCTTAAAGAATTGAAGCCAACAGAGTTCCCTGATCTCATTGCCATGAATGCATTGTATCGTCCTGGACCAATGGATTATATTCCTTCCTTTGTGAAAAGAAAGCATGGTGAAGAGAAAATAGTTTATGATCTAGATGATTGTGAAGAATATTTGAAAGAGACCTACGGAATTACAGTTTATCAGGAGCAAGTGATGTTACTCTCGCAAAAGATTGCTGATTTTTCCAAAGGTGAAGCCGACACCTTGCGTAAAGCTATGGGTAAAAAGGACAGAAAAGTCCTTGATAAAATGAAACCCACCTTTGATGAGAGAGCAAAGAAAAAGGGACATAAAGCGGACAAACTTGAGAAGATATGGAAAGATTGGGAAAAGTTTGCTTCCTATGCATTTAATAAATCTCACTCTACATGTTACGCTTGGATTGCATATCAAACGGCTTACCTAAAAGCAAACTACCCTGGAGAATATATGGCTTCAGTTTTAAGCAATAACATGAATGATATTAAAAAGGTGTCATTTTTCATGGAAGAGAGTAGGCGTATGGGGATTCCTGTTTTAGGTCCTGATGTAAATGAATCCAATTATACATTTACCATTAATAAGGAGGGCGCTATTCGATTTGGACTAGGCGCTGTGAAAGGCTTGGGTAGCTCGCCAATTGAAGAAATTGTTGAAACAAGAGAATCTGACAGCTTTATTTCGATTTTTGATTTTGCAAAAAGAGTAAACTTGAGATTGTGTAGCAATACCGTTTTTAAAAGCTTGGCATATGCTGGTGGGTTTGATTCATTGGACCCAACAGTGCAGAGAAGTCAATATTTTGCGGATGGAGGAGAGGGAAGTCCATTTTTCGAGAAGGTTATTAAATCCGGAAAGGATTACCAGGCAAATATGGAAGGCGGGCAGGGAGATTTATTTGGTGAAGATTCGGCCGTCCATTTACCCGATTTGGAAATACCATATTCAGAAGCTTGGTCGAGTGTATATCGTTTGAATAAAGAAAAAGAAGTACTGGGAGTGTATCTTTCAGGTCACCCTTTAGATGATTTCCGTATTGAAATTGATTCTTTTTGTAGAGGAGAAGTTCGTTCTCTCAACGAAATGGAGAAAAATAAAGGAAAGGATTTAATGATTGCTGCTGTGGTGACAGAGGGTGAGCATAGAATGACTCGAAGGGGAGATGGGTTTGGAACCTTAACTATTGAGGATTACAACGACACCTATAAACTAAACATATTCAACGAGAAATATTTGAAATTCAAGCATTTCATGGAGCCAGGTACCTTTGTAATCATAAAGGGCCGCATTGAAGATCATAAATGGGGGAAGGGTTTAGAGTTTAATGTTCATGCCATGCAGTTACTTCAGGGTTTGCGAGAGAGCAAAGCAAAAAGCCTTGATCTCAAGGTATCGTTTAAGTCAGTTAATGATCAATTGATTTCCGAACTACAGGAGGTATTGTTGAAAACAGAGAATAAAGGAAAATGTCGGGTTAATTTTATGATTTATGATAACTTAGACCAAATCCATGTCAATCTTTCTTCAAGGTCAGTATTGATAAGCCCCACTGATGAGCTATTTAAAAAGTTGGGCAGTATGAATATTGATTATAAATTGAATTAATAAAAAAAAGCGCTTTCGCGCTTTCTTTTTTAATCTTCCAATTCTTCTTGAGAAGGAATTAATATTTTTCCGCAATGCTCACAAATAATGATCTTTTTCTTTGTGACAATGTCTAATTCACGTTGAGGTGGAATTTTATTAAAGCAACCTCCACATGAAGCATCTCTATGCCCAGTGTTTCTCTTGTTGCCATAAATCAATTCAACTACAGCCAAACCATTTTTAGAGTTGTCTCTTAATCGGTTATAGGCGAGAACCAAACGCTCTTCAATATTTTTCTTTGCTTCTTTTGAAGCTTTTAATAATTTATTTTCGTCTTTTTGAGTCGCACTAATGATAGAATCTAGTTCTGCTTTTTTGGTTGTTAAATCTGCTTTTTTAAGATTTAATCTATCTGTAGCCTCGGCTAAAATCTCTTTTTTATTATCGATTTTAATTTTCCCTTCCTTAGTCCTCTTTTCATTCAATTTGATTTCTAATTCTTGGAATTCAATTTCTTTAGACAATGATTCGAATTCACGATTATTTCGTACGTTGTTTTGACGCTCTTTATACTTTAAAATTGCTGCGTCAGACTCTTTAGATGCAATTTTTCTGTTACTGATGTCTTGATCAATTTCATCTATCTCTGTTTGAATCTTACCTGTTCTGGTTTCAAGACCAACTATTTCGTCTTCAAGATCTTCTACCTCAATAGGTAATTCTCCCCTTATGATTCGGATTCGATCAATTTCAGAATCAATTTTCTGAAGGTTGAATAATCCATCAAGTTTTTCTTCAATTGAACTGTCTTTTGTTGCACTTACTTTCTTCTTCGCAGTTGAAGGGCTTTTTTTGGCAGTCGTTGTTTTTTTACTCGCTTTAGTTTCTTTTGTTGAAGTAGCTGACATATTTTAAAAATAATTTACAGGATTTGTATTTACCTCTGTTAAATGGAGGCCAAAGTTACTAAAATTTTCATTAAGAATTCTACCAATTAGATTTGTAGTGAATTGTTCACTTTCCCAATGACCAATATCTAGAATTAAAATTTCATTTTCAGCATCAAAAAATTCATGGTATTTGAAGTCTGAGGTGATAAAAACATCCGCTTTTATTCGTTTTGCATGTTCTAATAAAAAAGATCCAGAACCTCCACAAACTGCTACTTTCGAAATCTTTTTTTCTCTAAAAGAAGTATGACGAATTGTCTTGAGATTAAAATTTAATTTTAGTTGATTTAAAAATTCAATTTCAGTCATTTCTTTTGGCAATTCGCCAATCATCCCTGAACCAAATTCTTTATTATTATTTTCGATAGCAATAATGTCATATGCAACTTGCTCATATGGATGAACGATATGCATGGCATTCACAATTTCGCGAAGATCTGTGTTTCTTACAAGGTACTCAGCTCGGATTTCGTTAACGAATGCTCTTTTTCCTTTCTTCCCAATAACAGGTTTGGCTTGTTCGTTTGCCTTAAAAGTCCCCTCTCCTTTTGTTCTGAAGCTACACTCTGTATAATCGCCAATTCCTCCAGCGCCCTTAGTGAATAGGGCCTTGTCCAAGGCGTCAATATGCTCAGAGGGCACATAAACAACCAATTTTGAAAGCGTGTTGGATTTTGGTAATAATATTTCAGGACTTTCAATGCCGATTCTGTTCATTAATTCTTTATTTACCCCGTCGCAGTGGTTGTCCAAATTGGTGTGAAGTGCATATAAGGCGATGTCGTTTTTAATGCATTTTTCCAAAACACGGCTGTTCATGGATTTAAGATTTATTTTTTTTAATCCTTGAAAAATTACGGGATGGTGAGAAACAATAAGATTGCATTTTTTTTCAATAGCTTCTTCAACAATTTTATCAGTAACATCTAGACAAACAAGAACACCTTTCAATTTATTATGAAGATGACCATAGGTTAGTCCACAGTTGTCGTAGCTCTCTTGTAAATCAAGAGGAAATTTGTTTTCAATAAATTCAATGATATCTTTAATGTGCATGATTAAAATTGATAGCTAATGGCAAGATTGAACCCAATAGCAAATGATTTATGAATATAATCTTCAAATTCTTTATAGGTGTTATTTAATTGCTTTCTATATAATGCACTGAGTTGCACCCCCAAATGATCGTTCATGTGATAATGAGCCCCAATATTACCCTGAAATGAAATAATAAACGAGTTACAATTGTCTTGAATACTGATTTCATCAGTATTACTAGAGCCGACATCATTTGTCCATTGAGATTTTTGCAGGTAAGAATTAAATATGGCTGGAGAAACTCCAATTGCACCAAATATGGAGATTTTACTACCGTATTCAATTGAAAGTTGAACGGGCATACCAATATATTTAAAAGATGTTTGATAGGAGAATGTGCTGTCAGTTGTAGGCGAATTCCAATTGTACGATTCTCCATTTTGTTGAAAAGACAAACCNCCGTTTATTTTGAATATTCGAAATACCGGTATTTCAATGCGCAAAGAATATCCAGTCATCCATCTTGGTATCTCATATTCTCTTTCTCCTAGTGGAGTGGATAAAAATGTTGTGTTTGATGAAAGCTCTCGAAAACTACTGTGGTAATCTACCCCAAAAGATAGCGCATTTTGTTGGTTGAATGAAAATCTTGACTGGTTTTTTGAATCATTGATTAATTGAGCGTTTGATGTAAAGCAATTAAGAAAAACGGTACAAAAAAATAATATTCTTAACATAATTTCAAAAATACAAAATACAAATCTGAATGAAGCATAGGTGATTTTTATTTAACTGTTAGAAACTCAAAAAGGGGCTCGGACGAGCCCCTTTAAGATAAAAATCCTTGTGGAAATAAGAAGAGAATTTGTTTTTTCTAATCGCTTATTGATGTATTATATCCACTACAGGATTGCTAGACTATTAACTATGCCTCAAAAATAATTGAATAATTGGATTAAGAATCAGATCAAACAAATAATATATGAACATATAAGGTTTATTACTTGCACCCGTCTACGTATATTCTGAAAACAGACTACGTGTTTATACGTAGGTCATTTGTTTTGACTAGTGCTGGAAAGTAAACATAGCCGAAAAGTAATGGGTTGAAAACATGATATTGACACTTGACCAATGACCCATCGGCTAGTTCACACCAAAATTTATTCATGTCCATATTTACGAGTTCACCGAATTCATTTCTTTGGGTGTCTTCTGATTGAATTCGGAACATTTTTAGGCGTGTAGTCTTTTGTTTTATATCATTACCTTCTTTTAAAATCAATTCAGCGAATGGTTGTGTCTTTTTTAAAGAGTCGCATTGAGCTTTCGTTAGTTCGTAATTCGCACCATCGTAGTGGATTTTTTTATAATTGTGTATGTATCTGTACATATTTGCTGTATCCACATAAGCAAGCTTTTGATTGAACTGACTTACATTAAAAGAGGAGCCATTCTTTTTGATTTTGAATGACCTGGTACTGTCATCGTGATTGATGATTTTTACCTCAAGTAATTTCTCCATTGGAACTGCAAATATATTGGTACACATCCATTGGCGATGGTCTGCAAAGAAATTAGGTTCAATGATTCCGTTGACACCTTTTATCTCCATCATTACGGGATCTGCACTTTTCCCAAATTCTTTTGAGTCAAGCAGCATGATTTGGCCATAATGATCAGGCGAAGGGGGGCCAATATACCATGTCTTGTACCATTTGTTATTCACATAATACTCTACTTTGGTATGAGACGTAGACATGAGGTTTTTGTAGGTCTGATGTGATTTTTTAGGTAAATAGCCTTTGAATTCTATGTTTTTCGCTACATCCAGAATATTATGAACCATTCCTTGCGTAATACAAGTACCATTAGCATCAGTCCATACTTTATTACTTCTTTTCAGCTCTATAGATACAGAATTAGGCTCCGTAATTCTAATCATAGTGATCGCACTAGTGTCGGCGACGGCAAAGTCAATAAGCTCTCCAGCTGGGTTTTTTTGATCGTTAATGATATAGTAGGTATACCATGCCAGTCCAACTACGGATAGCAAGCTAAATAAGAGTATAAAAACTTGTTTTAATTTCATTAAGCTATTATTTGGTAAATCTAATTCGTCTGATTACACCAATAACGATTCCCGTTATCAGTATAATTGATATAGGTATGACTAGATTAATTAACTTGTAATAATTAGCGTGTTTACTCACTTTTTCTTTATCTATTTCTCGAACATCAATCTGTTTACTGCGGATTTCAAGCATGTATTTATTCCCCATCATGTAATCGACAATGTTGAGGAAGAAATCTTGATTTCCAATCATGCGATTTACATTTAAAGAAACGTCGTCTGAGTTCATTTTTAATTCGTTAAAACCCTTAAAGTCGGGTTTGGGCCCGTTTCTAGTTTGCGTTAATCGGTAGCTATTTTTCATGAATTCGCCATTTCCACTAACAAATATTTTGGATGGGTTTTTACTGCTCTTAAGTTTTTGAGCATTGGGATTTGTTGTATCTTTTATGGATACTCGATTGTAAGAATAAGAATTGAATTTCCCTTCTGCTAATGCTGCGATGCAAAGCTCGTTGTCTTTATTTTTTATATTACTATTAAGCTTAGGGTTATTTTCATCAAAGTTAAAAGACATGTTCAATTCAACAATTGGTGCTAGCCCGGAATGATTGGAATTTGTGGAACTTGTAAGTATTGGTTTTACATTTTTATTAGTGAATTCTATTTGATTTACAAATTCCATTGCGACAGGTTCAATATTCTTAGCAATTGGATGAGAGGTATTAGTGGAAAGCATTTGATAGTACCAATTCAATCTTGATTCTTTAAACCGAATGTCATACTTAGGAATAGAATTGACATCCATGATAAGGTTGTCATTAATTTTGAATCCATAATCAAAAAGCATATGCTCAAGCCTTAAGTTTTTTCTGCTAGAATGGGTATAACCTTGTGCGAATAAGGTGTCTTTATTGATTTCAAGTGTATTCATAAAACACATTAAATCACCACCCTTCATTACAAACTGATCAATGGTGAAAAGATCAGCTTCAGAAAAAGGCGTTTTAGGATCAGCAATGATTATGGCGTCGTAATCATCTAGAGCTTTGATATAACCATCTATAGTGACATTTTCGATGAAATAATAAGGCGCAATTAACGATTTGGCAATTCTGGTTTCGTAATCATTTAACTCCCCATGTCCCTGTAAAAATGCAATTTTTTTTCTTTCAATAGTGGTAAGCCTTCTCAAGGCAGAGACAAGATTGTACTCCAAATTATTAAGACCATTTTCGACTACATCTGGCATTTGATTCAGCAAGAAAGGTCTGTCAGGAGAGGTCCCTGGTAAGAGTTGAACCACAGTTTCTACGGGCATTCCATTTTTTGCAAAAGAAAGAACGGCCCCAGGCCAAAGCATCATCTTGGTCTCTTTGGCATTTTTTGTGTACTTGACCTCCATCGGCAAAACTCCTTTGCCCTTATTGTATAGCTTATCAAAAAGAATTTCTTTGTCTTTTTCAGAACCAGTATTGGGATTAATAAAGGTGTATTCTATGCGATCACCAACAGTGTTTTTAAAGTCTTTTAATTTCTCCTCTAAACCATTTTTAAATGACCTTAATTCAGATGGAAGTTCACCGTCTAGGTATATTTTTATGCTAATTCGATTGTCAAACTTTTTAACTTTATTAAGAAATTTTTCAGTACCAGGCGAGAGAGAGTAACGCTGGTCTTCTGTCATGTCAAAACGAAAGGAAGTGTAATGTCCAATGACATTGATAAGTACAATAAATACAAGTATTAAGCCTAAGATCAGCCAGCGATAAACATTGAATTTTGAAAAAACAGACTTCATCTTTTCAAGGTTTTAATTACGGTTGTAGCCAAGCTTAAAAACAACAAAATCACCGAAAGAAAGTAAATAATGTCTTCACTCACAATAACACCTTTTGTAATAGAATCATAATGAAAAGCNAGACTAAAATATTTAACGATATAATCCAGATCACCAAGCTGTCCAAAATCGCCTAACAGATTTAATCCATCAAAAAGAAACCAGCATAAAAACATGGCTACAATAAAAGCAATGATTTGACTGCTTGTAATTGTCGAAGCAAAGATGCCAATGGCTACAAAAACACTACCCAAAAGAATGAGACCGATATACGAGGTAAGTGTTGCGCCCCCGTCAATAATTCCTATTGGCTTACCCAAGAAATACATCGAAATGTAATAAGTTATTGTCGGTGCTATAGCAATAACAAGTAAAGTAACTCCTGCTAAATATTTGGCCATTAAAATCCCCAAGTCAGAAATAGGTCGAGTAAATAATAGCTCAATTGTACCCGTTCTTTTTTCTTCTGCAAATGATTTCATCGTAATTGCGGGGATGAGAATTAGAAAAATGATGGGTGCAAGATTAAAAAATGGAACCATGTCTGCCTCTGAACCTTCGAGTAAATTCGTGTTGTATGAAAGAATCCAGTGAAATAATCCGGATGAGATTAAAAATATCAAGATAAACACGTAACCGATTGTCGAACTTAAAAAACTACTTAATTCTTTTAAATAAAGGGCGCGCATATATTGTTATCAGTTCTCAAAAATAGCATTTTTACAATGAAGCTGGAAATAAAATTATCAAGTTTCAATTGTTGATTTCTCAAAGTTATTTTAATGACTTTTCTATTGTGTCAAATCCATCGAAATAAATATCATGACTCCATGCTTCAGGGCGGTCGCTAAAATGAATTTTAATGTTGTTCCATAGGTTAGAAAATACTTGAGATGACCTGTAATTATTAAGAGCCGACTCATCATCCCAATGACTATAGGTCATGATGATGTTTTTATCTTTTGTATCCTGAAGTAACTTCATTCCTTGACATCCAGGAAAATTCACAATCTTACTTCTGTTTTTGTTAAATTCATTGAAGAAAATATCTAGTGAATCTTCTTTGAAAGTTAGTTTAACAATTCTAATGAGCATTAAAACAATGTTTTAAGTGAGCCTTTTGGGTTAAATTCAATTTTCACCAAATCTCTCGTTTTCACCCCAAACAACTTGTCGGCTCCTCCAGTTGTTGTAGTTGCACCTCTATTCACGGCTATTTCAAGAAAGTCATTTTCATTGAAAATCGCTACTTTTTCACCTGCTTGAACTTGGTTATAAGTTTCGGAAATGACATCAATGAAATAATCATTGTGAAATCTGATGGTAAATGGTGCATCCTCAGGGTAACGTTCAAAGTCTTGCCTCGTGATATTTGTAATGAGGTTTCCAAATGAATCTACATGAATGACAACCCCTCTAATAATAAATTCTTCAATCAGGGCCTTTGGTATGAATGCTTTCTTGTAAGATTGAACGGCATCGGCAAAAGTTTTAATGTCATCCCCATTTTGTATTTTTTCCGCAATTTTAACAAAGCAGTTTTTCATTGGGAATTTAATTTCCTCAATGTTATCGGAATTAATATTGTATCTCCAAAGCTCTTGAGGTTTGTTTTCATCTAAGAAAGCTCCAAAAAAACCGTTATCATTAGAAATGAAATATTGATTTTTAAATTTCATTATTGTCGGATAGCTTGCAATGAACTTTCGATCATCTGAAAAAGCTGGGGGAACAATCANTGGCTCACTATCGACGCCAATGAGATGAATTGTCCCATCAGGAAAATCTTGATAGCAGCATCGAAGNTGAAAAGCAGCATTTGCNACATCAAANGCTTCTATNGAGTGAGAAATGTCTATTATTTTGAATTCTGGATTAATCTTGAACAAAGCTCCTTTAATGGAAGCGACATAATAATCCTGGCTTCCTGTATCAGATATTAATGTGATGATTTGCATTAGGATTCCGAATTCATTTATAATTTTACCAAAAGTAATGATTTACAATAATTAGAGCCTTACTATCAATTAAATTAAATGAATGACGGGTCCACGAAAAATTCTTATTAAACATACCAATCCGGTTGATTTTTTTGGAGTGAATAACTCTAATTTGAAATATATTAAATCTTTCTATCCAAAATTAAAAATCACATCGCGGGGAAATACACTCTCAATCACGGGAGAAGATGAGGTAATTGACTTGTTCGAAAAAAAAATAGATTTGCTTTTGAAGCATTTGAATAAATACGATTCTTTATCAGAAAACAACATAGACAATTTGATGCTTGATGAGGGGGAGAGTCTTGTTAATACAGAAAAGGCTTCAGATGTTATTTTATTTGGTAATGGTGGAACAAAAATAAGGGCGAGAACAGTTAATCAAAAAAAAATGGTAAAGGCCATTTCGAATCATGATATGGTTTTCGCTGTTGGTCCTGCAGGAACAGGCAAGACCTATACCGCTGTTGCATTAGCTGTAAGAGCATTAAAAGAAAAACAAATAAAACGCATTGTGTTAACCCGGCCAGCAGTTGAGGCAGGTGAAAACCTAGGATTCTTACCAGGTGATTTAAAAGACAAACTTGATCCGTATCTAATGCCTTTATATGATGCCTTAAGAGAAATGATTCCTCCTGAAAAACTTTCTGAAATGATTCAATATGGCGTAATTGAAATTGCCCCATTGGCATTTATGAGAGGTCGAACTTTAGATAAGGCTTTTGTGATTTTAGATGAAGCACAGAATACCACCAAGATGCAAATGAAAATGTTTTTGACCAGAATGGGTGTAACCGCAAAATTTATAATTACCGGAGATATGACTCAAGTTGATTTACCAAGTAGGCAAAAATCCGGATTGGCTTCAGCCTTAGATTCCTTAAAGGACATTAATGATATTGGAATTATCCGACTTGGACAGAATGATGTCATAAGGAATAAACTCGTGAAAAAAATCATTTCTGCATTTGATAATAATGAAGACAAATAATTACAGACCATAGCTCATGAATGCATTAACAACATCAAATATTATTTTCCCAGGACAAAAATCAGTTTATCATGGTAAGGTTCGTGATGTTCATCATTTGGATAATCATCTATTGGTTATGGTGGCTTCAGATCGAATTTCTGCCTTTGATCATATATTGCCCAAGGGTATACCCTATAAAGGTCAGGTGCTGAATCAGGTAGCGACCATGTTTTTGAAAGCGACTTCAGATATCGTACCAAATTGGTTGATAGATACACCAGACCCAAACGTGGCCGTTGGATATGCTTGTGAACCTATTAGGGTAGAAATGGTGATTCGAGGGTATCTCGCAGGACACTCTGCAAGGGAGTATCAAAAGGGGAACCGAATATTGTGTGGGGTTGTAATGCCAGAAGGAATGAAAGAGAATGATAAATTCCCGGAACCCATAATAACACCTGCGACCAAGGCCGATGAGGGGCATGATGAAGATATTTCCAGAGAGGACATTCTTTCTCAAGGAATAGTTCCTGAAGATATATACTTGCAATTAGAAGACATTACACGAAGACTATTTGAAAGGGGTACTGAAATGGCAGCGGAAAGAGGCTTAATTTTGGTAGATACCAAGTATGAATTTGGCTTGTTGGACGGAAAAGTAATTTTGATTGACGAAATTCATACACCAGACTCCTCAAGATACTTTTATATTGATGGTTATCAGGACAGGCAAGATAAAGGACTTGTTCAACGCCAACTCTCGAAAGAATTTGTTCGACAATGGTTGATTGAAAATGGTTTTCAAGGTCTTGATGGACAGGAAATGCCAAATATGCCTGATTCATTTGTTCAAATAATTTCAGAGCGTTATATTGAGCTTTATGAAAAGATTACAGGCCTGGATTTTATAAAGTCCGATACCAGTGATATTAATAAAAGAATAGAAAAAAATGTAGGTGATTACCTAAACTAGATATTAAAAAAACATATACAATGTCAGTACATAAAAATGTTAAAAAAGTAACGACGCATACACTTCAAGAGATGAAAAGTGATGGGGAGAAGATCTCTATGCTTACAGGGTATGATTTTTCGATGGCTCGAATTATTGATGAGGCAGGAATTGATGTGATATTAGTGGGAGATTCGGCATCAAATGTAATGGCAGGACACGAAACCACATTACCAATAACTTTGGACCAAATGATCTATCATGCATCTTCAGTTGTAAGAGCTGTAAATCGATCTTTGGTTGTCGTTGATATGCCGTTTGGTTCTTACCAGGGAAATTCTTTAGAGGCATTGTCAAGTGCCATTAAAATCATGAAAGAATCCGGTGGACACGCCATTAAAATGGAAGGAGGGCAAGAGATTCTCGAATCAACACAACGCATATTAACGGCTGGAATACCGGTTATGGGGCATCTGGGATTGACACCTCAATCTATATATAAATTTGGAACATATGTTGTTCGAGCCAAAGAAGAAGAAGAAGCCAATCGTCTTATTGCTGATGCCAGAGCATTAGAAGAAGCGGGTTGTTTTGCTATCGTTCTTGAAAAGATACCTGCAGAATTGGCTAAAAAGGTAGCAACCATGTTAACCATACCTGTTATCGGAATAGGAGCAGGAGGTGGGGTCGACGGTCAGGTTCTGGTCGTTCATGATATGTTGGGAATTAATAATGAATTCAATCCTAGATTTTTGAGGAAATACAATAACCTTCATGAGCAAATGCTTAATTCATTTCAAGCTTATATTCAAGATGTGCGAAGTGGAGATTTCCCAAATGAAAATGAAAAATACTAAATGAAGCTCATTCTCTTCGGGATTTTCTTTCTTCTTCTTTCTTGCGGAACAAAACCCGATGATAGTCAAATTAAAGACTCAGAGAACTTATGTAAATACAGTAAATGGCTCCGGATTTCAGAAACAAAAGATTTGGTTCGTATTGAAATAACTAATCCGGATGATCCATCTCAAATAGTCAAACTGAAGCTTCCTAATTTCAAATCATCTAAGAGCAAATCGCAAACTTATGATGTAGAGCACCCCATTCAAAGAATCGCTGTGTTATCAAGTACGCATATTGGTATGCTTGGAGAGTTAAATTTAATTGAGCGCATTGTCGCTGTTGCAGATCTTAAATATGTGTTCAATACAAAACTCAAAAACAAAGGTGCAATAGAACTTGGTGAAGAGCAATTGATTTCTGCTGAAAAAATAATCAGCTCAGGTGCGGAGGTGGTTATTTATAGTGGTTTTTCTAATGAGTTTCCAAAACAGAATTTATTACATAAAATAGGCATAAAAACAATTCCCAATTATGATTGGAGAGAAGTCCATCCTTTAGGTCGGGCAGAGTGGATCTTACTGTTTGGATATCTTACGGGACATGCTGAGGAGGCCAAGAATAAATTCAATCAAATCTGCACAAATTATGATAACATCAAGGATAAGGTTCAAGGGAATAAAGCAATTCAAACCTTATCTGGAAATATGACTGGAGATTTTTGGTACGCTCCTGCAGGAGAAAGTTATCATGCTCAGCTTTTTGATGATGCAGGTCTTTTGTATGTATTTTCTAATGAAAAAGGTACTGGAAGTCTATCATTGTCCTTTGAAAAAATCCTAGGAATTACTGACAATGTCGATTTGTGGTTAAACCCTGGGTTTAAAAATAAAACTCAAATACTCAAAACTCATCCCAAATCAAGGTTATTGAAACCGTTAAAGCTAAGTTCTGTATTTTGTTATTCTCATGACACCAATAAATATTGGGAGCTTTCTGCATGTCGTCCAGATTTAATCTTGTCTGATTATGCAGAACTCAAAAAAGGAATTCAGATGGAATCGAATAATTTATTTTTTTATAAAAGGGTTCAATGATAGGGGTAAGGTCACATGCTGTTCTTTTGCTTGCTGTTTTGGCAGGTATTTTAGTGCTTTCGTTCTTCGGTTTACTGTCGGGAGATATTCCTACAGAATTTAGCGACCTATATCCTGCATTGTTAGACTATTCTAGTCAAGATTTAAACCAAGTAATTATTCGTGAAATACGATTGCCAAGAATTATGATGGCGATTATTTCAGGTGCAGGGCTCTCAGTAGCAGGTATGCTTATGCAAACCTTGTTTCAAAATCCTTTGGCCGGGCCTTATGTTTTAGGAATCAATTCAGGTTCAAGTTTAATGGTAGCATTAGGTGTTCTTTCGGGGGTAGGTTTTTTTAATTCTGAGCTTGGTTTAATTGGCTCTGCTCTTCTTGGGGCATTTGTATTTGGGTTATTTATATTATTTACAGCATCTTTTCTCAGAAATCAAATAGGTTTACTTCTTTTTGGGGTGATGCTCGGGAGTTTTGTTTCTGCGATCATAACGATTCTTGAGGCAGGATCACAGGCTGAAGCTTTAAAATCTTTTGCATTGTGGTCTATGGGTTCCCTAAACAACGTTACTGTAGAGCAAATCCCTATGATTTTCTCAGTGTTCATAATACCTTGTTTTCTTACTTTTTTTATCATCAAGCCATTAAATATTTTAGTTCTTGGCGAGGAAGAATGTCGTCTAATGGGATATGACATTAAAAAAATCAGAATTCTCATCGTTTTTATAACCGCATTATTTACGGGGCTAATAACTGCTTTTTGTGGACCGATTGCTTTTGTTGGACTGGCTGTACCCAATCTTACAAGAATGTTATTTAAGACTCAGAATCACATGCTTCTACTTATAGCAAATTTGTTATTCGGTGCATTTTTCCTCCTTACCTGTGACATTACAATTCAGCTTTTTAGCGATATATTGCTTATTCCTATAAATGCATTAACCTCTCTTATTGGAGCACCATTTGTGATTTACATTTTAATTCGGAAGCTGAGATGATTACATTAAAGAATGTCGTAATTGGATTTGATAAAGACTTGTTTGCAGCTGATCGTGTAGGTTTTCAAAAAGGTGAAGTCCATGTGCTTACCGGAAAAAATGGTATTGGTAAATCTGCCTTTCTCCGTACATTATCTGGTTTGCTTAAACCCATTCAAGGTGACATATCGCTGGATGACAAGGCTCTTGATAAATATTCTGACAGAGAGCTTTCGACCAATATTTCATTTGTTCCTTCAAGTCAAAAAGGCGTTTCTTTTTTAAGTGTGGATGCTTATATGATGTTGGGCAGATCAAATTTCACGAATATGTTTGGTAATGCTTCTGAAGAAGATTTAAAAGCGATAGAAAAAGCCAAATCTATATTTGGAATTACTCATTTGTCACATAAATACACCGATCAGCTCAGCTCAGGAGAGCTTCAGCTTTGTGCTATAGCAAAAGCTTATGTACAAGAAACCGATTATATTCTATTAGACGAGCCAACGGCTCATTTGGACTATCAGAATAAGAAAAGAGTTTATGAGTTATTAAAACAAATCAGTATTGATCAAAATAAAGGAATAATTATTTCTACACACGACCTGGATCTGGCCTTTAAATTTCCTTTTAACTTTTACCTAATAAAAGAATCAGATTTAAAGCTTCATGTAATTGAAGGATTTAATGACATCGAAAACGAATTTAATTCTTAAGCGAGGTATTGGTTCATTTTATCGAGTGCTCTGTATTGTATTGCTTCAGCAATATGATTTTGCTGGATGTCTTTTTTTGAATCCATATCGGCAATCGTTCGTGCTACTTTTAATATACGATCATAGGCTCTGGCAGATAAATTTAATCTATTCATAGCCAACTCGAGGAGTTCTAAAGAGTCTTTAGATAATTTACAGAATGTATTTATTTCTACTTTATTCATATTGGCGTTATTACGATTTTTCTTCTTTTTATAAAATCGAATACTCTGTGTTTCTCTCACTGAACGTACTCTTTCTCTTATCTTTTTACTGCTTTCTTGTTCTGCTTCGCTAGTAAGTTCGGTGAATGACACCGGTGCTAGTTCAATATGTAAATCAATTCGATCTAAAAGTGGTCCGGATATCTTAGCAAGATACCTTTGTACCTGATAGCTACTACACGAGCACTTCTTTTTAGGATGATTTAAATAACCGCAAGGGCAGGGATTCATGGCGGCTAAAAGCATGAAGTTTGCAGGGTATTCCATCGAAAAATTAGCTCTAGAAATATTCACAATTTTGTCTTCCATCGGTTGCCGCATTACTTCGAGTGCATTTCTTTTGTATTCAGGCAACTCATCTAGAAAAAGAACCCCATTGTGTGCCAGTGAAATCTCACCTGGTTTAGGAACGCCTCCTCCACCAACAAGGGCAACATCTGATATGGTATGATGAGGTTTTCTGAAAGGTCTTTGACGAATGAGATCACCTTCAAAATTCACCTTTTGGGACACACTATACAACGAAGTAGTTTCCAATGCCTCATTAATATTTAATGGCGGAAGGATGTCAGGCATTCTTTTCGCCATCATTGATTTTCCAGCTCCTGGTGGACCTATTAGAATTAAATTATGACCTCCTGCTGCTGAAATCTCAAAAGCTCTTTTGACCTGATACTGCCCTTGAACATCTTTAAAGTCAAGATTAGAATTGGGTTTAATTATTTTAGGTTGTATTGGTGGCGTTTCGGGTTTTTTATTTTGATTAAAAAAATGAATAACATCTTTTATATTTGTAGCAGGAACGATCTCAATATTTTCAACAAGACAGGCTTCATGGTAATTTTGTTGAGGGACAATAATGCCTTGAAACCCTTCCTTTTTAGCTTGCATTACTCTTGGTAATACACCTTTGCAATATTGTAAAGACCCATCTAAAGATAGCTCTCCTATCATAAGGTATTTATTCAAATTCTCATGATTTATCTGTTTGCTTACTGACAATATGCCAACTGCAATTGGAAGATCAAATACAGTTCCCTCCTTTTTAATATCGGCGGGTGCCATATTGATTGTTATTTCTCGACCAGGAAATTTTAGTCCATTGTTTTTAAAGGCAGATTTTATTCTTTGATGACTTTCTTTTACTGCGTTATCAGGAAGACCAACTAAATAAAAGTTCACTCCGCTTCCTAGGTTAACTTCAATGGTGATGGTGGTTGATTTGATCCCAAATAGGGTGCTTGAATAGGTTTTTACTAACATGTATATTTTATTGATATACTTTAAGTTAGTTACGATTAGTCAAAGAAAAAACTTGACTTTGGCAGGTATTATAGTTATCTTCTATATTAGGTCTAATGGTAGTTAGAGATGTTAAAATCTTGAATTGATATGGTATAGTTACCATCATAACCACTTTGTCCAACCTGCCCAGGACTGCCATTCCATCCTTGTTTTGCAGCTTGCTGTCCATTAAGCGGTGTTCCGGGTTCACCTGCATTTCCTGCAGCCCCTGCTAGACCATAATACCCTCCTTTAGCTTCAAAGACAATTTGGTTCTGCATTCCAGAGCAATTCGAATGAAGGAATATTTTTAGAGATCCACCATTCCCACCGTTACCGGCATCACCACCATCACCACCATTCCCAGCATCACCAGGTCTTTTGGTTTTGTCTCCTTTTATTTCACCGTCTTTTCCATTTCCGCCATTTCCACCATTCCCACCACTTCCACCTCTACCACCGGAAAGATTAAATTGAACACGGTTACCATTGGTCATTTTATATCTAAAAATGTCGTTGGAATTATTTTCTTGAATATGAAAGTAGGTATAAGTATTATCCTTCCAAACGTGACCTGTAAAATCTTCAACAGATGTTCCATTTGTGCCGTGGGTTCCGGATTCACCATTCTTTCCATCTCTAAAAAGAAGCGGAGTACCTCTGTTTTTTTGATTCTCACCGCTCGACCCATCAATTCCACGATATATTATACCTAAAGGACCCTGAAAATTCATTTTAATGGAATCAACTTTAACGAAATCTTCTCCTTTGTTAGAATATTTAAGTGTCATAAAGCACATATCGTCATTAAATGAATTCGACTTTTTAATGATGATATAAGACCCCGAAGTTCCTTTTTTACTCAAATCATATGATGAGAATGAAAGTTTAGCGTTTTTTCGCATCTCATATTGCTTTCCGTCATATGTTTGTAGCATAATTTCACCCTCGAATTCAGAACCATGATTCAGGTCTTGATTTGGGCTGTATGCGAACCAAATATCTTCAATTTGAGAAATCTTGATGTTTTTCATTCTTGAACAGCTGGATAAGGATATAAAAAGTGTCAACCAAAATAAATATTTCATAATATGAGTAGTTTCTTGTAAGTTAAAAAAATAGGATTAATTGAATACAATCCGTTTGACGGTTTTTGCAATAATACTTAAATCGTGGCTTAAGGTAGGCTGGCTAAGATATTTTTGATTGATCATAATCTTATGCGGCATAACCTCTTCGATATATGTTTTTTTGGGATCGTGGGATTTAGCTAAAATCTCATTTTCGTTGAAATATTCAAGCGATGCATAATCTGTAATTCCTGGCTTTACTTCTAATATCTTTCTTTGCTTTTCTGTATACAGGTCAACAAATTCTTTTACCTCTGGCCTGGGTCCAACAACACTCATGCTTCCAAAAAGGACATTTATGAACTGTGGAAACTCATCTAGCTTATATTTTCGAATAAAAACACCAATTTTTGTGATTCTAGAATCTTTCATTCCAACAGTAAGAGATCCTGATTGATCTGAATTTGTTCTCATAGAACGAAATTTAAAAAGCATAAACGGTATACCGTTTTTACCTATTCTTTCTTGTCTGTAGAAAACACCTCCAGGAGATGAAAGTATAAGAATGGCGATTATAATCCCGAATGGCAGAAAAAAAGCCAATACCAGAAGGGAAAAAATAATATCAAATGCTCGTTTCATTATTTATTTCCTTAAAACCATTTCAACGGATGAAATTACAGCTTCAATCACCAGGCTTACCTGATGGTCATTAAGATTGTAATATACTGGCAAGGTTATTTCCGTTTGATATTTCTTGTGGGCAACGGGGTATTCACTTATACGATACCTTAAATTTTTATAGGCAGTGAGTAGTGGTAAAGGTTGAAAATGAACATTGACAGAAACATTCTTGTCAAATATATACTGAATGATGGTGTCTCGTTGTTCTTCTGTAATGTCTTTTATGCGAAGTAAGTATAGATGATGACTCGATGTTTTATGTTTACTGATATGCGGCGGTAGAATAGCCCAATTCTTATCATTAAAGGCTTTATCGTATAAAGAAAAGATTGCTTCTCTTCTTTCTAAATTCTCAGCATATCTATCCAACTCAACTAAGCCAATGGCAGCTTGTATGTCAGTCATGTTGCATTTATAACCAGGAATGACAACATCGTACTTCCAGGCTCCTTTTTTTGTTTTTGCCAAAGCATCTTTTGATTGTCCATGGAGGGTTATGGTAACAAATTCTTTATACAATTCGTCATGATTGAATCCTTCAGGTAAATTAAAACAAACGGCGCCACCTTCGGCTGTTGTGAGGTTTTTTACGGCATGAAATGAAAAACATGTGATATCAGCCAAGCTTCCTGATCGTTTGCCTTGGTATTCGGCTCCAAAGCTATGAGCAGCATCCGAAGCAATCAATATTCGACCTAATTGTTTTTGTTTGTCATTGGAAGGATTAAAGCTTTGTTGATGTTTTTTAGCAATTGCAAAAATCTCATCGTAATCACATGGGTATCCTGATACATCAACAGGCATAATGACTTTTGTTTTGGAAGTAATAGCGTTCTCAATTTTATCTAGAGCAATATTAAAGTCGTCTTCACTAATATCAACCATAACGGCTTTTGCTCCGGTGTGCAGCACAACATTTGCACTTGCGCAATAGGTGTATACAGGAATGATCACCTCATCACCGGGACCGATGCCCCACCATCTCAAGAAGACTTCCATTCCCATGGTCCAAGAATTCACAGCAACGGTTGTTTTGCAGCCGCAATATTCAGTGATTTTTTTTTCAAATAGCTTGGTTCTTGGTCCAGTAGTAATCCAACCACTTAATAATGCGGCATTTACTTCATCTAAAACTTTTTGGTCAATACGCGGGGGTGAAAAGGGTATCATGATTAAAGTAATTCATTTTTATGTTTCTCTAGAAATCTCATCAAAGAATCCATATGATTAATATCCGTTGGTAAATTTACAATTTGTCGAGAAACTTCTTGAGCAATGGGAAATTCAGAAACATTTAATTTCCATTGGCTCAAATCGTCTTGTACGGGGTGAAGTGGAGAAGTAAACCAATCTCCCATTGGGATTTTATTTTTTTCTGCAGCGAGTAAAAATGATTCTCTGTTTTTGACCAGTGCGGGAAACTTTAGAAAAGAATGATTACCGATTAGTTCACCAGACAAATGGCATTTGTTTTGGGATTGCATCCACTCATTTATTTTTATTCCATTTTTTTTTCTTTGCTTCAATAACTTTATTTAATTCCTTCAAGGCTTTTATGCCATTATGGGCCTGAACTTGTGATAAGCCCATAAAGTAATTATTCGGCTCCTGAACTCCTTCAATCTCCTCTTTTGAAGATGAACCAACGACCAATCCAATGGCACTTAACCTACGGTAAAGTCTTAAAAGAAACCAATAAGACCAATTTTTAAGAATATATGTTCTTGCAAAAAGCAGAATACGAAGATTCAGTACATTTTTAAAGCTAGGGGTCTTTAGTTCCTTATTTATATTTTCAATCTTCCCTAATAGATCTTTATTTTGTACATATAAAATCCCTCCGATCCCGGTGGAAAAGGGTTTATTCCATTGCGTTGAATAAAATGAACAATCCGTTTTTAACCCATTAAAGACACCATTGTAAGTACCTCCAAACCCATGAGTGCAATCCTCTAAAGTATAGATTCCTCGTGACGATGCAAGAGTAATGATTTCATCAACTTCAAATGACAAGCCAAGCATGTTTTGGATTAAAATGCATTTTGTTTTTGGACTTAATTTGTCCTCAATGTTTTTGGCAGAAGCACAAAGACTATTTTTGTCAATATCTACATATACGGGTGTGGCTCCTAAATAAATGATGGCATTAGGGACAACAACACAGGTAAATGCAGGCAAGATTACTTCATCTCCTTGACCAATATTCATCGCTTTTAAGGCAGTATATAATGCGACTCTTCCCTTCCAATAGGTCTGAATGGTTTTTTGATGTACACCAAGATAATCAGAAATAGTATTATGATATGCTTCTTGCTTATTCATGCTTTTTTTACAAAAGGAATTGATAAAAGGCCCATTAAAGACCCTAATCCATAACTAAAATGTAAGCTTAAAAACCCAAAAAACAAATGAAAAAAAGTTGTTTTATTGGATGTTATACAAGCCGAAAAATAGGTAATCCCCAACACATAAAGTAATAATGAAAGTGCAGAGAGATAAATGAAAGGAAAGTATAGAAATGAAAGCAACGAGGGTATAGTCAGTGAAAGCACAAATAGCATGGGTATAAAATGCCTGGCACTAAGAGAAGAAAACCTACGGGTGATAAAAACAGTGAGCAAATTCCATTTGCCATTTTTATAGTTATTAGAGCTTAATTCTCTATAGGTTTCTCTTGCAAAATAATTACAGCTTGTTTCAGGAATCAAATAAATTTTAGCACCATTTTCTGTTAATCTCTTTGATAATTCCATGTCATGATTGCGAACTAGTTTTTCATCATATCCACCAGCTTTAACGAGAACCTCTTTTTTGTATAGGCCAAAAGGAACAGTATCAACTTCAATTTTCTTGGTGCTTCCCGTTCTGAAAATAGAATTACCAACACCAAATCTATGCTGCAATACTTCTTGAATAGCACAGGAAATCTTGGTTTCATTTTTCACCAATGTCTTCATTGGTCCACCAACTCCAATAGCACCCGGTGTGTTTTCCAATGCATTTATTAAAATTTCAATATAATTTTTGTCAAAAGAGCTGTGTGCACTGGCTATTAATACATATTGAGAGGAGGCATTATGCAATCCCAGATTTAAAGACACCGGGGTTATTGTTTTTGGATTTTCTACTATTTTAAGCTGATCATATTCTATTTTCAGTTTATTTAAAATGGATAAGGTTCCATCACTACTCATACCATCTACCACAATAATCTCAAGTAAATCTTTGGGGTATCCGTTGCCAAATATCGAACGAATGCAGGTTTTAATATGCTTTTCTTCATTAAGGCATGGTATAACAACTGATACCTTTGGTTCTTTCATTATTTCAAAGATATTTTATTCTCACTTAAATTATGGCTTTTTGGTATAAAAATTGAAGGTTTTCAGAGTATGAAAAGACTACTAAACTCAATTATTATATCTGCTTTTTTAATTTCACCATTTATTTCCTTTAATTCAATCGCACAAATTTCAAATATATCATCACCTTCCTTTCCAAAACAAATTACGCAATCAAAGCTGTTTATTGAAACTAACTTCGGCATTATGGGAAGCACACATGTTGGCATTACCGGTGATGACAAGGGTATGTGGAATAGTATTTTTAATCAAGGTAGTGAATTCGGATTTGAAGGAACATATATTCATAAATCTGGTTATATCTTCACCGCTGAATTATTTGGGAATGGGAAAGATATTTTTGATGAGTCAGATCTGACTGAAGGAGAAAATAGAATTCAAGAGTCTATTGGAAAAAGCATTGGCATTGGTGTGATTTTTGACAGTGATGCATTATTAAATAGCTTGGGAGTTTTTACAATTTCTTTTGGTAAAATTCATAGTGTAATTTGGATAGATGCTGATAACGAATCTTTTGGAGATCTTCAAATTTCAGATAATGATGAAAAGTTTTATAATGATAATTACTTTTTAGATTTTAATTTCAAATGTATGGGATCTCTTAAAAACAAAAGTTTAAACCAGCAAAAATTATTTTTTTCAAAAGGATTGCAATTCGGTATTTTATCTGGTATCAATAAGTCGAACTGGATTAGAGACTCAACAAGCGAAATGGTTTCTGGAGTAGATCGAACTTTTCCACTTTCATTCTATTTGAAGTTTTCTTTCGGAATAGGTGTTAATCCATTGTGGTAGCGATTTGTTTTGGGTTTTAAATAAAATATTGCAATGGTTAGAAGGCAGAATAAAATGATACCTGCTTGACTTTCAATGAATGATTCAAACAAAAAATTCAAGAAAAAGCAGCTTAAAGTAAAGAGCCCTATGATGTTTTTTTGCTGGTAGGCCATTTTAAAGCCATTTAAAAAAAGCATTATTAATACCACTAGGCCTAGTAAGCCAAGTTGAACCATCGTATTAAGAAATTGATTATGTGAATTATACCTGTGCATCGCAACTCCGGAATTACCATAGCTTTCATTCTTTTTTGTCAATACATCATCATAATCCCCGGTCCCCACTCCTGCAAAAGGGAATTCTTTGAAAACATCTATGGATGTACTCCACATTAAAAGTCGTGAGGTATTGCTTTCGGTACTTGGGTTGTTTTTACTTTCGAAACTCTCAAGAGCAGCTGGAATATGTTGAAATCTCGTTTTAATTGGGTTATCAATTTTAGCCAAAAGAGCAATTGATATCACAAAACCTGATAGACATATTAGTATTGATCGGTATTGTTTTGTTTTAAGAAGCTGCCAAAAAATAAATGCAGGAATGAGCAGGAAGTAAATGAGAATTCCCGACTTAGCAATTGTTTGAAAAACACCAATTGAAAACAGACAAAACATAATCACGTATAGCCAATGGGCTTCTTTTTTAAACAGTCGATCTAAAATAACAATACATCCAATAATCAAATAATTGCAATAATAGCTTCGATGCATGAGCTGAGAGAAATTGGCATTTATCAATGAATCGTAAATAGAGCTTTCAGTTAATATTACAGATGCGTAGAGCGCTATTCCATAATTGATTAAAAGGCTCAAGAGGAGAGAGAAAAGCAACACATCCATGATTTTTTTTCGTGTAATTGAAAAATTCGAAAAAGTGAAAAGAATCGGGATGAGAAGAAATGACAGTTTGTTTTCCAGTTTTGATAAACCAAAAGAGTTGTTTTCTGTCCAAATCATACCGATTACAAGTGCAATATAGTATAGGATGAACCACTTCTCAATTCCCGAAAATAGGCTCTTAATTGAGACGGCTTGTTTGTTAAGCCAAAAGGTCAATATCCATAAAATGAAACCTAATGGTACAAGCTTAAGGCTGATAATAGAAGTAAATAGAATAAAAACAATACTCCAATCATTAAAATTTAAATTCCTTGAAAATTCTGCAACCCTATTTCTCATAGTATTAAATTCTGCTTATGCTTCCCTAATTTAATGAAAGTGTTTTGGTATAGTAAGAAATCAACTTTTCCCTTTCACTTTCCCAATTGTATTCTTTCAAAACGGCTTGATATCCATTTATACCTTGAAGCTTTGTTTGATCAGGGTTGTTGAGCATTTTCTGAATGGTTTTACCTGTTTCTTCAGGATTTAAGGGGTCAACAAAACAACCACAATCATATTTTCCAATTAAATCTCTATATAAAGGAAAGTCGCTTGCAAGTACTGCAATCTCAGCAGACATATATTCAAAAAGCTTAATTGGATATGCTTCTACATAGCTAGGAGTAGGGTGCAAGGTGACCATTCCAATATGGGATAAAGCCATTATTTCAGATATTTTATTTCTACTTACTTGACCATAATAATGAACTTTCTTCCAGCCTTTGAGTTTTTTTGTTTTTAGCTCTAAGGCTTTTGTTTCAAATTTACCAGCCAAATGTAATTCAGCTTGACAATATTCTAGGGCTTCAACCAACTCAATAATCCCTCTGTTTTCTGATAAACCTCCAATGTAGCAAATGGCATTTTCGATTTTAAGGATTCCCATAGATTTTTGAAACTGAGTAATGTTTGGATAATTGGCAATCATTTCGGTATTCGGATTGATTTTTCGAAAACGATCACAAATAATTGGGGTCACAGAAATAATACCATCAATTTTTTTACAAGTATTTTTCTCATAAATAGAATAGATTCTCGAGACTATAGGTCTCAAGATTGAAGGGATCCAAGGCTTATTAGAAATTTGTTTGGGAACGTCCTCGTGTGAATCAAAAATGACTTTAGCACCTGACTTCTGTTTTAAAAGAGGTGCGATTCGAAGTAGCTCTGGATCATGAAGCTGATAGATGTCTGCAGAGACTGACAATGCTAGTTTCATGATTTGTTTAGGAGCATTTTTGATTCTATCAAATCGAGATTTGAAAGATGATTCGAATCCAATAATTTCGACATTGTTTTCTATTCTGCTTTTTGCATTAGGTATGATGAGGTAGACCTTAAATTCATTTGTCATTGAAACGCACATTTTGTGATACACCCGAATATCGCCTTCGGGATGCGCGCTGGTGACATGACAAATTATTGGTTTATTTTTCATTGCTAAGATTGATTTCTTTTTGAAATAAAAAATATAAGAAAATAAAGATAAACCAACCTCCACTTAATAGTATGGTTAAAATAGATCCAGAGCTAAGTAGCATAATGGGAAAGAAATTAACCGCTACTTTGATACTAACATCACTATTTTTAAATAATTGATTTAGTAAAATAAAAAACAAGGCTGTAAATATACCTGAAACTATGAGTCCAATTTTACCAAAATTAGAGTATTCTCTCATAAAATGAGCTACATTAACACTTCCTTTTAACCCTTTCTCATAATTTTTTTCATAGATCAAAGGGTATAGCTCTTTAGAATAATTATGAAACTTTTGCCCTGTTATGCCGCTATAGAATCCATATCCATTACCCCTTAGAAAAGGTTTTTTTTCAGGTATAATTTCAAACCATTCACCTACAATTGTCCCCGGTGTTATAATCACGCGTTTGAATAACCCTGAAGAGATTGATTTCGTTTTTGAATTATCAATTTGTTCCTGATTTGTTTTTGAATTTAAATCATTGACGCCACCTCGGAGTTGTGGGTTTGTGATAATAACGAGCAATGCAATCACGGCTCCAATGGTAGAAACATATTTAAATACATATTTCCAATTCTTTTGATAAATCATGTAAATCATCACAGGGATTAAGGCACTTAAGATATGACTCTTTTGCATTAAAGAGAATGAATAAAAGGTTACAAAAACAAAAAGAATCCAATACAATTTTTTCTTTTTTAGAATGAGTGTAATTAATAATAAAAAAGGCAGTATAGCCTTTATATTGATGCTAGAGAAATAATTCCAAATACCAGAGCTTCTAGCACCAATATCTTTTCTAAGTAGAACGACTTCGGAAATCTTATTCATGGATAACCCTTCAAATGCTGGCAATCCTCCCATTAAATAGAAGTGAATAAGGATCAATCCAATCGAAGTAATAGAAAGAACTATGAGGACCAATTCGTTATTTAATGTGATTGGATATGGGTTTTGAACATTAAACTTGATGCGATTGAATAAGCCATAAGTCACAAGAAATGGAATGAAGAAAAGAATTAAAAAGGGCAGGTGTTTAAGTCCAAATGAATAGGTGTCACCTACAACAAGAATAATAAATACCACGAGGTAAAGAAAAAACACAATATGCTTATTGATGATTTGTCGTGTCATTATTTGTTTAGTTTTTCTTCATATTTGACAATTCTATTTCTAATTATCAAATAATAAATTGAATAAGAAATTAGATCTATAACAAGGTACAGTGTTAATAGATCATAAAGGCTCATGTCGTTCATGAAAAACAAGCTTCCAATGCCTATGAAGTAACATGTTTGCCAGATAGCACTAAATTTCACTTCGCTTAATGCCACCAAAGAGGCGCTCAATGGAGAAACGATAAACTTCAGGGCTTGCGAGAAGATAAGAAGGCTTGTCATTTTTGCTGCATCTTGCCATTGTGGGCCAAAAAACAATTCAAATAATGGCTCAGAGAAGAAATAAACGACAAAAATGATGGGGAGACTAATTAAAAATAAAGTGAGGGCAGTATTATTAAAAAGCTTCATAATGGACTCAGATTTTTGGATTTTACC
>JGI20156J14371_10000598_pt1 | contig 31273 bp, 41 predicted proteins | sample COG_06_FD_14371 | JGI IMG/M metagenome (IMG submission 14371)
TCAGTGATAGTATGTGGATACAACAAGAGAAGTTTGACTACTATATCTATGCACGTATCAATGAAGAAGAAACAGAACTAGATGTACAAGGATGGATGAGTAAGTATGACATAACAGAATGTAAAAATAATAAAGCATGTGAAATTGTTACACGAAATGGTAGACAAGATTATGTATTCTCTACTAATCTTATGAAAAATATTAATACTTTATTTAAAGGAGAACAACATGAACACAGACTTACTAGATAAATTTTGTATGAAAACCTATGGTCATACTAATTGGTATCAAGTACAACATGAAGGTGAAGAAGAAGAACATATTGCTATCGTGTTTGTTAAAGAAGACTATGATGAATAAAGAAGATTATGTATTTTGTATGATTATGCTATTGCTTTTATATCTATTTTGTGTTATACTATTAGTCTAACTAAGGAGAAGTATATGAAAATATTATTAACAGTATTAACTTTAACAACATGCGTAACTGTATTAGCTACAGAATCAGAGACTGTATATACACCAGAAAAAACTTATACTTGCTGGGTGTATGATGATGGTACTAGGATATGTTACTAATGAGGTGCGTAGCATGTGATAGAAATCTCTCTGACTTTGAGTCAACACGTAAGTCTCATGATACAGGAGAGTACGTTGATCTATGTAACAAGTGTTACAATGAAATACAATCAGACATAGATAACATAGATGAACGAGAAGACTTACGACATGAAGACGACATGATAATTGATTGGGAGAACGATGAGTAAATTTTTTAAGCTAGGTCCTTGTCCACACTGTGGATCAAAGGACAATCGTGCTGAGTATGAGAATGGTTTCTGGTGTTTTGGTTGTAGTAAATTAGAACAAAAGAATGATACCCAATCACTACGAGATAGACTTAAACGTAAGGAACAAACTACTACTATGAAAGCAGGTCAACTAATTGATACAGTTAAAGAGATACCACAGAAAGCAATGAAATGGTTGCTATCTTACGGCATCTCCCCCGAAGAGATAGAAAAATACGGTATCTCCTGGAGTCCATCACGACAGCTGCTAGTATTAATTAGCCGTAAAGACTATTGGCAGGGTAGAAACTTTGGCTTTGGTAACATTAAGTATTACTCTCAAGGTATTAAACCCTTGACAGTGTATGGTAAAGGTGATACAATAGTAGTAGTAGAAGATGTTTTGTCTGCTACTAAAATAGCAAGATGCCGTGATGAAAGTATATGTGCCAGTCCTTTGCTTGGCTCCTCGTTGAGCAAGCAAAGTATGGCTCAGTTAACTAAGAGGTACAAGACAATACACGTATGGCTTGATAGAGATAAGGCTAAGGAAGCTATACGTATAAGAAATAAACTAAGAGCTTTAGGTATTACAAGCAAGGCTATCATTACACCGCTTGATCCCAAAGAGTATAACAAAACGGAGATTATGAAATGGTTGAAGAGTTAATAATAAAGTTATTCTGTGATGACAGATCATACTATAACAATTACTACAAGTATATAAATCTAAATTATATTAAAAATAATTTTAGTAATATATATAAGTTGTTCCTTATAGTACACCAGTACTATGAGGCTAATCAAAGTCATGCACTAAGTAAGTTAGACTTTGAGTTAGCATACCATAGTAGTTACTTGTTAGAAGATAGTGAACGTAATGAACTATCAGATACGCTTGATCGTATACTAGCTCTTGATGTTAATGTTGACAACACAGTAGGTTACCTCAATGAACACAAGAAACGCTGCGTTGCAGGAGAGCTAGCTAAGGTAGCACTTGATGTTGAAGATGGTAGTGCTGAACTATCTGATCTACTAGATAAGGTTAAAGAATTTGAAGCTGATGACATAACAGAAGATGCTGCTAACACAGTTAACATGGACTTGAGTGAGCTATATGACACAGCAATAGCTACGCCTGGTCTACGTTGGAGACTTGATTGGCTTAACAAATCACTAGGCTCTCTACGTAAGGGTGACTTTGGTTTCATCTTTGCTAGACCTGAGACAGGTAAGACTACGTTCCTAGCTAGTGAGATGACACACATGGTAACACAAACAGATGGTGACATCCTATGGTTTAACAACGAAGAACAAGGTAAGAAGGTAGCAATCAGATGTTACCAAGCATTGTTTGGTGTAGACAGTGAGACTTTATTTAGTAACGTAGATAGATACAAAGAAGAGTATCATGATCTCATTGGTAGTAGGATTAAGATATATGATTATGAAGACTCAAGTAGCTACAAGCGGATTGAGTCTATCATTAAAGAAGTTAATCCCTCATTGATTATCTTTGATCAGATAGATAAGATAAAAGGATTTAAGAATGAACGCTATGACCTTGAACTTAAAAAGATATACCAATGGGCAAGAGAAATAGCTAAGAGTTATGCCCCTGTCATTGCCGTATCCCAAGCAGGCGGCACTGCCGAAGGCAAGGTGTGGTTAACAATGGATGATGTAGACAGCAGCAAGACTGCAAAGCAAGGTGAAGCTGACTGGATACTAGGCATAGGNAAAGAACAAGACAACACAAGTAACATGCGATTCNTAAACATCAGTAAAAATAAATTAATTGGTGATAAAGATACACTGCCTGACTTGCGACATGGCAACAAACAGTGTATGATTAAACCTAACATAGCGAGGTATGAAGACTTATGAGTTACTTAGTATTAGACGTAGAAACAACCATTAGTAATAATGGTAATCCCTTTGATAAGACTAACAAGTTATGTATGGTTGGTATGTTATCACAAGATGAAGTTAGTATAGAAGACATAGAGTTCTCCGTTGAACCCTACCGAGAATCACTTGATCGTATCCAATTAGCCGTGGATAAGTGCGATGTGTTGGTAGGGTTTAATATTAAGTTTGATTTACACTGGCTTAAAAGATATGGTATTACCTTTGATAAGAAAAGAATATGGGACTGTCAGTTAGTACAGTATGTATTATCTAACCAAGAAAATTCTTATCCATCATTAGATGCAACATCAGAGTACTATGGTCTAGGTAATAAACTAGATGAAGTTAAAGAAAACTATTGGAAGAATGGTATTGATACTACTGAGGTACCTGAAGAGATACTGTCTGAGTATCTACAACGAGACTTAGAACTAACTGAGAAAGTTATGGTCAAGCAAATGGAAGAGTTGTCTAAGCGACCTCATCTCCGTAAGCTCATAGCTCTACACAACCAAGACTTACTAGTGCTGCAAGCTATGGAATACAATGGTATGCAGTATGATTATGATAAGTCTAAAGTATTAGGAGATGAACTTGAAGAACAGATATCCAAACTTAACAAGAAGCTGCATGACTTTCATGCTTACGATGATTTTAATCCCAATTCTGGCGAGCATCTTTCTGCTTTTCTTTATGGTGGGATCATTAAGGAGCGTTTTCAACGCCCCATTGGACATTACAAGACTGGCGTACGCACAGGCGAAGTTAAGTATAGGTGGGAAGAGCAAGACAAAGAGTTTCCACGAAGAATAAATCCTTTGCCTAAGACTGAGCTTAAGAAAGAAGGGTTCTTCAGTACGAATGAAGAGACCTTACGTAAGCTAACACCACGTAGTGATGAAGGTAAAGAGATACTAAGAATTATATTGGCACGTGCTACCATGCAGAAACGTATGACTACATACTATCATGGTGTGCCACAACTAATTGATGAGATGCACTGGGCTAATGGAATTATACATGGTCAACTCAATCAATGTAGGACTAAGACAGGTAGGTTAAGTAGTAGTAAGCCTAACCTACAGAACTTTGATGGAGAGATTAAGACTCTCTTCCCAACTAGATATGGAGAACAGATATGAATGAAGAAGATAACTTTGAATTTAAAGAAAGACAACTAGAACGACAAGCATTAGAGCAAGCAGCTGACTTAAGTATTTGTATAGATTTTAGTGAGGTGTTACATAAACATAGTGTAGAGTATGTACTAAATAGAATGTTACCTAGTGCTAAACAAGAACTAAAACGTAAGATAATAAATGATTATCATAAACGATTAATAGACTCTAACGTAGGATTATAATATGTTACTTAATGCAGATGCAAAACAACTTGAATGGATATGTGCTACCTATCTATCCCAAGATAAGGTAGCTATAGATGAGATCAACAACCAAGTTGATCAACATGCTGATAACCAAGCAAGGTTTGGATTGCCCTCACGATTGATTGCTAAGACTTTTGTCTTTAGATTAATCTATGGTGGTAGTGCTTTTAGTTATGCTAATGATCCTAACTTTAAAGATATAGGTAATGAAACCTTTTGGCAAGGTGTGATTGATCAGTTCTATGATAAGTATACAGGACTTAAGGCATGGCATGATAAGATAATGTTTGATGTAAAACAAACTAATCAGTTAGTGATGCCAACAGGCAGAACATATGAATACCAACCTGAGGTTAATAGTCAAGGTAATCTTAAGTATCCTCGCACACGAATCCTTAACTATCCAGTGCAAGGACTCGGTGCTGACCTAATGACTATAGCTCGTGTTAGTTTGTATAACAAGATAGTAAACATGGAAGGTGTTAAGTTAATCAATACAGTACATGATTCTATCATGCTTGACTTTGATGAAAAGGTATGTTATACTAATAGTATAGTTCCAATTGTTAAAGAATCATTTGAGAATGTACCAGCAAACTTTAAACATTTGTTTGGTAAAGATTTCAACCTCCCAGTTAGGGTTGATATACAAGTAGGTAATAGCTGGGGTAACGTAGAAGATGTATAATTTTATAGGAGATTTATATGCAAGTTAATGTTGTAGATGTATCAAGCTTAAACACACATGCTGCTAAGAATGGTAGACAATACCAATCATTAGAAATCATGTACAAGAACGATCAAGGGCAAGCACAGTCTAAAAAGCTGATGTCATTCGCTAACCCTGCCGTGTTTAAAGCTGCTCAAGAATGGCAAAAAGGTGATGTCGTACATGTTAGCACTGAGAAAGATGCTAATGGTTATTGGCAATGGACAGCAGTTGGTGATGCAGATACTACTACAGACAATCGTGGTGGTGATACTGCAGCAGCTCCTCAAGCTAAGGCAAGTGCTCCTACAACTCGTGTAACAGGTAGTAACTACGAGACTAAGGATGAACGTGCTGCAAGGCAAGTAATGATAGTCCGTCAATCATCTATCTCTAATGCAGTAGCAACACTAGCTTTAGCAGGTAGCAATACTACACAAGGTAATCCAAGTGAAGTCATTGCTCTAGCTAAACAGTATGAAGCTTATGTGTTAGGGCAAGCTGCCACTACAGCAGCTGAAGACTTTTCTGCAATTGAGGACATACCATTCTAGGAGAAACTATGGAAGATAGAGATAGAGCAAGTTTATTAGGAGCGATAGCAGTAGCTATTGCTCTACTACTCTTAGTGTACTTAGTACAAAAAGAAAGAGTTTATGATATAGTAGGAGATGAAGTAGTAACCATTGTAGCACCTGCTATACCTGAACCTTATGTAGTAGATTCATATGAATCATCAGTAATAGCAGTACAATCTTGGGATCATTTAGAAGCAGACAATGTTCCTTTACTTGAGATTGAACCTGTTGATGATGTTGTTTATGATTACATTTTAGATGAACAAATAACAGAGCTACCACCTTTACAAGGATAAACATGATTGCATTAATTGACCATGACTTAGTTGTCTTTAGATGTGCTGCAAGTGCAGAACAAGATGACTTTGGTATTGCTAAGTATAGAGCAGATGCGTTGTTAGATGAACTACTTACTAAGACAGGATGTACAGAATATCGTGCATTCTTGTCAGGTAAGTCTAACTTTCGTAAGACAATCTATCCTGAATATAAAGCTAACAGAACTGCCCCTAAACCAATCCATTTAGAAGCATTGAGAGACTATGCACTAGAAGAGATGGGAGCTGAATTAGCACCTGAAGGAATAGAAGCTGATGATGCTATGGGTATCAATCAAACAGATGATACTGTGATTGTATCCTTAGATAAAGATATGCTCATGATCCCTGGTAAACATTTCTCATGGGAAATTAAAGGTAAGGGTTGGGTTAAGCCTGACAAATGGACTGACCAGACTGAGCTCGGAGGACTACGACTGTTCTTTGAGCAATGTCTTAAAGGAGATACTGCAGATAACATTAAAGGTATTGAAAAGGTTGGTGATAAAACAGCAAAGAAAATGTTAGCTGACTGCACTACAGAGCAAGAGATGTTTAATACTGTACGTGCTGCCTATGGCAATGATGAAGAGTTTATTATGAATGCAAGTTGTCTATGGATTCAGCAACATGAAGATGATGTTTGGAGAGATAGATTTAATGCCTATATTCAAAAGTAAGTTAGAAGTAAAAGCTTGGGCAGAACTTAAGAAACATTTTCCAAGTGTCAAGTATGAACCAGATGTGATTGAATACACGCAGCCAGAAAAGATAAGGAAATATAATCCTGATTTTAAGATGGCTAAGAATGTATACATAGAAGCTAAGGGTAAGCTTGACTTAGCTACACGTCAAAAGATGGTATGGTTTAAAGAGTGTAATCCAGGTGTCATAATTATATTTTTATTTATGAATCCTGATAATAAGATAACTAAACGAAGTAAGACATCGTATAGTAATTGGGCTGAGAAAGAAGGTTTTCTATGGTTAGACTTTAGAAAAGATTGGATCAAAGCTTATAAGCAAATAGTTAAGGAGCATACGTAATGAAGAAACATTTAGTAATTGGTGACACCCAAGTAAAGCCAGGCATTAGTCTGGCTTACTTGTCTTGGATAGGTAGATATATTGTTGACAAACAACCAGAAGTTATAGTAATGATTGGTGACTTTGCTGATATGCCTAGCTTATCAAGCTATGATGTAGGTAAGAAATCGTTTGAAGGTAGGACATACAAAGCTGATATACGTGCTGTACATAAAGGTATGGAAGCACTACTCGCTCCTATGAATGCCTTGAACAACAGACTAGCTAAGGCTAAGAAGAAGTTATACAAGCCTAAGATGGTACTGACTATGGGTAACCATGAGCAGCGTATCAACACTGCAATTGAGTATGATAGAAAGTTAGATGGTCTTATATCTTTTGATGATCTACAGTACGAAGAAGCAGGATGGGAAGTAGTACCATTTCTTGAGGTTAAAGAAATAGATGGTGTTGCCTACTCGCACTACTTTGCTAGTGGCGTTATGGGTAGACCTGTAACATCAGCTAATGCTTTGCTTACTAAGAAACATATGAGCTGCGTTGCAGGACATCAACAAGGACATTCAATTGCCTATGGGCAGAATGCGACAGGTAAACAGATGACTGCAATCATTAGTGGTAGTTGTTATTTACATGATGAGAACTATCTATCACATCAGACTAACCAACATTGGAGAGGATTGTATATGTTACACAATGTAGACAATGGTTCATTTGATGAATGTGCTATACCATTGCACTACCTAAAAAGAAAGTACAAGAAATAGCTTGACTTTTGTGTATTTATATGCTATAATATTAATATGAAGAACAGTACAATAAGAGCTAATATAGCTAAAGAAAAACAAGTAGGTGGTAATCATTATAAACAATATGTGATTCAACCTATAGAGTTTATAACAAAAAACAATATCCCTTTTATTGAGGGTAATGTGATCAAGTATGTTCTCCGTTGGAGAGATAAGAATGGTATACAAGATCTTGATAAAGCAATTCATTACTTAGAGTTGTTAAAGGATATAAAAAGAAATGGTAAAAATTAAAGAAAAAAGAGTTTGTAATAAGTGTGGTGAGGTTGCCAAGATATGGGATGCTAAGAAGTGGTGGTGTTCTATAGATACATTAGAAGGTGAGTTCAACATGGTTGGTTACTGTCCACAGGAGAAAAAGAAATGATAGCAGAATATCTATTACTAGTAAGTTTATTAGATCCATTTGGTGCATCGTATGAACAATACGTTGGTAATTTTACATCATGTGATAAAGCACATATGTATTACATAGTACACTTTGATCCTCTAGTTACTAGTGATGGTTATCGTTGTCTTAATGAAGAGTATGTTCATCTACCTGCAGACTGGGATACAACAAGAAAGGAAATACATGAGTAATAGTATTAATGATTATGAAATCACTGGGGCAATCATGCGTAGCAAAGTGCCCTCAAAGAAATACAAAGATAACTATGATGCAATCTTTGGATCACTAACCTGTAATCACTGTGATTTTAAACAGGATAATAAAAACAACGTACTTTGTCAATCATGTGGGAAAAACTATTGATAACAAAGTGGAAGGTCGGTCATAATAACATGCTTACGTTTAAGGAAGTTTGTGAAGAATTATCTAAACTAGACGAGACTACATTACTGGAAGTGCTTGACATCACATCAGATGAACTCGTTAACAAGTTTCAAGATAAGATAGAGGAAGATTTAGAATCATTAGCTATTGATTTAGAAAAAGATTCTGTATTAGATTTATTTAACCAAGATATAGATTAGGAGATAAGAAACATGGATGTATACCAATCGGTAATTGCGAGCTCACGCTATGCAAGATATATACCAGAACTCAAAAGACGAGAAACCTGGGCAGAAACAGTAGATAGAATGGTAAACTACTTACAATCTAAAAATGCAGGACTAGATAAAGAATTTAAAGAAATAAGAGAGGCTGTGTATAACCTTGAGATCATGCCATCAATGAGACTTATGATGTCTGCTGGTGAGGCATGTGATAGAGATAACATTGCAGCATATAACTGTTCATACCTAGCCATCAATAACAAGCGTGCCTTTAGTGAAGCTTTGTACATATTGATGAATGGTACTGGTGTAGGATTCAGCTGTGAACGACAAGAAATTGCCAAGCTACCAGAGATCCCAGCTGAACTATCAGTTGTTGATGATGTCATCGTAGTTGGTGATAGTAAGTTAGGATGGGCGAAAGCCTTTAAGAAGTTACTGTCGTCCCTATGGGAAGGAGATATACCTAGTGTAGACTACTCACAAGTACGTCCTGCTGGTGCACGTCTCAAGACATTTGGTGGTAGAGCTAGTGGTCCTGAGCCTCTTAAAAGATTGTTTGACTTTGTTATAGATACATTTAAACATGCTAAAGGACGTAAGTTAAACTCAATAGAGGTCCATGATATAGTCTGTATGGTTGGAGAGATAGTAGTTGTTGGTGGTGTTAGAAGATCAGCCCTTATCTCCCTATCAAATCTTACAGATAAACGCATGAGAGAGGCTAAAATGGGTGCATGGTACAATGATTTTGCATACCGAGGGTTAGCTAATAACTCAGTAGCTTACACAGAGAAGCCTGATATGGAAACATTCATGGAAGAATGGGTATCTCTTGTTAAGTCTAAGTCAGGAGAACGTGGTATCTTTAATAGAGTTGCTGCACAAGTACAAGCAGCCAAGCAGGGTAGAGATCCTAATCTAAATTATGGTACTAACCCTTGTTCAGAGATCATTCTCCGTGATAAACAGTTCTGTAACCTCACAGAGGTAGTAGTTCGCAATGGTGATACAGAAGAAACCTTAGCTAACAAAGTGCGACTAGCTACTATACTAGGTACATTACAGAGTAATCTAACTAACTTTCAGTTCTTATCAGCAGAATGGGTTAAGAATACGTCAGAAGAAAGACTACTGGGTGTTTCATTAACAGGTATCATGGATGCTAAAATAACAGCTAACCCTGATCCTAAACTACTAGAGAGGTTAAAAGATCATGCTAGAAGAACCAATCACAAATACGCAGACAAGCTTGACATCCCACGATCAAGAAGTATTACGTGTGTTAAACCTTCTGGGACTGTGTCTCAGCTTGTTAATAGTGCTAGCGGCATACATGCTCGTCATAACGACTACTATATAAGAACCATCCGTATGGATAACAAAGATCCTATTACTCAGTTCTTAACTGATAAAGGGGTACAAGTAGAGCCAGAACAGTTTAGACCAGATAGTACATCAGTGTTTAGCTTCCCTATGAAAGCACCTAAAGGAGCTATTACTAGGAATGACATGACAGCTATTGAGCAGTTAGAGAATTGGTTAGTATACCAACGTCACTGGTGTGAACATAAACCTTCTGTAACGATCTCCGTTAAAGATGATGAGTGGATGGAAGTAGGTACTTGGGTATGGAAATACTTTGATGAGATTAGTGGTATATCTTTCTTACCTCATAGTGATCATAGCTATGTGCAAGCACCTTATACCGATTGCAGCAAAGAAGAGTATGAAGCTTTGAAAAAGATTACTCCACAAGAAATTGATTGGACATCTTTCTTAGAAGAAGATGACTTTACTGAAGGCAGCCAAACATTAGCCTGTACAGGTGGGAGTTGTGAAATATGAGATTAACTGTTTATCCAATACTAGGAGTACACCTCGGGTTTGAGTTCACCGATGGTGTAGTTAATAATGAAGCTATCAGCTATATGTTAATAGATTTGTTTATAGTTCGTTTTCAATTTGCGTGGTATCAATAATGAGATTAGCTATTATAGGTAGTAGAAGTATTACAGACGATGCTTTAATACTGAAGTCAGTAGATAAAGTAGTTAAGGAATTAAATCCGAGTTGTGTATTGATTGGAGATGCTAAAGGTATTGATCCTACAGTAGCTCACTATGCACAGTCTCATGATATAGATATAATCAGGTTCCTTCCATATCATTTGTTAGATCCCACATCTAACTTTGATAGTAAGTATTTCTTTGTTCGCACGAAGCAACTTATAAACAATGCAGATGCTTTACTAGCAATATGGAATACACACAGTAAGGGTACAGAGTATGCTATCAAGTATGCTCAGAAGCTAGAGATTCCAGTGAAGGTAGTTAAAGTACCTCCTAAGACTCAGTTTGTCTACTCTTAACTGTCCAAAGGTTGATAGGGGGGAACGTCAGTTCCTTCCATTCAATCATTTTTTATTTTCCTTATTCCTTAATTTCTGTAATAAAATACCAATCCCTGCTAATTGAGCAGCTGATTTATTGTCTCTCATTAAAGTTTTAAACTCTTCATAAGACATATTTTTTAATTGTTCTGGTGTTTTCTTTACTAATTCTCCATATTTTTTTCCAAGATACCCTTGTTTAGCTGCATCTATAAAACTACTATACTTAACTTGCATATCACCATGTACTTTAGAAGGATTATCTAGTGATTGCTCCTTAATTCCATAAGATGATTCAGAACCAAAAGTTTTACCCGCAGCTGCTTTAATTTCTTCAGTAGTATAACCATCTTTATTTAAGTTAGTTAGCTCTGTTTTATAAACTTTAAGAGCTTGCATATCAAAATTAGTATTAAATTCTTCTAAGTTCTTTACCTGTTGATCAGTTTTAGGTTCTAAAGTATTATAGTTCTTAATCCAAATATCACGATTTTTACCCTGTTCAGTATTATAAAGTGTTGCCATAGTATCAGCATCTAATACTTGAGTATTATCAATAGGTTGCTCTACAGCAACTTGTGGTTGTGATTCATTTCTAAGTTCTTCTTGTTTAGCAATAAATTTTTGAGGATTTAAATAATCTTTAACTCCTTTCATACTATTGTTAAAAGATTCTTGAACTACTTTTAGATCTATAGCTAGACTCATTGTGTCATTAACCTTAAAATTTCCATAGCTGTTTCTTTAGTTGCTTTTACTCCATTAATTTTAGCATTTAACCTAGCAACTGTATTAAGATTTTTAGCTACTCGTTTAGAAGCAACAGAAGCATTAGAATAAAATACACCTTCATCAGTCATTTCTATTTGATTAGGCATAACATTATTTGTTATTAAATCAGCTTTAACACCTCCTAAGAAAATAGCATTCTCATTTTTAGCATCATCTAAGAAAGTTTCAGAGTTTTCTTGCATGTAATTAAACGTAGTATCAGACATATTAGTTACTGTATTTAAAAAATTACCATTATATTCATATCTATTTTTAGGATTGTCTGCATGATATTCAGCAGTTTGAAATATGTTATTATAATAACCTAACATCTCTGGAGATACTTTATTTCCTTTAATCATTCCTTCAAACACAGGTTGTAGTTCAGTAATTCCTTTTTGAATCATCTCTCCATTNTTAGTATACTGAGCAAAAGAAGGATTATCTATTGCAAACTTTTTACCTTGAATAATAGCTAGATTAATAATAGATTGCTGTCTTGCTTGTTTTTCTCCAGGAGCAAAGGAAATACCTGCTGAAGTAGATATAAACTCAAAACCTTTAATTTCTAAGTTCATTAACTCAAGAGACTCTCTGTCTTTACCTGCAAGTAATCTACCAAAGTTTTGTTGTGCTGCAATCGTAGCATTCGTATTTTCTAGTCTTTCTTTAAAAGTTTTACCTGATAAAGCATCTGAAGACTGAGAAGATAAACTATTTAAATGTTCTTTCATTAACTCATAAGCTTGTTTATTTTCATCAGTTGGAGGTAATGCTGCAATAACTCCTAAATATTTTCTAGCTTCTAAAATAGTAATATTCTTTTCTCTATCTGCTGCCTTACCATCAAGTTCTCCAGATAGTAAACGATCTTCAATGTTATTAAGTTCATTAGTAATATTAAGCATCTCGTTACTAGCTACTACGATTGTACCACCTTTAAGATTAATATCTTCTTGTAAAGCTGCAGCAGTCTGTTCATTCCTTAATGATCCATCCTCAATCATTTGTTTTACTGCAGCCCTTTCTTTATCTGCATTTTTATATTTAAGATATAATTCTTGTTTATCATCATTATCCATAAACATGGGTGTTTCATTTTTAGTTCTAAGATAGTCATCTATAATTTTTAGTCTTTCTGTTTCCGCTGCTATTTGTCGTTCATATAAAAGATTATCTTGCTTCATTAAATTAGCAATACCTCTATTACCTAGGGCTTGATTAACTCCTTTAGCAATTTCATCTGCATAAGCAGGATTTCTATTAGCTAGAGCTTGAGTATCTTTTAAAACTCTACGCTCATATTCATAAGGAGACATAACATTTTGTTCTTTTGCTTTATTATATAATGTAGTTATTTGATTAAGCTCATTCATAACTGCTTCATTATCTGGGTCATCTGCTAATTGTTGTTGTAAACTTTGTTGGTCTTGTGCTATTTGATTTAAATTAGTAGGACTCATGCTTTCATAATCATCTGCTAATTTTTGTCCTAACTCTTGAGCTTCTCCCAGAGTTTGCTGTTTATCAAATTGTACTGCTCCTTTTATAGCAGTATCAGCTACATCAAGTATACCTGCAAAACTATTATACTTAGCAGGCATAGCCTGTGGTGTTGCATAGGTAAGCCCTGGTTGATTTTGTTCTATTTTAGTTGTATCAAATGTAGCCATTTTTAATTTCCTTGTTTATAAGCATCGTTAGCATCTAACATCCAAGCTTCCATTTCATTTAATTCCTCAATTGAGTCAGGGAATTTACGTGATAAGGTTGCTTTAAGAGTTCTAATTTGTTCTATAGTACTGTCACTATAATAAGGGGCATCATATTTAAAGTCTTTTTTAAATTCTCTATAGAATTTCTCAGCAAAAGAAACATCTTGTTGAGCAATCATAGTTAATGCTTGATCCATAAACTCATTATGTTCTAATGTATTAGTAACTAATGTTCCTTTATTTAATTTAAATTTCCAAACAACTAAAAATTCTTTAACCTCGTCTACTTCCATTGGTTTATTACCTCTGGATTTGCGATAAATTTGAACAGCTCGTTTAGCTTCAGCTCTAATATCTGCTTTTTTATCAATGTTTTTACCTGTTTGATCCCAAAGCATTGTTGTCCTAGAATCAGGAGCACTTAATAAAGCCTTCCAAATTTGTTCACCTGAGGTAGTTTCTAATCCTGTATCAGCTCCCGTTTTAGTTATATCAGCAGTCCACTCATCTGTTAAAGCACCAAAGATTAATTTTTCTGCAGCACTAAGGAAAGGAATCATATCTGTAATAACAGCCTTAGTCATTCTCATTTTTTCTGCAGAAGAAAAAGCATCAGAATTATTACTATATACATCAAATAATAACCTAATTGCTCCATTGTCACCAAAGATTTTTTTATAAAAAGCTACAGAAGCACCCATTTCTTTTGTATCTATTGTATCTCCTTTAGCACTAGCCAGCATCCTAAGAAAATTAGATATAGGACCTAATGGAGAATTACCATGAACACTTAATACCTCTCCAGGAACAACAAAAGTTTCCTTACCTAAGTACTTACCATAAGCATTAGCAATTTGATATGAAAGATTTAGTTTACCAAAGTACTCACCCCAAGTTCTCATGTCAGGATCTTCATGTTCCATTAAATAACTACGTAAATACTTATCTACATTATATAAACTAGAACCATATATTGCAAAATCAGCAGCCAATAAAGCAGCTCTTTGTTTTCCAGTAAAAGGAGTTGCTTGAGCATTCCAAGTTCTTTCAGACATCTTTTGTGAAAAAGAGGTAAATAAACCTAAGTACCTTAAAGGTAAGTTGCTTTGCCAACCAAATGCCATAGAGTTATTCATACCACCTGCAAGTCTATTTGCATCTAAAGCTATCTGTGATAAAGCTTCAGGTGTTTTCCAACTTCTCTTAGGATTCATTTGTTTAAATTGCTCTAAAGCAACCATCATAAATAAATCTCTGTTAATTGTTTCACCAAATTCAAATCCTATTTCACCAGCTTTTTGTGCAGTTTTTTCTAAGTACATTAAAGGGTTTAAATAAGATGCTGTATTAACACCACGTAAACCAGTAAGATTAGTGCCAGAGGTAGCACCTAATTTAGGCAAGGTATTTATACCAATTCCTTGATTGTATACATGATCTCTTACATTATTTAAACCTGATTTTTCCATAGCATTAATAATAAGAGCATACTCTTCATTTGTATACTTAGTAAATTTTCCTGTTGTAACATCAATGCCTAAGCCTGAATCTTTTATTGCTTTTTCACTAAGGTCCCAATAGCTATCTATATGTTTATTTAAGTCACTAGTACCCTTTTTCATATTACGTTGTAATGAAATTCTTTTTGATGTTATAGTCAACGCATGAGTATAAAGTCTAGCCATTTGTATAGGATTACCATTAGAAACAACAGCAATAGGTCCTAAAGAAGCTAATGATTGTAGAATAAACTGTTTAACAGGTCGCATTATAATCCATAGGGAAGTAATAGGTCTTAAGGGAGCTCCTGCTACAGAACCTGGATGACGTTGAGCATATCTACCTTTACCAATAAAGTATTTACCTGCCTTAGTTTGACCAGCTGTTGCATCAGCAATTTCAGCTAATGTCCCCCCTAGCCAACCTACAATTCCAGCTATATCTCCTCTAGCTTTACCCATTTCATAAATATAGATTTTATCCCATATTGCTAGAGCATGATTATAAACATCACTATGCCCTGCTACCTCTTGTATTTGATCTCTACTAGGAAATCTATCTTCAATCCTACCTAAACCTTTTTGAGATACATTATCTTTAGGTGCTATTTTTATATAAGGATTATTATTCATAAAAGCATTAACAAACTCTGCTTTTAATTGTCCTGTACCTACTATATCCATTACAGCAGCTCCTGTAGTCTGAGCTGTTTGAACTAATGTAGAATAAGGATCACTTTCTAATTCATATTTTAAACCATTACGTAAGGACTCATTTGTTTTTAACTGATGTCTTTGTATTTCCATATCAGCCATTTCACCTAAGTCTTTATTATTCCGTCTTTTTAATTCTGATACTAAGTCAACCTCATAAAAATAATTAGCATTATCTAATGTATTCATATAAGCTATAGCATCTTTTCGTGATTGAAACATAGCTATAGTTTCACTAAATTCAGAGAGGTCTCGGATAGCTTTTGCTCTATCATTAGAGTAATCTATTTGTCTACCATTTTGTTTAAATCTAACAGGATACTGTCTTACTACAATACCTTCATTATGTATTTTAGGAACATAGCCTTTAACTTGAGGACTTAAATCTCTAGGTAATGGTCCTGCTTTAACTGTACCAAATACACCAAAGTTATAATAGTTTCCATCAGGAGCTAAGAACTTTTTAGAAAGTTGATGAATTTGTTGTTGAGGCATCCCTGTACCATCTTGTACATAATGAGTAGCCTCTTTATTTAGATTATTTGATTTATGTAATATTGGTTTATTACTATTAAAATCCCATACTTCATAGTTTGCAACAATACGTTGAGCATTGTCAGGAACAAAATTAATAAAGTCATCTGCAGGTCTAAATGTAAACGTATCCTTTACAGGCATAGGCATACGTTCTTTTGTAATAGGATCTATATAATAAAAAGAACTGTTATATCCTTCATCTTGTAGTACTCTTCTAGCAACTTGTTGTCTCATTTGATGTAACTCATTAGTTACAATTCTAAATGATTGTACAGCTGTTTGAAACTTTTGTACTTGATCATACCTAAGATTAGCTTCACCAAGAACTCTACCTATATCTCCACCTGATAACATGTCTTTTTGATTTCTACTCATGTATATTAAAAGATCAGAGAATTGATTTTGTTCTTTAGTCGTCATTTCTTTTTTATAGATTTGATTTAATCTTGTTAATGTATTATTAAAAAAGGATTCTTTTGCTAGATCTTGAGAGAAAAAAGCATCTTCCATTTTCTGAGCAAACTTTCCATAAGGCGTAAAGATATCTGAAACTATTCCTTTAGTAGTAGAACTAGAAGTTTTATTAAACAATGTTCTTAGTAATACTCCTTTTAACCCAGTATATCTATCTTTAGGAGTTTCTTTCATAGATCCAAAGAAAGCATCATACAAATCTTTATCTCGTTTCCATTCAATACGATAAGTAGAAGTAGGTCTCATTTCTTGAGGAACATCATCAAAGTTTCTAAGGTAATTATCTCTATCTAGTTTAGCTACCTCTGCACCATCTATTCTTCTTACCTCATTTAAATTACTATCTAATTCTATAATTGTTACTTCTTTGTTTGCTAGTTTTGCATCAACACCAGCTTCTTCTACTAATGATCTTTTTAATTCAGTTGCAGATACTACAGCATCATTTAAAGTAACATAGTCTGATGTAGAACTCTTTCTAAAAATTAATCTTGTTTCAAATCCTAAAGGAACAGGTTCAAATACTGAAAAAGATTTAGCAGGAACTAAGGGTACTCTAGGATTAATACCATTAAGACCACTTGATATAGTTTCTAACTCTACTAATCGTTGTGGTATATCTCTAGCTCCTTCAGGCATAAAGCGTTTAGTAGCATTCATTTCTGATATAAGTTTTAATTCTCTAAGTGCAGCACTATCAACTAACCATCCAGGATTATTTAAATTAAAGATATTTCCATTAGCATCACTAAAGTATTGTATTACAGTTCTAGGACTCCAACCAATAGTTTGTTCACCAGTATTATTTAAGATAGTATCAAAGACTTGCATTGTAGGATCTTCTAATCCAGCTTCAATTAAGTTAATACCTTTCTTAGGATTAGTTACCATAGTTGTAGCAAGAGGAGTATTAGCTCTAATTTGTACCTCTCTTGATGCAGGAATGCTAATAGAAGTTACTACTTGAGGAATGTTTGTTGTATCTAACTTAGTATTGTCTAATTGTTTAATTAATGCAGCACCTGGCTTACCTACCACTACTTTGTTTTTAAGGTTTACAGTTCCTTTATATCCTGATTTAATTCCTTTAGGTCCGAGAATACCTATCAGTATATCAAGAGGGAGTGATACTAAAGCAGGATCATTTGGATTAACGTACTCACCAACAGCTTGAGTTGTTTCAGCAAGACTTGATAAAAGTTTTATTGATATAGTATTGTTTAAATTTTCATCATCTACACCAAAAACTTCATTAAGAAATTCTTTATAAAATTGTGCCCAAGAAGCACTTAATGTTTTATCGTTAGGATCATATTCACCTGAATTTCTTTTAGTAGTATAATCATATAAACTTGTTAAAGTACTGAGAGCTTTTCCATACTCAGTTTCATCAGCCTCTAATATTTTACGAGCTGCTGCAACTTTTTTAGGATCTAATGATCCAGTACCCTCTTTCATATAATTTATAATTAAACTACCTGCTTTAGCTACAGGAGTTTGTATACTATTAGGATTATAACTTTGTTGACCAAAGTAAGCACCAAAAGAATCTAATATATCTACTATCCATTTAAATCCTTGACCAAAAATCATATCTGATATAGCTAGAGGTTCTGAAATTACTGCATCAACAATAGTATTACCATCATACTTATTTAATTGTTCTACTTGCTGATCAAAAGATTTACTAGAAGGTTTAGGATTCTTTTGTTCTTCTACCATATTTTGATAGGATTGATCCCATGCTGCTGCTACATCTAAATCATATTCTTTATTATCTTGAGCTATTAAAGTTTCATCATTTAAATCTTTACCCGTTTCCATAAGATATTCATTACTTAATTTCTGTTTATATCTATCACGTAGAGTAGGTTCAAACTTATTTTTATATAAATAATTTTCAAGATACTGACGTTTACTAGATCTTTCCATTTCAGGATCTAATAATATATTATTAATTAAGTCTTGGTTTTCTTTATTATCTTCTTGTTGAAATTTAAATTGAAGAGATTCTATAAAGGAAGATTGCCCTTTTTGTTGTGCCTCTTTAAGAATATTTAAGTAGGTATCAACAGGATTTTCAGACTCTGATAATATAGAAGCATAATAAGCATCATTGTTATTTACAAGTTGAGGCTCAGGAGGTGCTTCATATGGAGCACCATTTGAAAGATTAACTTCTGGAATTGTTATACCATTTAATTCAGACATTTATATCCTTAGCTTTTAAAAATATTACTAATACCTTCAGCATTAGTCAGTAATGTACCACCTAGAGTACTAGCATCAGACCACATACCACTTTTACTTGCTGAAGTATTAGCTTGTGATCCTGCATTAGCAGCGGCTACATTAAATCCAGTAATTTGATTACCTACATCTTGAGCTACATTAATGTTACCTAAGTTAGCAGAGGTTTGTGTACCAATAGAACCAATAGCACCAGTGTAAGAAGATGTACCTCCAGAGCCTAATGCACCCATACTACCTTCAATTTGTCCTTGTTGAATACGTCCTTGTCTAATACTAGATAATCTACCTCTCTTTTGTAGTAACTGATTGTACCTATTTCTAGCTTCTTCTGCTTTATTTTGTTGTGTTACTTGCTCTCTTTGGAAACCTGATTGTTGACTTGCATACTTTTGAGATTGAATATTACTAGCTACATTTATACCTAGACCACCTACTTGCATAGCCGTTTTAAATCCTTCACTACCTAAAAAAGTACCGAAAGAACTAGATTGAAGACCTGCAAATGGTCCAACACCTGCTAAACCAAAACCAGTAGCTATTGCGGCTATTGGCAATGCTACCTTTGCTATTTTCTTAACTGCTTTACCCATTTTAAATCTCCAATACTGTTAAATAATTTAATATACCATCTTCTGTTAGAACAATACCTCCAGGTACTTCTTTTGCTCCAAACACAATGTTAAACTTTCTTTCTTTCTTTGAAGCACAGATACCATAAACCTTCTTAATACCCTTGTCCCTTAACTTTTGTTTTGCTATTTCTAAACCTTTTAAATATCTTTTAAACTTAGTATGACTCCAAGAAAGACACTCTATGTGCATTTCCCAGTTATCCAGTGCTTCATTCCAGGATATTCCAATGAATCCATTATCTGGTTCTTCGTACAGTATTTCCATATTATTGTGTTGTTAACATAGTTACTGGATGACCCCATCCTAGTAATCTCATATCCTTACCAAATTCAGAATAGATATAAAGGCTTAAACATTTACCTGATCCTCGTAGTTTATTCTTAGTAACTACCATAGAGTCTCCACTAGCAAAGCTACCTGCTCCTGAAGGAGTATAGTTTCTTAGTATCTTATAGGCTTGGAAAGGATTACCCCATTTTCCATTAGCATCGGAGTTTGCCCAACCCCATTGAGCTTGTACTTGAGCACCAGATTGATTAGTAAATACTAAATCATCTCCTGATAATACAAATCCATCTTCAGTTCTTTGGAAGTAAAAGAAAACATAGGGTATTTGTTTTTCTCTCATAATGTCACCAAACAACTCATAACCTGTAATTAAGTAACTACTAAAGTTAGCACCAACACTATCCTTAGTCTTCCAATCTACAAAGGTATTATCATTGTATTCAGACAGGGTAAAAGATGTACCATCTATAGTTAAGAAACTGAATTGGGAAGATCTACTAATAGCTACATCATCATCTACAACTACAGTATCTCCTGCTGTTACTAGTACAGTATCTGTTCCTGCAACCACAGTCTCTTCTTGTTCATTTACAGAGTATCCTGGAATATCTACATAGGCTGCTACATAAGGAGAACTTCCTATTACATCAGATATTTCATTTTTATACCAAGCAGTTAAGGTTAAATCATATATTAATTCTTTGTTATATTTATTAACATAGTTTAGAGTATCATAATTTACACTATCATTATAGAGAAATCTAACTCTGTTTTCTTTCTCATCATAGAAACCTCTAGCATTATTCTTACCTGCTTCTGGTATTTCTAAGTAAAGCTTTTGAATAGAAGTTAATGATATAGATTCTGCTGCAAATCGTCCTGAAGCTGTATCAGGTTTAAGTAAGTATATACCTGCTCTTGACCAGTAGATAAAGTTACCATTAACATTAACAATTGCTTTAGGATTAAATACACCATTAGTAGAAATCTTAGAAGCTTGGAAAGAGGTTGCAATAAACCCTCCAGTATCTCCATAGATCTCCCATATGCCGTTTTCTGCAAAGACTAGTATAGATGCTTGCGAAGCAACAATTCGTACAATACGAGTGATCTCAGGTATCTGTATGGAGCCACCATCAGTATCTATTAGATCATTAATACCTGGATCAGTAGGATCAGCTTCTTGGTAACAAGTTCCTAAGTCATTATCATTTCTAATAACTTTTGAAAAGAAAATATAACCAGAGTAGTTAGGTGATCTTGCATCTCCATTAGAAACAGTAGAATCTATGCCTGCATAAAATAATCGTTGTGCATAAGAGGTAACACTAGTAATTGTACCTTGTTCTTGATCTAAAGGTAAACCAGTAGTAACATCTGACTTAGCCATCCTAGATGTACCTCTATTAAAAGCATCAATAATAAATGAGCCTTTAGCAATCTGATAGTTAGACTGAGAGTTCTTAACTAGAGTATCTGGATCATACTTCTCATAATCAGCAGAGGCAGTATTAGATATTTTACCTAATGTCCAGTTATCTGCATTACTAGGATATTGTGCAATTTTTGTAAACGTATAAGTTATCGCATCAGCACCAGTACTAGTAACAATGTTCTTGTTCCACCCTTGGTTACGCAAGTTATATTTGTGTTCAGGGCTTAATGTTGTAGGTCTAGTATCTAAGAATAAGTTATCTTCTACACCATAAATATCTCTAATTTCAAGAGTAATCTCTGATTGAGTTACAGCACCTGTAGTAGGTTCATACTTAAGTAAAACAGGTTTAGCTAAATCTTTAGAAACAATAATACAGTTGTTATTAATAACTGATGTTTCAATGTTACTATTAGCTAATCCTGCAATAGTAATAGCAGCACCACTATTCTTAAGATTAGAAGATGGAGAAGGTGTTAACAAATCCATAAACCAAAGTTTATTATTAACTCGTACAATACCTAATGATACTGTCGTATCTCCACCAGGACTTTCCCATTGATGAAATGATTGTTTACCTTCTTTTATATCAGTAGCAGTAAAGCCAGTAGATGTCAAGGTATAGTCTGATTCATAATCAACACCCAAACGTCTATATCGTGAACCATCACGATTAAGAACAAAGTTAGCTTCGTCTACGGAAGCATTCTCTGGAAATGTTAATTGATTTGCTTCAGTAATAAGTCCCTTAACAAAGGACCTAAAAGCCTTTTCACCCTTCTGAGCCATTCTATTCCTCTATTGTAATAGCTTCTTTCTTAGCCTGTTTTTTCTCGTAACGTACCTTAGCTTTCTCTGCTTCATTTAACTTAGGTTCTTGTTTATTTGAATTAACATAAGTAGCTACTTGTGTATCTACAAATGAAAGTGATGTAAACTTACCTTCTAGTGACTTAGGAATCTCTCCACCTCCACTCCATTGTAATACGTAATGTGATGTACCTGGTTGAATTACTGCTTGTAAATCCATAGTACCATTTGTTTTATAACTCTTTGCAACATTGGTCATGTTTATCCTTATTTTTATAAATATTTATTTTGCATAGAGGTCATTGTTACTAANCCTCTAGCTTTTCTTTTTAGTACTTGGTTTCTTTTTATCCATTCTATTTACACTTGAAGGTGTATTCTTACTTACTAATGCTGGATTAACAGGAGCTTTCTTTTTAACTGCTGCACTACCAGGAACAGAATTACCTTTAGTATTACGATTAACCTTACCCATATCAGGACCTACAGGTTTAAGTTGTGTAGGAGTATAAGCATTACCATCCATTGTACTGGCAGAAGGTTTAGTTGTTTTTTTCATGTAAGAAGGAACATTCTTTTTATCTACAGTATTAGGAATATCTTTAGCAGAGCCTTCTCCTCGTTGAGGACCAGCAACAACTTTTACTGTATCTGTTTTAAAAGAAGTAGTTTTTCTTCTACGTTTTTGCATTCCTTTTACTGCTTCTCTAATAGCCATTACTTCTTTCTCCCTGTTTTTGTTCTAAGTTGTTTACTAAAACTACCTGGTATATTCTTAAACTTTGTACCATCCATTGTTGTAGATATACCTCTNTTTAATTTCTTCTTCTTTTTTGCACCATAGACATCCCCTTTAATAAAGGGAGCTGTATTACTTGTTAATGAACTCAATAGTTAGGTGTCCTTTTAGTTGCTCTGTTTCTACCATAGTTTGGATACTTAATACCTTTCTCAATCTTAAAAGCATCTTGACTCATTCGTCTTCTTTGACTAACAGAGATCTGCTCTGCTTTTTGATTAGCCATTTGTTTAAGAGTTAAGAATGCTGCAGACTTTGCTTCATTCAGTAAGTAAGTAAACATCTGTACTGGTAAGTCAGGAGTAAAAGTATCTGATAAAGTAAATGCTATAGAACGCTTACCCCAGCATTGTGTTTGACTGTTTTGTAATGTAGTATCTACAGTATTAATTAGTGAATCAAATACTAGAGTTACATCATCAAAAGACGTAAAGTATTGTGGTGCTTTATCAGTAAGTATATTAAGATTAATTCCTGTGCTATCTACAACTACTTGTATGTTATCTGCTTGACTATCTCTACCATCTAAGATATACATAAAGTCTTCAGGACTCTTGTATTCAACTAATTGATATAAGTTTTTATCTGAAACACTTGTTCTACAATTATACTTAATCCATTTTAAGTCTATAACATCTTCTGGTAATGACATATGAGTAGGGCGTGTAGCAGTACCACTAGCATCCATCTGGAACAATTCATATAAAAAAGCATAGTCCTTACCATCAATAATATTGTAGTAAGTTGTCTTAATTATCTGAGCTACTTGTAATGCTTCAACACTATCATTAATACTATTAATTTCATCTGAATCCATATCAGACATGATGTCTTGTGTCATTTCAAGTAAAGTTAACTTAGCCATTATTTTTTAGTTCCTACAATTGAAAGTTGTATAGAAGCATATAATACTGTAGTTGCTCCATCTGCTTTAGTAAAGATTTCTAAGTAATCATTTGTTGATAATTCAGTAAAGCCATTTAAAGTAATAGATCCCCAGTTAGAGGTGCTTAATGTTCTAAGAGATCTTGATCCTACAATAGCACTTCCATTTTTATATAATGCCCATTCTACTTCTTTATTAGATCCTGAAGCTTGCTCAGTAGATAAAGATATTAAAACATTAGCAGATATAGTTTCAGTACCATCATAACGTATTCTTGTATTAGGAGAGGTTAGTATAGTAAATCCATTATTTTCACTAGCATTAAGTGAATTATTTAAGACTGTATCAGATGTTGTAGTACTATGAGTATAAGCAGGAGTAGTAGAATCAAAACCTGTATAAGCTCCTAAGTTTCTACTTAAAGGTGTCCAAGCACCTGAAGCTGAACCATTAGCAACATACACAGTATTATTTGCAGCTGTGGCTACTCCCTTGGGCTCATGCAGATCTGCACCTGTAATTGTTGAATGTTGTATGGTCATGTTATTTCCTGTATTAAATTAGGGAGATACACTCCCCCGAAGGGGAGCTATCTCGTTGTATTACACGTCGTATTTAAATTTAACTACGACTCTAGCAGAACCTGCAGTATAAGTACCTGTAGTTGCTGCTACTAACTGTCCAGCATTAGCACCAACAGTAGTGCCTACTAAAGCACCATCGCCAGCAATAACTTTATTAGCAGTTAAAGCTGCTGTTAGTTTAGCTTCTACTAAACCATCTGCATCAATTGCAACACCTGCTGGTGTATATAAACCAATAGTTAGGTTAGTACCACCAACCCAAGCATCGTCTACATACAAAGTAGCTTCAACAACAGAAGCATTTGCAGGTATAGTTTGTGCAAGGTTACTATTTAGTGTTGCTGAAAGATTGTCGTAGCTAAATGACCACTCCGCACTTTTAACAATACCCTCTTTTGTAGATTCTTGACCACCTAATGAGTTATTAGATGTACGAACCCCGTAGTGACTTGCTACGCCCCTGATAGGAGCTAATTCAATAGTCATATTATATCTCCTAGTAAGTTGAGTCGTCAGTTAAAATCACACCCAGTGTATCAGCACGCTGAACACCGAAACCAAAACGAGAAGTAACTTGATATTTATCAGCTCTTTCTTCGTTGTCTCTCCAACCTTCTGTTTGCGGAGCTCGTCTCCAAGCGTGCATAACAGGTTTGCAAGAGTCATCAGCTACGCACATAAATACGTTAGCTTTATCACCAATCTCTGCAGTGTCATTAGCAAGATCATAAGTAGATCCGTCAATTACTTCTGTTGCAGTTAATGATGGTAGGAAGTTAGAAGTGTAAATATCCCAACCCATAATGTTTCTTACGAAACGATGATCTCTAGCAAAACCTTCGTTAAGAACACCTTGGAATTGCGGAGTGTTATTAACTACTGATGTTTGAGAAATCAATGAGTTTAGTGTAGCTTCTACAATAGGATCAACAATAGCTATACGACCTGAAGCAGGTGCATTAGCTTTGTCAAATGCTAGTTTCATAGATACAAAGTCAGCTAGAACGATGTTACGTGATGTTCCACCAGAACCACCAGCTACCCATCTATGTGGACGACCATTGACTAAGTTAAGATTAGCTGCAGTTTGACCATTGTTAGCTGTGCCTAAGAATCGTCCTTCATGGTTTTCACCAAGAGCACGTGTTGATTCCATTGCACGCATAGCCATCAATGTGTCTACTTGTGAACCATCTTCACGAAGATCATCAGATACTTTCCAAGCATCACCAATGTAGTCAGTGATAGTTAGGTTAATAGTACCTGTGTCAATGTTTGTAAAGTTTAAAGGTGTATCCTCTGCTGCATCTTGAAGTGTTACAGTACCAACTGTTTTAATGTTGAGTGTTGTACCTGAACCGAAGTCTGTTACATCACGCCACATACCTTCTGGTAATAAGTAGTCATGTAAGTTATCAAGAATAAACTGAGAATACTGCTGAGCCTCAATAAAGGCAGAAGTATTACTTGTCAGTTGTGACATTTAAAAGTCTCCTAAGACTGTTGTTTAATTTTAGCTCCAGCATTACCCCAAGCAGCTAATAAGTCTTTCGTAGAACCCCCTGCTACCTTTGCAGATAGTATTGCAGGAGTTGTTTGATTACTTAAAGCTTGAGTATTAACATCACTTTCAATAGAACCTGAAGGTGCTTTAGCAAGACTTAATCCTGCTGCTTTTAATACTACTTTAGGGCTTGCTGCTGCAAGCTCATTTAGTTGTGCAACGGATAGTCCCAAGTCATTAGCAATAGAGTTGTAAGTCTTTTCAGCTTCTTGACCATACTGACTAGTAAAAGCTTTCGCTACCTGATCAGCATTAGTTTTAGCCTTAGCTTGTTTTTCTCTAATACTTAATGTTTGATTAACTAAATCCATTACGCTATCTTGATTAAGTTCCCCTACTGGCATTGTCGTAGCTGTCGGTTGAACTCCAGACTTGATTTCATCTATAAGTTCCTGAGTAGTTCTTCTCTTAGATAATTCTTCACGTGCTTCAGCTAACTCAGACTCTAAGGTCTCAATATGCTTCTGAGCATGAGGAACAGATTTAAGAGCATCTTCTGGACTCTGGTACTTTTTGCCTTCACCAACTAACGATTGAACTTCGGTCGGAATTTCAAATGTCTTTGGTGCAGTATCTTGTTGTACAGCTTCGTTGGTACTCTGCTCTACAGGTGTTTCAGTTGCTTGTTGTACTTCATCATTCATGTTACTATCTCCTTTGGTCAAGGTAATAAGTTGTATAGTTTTGTTAAAGCTTTTTGGACACCTCTATGATAAGCTTGATACTCATTGTAAGCAGGTAGTTTGAATGTTTCTTCATCTATACACTTTCTTTGAGATACTCCTACTTGATCTTCAAGATAACCTTTTAACTCTTCAATAACTTGTTTCTTTGTTAAAGACTGTGCTTTATCACTTTTTAAATCCATACTATAATTATACCATATTTTTAAGTAAAAGTCAAGTAATACTTGACCTATGTATTACATCTCAGGAGGCATTTGCCCCTCTACTTGCTGAATCTGTTGATCCACCATTTGCTCTTCCATAGAAGGAGCTGCTTGCTGAGATTGTAAATCTTGTTGAATCTGCATTTTAATCTTTTCTTGCTCTCCTGCTTCAAATAATGCAGCATTATCTTTAATAAATCCATATTTATCAAAACCCATATACTCCTCTACCATTTCGGCTAAATGTTTAGGTGATACATGTGGAGCAATCATTTGACCAATTGGGCTATTAAATACACCTAGAATGTTCTGTAGTAACTGTGCTCTAGCTGCATAGTGTCTAGCACCTATAGGTCTAATCTTACCACGTGCGGTTAAATCCTCTTTAGTAATAGATAAGAAGTCTTGTACACCAAAGTCATCATCATAGACTTTAGCTAACTCTGGTAAGTTAAGATTCCGTTTAGCAGTTTCTAACATCATGTTAAGAATAGGTTCTAGGAACTCAATCTCAAACTGATTAACTTTATTTTGGAATATTCTACCAGCAGCATTCTGTAATGACTGTACTTCAAAGGCTGTCTTCTCTCCTGGAGTTCTGATACCCATTGCTTCTTTAGGAGCACCTGCCATTTCTTCCATGGTATTCATTAATGCTGCTAGCTCGTTGTTAACTTGAAAAGCTGCAGGGTTAGGTGGTAACATTTGTATATCACCATCTTCTTGTAAATGAATAGTTACCTCAGGACCCCAAGTAAATGGATCTACTTCACCTCTAACTACCATAGGGGGATGGATAGTTAAGTCTAGTGCATCTGCCTTAGCATTCTCTAGATGGTCAATACGATACTGTAAACCTACTAGGTTATCTAGTGGTCCCATACCATATAAGTTATCAGGACGTTTTCTCCATGCTACATGAGCTTTGCTGTCATGACCAATGTAACTAGGATTCTCTATGTTTCTTAGAATATAAGATCTGTCAATGATTGTTATAAGTCTATTCTCATAGAGTTTATCTTCATCTTTATCATACCAATCACCTTCAAATTCTAGTATCTCTACCATACCTGATTGATAGTATTCTTGTAGTGTACCAAAGCCATCAGCTATAAATGCTTCTGCTTTGTTTACATCCTCTACTCTAAACATAGAGATAGTTTTTCTAATGTCTACAGCTTTATTAAATGCTGCTTTATTATAGTTTAAGTCAGGACGGGTAGTTAGTTGTTTTTTGAGTTCACCTATAGAGGTTACTTTTCTAGTAAACTTAGGTGACTTAGCAAAGGAAGATGCTACAGGATTAAAGACAAGATCAAATGGAGATATTCTTTTTAGTTTAGGACCATTATAAGTTGTAATAGTTTCTTCAGTAATAGGATCTACATGAGAATCATTAACATACATAACCTCACCAAACGCATTACCATAGTCTATATAGTCATAAACAAGTAAACTAATCTCTTCTCTAAACTTAGACTCTTTGAGTTTAGTCTTCATGTAAGCTTCAATAGCTTTACGTTTTTTCATGGTAGTAGCTTCTTGCGTAGCCCCTTCCCACTTCATCCAGTTGTCATTAGGAAACAAAGCATCCATGTAGTTAGCATGTAAATTATCTCTAATCTGTGTTAACTTAGGAAGAGTAGTTTTGTTTTTCCAAGGAAGAGAACTATTAGACGTAGTTGTAGTATCAGTAGCAAAGAGATAATTTCTTAACTCTCTCCATTCTGATTCTTTATTATTTCTTTGAATCCACCATTGGTTATATAATCCAGCTAGTGTCTTAGCTAAGTTCTCTGTACCAATTGCTTGTTCTATTTGTGCTACTTCACCTGCCATATTATTTCCTTAATGTGTTATGCCACCAAATCTACTATGGGTTGGTAATGGCTTACTCAAACTTAAACCCTGGTTTGCTCTTACTTTTGGAACTAAAGATATAGCTATTGCATTAGATAAAGCATCTTTAATATCATCATGAGGTGGATGTACCATTACTAATTCTTCTTCTAATGTTTGGCAGTTACCACCCTTGTAGTGCCATATCTGTAAGTTATCATATTTAGGCTCTAGTACAGAACCTACTCGTTGTGCTTTATCTCCTAGATGTCTTGTAGGTCTAAACTCATCTATTGACAAAGGTATTCCATTAGGTTTAAGGTAACTATCTTTTAGTTCTTTTACAATTGTTTGTTGTGCTACAGTAATTTCTGCACGTATCTTTCTAAATCCCCATTTTTCCCATGACTGTAATATGTGTTTATAGTAATCTACAATCTTTTCTGTTTTAAATCTGTCTATGTCTAAGATATAATAGTTTGCTTGGTGATCAACACCTACTACTACAAGAGCAGTGTAATCTGCTTGTTTTCTTAAACTAAACGCAAAGTCAATTGCTGCATAGATGTTTAGTTTTCTATCTCTAATATACCAGTCACCCTCTTTATTTTGTAAGACTGACTTATCAAAGTACTGAAAGTTATCTTTATTAATTCTAGCACTTTCTGTTGTATTAGGATCATTATAGTACTGTGCAAAGAATTGAGTCTGATCTATGTACTTAGCTTTAATCCTTGCTAGTTCTTTAGCATCAAAACCAAAAGTCTTACCATCAGCTCTTGTTCGTTTTGCCCAGAGAAACTCTCCGTCTATCTCTACTACTTTTTGAAAGAGCTCATATACCTCATGTTCAGTTTCATCTTCATCATCTGTAGCATAATAAACCTCTTTCATGTTTATCATAGTATCATAAATGTCCCTAGGGTGATATCTAGTACCAACAACCCACTCAAAAGCACCAGGATTTTCAATAGAAGCAAGTTGAGAATAAGCTGCTGATACTTTTTCTCTTCCCTCTTCTGTATACGCATTACCAGGGACAACAATATCATCAAGAACAACAACGTCAGCATGGAACCCAGTAGTATTTGAGGTAAGTCCAACAGCTTTAACAGTAGCATCTCGTATTCCTTCTAGTTTACGTTGTGGATGATCAACTGCTATCTCTGCTACTGCCCATTTTTCCCGTTTACCTTCTTCAGGATGAATCATATCGGACCAGTATCTACGATATATCGGTGAGTCTATTATCTGTTTTATTGCATAGAGTTGTTTCTCTGCTAAATCTGCTGTTGCTGATACATAGAGTACTGTTGTTTCAGGATGCTTAGTAATATGCCAAGCTGTTCTATAAGCAACCAACTTACTCTTCATATGTCCACGAGGAAGTAAGACTAATTGGTTATCTTTAGCTTCTGATCTAGCCCACCAAGTAATTAACTCTTCATGTATTGCTCCAAATAATATATGAGGAGCTACTAATTTAATAAATGTGAGTAAGTCTGCTTCAGCAGCTTCTCTGATTTGGTCAATCTGAGACATATTATCCTTTTCTATACTTTGCTGTTTTCTTAGCTATCTTTTTAGGAGTAGCCATTATGATTTTTTATGTCTGTTAGCAAAATTGCGTGCTGCTTCTACTGAACCAAAACCCCAAGCTTTTAATGCTAGTGCTTTACGAGTAGGTCTACCTTTCTCGTCTTTCATAGGTCCCTTCATTCCTGCAAACCTTGCTGCAAAAGATACACGTCTAGGATTAGTTCCTGACTTAACGGGAGGTTTAAGATTAGATCCTTGTGCTTTTGCACTAGCTCTACCTTTAGCATTCAACCCACCTTTAGGATTCTGTCCTTCTTTTCTAGTCCATGCTGGTGATTTAGCCATTACTTTTTCTTTGCTTTTGGTTTAACATGTGTATGTCCTTTAGCTTTTAAGTCCAAATGTTTTTTCTTAGTAAATGCCATTTGTCCTTTACCTGCTTTAGAGTACATCATATGAGGCTTAAATTTTTTATCTTCTGCCATACTAATAAGCTTTTTTCATAGGTGCTTTCTTTTTCATTACTTTCTTTTTAGGTTTTTTATTTCCAGGAATTCTTACCGACATAATTAGTTTCCTTTTGCTAGTTGACCTCCAAAGTAAAACTCTATAATCAGAGTTGCCCATTGGAAGATTTCATCAAATTTATACAATCCTTTTACTGTTTCAAAGGTTGTACTCCCACCTACTTCAAATAGTCCTAAAAAACTCCATCCTTCTGTTACTACAGGTATAACTGTTTCTATATTAAATACACCAGCTAAAGGATAGATAGCTACTAATGCTAAAATAACAATAATAAGAAATCGTCTATTCCATGCTGCCATTCCTGATTCTTTACTTGCTGCTTCTCTTGCTGAGTCTATCTGTATCTTTTTAGCAGACATTGCTTGTAGCATAAGACTTTGTTGTTCATGAGCTTGTTTAGATTTAATTGCTGCTAGTTTAGCAAAGAATCCTAAAGCTATGGGTATAATATGTGTTATAATTCCTGTCATAGTTTACCTATTACTACAGCAACAACAATAGCTCCGAAACCAGTCATACAACCCCAGAGAAGTTTGTTAATCATAGACTCTAAACGATCAAGTCTATAATGTA
>JGI20156J14371_10000600_pt1 | contig 31227 bp, 23 predicted proteins | sample COG_06_FD_14371 | JGI IMG/M metagenome (IMG submission 14371)
GCAATGGCGGCGGGCAGCGATGACAACCTCAGTGCCGTGGTAGCGTTGGTCAATGACCTGCCAGAGAGCAACCTCGAAGACTACAGCGCGCAGCTGACACGGCTGCCATTTCCGCCGGATCTTGCCCCGGGTATGAAGCTTGATGGTTATCTGGTGGTTAAAGAGTTGTTTGCATCCAGTCGCAGTCAGCTGTATCTGGTTGAGGATGAATACAGCGGCGAAACATCCGCTACTCGAACCCGTTGTGTGATGAAGACGCCATCAAGAAACATTGAAGATGACTTCAGCGCCATGGATCGTTTTATTCAGGAGGAGTGGATAGGGCGACGTATCCACTCAGATCATGTGGTTAAGGTTATTCAACAGCAGCGCCGACGGACCGCACTTTATTATCTGATGGAATATATTGACGGTATTGGCTTGGATAAGTGGATCGCCAATCATCAACCCGCTAGCCCTAAAACCAGCATCGGCATTGTTAAGCAGATTGCCGAGGGGCTCAGGGCTTTTCACGATAATGAGGCCATTCATCAGGATTTAAAGCCGGCCAATATTATGCTGACTCAGAGCAGTCTTGTCGCGGGCAATCCCGTTGCGGTAATTGTCGACTTTGGTTCGGTCTATGTCGCCGGCCTTGCCGAGCTGCAGCGGCCGTTGGTTCACGAGGGCGCACTGGGCACCGCCAGTTATTCCGATCCGCTTTATTTGCTTGGCCGCAACCCGGGTATTCAGGGCGATGTCTATGCGCTGGCGACGATTGTCTATGAAATCTTTACCGGCCATTTACCCTACGGTGAAAGCATAGAAGAGTGCCGCGATGCCTTTGACTATGATCGCCTGCGCTATATCAGTGCTGCGCAGTACAATGCCCAGATACCTATATGGTTTGACGCGGCTTTGGAGAAGGGCGTGGCCTTTGATTTGCAGCAGCGCTATCAGAGCATCGATGAACTGCTGCACGACTTGACTCAGCCCAATCCGATTTTTTTGCAGAGCGATCCGGTGATTGAAAAAAATGCCAGCAGTCTGACCCTGTGGAAACTGTTGTCAGGATTCTGGTTCTTGAGCTTTGTGTTGTTAATTTATTTATTTAGTCGACTTTAGGGGGCTGCATGAGTGAGAACTTAGGCATTATTCTGATTAATCATCCATACTGCGGCCTCGACGCGCGAGCGCAGGTCGAGTTTTTTTAAGATATGTTTAACATGCACTTTGACCGTGCCATCAGATATATTCAGTTCACGGGCAATTAATTTATTGCTGAGACCTTTAGCGATCTGTTTCAGAATGTCGCGTTCGCGGCTGGTCAGTCTAGCGAGCATATTGTTGCGCAGGTTATCGCCTTTGCGAATCGCGCCAGCGAGTATATGGGTGACTTTTTCGCTGATGACCATTTTACCCACTGCCGCTTGTTTTATTTTTTGTAGTATTTCTTCGGGCTCCATATCCTTGAGCAGATATCCGTCGGCTCCATAGCTAATCGCACAGACCACATCTTCGTCGTTGTCCGACACGGTTAGAATAATAATCCGTGCACTGATCTGTGCCTCGCGCATGGCTTTTAAGGTCTCCAGACCGTCCATACCCTGCATATTTAGGTCGAGCAGTATTAGATCGGGATCGTGCTTCAGGGCCAGCTCGAGAGCGTCTCTGCCGTTATCCGCCTCAGCCACAACAGCCAATGTTTCGTCTAACTCAATGAGCTGAATAAGACCTTTGCGCAGCAAAGGATGATCGTCCACCAGAAGCAGGGTGGCGGGTTGAGACTGATCTTTGGGGCTCGCTATCATAGTTATTCCCTGACGTATTTTTGTTTGGTAGTGGTTATTAATGTAGATTAAAAAACACGCTGCTGACGCTATAACGCCTTGCCATCACAACCGGCTGAGTGGTTGCGATTGATCTGCATCATCGATCCGTTTGTTGAGTATTTGTCGACGATAACTCTTTGTGGGTAGGTTCTAAACTCTCACCCTCCTTGTCTCCAGGGGGCTAGTGAGCGCGCCTACCCAAATAGGAATAGTTTTTCTTGTTCAGCGTCGAGATTTTGTTACTCCTTCGGACCCTTGCAGCATTGCAGTCAGCATCAGATAGTAGCTGCTGAGTGAGCAATGGCTCGGGCGCGATATGCAATTTTGGCAGTGAAGCAGGCAGGGAAAACAAAGGAGAACAGTGATGACAGACTCTTTTAATGTTAGCAAAGCTAGCAAAGAGACATACAAGGGCAGCGTTGATATCCAGCATTGGGATCCAGAGGACAACAGCTTTTGGCAGAGTCAGGGTAAAAAGGTTGCCAATCGCAATCTGTGGATTTCCATCCCGAGCCTACTCTGTGGCTTTGCTGTTTGGCTCTACTGGGGTGTTATAACGGTACAGATGCTCAATCTCGGTTTTCCATTCGCTAAATCGGATCTGTTTTCGCTGATGGCCATCGCTGGCCTGACCGGGGCGACACTGCGTATACCGAGTAGTTTTTTTATCCGGCTCGCCGGTGGTCGTAACACCATCTTTTTCACTACTGCACTACTAATGCTGCCCGCCTTTGGCACAGGCATAGCTTTACAGAGCCAGGATACGCCGCTGTGGGTGTTTCAACTGTTGGCACTGCTGTCAGGGCTTGGCGGCGGTAATTTTGCCTCGTCGATGTCGAATATCAGTTTCTTTTTTCCGAAGAAACAGCAGGGGCTGGCACTAGGCTTAAATGCCGGCCTGGGTAACTTTGGTGTCACGACCATGCAAATACTGGTTCCACTGGCGATGACCTTTGGCCTGTTTGGTGCCGTGGGTGGTGACTCGATGACCTTGCAGAACACCTCCGGAACCCTTATCGGCAAGATTCCGGCGGGTACCGAAACCTATATTCAGAATGCTGGCTTTGTCTGGTTGTTGGCATTGACCCCGCTGGCCTTTTTTGCCTGGTTTGGCATGAACAATATTCGTAGCGCCGATGTGTCGCCAACGATCCCTAATCCACTAGGCAGTTTTGCCACCATTACCTTTATGCTGCTGATTGGTTTTGTGACTGCCATATTGGGTCTCTGGCTGCTATTGCCTGAGGCTGCCAATGGATCCGGTTTTGGTGTGCCGAAAGAGTTAGTTCTGTTGCTGGTGGTTGCCTCGACGGTGCTGTTATTAAAGTTAATTCCCGGTCAGATTAAGTCAAACCTGAGTCGTCAGTACGAAATTTTTGATAACAAACACACCTGGGTAATGAGCGTAATCTATACCATGACCTTTGGCTCTTTTATCGGTTTTGCAGCGTCGTTTCCACTGGCGATTAAGGTTATTTTTGGTTATCAGCATCTTTTGGTCGATGGCGTTTTAACCCACGACACCACCAACGCAAACGGCCCCAGTGCTCTAATGTACGCTTGGATGGGGCCATTTATAGGCGCATTGATCCGACCTCTTGGCGGCTGGATATCCGACAAGTATGGTGGTGCGCTGGTGACACAGATCTGCTCGCTAGTTATGATAGTCTGTGCCCTTGGCGTTGCTTATTACATGCGTCAAGCCTACGGTTCGGCGACGCCCGAAACGTTTTTTGTACCATTCTTTATTTTGTTTTTGCTGCTCTTCGCTGCCACTGGCATCGGCAATGGATCGACTTTTCGAACTATCGCTATGGTCTTTTCCAAAGAGCAGACTGGCCCTGTATTGGGTTGGACGTCAGCGATAGCTGCTTACGGCGCTTTTTATATTCCCAAGGTGTTGGGTGAGCAGATTAAAGCGGCGACACCCGAGGTGGCACTGATTGGTTTTGCGGTGTTCTATGCACTCTGTGTATTTATTAACTGGTGGTTTTATCTGCGCAAAGAGGGTGAGTTTTACAATCCTTAGAGATCGCAGGCCTTGAGCTTTTAAACCCGAATACTTTATCGGTAGCTTATTTTTCAGACCGGATGATTTTAAAACTGCCGCGCCATTAAAACTGCTAGCGCGAGTAAAAGTGTTTCGGGTTTATTGATTTCAGCTCAGAAAACTGGGTCTGAAGCTGAATGCGACCCTAGTGCCTCCCTCTGCACGGCCGGCAATCTCCACTGTGCCATTGAGATGACGACTGCGCTCCTGAATGATAGCCAGCCCATAGTGATTGGTTTTCTCTGCTTTATTGGGAATGCCGATACCATTGTCATCGATCAGCAGTTGAATCGATTTATCGTTATTTTGGAATAGGTGGATATCCAGCGCTGTTCCCAAAGAATGGTTAATCGCATTTTGAGAGGCCTCACGAATAATCTGCAACAGATGAATCTCTTCAGTAGGGCTGAGCGGCAAATTGGTCAGCTTGTAGTGTAAAGTCACCTGCATGTCGGAGCGCTGATTGAGTTGATTAACCACTAGCTCTAAGGCGCTGTGTAAGCCTCCGGTATCGATCTTTAACCTAAACGTGGTGAGCAATTCACGCAGCTGTCGATACGCTGAGGTGAGCCCCTCGCGCAGTTCATCAACTATCGGCTGTTGTTGATTAAACGCCTGATCGTCAATTGATTTCTGTAGCCTAGTCACCTGTATTTTTAAATAGGAAAGCGACTGCGCCAGTGAGTCATGGAGCTCACGTGCAATTACCGTACGCTCATCTAGCATCGCTAGTCGACGCTCCTGGTCTTTGTGCGCCGAGAGTGACAGTGCCAAGGCAAACTGGTCAGCAACCGAGCGCAGTAACCTCTGCTGCCAGTCTTGCAGAGGAACCTTTTTCGCACAGTGACAGTTAATCACACCATAGCTGGTCTGCTCTTTGCTGATGGTAAACGAGTAATCGCCGGTCTGCATGGCTGCCACCGACCTGTCGACGGCGCAACTGCTGCAGCTGCGTTGCGAGCAGTCGCTGATTTGACAGTTGGTCGGCGCAATATGCATATAGGGTCGATCGCCCAGTTGAGTAAATAGGCACAACTCTATGCCCATTTCAGCGCCGATGACCTCGCCGAGTTGATCGAGTATAAGCTGATAGTCGACCTGTTTTTGATAGCTGGTGAGTATGTTTCGCGCTGTCGCAAACAAAAACTCAAGGGCGACATTATTGTTGTGTAATTCAACGGTACGCTGCTTAACTTGGTCGTCCATGTCTCGGTAGATTTGTTCTACCGAGCTACTCATTTGGTTGACCACTGAGCCGAGGAGGGCAAGCTCATCGCTTCCTTCCACGGCCGTTTGATAGCCATAGTCGCCCTTGCCAATTCGGTAGGCGGCGTCAGTTAGCTGCGCTAGAGGTCTACCTAGGCGAGTTCTGATAAGACTAAAAATAATACTGCCAGCTGCAATGGTCAGGAATAGGGCAATAAGTTGAATGATTCTGAGCCGGCGTATTTTTGATTCGGCAGCAGTTTGAAATACATCCACCACCCTTTCGGTGAGTGCCAGCTGATTATCAATTTCTCTAATAGGCAAGCTAACACTCTGGGGCGATGTAAGGGAGGCTTCGAGCAACGGACGCAAGACTTCGCGCCAATGCTTTTCCGCTTTAAGAAAATGCTGACTTGGTTGGCTGGAGGAGGGTTTTTGACGTTGATGGCCAAATAGCGAGTGCTGCCAGGTCGCATCCAACTGCTGTATATATTCCATGGCTTTGGGGCTGTCCCGCTGAGCGATGGCGAGTGCGACTCGGTACGTTTGCATACGGATTGAACCAGAGAGGTTAATGGCCTGTGCATCTTGGTCAGTCTGATCGGTGGCCCACATTAGGCTAAAGATAGTCACTAGGCCCAGTGCGATGATGGAGACCAGCGCAACGCTGATGGTCGATGCCAGCGACGAGGAAAACCCTGTTTTGTGATTGTACAAATCTGACTACCTCTAATAATCGAGTTTGATGTAACACTGGGAACAGACTTGGGCTGAACGGAAAAACTAAATGGAGAACAATGAGTTAGAGTTTTTCGCCACTACCCATAAAGGGATAGCCTTAATAATAGACGCTACCTGGCCACTTTGTGCCTTTGATCTCGCTCAAATGAAAGACGACATAAGCAGCTTATATTTCTCTACTGGATTAGTTGTAAAGTCTCGTAAGGAGAAACAAAAGCATGAGTCAGTTTTTAGATAAGTTGCGATTTTTCGATATAAAAAAACACAGTTTTTCTGGAAAGCATGGGGTTAGCACAAACGAAAATCGCGACTGGGAAAAGGGTTATCGCCGACGCTGGCAGCACGACAAGATTGTGCGTTCGACTCATGGGGTTAACTGCACCGGTTCCTGCAGCTGGAAAATTTATGTCAAAGATGGTCTGGTCACCTGGGAGACTCAGCAGACTGACTATCCGCGCACGCGACCAGATTTACCCAACCACGAGCCCAGGGGCTGTCCTCGCGGCGCCAGCTATTCCTGGTATATCTACAGCGCCAATCGACTGAAATATCCCAAGGTACGCCAAGCACTTTTAAGCCTCTGGCGCGAGGCGCGCAATCAATATGCCGATCCGGTTCTGGCTTGGGAATCCATTGTTACAGATCCGGTAAAGACTAGGAGCTACAAAACCAAACGCGGTCTTGGCGGCCTGATTCGTTCCAACTGGGATGAGGTCAATGAGATTATCGCCGCATCGAATATTTACACGGCGAAAACCTATGGTCCCGACCGCATCAGCGGCTTCTCACCGATTCCGGCCATGTCGATGGTCTCCTATGCGGCAGGCTCGCGCTATCTGTCGCTGATTGGTGGCAACTGCCTGAGTTTTTACGACTGGTACTGTGATCTGCCTCCGGCTTCGCCACAGACTTGGGGCGAGCAGACTGATGTACCGGAATCCGCCGACTGGTATAACTCCGGCTATATCATTGCCTGGGGTTCCAATGTGCCGCAGACGCGCACGCCGGATGCACACTTCTTTACCGAGGTGCGCTACAAGGGCACTAAAACTGTCTCTGTGACTCCAGATTATTCTGAGGTGGCCAAGCTCACCGATGAGTGGTTGGCGCCAAAACAGGGCACTGATTCCGCCATGGCCATGGCCATGGGCCATGTAATTCTGAAACAGTTTCATGTTGATAATCCAAGCCCTTACTTCACCGATTATGTGCGCCGTACTACCGACTTCCCCTATTTGGTGCGGTTGGATAAATGTGCCTCCGGACTGCAGCAGGGCCGTTTTTTACGCGCATCCGATCTGCTTGAAAACCATGGCCAAGAGAATAATCCGCAATGGAAAACCATTGCTCTGGCACCAGTGAATGGCTCTGATCAGCTAGTCTCTCCGACCGGTTCGATCGGTTATCGCTGGGGTGAAAAGGGCAAGTGGAACACCGAACAGCGCGATGGCAGCAGTGGCGAAGAGGTAGAGCTGCATCTGTCTCTAAAACATCTGGCAGATGAAATCGTCGACGTGGCCTTCCCTTATTTCGGTGGTCAAAAACATGAGTATGATTATTTTCAACACACCGATCACAGCGAGATACAACAACGCAAAGTGCCAGCCAAGCGGATTGTTCTTGCGGATGGCAGCAGTGCCTTGGTGGCAACAGTGTTTGATCTGACGCTGGCCAATTACGGTGTCGATAATGGACTGGGTTGCGCCAATAGCGCAAAAAGCTTTGATGACGATATGCCTTACACCCCAGCTTGGCAGGAAAAAATCACCGGCGTACCGCGCGCTCAGGTGATCAAAATTGCCCATGAGTTTGCCGACAATGCCAATAAGACTCGTGGTCGCAGCATGATTATTATCGGCGCGGCCATGAATCACTGGTACAACATGGACATGAACTACCGCGGGGTGATTAATCTACTGATGATGTGTGGCTGCATTGGTCAGTCCGGCGGTGGTTGGGCGCACTATGTGGGGCAGGAAAAGCTGCGCCCCCAATGTGGCTGGTTACCGCTGGCCTTTGGTCTCGATTGGCAGCGGCCACCGCGGCAGATGAATGGCACGTCATTTTTCTACAACCATTCCGATCAGTGGCGCTATGAAAAACTGACCATGACCGAAGTGGTATCACCCTTGGCAGATAAGTCGAAATGGGGCGCTTCGATACTCGACTACAACACCCGCGCAGAGCGCATGGGCTGGCTGCCCTCGGCACCGCAGCTGAACATCAATCCACTGCAACTGGTTAAGGATGCTGAAGCTGCTGGTGCAGAGCCAAAAGACTATTTAGTCTCGCAGCTGAAAAGCGGTGAGCTGAAGTTTGCCTGTGAAGATCCGGACGACCCAAAGAATTTCCCACGCAATATGTTTATCTGGCGTTCCAATTTACTCGGCTCGTCGGGCAAGGGCCATGAGTATATGTTGCGCCATCTGCTCGGCACCAAGCACGGTTTGATGAATAAAGATCTCGGTGAATCCGGCGATAGTAAACCTGAGGATGTGACCTGGCATGACGAGGCCCCAGAGGGAAAAGTTGATCTGCTGGTGACCCTGGATTTTCGTATGTCCACCACCTGTCTGTACTCGGATATCGTGCTGCCAACGGCGACCTGGTATGAAAAAGACGATATGAATACTTCAGATATGCATCCGTTTATTCACCCGCTGTCGAAGGCTGTGGACCCCGTTTGGGAATCGCGTTCCGATTGGGATATTTTTAAAGCGATTGCCAAGCGTTTCAGTGAACTGACAGTCGGTCATCTCGGCGTCGAGAAAGATCTTGTCACTGTACCGCTTCAGCATGATACGCCAGCAGAATTGGCCCAGCCCGATGGCGTTAAAGCCTGGTGGAAGGGCGAGTGCGAGCTTATTCCGGGAAAGACAGCACCGAATATGGTGGTCGTCGAGCGCGATTATCCGAATACCTATAAGCGCTTCACCTCTCTCGGGCCGATGCTGGAAAAACTTGGCAATGGTGGCAAGGGCATTAACTGGAATACCGACGACGAGGTGGCCTTTCTCGGTGAGCTCAACAGGGTCCATCGCGAAGAGGGCATTCACAAAGGCCGCGCCAAAATTGAAACGGCAATTGATGCTGCCGAGGTGATTCTCAGCTTGGCCCCCGAGACCAATGGTCAGGTGGCAGTCAAGGCGTGGCAGGCCCTCGGGGAATTTACCGGCCGCGACCACAGTCATCTGGCCCTCCCCAAACAGGATGAAAAAATTCGCTTCCATGATCTGTTGGCTCAGCCGCGGAAAATAATCAGCTCGCCGACCTGGTCTGGTTTGGAAGATGAGCATGTTTCCTATAATGCCGGTTACACCAATGTCCACGAGATGATTCCCTGGCGCACGCTGACAGGACAGGCAGCAGTTCTATCAGGATCACGAGTGGATGCGCGATTTTGGCGAAACCCAGTGCCTGTACAAGCCACCAATTAATATGAAAACCATCGCGCCGCTTTTGGGTAAAAAACCCAATGGCAATACCGAGCTGATTCTCAACTGGATTACCCCGCACCAAAAATGGGGTATTCATTCCACCTACTCAGATAATCTGCTGATGCTGACATTATCTCGCGGTGGGCCAATTATCTGGATCAGTGAAGTGGATGCCAGCAAGGCCGGGATTGTCGATAACGACTGGATTGAAGCCTTTAACGTTAATGGTGCAGTGGCCGCCCGTGCGGTGGTCTCCCAGCGTGTGCCGGTGGGCATGAGCATGATGTATCACGCCCAAGAGCGGGTGGTTAATGTGCCGGGTTCAGAGACCACCAAAACCCGCGGCGGCATTCACAATTCAGTGACCCGAACGGTGATGAAACCGACCCATATGATCGGTGGTTACGCTCAGCAATCTTACGGTTTTAACTATTACGGCACCGTCGGCTGCAACCGCGATGAGTTCGTTATTCTGCGCAAGATGAATCAGGTGGATTGGCTGGATGAAGATGAGCCATCAGCTTCTTTAGATCAAGAGCCCTCAGCTTCTTTAAAGCAAGAGCCCTCAGCCTCTTTAAAGCAAGAGCCCTCAGCTTCTTTAAACCAAAAGCCCTCAGCGGTTCCGAATGAAGAGCCATCGACAAGACAGCTAGCCGAAAAGGGAGTTTCACAATGAAAGTACGTGCACAGATAGGCATGGTTCTCAATCTGGATAAATGCATCGGTTGTCACACCTGTTCAATCACCTGTAAAAACGTTTGGACCAGCCGCGATGGCGTGGAGTACGCCTGGTTTAATAATGTTGAGACCAAACCCGGGATCGGTTTTCCCAATGACTGGGAGAACCAGAAAAAATGGAAGGGCGGCTGGGTGCGCAAAAACGGCAAGCTCGAATTGGCACAGGGCGGCAAACTGAAAATTCTCAGCAATCTTTTGCCAACCCCGATCTGCCGCAAATCGATGACTACTACGAACCCTTTGATTTTGACTACGAGCATCTGCACAACGCCCCGGAGAGCAAACACCAGCCGGTGGCACGGCCGCGCTCGCTGTTGACGGGCAAGCGCATGGAGAAGATCAATTCCGGCCCCAACTGGGAGGAGATTCTCGGCAGCGAATTTGAAAAACGCAGCGCTGACAGCAACTTTGATGAAGTCGCCCAGAAAGAAATTTATAGCGAGTTTGAACAGACGTTTATGATGTATCTGCCGCGCCTCTGCGAGCACTGCATCAATCCAAGCTGTGTCGCCAGCTGTCCGTCAGGAGCGATTTACAAGCGCGAGGAAGATGGCATTGTGTTGATCGATCAGGACAAATGTCGCGGCTGGCGCATGTGTGTTTCCGGCTGCCCCTACAAGAAAATCTACTACAACTGGGAGTCCGGCAAGTCTGAGAAGTGCACCTTCTGTTATCCGCGGATCGAAGCCGGTCAGCCCACCGTGTGCTCAGAGACCTGTGTTGGACGAATCCGTTATTTGGGCGTGTTGCTCTACGATGCCGATCGTATCGAAGAAGCGGCCAGTGTTGAAAAAGACAGCGATCTCTATGAAGCCCAGCTGGGTATTTTTCTCGACCCCAATGATCCGCAAGTCCAAGCCGCCGCCCGAGCTGAAGGCATCCCCGAAGGCTGGATTACTGCCGCTCAGGATTCACCGGTCTACAAAATGGCGGTGGACTGGAAAGTGGCACTGCCTCTGCACCCGGAGTATCGCACCATGCCCATGGTTTGGTATGTGCCACCACTATCACCGATTCAGGGTGCCGCGCAAAAGGGCCATATTGGCGTCGATGGTGTGATTCCCGATCTGCGCTCGCTGCGCATTCCCATGCAATACCTCGCTAATCTGCTGAGTGCCGGCGATCAGGGGCCGGTGATCAGCGCTCTGGAAAGAATGTTGGCCATGCGCTCCTTTAAGCGCTCACAGCAGGTGGATGATGTTGTCGACCTCGAGGTGCTGCAGCGTGTCGGCCTAACCGAAGAGCAGGTTGAAGAGATGTATCGCTATATGGCCATCGCCAACTATGAAGATCGCTTTGTGATTCCCACCAGCCACAAAGCCTATGCTGAAAATGCCTATAGCGACAAAAGTAGCTGTGGCTTTAGTTTTGGCAATGGCTGCAGCGAGGGCAACAGTGGGGTGAATATGTTTGGCGGTAAAAAACCGAGTAACCGCAACATTATTGCCGTCTCTGGCGGCGAGGAATAGACATGCAGATACTTAAAGTTATTGCCTGTCTGCTGGATTATCCAGATCGCAGCGTTGCCGATCACAGAGCCGATATAGAGGCTATTGTGAATAAAGCTGATATAGAGCCGCAGCTGCGTGACGGTTTGTTGGGGTTTATAGAACGCCGCGCCAGCCAAGATCTAATGCAGTGGCAGAGTGACTATGACGGACTCTTTGAACGCGGTCGCTCTCTGGCCCTGTGGCTGTTTGAACATGTCCACGGCGAGTCCCGAGATCGCGGTCAGGCAATGGTTGATCTGGTGGACCAGTATCGTCAAGCCGGCCTCGAAATCAGTCAGCACGAGTTGCCCGATTACCTGCCGCTGTTTTTGGAGTTTCTCTCGACACAGGGTCGCGGCAATGCGGTCAGTTGGCTATTAGATATCGAGCATATTCTGGCACTGTTGCAGTGCCGCCTGGAAAAGCGCGGCAGCGATTACGCGGTGTTATTTCAAGTGCTTTTAAGTATCGCTGACAGTCAGGTGGACCTTGATGAAATACGTCAGCGCATCGCCGATGAAAAACGCGATGACAGCAAACAGGCAATCGATAAAGAGTGGCAGGAAGAAGAGGTCACGTTTGGCGCTGATTCGCTGGATAAAAGCTGTGGCGATGCCCAGCGTAAACCGACACAAGGGCAGCGTAAGGACCTGGATATCCCCTTGCATTGGGTTGATTTTGAAACGCCCGGGAGACCACAGCCATGAGTGGGTCAGCAACAAATCATTTAGTTAATGGAGCAAGCAATATGCTGAGTAGCGATATCAATGTTTTAAACCAGTTACTGTTTGGTGTGGTGCCTTATATTGCGATAACCGTGATGTTTGTCGGCTCGATAATTCGCTATGACCGCGAGCAGTACAGCTGGAAAAGCGGGTCCAGCCAAATGCTCGAGAGCAAACAGCTGCGCAAGGGCAGTATTGCGTTTCATATCGGCATCTTGGCGATTTTTGTCGGTCACTTTGTCGGCCTGTTAACCCCCAGTGCGGTATGGCATGCCTTAGGTGTTTCGGCGCCAACCAAACAGTTGATCGCCATGGGCGCTGGCGGATTCTTCGGGGTGATCTGTTTTTACGGCATGGTTATTCTGATCAAGCGCCGCTTGACCAATCCGCGGGTGAGGGCCACCAGTACAAGAATGGATATAGCCATTTTGCTAGTGCTGTTTGCACAGCTGATTTTGGGCCTTGGCTCGATCTTTGTCTCCGCAGGTCACCTCGATGGCGAGGAGATGCTTAAGCTAATGAGCTGGGCGCAGAATATAGTTGTCTTTGATCCCGCCACTGCCGCAGCCAGCATTGCCTCAGTGCATTGGATTTACAAGCTACATATCCTGCTGGGAATGGTTATCTTTGTCTTATTTCCGTTCTCACGGCTGGTGCACATGCTCAGTGTACCGATGAAATATGTCGGCCGTAATTATCAGGTGGTTCGTCGCAAATGAACTATAGTAATCAGCACATAACAAGCAGAACGTCAGTCTGTGTGTGCGCAAAAGATAAATAGCGGACACTTGCAACACTTTCTGGAACCTTTTCTTGCTATGCCAATCTGAATAGATATGCTGTCTGCTATTTGATTTCGAACTGCGAACATAAAAGTGAGAAAGAGACTGCGACGGCCAACGGCAGTTACGTTTTTAAGGGGTTATTGTGAAAGGAATGTTGTTTACATCTTTTCTCTACTTGGTGGAAGAGCGCTACGGACTTGAGATGGTTGAAGAGATCATTGAAGAGGCTGCGCCAGCCAGTGGAGGTATCTATACCACCATGGGTGTTTACGACCACAAGGAGTTGATTGATCTGCTCGCTGTGTTGAGTAAAAAGATCAATGTGCCCGTTTCCAAGGTGACCAAGACCTTTGGCATGTATTTGTTTGCCGAGTTGATCGCCGCCTACCCGCAGTGGATTGAGGGGTTACATTCTTCTTTTGAGCTGCTTGAAAAAGTCGACAGTTTTATCCATGTCGAGGTAAAAAAACTCTACCCTGATGCCTCTCCACCGGCATTGAAATGCACCAAGTACAACGACAAGACCATGGAGCTGATCTATGCATCACCACGCTGTTTGGGCGATGTGGCGGAGGGATTGATTCAGGGCTGCGCTGCCTACTATGGCGACAAGCTTCATGTGCAGCGTGAAAGTGTCGGCGACATGTCTGGCGACCGTGAGCGCTTCTTGCTGACGCAGATCGGTCCTTGATCTTCTAGTATTGATTCTCTAGCGCTGACCCGCTGACATAGAGTCGCTGTGACGTTACAGAATGGCAAAAAAAACCACCGGCAGCGATCGGTGCTGCCGGTGGTTTTAGTACGCTTTCCTAATGTCTTAGTCTAGCTCGCTGCGTTGATAGCCTGCTCAATGTCCGCAAGAATATCGTCAATATGCTCGATGCCCACTGACAGACGCACCAAATCTGAGCTGACGCCGGCGTGGGCTAATTCCTCTTCATTGAGCTGGCGATGAGTGGTGCTGGCCGGGTGACAGGCGAGTGATTTAGCATCGCCAATATTGACCAGTCGTTTGATCATACCCAGTGCATCAATAAACTTAGCGCCCGCTGTTTCGCCACCTTTGATACCAAAGCTAACAATCGAAGAGGCCTTGCCTGCACACATACGTTGCGCGAGGTGGTGATACTTATCATCAGGCAGTCCCGCATAATTAACCCAAGACACGGCGTCGTGGCCTTTCAAATAATTGGCCACCGCGAGAGCGTTCTCGACGTGCCGATCCATGCGTAAAGCCAGCGTTTCCAGTCCCTGAAGAATTAAAAAGGCATTAAACGGCGAGAGGGCACCGCCCATATTGCGCAGCGGAACAACCCGTGCACGGCCAATAAAGGGCGCATCAAAGTCATCGGCATAGGTGACACCATGGTACGAAGGATCCGGAGTATTAAACTGTGGGAAGCGTGGGTTGTCTTTCCACACGAAGCTGCCGCTATCGACAATAATGCCGCCAATAGTGGTGCCGTGACCGCCGATATATTTGGTCAGTGAGTGCACGACAATGTCAGCCCCGTGTTCGAAGGGACGACAGAAATAGGGCGTAGCAACGGTATTGTCGACAATCACCGGAATACCGTGGCGATGAGCCATTTCTGACAGCGCCGCAATATCGACGATATTGCCCGCCGGATTCCCGATCGACTCACAGAATACCGCCTTGGTGTTTTCGTCAATCAAGGCTTCCAGGGCGTCAATATCATCTCCCGAGGCCATGCGTGTTTCGATACCCTGTTGTGGCAGAGTGTGCGCAAATAAGTTGTACGAGCCACCATAGAGTTGGCTGACGCTGACCATATTGTCGCCACTGCGGCACAGAGTCTGAATCGACGCGGTGATGGCCGCCATGCCCGATGCCATACACAGGGCCGCAACGCCGCCCTCCATCGCTGCGATACGCTGTTCGAGCACATCGCAGGTTGGGTTCATAATGCGCGAGTAGATATTGCCCGGTTCGGCCAGATTAAACAGATCGGCACCGTGCTGGGTGTCGCGAAAGCTATAAGAGGTGGTTTGGTAAATGGGAACCGCAACCGCTCGAGTGGTTGGGTCGTCGTTAAATCCGGCGTGGATAGCCTGTGTTTCGAGTTTCATTGCTTAGGTTCCCCTGTAATTTTTGATCATCATTATTGATTTTTTGCGTCGATATTTTCACTCAAGCGCACCTAGATAACAAGCTAACCATTGACCTGATTGGTAATCCACAGCGTCTGATAGGGCTGCATCGCGATAGATTGCATGATGCCATCGCAGGGCAGCTGGCTGATAAGATCGACCCAGTTTTCATTGTCGATCAGGTTAATGTCGGAGAGATTCAATGTTTGCACCTGGTCGGTGATGTTGCTGATACAAAAAATGCTCTGCTGGCGGTCGATACTTTGACGCCAGAAGCCAAATAGGCCGCTGCCCAGATGCAGAGTGAACTGTGTGGCATTGGGATGAAATGCGGACTGCTGACGACGAATTTTTAGTAGCTCGCTGATGCCACTAAACACCAGGTGCTCGGAGCTGTTGGCGTCGGCAAGCCGGTCTTGGAGTTCGCTGTACTGCCATTGATGCCGGTTGATGGCACGATTGTGGCCGGCGTTTTCAACACGCTGATAGTCGTTTCGTGTACCCACCAGACTATGGATATAGATACCCGGCACACCCTCAAGGGCTAGCATAATGGCATGGGCACAGAGAAAACGCTGCAGACCCCATTGATCGGGTCCGTGAGTGGTGCCTTGCAAGGCATCAAACAGAGCGATATTTATCTCATAGGGTTTGCGTTGGGCCTGATCGCCGGTGCGCCAAGAGATACGTCCGCCAAATGTTTGCATGGTCTCGACAAGCGTATTGATTTCACTTTCTGTTAAAAGTCCCTCCGCCGGTCTCAAGCCAATACCGTCGTGAGAGGCAATAAAATTAAAGTAAGCAGTGCCATTACGCGCCGGCGGCATGCTCATCATCCACTGTTTGAGATAGTGACAGTCGCCGGTGATCAGACTATTGACCAGCAGTGGCGGTAGCGAAAAGTTATACACCCAGTGCGCTTCATTGGCATTGCCAAAATAGGCGAGGTTCTCGCGGTTGGGAATATTGGTTTCGGTGACAATAATGGCATCGTCTTGCGCATGTTCAATTAGCGTACGCAACAGACGAACGATCTCATGAGTCTGCTCGAGGTTAAGACAATTAGTGCCTGGTTGTTTCCACAAAAATGCCACCGCATCGAGACGAAAGAGGCGCACGCCGCTGTCGAGGTACTGGCGAATAATGCTGACAAACTGTTTTAGCACCTCGGGATTGCGGAAATTGAGGTCGACTTGGTCGTGGCTAAAAGTACACCAAACATATTGCGTGCCGTTGACCGTCTCAACCTCGCGCAACAATGGATTGGTGCGCGGTCGCACGACTGCGCTGAGGTCGTCGTCAGGTGAGGCAGTGACGAAGAAATTGCGACCCGGGTCGCGGTCTTTAATAAAATTGTCAAACCATGGACTGCGCGCGGAACAGTGGTTAATCACCAAATCTGACATCAGTGAATAGTCGGCGGCGATTGACTGTATATCATTCCAGTCTCCCAGCGATTCATTGACGCTGGAATAGTCGAGCACCGAGAATCCATCATCTGAGGTAAACGGATAGAAGGGCAAAATATGAACGCCATTGATATACCCGTCGGCGTAGCGATCTAAAAACTGCTTCAGCGTGTGTAGAGGCTTCTCTCCCTGTTGCAAGATGCTGTCACCATAGCTGATCACCAGACAATCGGTCTCATCCCAGTGGTTGATATAACGGGCAGGTTCAGTGTTCGCCTGTTGCGCGCGCATAAGCCCGATCAACTCGTCACACAGCTGCTCGCAGTCCTCGCTCTTAACGCCTTCGACTCCAGCATAAATCGTCTCGAGATGTCGTTTTAGCGTATTGGATAGGTGCTCTGGATTCATCGATGTCGGCCTCAGCGCTGATTAAATTCTTCGCTGTCGGCTTCTACTGCGGCGACCAGCTGTTCAAAGACATCGGGTACCGCACTGATGACTCGGTTCCAACTCGGGATAAAGGGTTTCTCCATTGGGCTGGTAAAAAACACTTCTCCGGCCTTAATAATATTCTCGGCAAACATTTCCACGGCTTTTTCTTCCTCGTGAATATCCAGACTCAAGCCATTCATAATCGCGTCATTGTGGCAGGTCTCAACAATATCTAGCGCCATGCGATAGTAGGTTGCTTTTAGCGATCTAAAGGCTTCATGGCTGAATACAACACCCTGCGTGGCAAGCTTGCGAAATAGCGCCTTAGCGATATCGATCGACATCTTAGAGAGGCCGTCCTGATCGTTGTCGAGTGACAGATTTTGATGCTTGTGGTCATAATTGTCAGCGATATCCACCTGGCACAGTCGATTGCCAGCGTAGTTGCGGTGCATCTCTGAGAGCACGCCGATTTCAAGGCCCCAGTCGCTGGGAATGCGGATATCATTGAGTACATCACGACGAAAGGAAAACTCCCCAGCCAGCGGGTATCTAAAGCTCGCCATATAATTGAGGTAGTCAGTGTGACCGACGGTCTTCTTGAGAGCACTCAGTAGCGGCGAGACTAAAAGACGCGACACGCGGCCATTGATTTTTCCATTCGCCACTCGTGCATAATAGCCTTTGCAGAATTCATAGTTAAAACGCGGATTGGCCACCGGGTAAATTAGCCGCGCCAGCAATTCGCGGTCATAGGTGGTGATATCACAGTCGTGCAATGCCACAGCCTCAGTCTTGCCCGCGGCCAAGGTGTAGCCCATGCAATACCAAACATTGCGGCCCTTGCCGAGCTCTTTTGGCGCGAGATCCAGTGCCTGAAGTTTTGCGTCCAACGCTTTTAAGCGTGGACCATCGTTCCACAGCACTCGATGATGCTGCGGTAACACCGAGAAAAAATTCAGCGCCTGGCGATACTCCTGTTCATTGGCGCGGTCGAGACCAATAACAATTTCATTGAGGTAGGGGACCTGCTTTAAATGTTCGACAATACCTTGCAGAGCATCACCCTGTAGTTCGGAGTAGAGTGACGGCAGTATTAGCCCCATAGGCCTGACTTTAGAAAAGGTTAATAGCTCAGCCTCCATGGTCTCCACTGATCTCTTCGAGAGATTATGCAAAGTGGTGATCACGCCGTTTTGATGAAAGTCGCCCATATTAGCTCTCTTTTTGGTCTGATTTAATGTTGATGCCTAAGGTTTGTTGCAGCCACTGGCTCACGCCTTCAACCCAGCCGTAAGGGCCGAGCTGGTCGCTGAAATAACAATTGTCGCTGCGGGTTAGGGTTGGAAACGAATGGTGATCAGACTTAATGATCAATGCCGATGAAGCCTGTTCGAGCATCGCCAGATCATTGTTGCTGTCGCCGATAGCCAGTGTCGCGCAGTGGCTTTGGTCGGCGTCACGCAGATAGAGATCGCGCAACTGCAGCATCGCGACACCTTTGTCGGTAGTGCCGCCAATATTCAAAAATCGGCCTCCCTGAAGCACCGTGGCACCAGCCTTTTGCAATCTGTCGATAAACACAAGTCTGCGCTCAGCGCTGCCTAGCCAGTGCACAGGTTCACTGTGTTCACGTTGATTAGCCAGCTCAGCGGCCTGTGGCTCGAGCCCGGTAAGAGCGGCTATGCCTGCAGCGCCGGAAGTCCGATAAATTGAATCAAAGCTATTAAATTCTGCTTTAAAGTCGTCAGCGATCGCCGCGAGAAGTTGCTGCCAATGGTTACGCCGCGGCGCATTGCGCAGCACCCAAAAGTTATTTTCCAAAACAGAGTTGTCAGGTTGGCGTGCAAAGTAGTCACGGGGGATATAGATTGCGGCGCCATTCTCAACAATAAAAGGGTGACGGTTACACAGCTGCTCGCGCAGTGTTAGAAGCTCCGCGGCGGTTTTGCTGGTAATCGGTATAACCGGCACGCCAAGTGACTCAAGCTCTATGAGCAAGGATTCAGCAGGTGCGAAACTGTAGCTGTGGTGATCTAGAAGACTGCCATCGAGATCGGTGAAGATAAGTCGCATAGTGGCTTTGATCATTGACCTGTCAGTGGTGACTGGGCGGTTAATCTGCGCGCAAAAAGCACCTTTCTGGTGCGTGTTGATAGGGCTATGCGCCAACTTGGGTTGCGGCTCATGGGTTTTTATTCTCTATTTGCACTATTAAATGGCGATTTGCTGAAAATAGGTCGCAGGATTAGCCGTTGACCTGTCTGTGCATTGATTCGTTACCTATTGTCATTGCAGATTTCATGCCAAGCTGCTGACAAAATTTTAAGTGCGTAATATAGGTCTCCCGTGTTTACATATCAGTGTATAAACGGTAAAGCAGAGATGTAGATTTGGGCATCCATTAGGTCACTTTAAAATGCCTTTGACCGAATAATAAAAATACCAATCGCAACAAGTTTAGAACCATAAAAATAAGAACCATCTTTATTTTATCGATGAGCTACCGCGCAATCCGGCAGGCAAGGTGCAGAAGTTTAAGATTAAACAACAGCTTGTTGCTTAGAATAGAGCAGCTCGGCTGCGCTGGATAAAAACGCTTATGAAAAAAGCCCGTGTACAAACCAGCGGCCAGTGTCAGATTGTTTGAACAACCAGTATCGCGAGCCCTGATTATCGCAGGCCAGATAATAATCGCGTTGCTGGTTATTCTGCCACCAATTGTCACAGAGCCTTTGTGGGCCGCTTAAAATATGCAGCGGCTGGCGCCAGAATAATTGCTGGTGACGAATCTGAATGGCAATAGGCTTGGGTAATAACCAGAGAGGTTGTAGGCCTCTGTGGGCTGTTCTCAATTGCTGCCGTTCCCCCGGCACAACAACTGTACCGGCTTCCTCGGGAAAATAATTACGGCCTAGTGCGGGCTGCCAGAGAGCGTCTGGTCCTAATCGTGCACGTAAACTATCCATCAGTTGAGCCGCCTCTGAACTCTCTTCTTCAGCCAAAGCGGTGCCAAGAAGAGCTGTTCCAAATAAATCAACGCCACTCGGAATACCATCAACAAAGTTATCGCTGGACAATATAATCGTTTCGATACTGGCCGGTAAGTCTATACGCTCCAGCTGTAAGCGACTTAAATCGAGTAAATTTGACCAACTGTTTTGGCTGCCAGAAAGCGTAACATGCATCGAACTGGGTTCGCCGAGCAATGGCTCAAATCGCCACTCAAGAGCTCGGCAGTAACACTGGCGAGCTTGCAGATAGAGGCTGAGTCGCTGTAGCAAGGTCTTCATCGGAAACAGCAAACCCTGTTTACTGAAAATGCCCTGAGGATTTTGCAGCAGGTCATGGAAGGTCGCCGGTGGTTCAAAGCGCGCCATCTGGCACGGTTTTTCTCCGAGCAGTAATTGCAGTTGCTCGACTATACCAGTACCAAAACGACTCGCCAAATCAGTGCGAGTTAATGCCAGCAGGTCGCCCAGACAGGTCAAGCCGAGCTGATAAAAACTCTGTTGTTGTCGTCGACTGGTATTGAGTTGACTCAATGGCGTTAACTTGAGTTGCTGCTCTAACTCTGCGCTGGAAGGTAGTTCACAGCGAAAGCCGGAGCGGCACAATAAGCGTGCGGCATCAGCACTTCCGGCAATGCCCATATCAACATTAGTAGACTGTAAGAGAAGTGCTTGATGTAACTTTTGCAGCAGTTGAGTGTAGTTGTGAAAAAGCTTTTCACAGCCGCTCAATTCGAGCCACAACCCCTGCTCGGCAATAATGACACCTGGGCTAAAACTGTAGGCAATTAACGCCAGCTGTTGCATAGCGTTTTTTTCACGCTCCAGTTGCTGTCGCATTGTCAGCAGATCAGGACATAGAGCCAGAGCGGTAGAAAGCGACAAAAGGGGTTCTACACCAGATTGCTTAGCGCTGTTATTGCAGCATAAAACACGCAGTATATTTTTTTCTTGGCAGATAACCGCAACAGGGTTTTGGTGCTGCTGTTGATCCTTTAAATCATCTAGCAATGCATCCAAAGGTAATAGCGGAAAGTGTAAGTAGAGCCAAATTTTTTCTGGATAAGCGCTCTTTGCCGGCGCTGCTGTCGGTAATGTCAAAAATCCTTTTTGCCTATTTCCCTTTGCGCTGTGACGCACATTTCTCAGGCGTTGAGCCTCTGCTCGGCTGTTTTAATTCGAGGAATATCAGTCGACGCTGGCATCTGGGGATGGATGTTGTTGACCGGCAACTTTGCCAGAGAAGTCTGTGGGCCAAGATTTTTACCGCGAGGTATTAAAAGTTGTTCTCCCGGTGCCATACTGCGCAATTTACGCACGCAGAGGCGAAGGTTTTTTTCGTCAACAGAGTCGATTTCTAAACGTAGAGCAGCGGGAGATGAGGCAGGTAATTGTTTGCTGGAGGCAAACAAAAAAGCCACATGACCACTGTCAGCGGCAGCTAATTGCAGCTTGCGGAGATCCGTATAGCTAGGTGCTTTTCGCTCACTCCAGGCCAGTAACAGAGCATTATTGCGAATGCATTGTTCAGCGACCCACAACCATTCACGATGCGTTTTACTCTGCACTATAAGTACTTTCTGCAATGCAATACCGGCGGTGGCCAGTGCCGGTGCATGTGGCTGGTAGGGTGGGTCGAGCCAGACGCTGAGATGATTGTTTTGGCAATAATATTTGATTGTCGGCAGTAGTAGTGAAAGTTCACCGATGCCGGGGCGCTGTACCAACAGTTCAGTTAAAGATGCCGCGGGCCAGCCACCTTTTAATAGCCGATCTATTTCATCTTGACCACTAGAGACACTGCGTTGAATGGGTTTTTGGCTCTGTCCGCGCCAGGTATCATGGCGGGCCAGCAGCTTAGTTATTATTTCTGTATTGGGCATAAGTGACATTCTCGATATACTGTTAATATATACAGTATTTTGATAAATGTCACTGTTGAATTTTATTTCGATGTCGATCGTTTAAGCGGAATTAGTTTGAACGCTTTAGTACTGTTGCATTGAGCCCGAATCTTTTAAACTGTGAGCGTCAACCCCGTTTTACGGCATCGAGAAAAAGGCTATGGCCTCGCATAAATCTGCTGAACAACAGATAAACCCGAACTGGAGTGTCTTTGCGCCAGCCTTTGTGGCTATTTTACAGGCGGCAGAGAAAGAGGGCGTTAACCAGCAGCGTCTACTTCGCGATGCCGGTTTGCAGAGAGATCAGCTGACTATTCTCGACCGCCGTTTTCCGGTAGCCAGCTATTTTAAGCTCTATCAACTCGCTGCCGAGGCGTCTGAAAACCCAGATATTGGCCTCTCGGTCGGTCGAATAATGTATATCAAAGGGCTCAACCTGCAGCTCTATACCTGTTCGCTGTGTAAATCGTTTCGCGATTACCTTAACTTAATACCCAGCACCTTAAAAATGCGCGGTGATATAGGTGAAATGACCGCCCACCGCGAAGGTAATTTAGTGGAGTTGCGCTGGGAGCCACTGCTGCAGAACAGTGGCCTGAAACGCTACTGCAGCGATGAAGTGCTATCGGCATCTGCGGCGATAATTAACTCTCTGTGTATCTTGCCGGTGCCGGTGGTGAAAGCCAATTTTACTTACCCTCAACCACAGGATACCTCTCAGCTAGAGGCTATTTTTGGTCGATCTATCAGCTATAACCAACCATATAGCAGCCTCTTTTTTGACAGCGTCGCGTTGGATTATCAGATTCTCAAGCAGGACTACCAACATGGGCCTGATTTAAACAAACCGTTTAGTGAACTCTTTGAAGACGATCAGATTGGCGATGAATTTTTAGCTAACCTCAAGTCATATATGATGCACCGCTTACCCAAGGGCGAAGTGAGTATCGACAATCTTGCCAGTCAGATGAATATCTCCCGGCGCACATTGCAGCGACGTCTCTCAGATCGCGACACCAACTTTTTACATGTGCTTCAAGAAGTGCGCTCGCGCATGGCTCTGCGCTATCTCTCCGATAATCGTCTCGGCATCACCGAGATTGCCTTTCTGCTCGGCTATGCTGACCAAGGCTCATTCTCCAGCGCCTTTAAAAGCTGGCAGGGTATGTCCCCACGAGATTTTCGCCGCCAGCGATAAGTCTAAAGGCAGTCACCCCACCGCAGTCGAGGGGTCTCTGTAACACGACAAGCAGACTCTTTGGCTACGCTCAGGGGAACAGGCTAGTAGCCCCAACGTAACAGACTAGTACGAATCAAGGATGCAGTGATCAGGCCTAGAAGATCTCCTCATCACTTGATCTATTTTGCCTAAATGCACATTCCGAGCCTTACCTTGGAATAAATATTGCAATGACCATCAACTTGCCGCTAGACTTTTCCGCAACACAGTCTTGGAAAGGCTGAATCTGAGCAGGATGCTTGGAGAGATTCACAACAAAAGAGTCCAAGGAATGGATAGCCTCAACCGCCTTCATCTATTACACCGCATATTTCGCTCATATCACGACTCAGTGTCGATTACCGCTCGCGCGGCCATATTCTATTTTCAGAGGGTACTAAAAACTAACAGCGAGTACCCGCAATGGAACAGCTGACAGATCTAAAAGCTATCCTGCACTCCAAGCGTGCCAACATTTACTATCTAGAAAAATGCCGCGTTATGCAAAAAGACGGACGCGTTCTCTACCTTACAGAGGCCAACTCCCAGCGATCAGCAGAAAACCAGTATTGGAATATCCCCATAGCCAACACCACCTGTCTGTTGCTCGGAACTGGTACATCTATCACCCAAGCCGCCATACGCATGCTCGCTTCAGCAGGTGTTTTAGTTGGCTTCAGTGGTGGCGGTGGCACGCCATTATTAATGGCCACAGAGATTGAGTGGCTAGTCCCGCAAAGCGAATATCGGCCCACCGAATACCTGCAAGGCTGGATGCAGTTCTGGTTTGACGACGACAAACGATTACAGGCTGCCAAACAATTTCAGCACCAACGCATCGAATTTCTGAAACGAATTTGGGGAAAGGATCGAGACCTTAAAGGCGAGGGCTTTGACTGCGATAGCTGCGCAATACAAGGCGCACTACAAAACTGCAGTGACAAAATCGACGCTGCAGATCGAGTTGTCAGGCTACTTCAGGCGGAAGCAGAGCTGACTAAACGACTGTACCGATTCGCTGCCAATGCCACAGGCTATGGAGACTTCACCCGTGAACGGGAAGCCGTCGACACCGCCAATGGATTCTTAAATCACGGCAATTACCTAGCCTATGGCCTCGCTGCAACTACTCTCTGGGTCCTGGGTATACCCCATGGTTTTGCGGTTATGCACGGAAAAACTCGCCGCGGTGCACTGGTATTTGATATCGCCGATCTCATCAAAGACGCCATAGTCCTCCCCTGGGCCTTTATCTGCGCGAAAGAAAAAGCCACCGAACAGGAATTTCGCCAGCAATGCCTACAAGCTTTCACCGACCATAAAGCCTTAGACTTTATGTTTAATCAGCTAAAACAGGTCGCACTCAAAACCGATTGGGAGATCGTTCATGGCTGATATAGCCACAATAGAGCAGCGTATCCTATTACTGCGTGGTCACAAGGTTCTGTTGGATAGCACCCTTGCAGAACTCTACGCCGTGGAAACTAGAGTCCTGCTGCAGGCGGTTAAACGAAACAGTAACCGCTTTCCCGATGACTTTATGTTTCAGCTGACAAAGCCGGAGTTTGACAACTTGAGGTCACAAACTGTGACCTCAAGTTGGGGTGGGCGACGCACGCCACCCTATGTGTTTACCGAGCAGGGCGTTGCCATGCTATCCAGCGTTCTGCGCAGTCCACGGGCGGTGCAAGTCAATATCGAGATCATGCGCGCCTTTGTCAGGCTGCGGCGCATGTTGGCCGAAAATACCGAACTGCAAAGCCGTTTAGATCAGCTGGAAGATCACTACGATCAACAGTTCAAAGTGGTCTTTGATGCAATCCGAAAACTGATGATTCCTGCTGAGAAAACACAAAACCCGATTGGCTTTATCTGGGACAAAACTCATTCGAAAAAGCCCCTTAAGGGTCAGCAAAAATGATGGTGACTTTTGTCTCCCAGTGTGAAAAGAAGGCTCTCAACAGAACAAGGCGAGTGTTGGATGCCTTCGCCGACCGCATAGGCGACAACACCTGGCAAACCGTGATTACTCAGGAGGGCTTGCTAGCGGTCAAGAAACTGTTACGCAAAACAGTCACCAAGAATACTGCTGTGAGTTGTCATTGGATTCGGAGTAGGGCGCGGAGTGAGTTGGTTTGGGTGGTTGGGAGTAGGACTAAATTTAATTACGAAGGCCATGTGCCAGTGAATACAACTCTAAATGAGGTTCCAATGGATATAGTGAACACTGTGCCAGTTAAAGGAATAATGTACGCAAACACACAGCTGCAGCGTCTTGAACAACACCTTTTTGCTGTAGGTTATATAGCTGAAAAGTTATACGAAAAATATTATCCAAATCAGAAGCAGATGTCCTCAGCTGCTTTTATAGCGGGTTGCCTTCATGACTTGGGGAAAATTGACCCGCAATTTCAATTATGGGTACAAAAGGATAAAAATAGAAACTATGCGGCTGACGATGGCCAGCATATAGACGAAAAAGCATTTAGCTTTGAAAAGCATCCACGGCACAATGAAGTCTCAGTCCTGCTCTATAGCTTGCTCGATGATCCAGGTCTGAAAGCTTTAAATAGGGAAGTCAAAAAGAGCGTCAAACATGCCATTTATTGGCACCATGCCAAGCCTTTTCGGCCGAAAGGCGGCTTTGAAACTCTGGGAGATATTTATAAAAGACTCGATAGCAGCTTAAAGGGCGAAGCCAAATCATTAGTGCTGGAAAAGGCTGTGAGTCTAGTGCTAAAGGTTCGGAATATTGACGACAAGTATCGCAGTGGCGAAGTAAGCCGCCTATGTACTTGTCTTCTGGGAAAAATTGACAATGAGAAAGTTGGCGATATCGAAGCCATGCTACTTCCTCAATACAAAGAATATGGCCTAAACGATAGAGTCGAAGAGTTCAAAGTTCAGTCTAAGAGCAACGCTACAAACAATCAGCTAAGGGCCTGCTTAATTACGGCAGACCGATGGGTATCCTCAATGTCCGCAGAAGAACTTGTCCGTAGCATCGAAACCCGCTCATTTGATCATTTTCTGGCCGAGAAATTGGAGGCGAGTGGGTTGAGTCCAGAGTCTTCAATTTGTGCACACATTGACAGCTGCTTGAGCAGGTTTCCCGATGATGAACGAGCCAGGCAGCAGTCGGAGAAGGCGGTTATGTTGGCAGATAACTTTAACCATTTAGCTGTCCTAGCCGGCGCTGCGGGCTGTGGGAAAACAAAGATAGCACTGGAATGGGCAAAATTACGGAGTGCTCAACAGATATTTTGGATATGTCCTCGAGTACAAATCTGTCAGGGTCTTTTTGCTGAGTTAATCGGCAATGACAGTCCTTACCTCCCTGGAGCACAGGTTGAGCTTCATACCGGCGAGTTCAAATGTACAAATTCCCATTCAAATACTACGGCAGAGGCAAGCTATTTCACTGGTGATATTGTTATCACTACTATTGATCAATTGTTAAGTAGCGTTATTAGCCACACCAAAGCCGACAGATTACTTAACTACCTAAGCGCGCATGTGGTTTTTGATGAGTACCATGAATACATCAATATGCCTGGGTTTAATCTGCTTTTTTCTGAATTATTAGCATCGAGGCAAGGTCTGGCAAGCGGCGTTAATACATTGCTCGTCTCTGCGACACCTCATTACCATTATGTTCGTGAAATGTTAGGGGTCGATGAAGATTATGATTTGATTGAAATGCCATCATTCAACAAATCCCAATACCAATTTAAATTTGTTGAATATGACGAGAATGATGATTCATCCTCTAATCCACTCTATGGTTTACAGCCAGAAAGTACATTTGTAATAAGTAATACGGCCACAACAGCTCAAAGAAGCTTTATCCAAAATCAACGATCCGAGAATGCGGTCTTACTTCATTCAAAGTACAAAAAAAGCGACAAACGATTATTGTTTCAACAGGTATTGGACTCATTTTCTAGAGATGGAAGTCAAATGTTTAGTTTACTGCGAAGCGGCCCGATCGTTCAGGCATCGCTAAATATAACTTGCGATAACATGGTCTCTGAAATTACCCATGCAGAAAATTGTTTGCAGCGATTGGGTCGGCTGGATCGTTTCGGTAAAAATAAGGGCGTGATTAATCAATATATGATCGCTGTCCCAGTCGCATTTTATGGGGGAGGTAAGCTAGCACAGTTCATAGCCTCAACGAATCAACTGTCGTCAACTAAGGCATGGTTCGAATATCTGCTTGAGGCAACTGACACAGGGGGAATGGTGCTAGATTTGGTGGCCATATACGGTATCTATAAATCGTTCTATAAACATGTGCCTGCACTGAAATATATTGAGGCAGACTTAATAGCCGCCTTAAAGAAAAGTGCAGAAGTTATAAATGACAAGGTAGCGGAGCCTCAAGTCATAGTTAAAACCAAACGAAGCACTGCTCAAAGAGCTAAGATCAGCAGGAACTCTCTGCGTGGCGACAGTCGATTCGTACAAATGGCCATATGTAACGTCACTAACCCATGGCAAGTCGTTATCGAGAATCGGTATGCCTATGAAATTCCGAGTGATGAAACTGCAGATGTCGATAACCTTACAGAGTCTCTCAGTAGGCTTAGAAATTATGGGCTGTTGGACTACTTGGCACAAAAACACGGGCGAATAGATGAAAGCAGCTCGATTAAAGGTATTCCCGCAAACAAAATCCTTGCGCGTAAAGCAGTCTTAGAAGGCTATGCATGTGATGCTGACTACCCTTTATTCTTAAGTTATACCCCCAATACCCTTGATGAAAAACTTGGTGAAACTAAAGCTCATCATGAGGCGATTTACTATGCAATTTGTGACAAACAGCCAATAGGCTCTATTTCTTTTAAACACTTAACTTAACGGAAGGACTAATCATGGAAAAAGTAACAGGTATCAAAAGTGTCGATTTTAAGATCATTGCCAAGGGTCATGGGGTGGTGAACTGGAACGGACCAACTAACCTTGCCCAAGAAAACGGCAATACAGTGGATAATCACACACTGCCAAAATTACGTGGATACACTAACTTGTCGGGAAAGATTAAAGACACAGGCTACAAATACCGCAAAGAGCCTACGGATATTAACTTCAAAGAAACCCCTTTATACATATCCCAGAACTGTATCCGCCATCACTTATTCCGGGAACAGGCCTTTGATGTGCACTACGCGAAAAAATCCAACTTGGATAAGGTTCTGGCCTCAGTTACAGGGTTGATAAGAGGCTATGTTGTCCCTTCCTCTCAAAATAAGCGCACCAGCCCATTACTAATGGAAGATTTTGTAGACCAGCTTGGCAATGGTAATTTCGAGCAGTTTGGGCAAGCTGGTGAGCGCGATAGCTCCTCATTCTTTTCCAAAACCACCTTTGGCGATACTGAATACAAGTCGTATGGCTCTATTAGCGTTGAGCAACTCCAGTTTATATCCTTAGATAAAAAATTCGATCGCGAAGCTATGGAAGTCAGGGAAGGCCAAGGTGAGGAAGTTTCTAAGGCCGTGCAGGACTTTATTCAATCACTTGACAGAAGTTTGAGCCCTCAAGCTATTTTTCACGCTAACTATGTTCGTAATGGGACCATTTTTGAGGAAGGTGAGGTAGGTATTCTGCTTAATGATGATGCTATCAAAGCATTGGTAAATCATACGTTGGAGCGCATTAAGGATTTGTCTATTCGTCAGGCCAAGTCTTACATGTATGTAGATTCGGTTTTGGTCGATTACAATGATGGTAACCGGATGATGCGCATTAAAGGCAATGAGAGCGAAATTGAAGAAGAGTGTAATAGCGGTTTCGCGACCTATTTTTACGCTAAATAAAAAGGAGATTATAGTGAAGATAGAAATTGAATACGAAGCCTCTTGGCGAAATTCCTTCCTTGACGGCAGCAATAATGAATCGCTTCCAAAGGGTGGAAGAAAATTTGTTGGCTCCATGACAAATTTGAAAAAGTCTGAAAATTATATTCAGCGTGAAGTTAGTTTGGACACTGTTATGGGGATATTAAATAGGTTGATTGGCGATCAGCGCAAGCTCTACCAGGCGAGAGAAGATGCTAGGTACTTTTTCAAGGACATTGAGTCTCACATCGGATTTCATGACCAGCCGAAACAGGTAAACACAGAAGTTTCTTACATCCGAAATATTACCGGTAGTACAGATCAAAATTCTTATACAGGAATGATTATGGTGAATGATCCGGCATTTAACTCGGATTACTCTTTAGACCTATGGTCTATCTTAGCTCTTGACCTAGACGATCTGTCTTTTTGGATTTTGAATGGTGGAAAATTTCAACTTCCTATAGAGCTTAACCCACTAGTCATTATTGAGCGTCTTGAAAATATCAATAAACTCAAACCTGTATCTGCGGAGGGAAATTATAAGGCGAGTTATGAAAAATTATCCAAGCATTTCAGTAAGTTTAACGAGCCAAATGAGAAGGGTGAAGTGTTACCCATTAGCCTATATTGCTCTGCTCTTTACCTCCAATTAGAGAAGTTGGCTAGATATTTTGATCTTAGCTCAGTTTTAACTAAGTCTGGAGGTCTTAGCGGAATTTCTAATAACGGGTTTACCAAGAAAGATTTCATGAAACGTTATACAACAGGTGAAAAAAAGAAAATCTGGGGAAACCCTTATATGCGTGAAGAATTCGTTAAGGGTGAGGGAAAGTCCAAACAATTATTGACGAAAGTGAATGGTCAGCTTCATATTAATATTGATGTTGACCGTGACCTCGCAAAACAAATTCAAAATATGATCAACGAAGCCGGGGTGTCTAGCTTTTATCTTGGTAAAAAAGGCCTTGCTTATGTCACTGATATTCGAGTTTAGGAGGAATTATGGATCACTATATTGATATTACCCTTAATCCAGATTCAGAGATGCCTCTTAATTGGTTAGTGAATGCTGTTTATACAAAATTCCACAAAGCCCTTTGTGATCATGGTTCTGCCAATGTTGGGGTCAGTTTCCCCAAGTATAAGGTTACATTAGGCAATGTTTTGAGATTGCACGGTAGTGGAAGTGATTTGGCAGCCCTACAACAGCAAAACTGGCTGGGTGGTATGAGTGGCTACTGTCATGTCTCTAAGATATCACCCGTCCCTGATGGGGTTAAGTATCGCACCGTATCTCGTAAGCAAGCGACCATGAGCCAATCCAAGCTTAATCGACTGATGAAACGAGGTTCTATCTCAGAAGGAAATGCTAGTGGGTACAAGGTAAAAATGTTCTCTCAAGGACTTGATAACCCCTACCTTGAGTTGACTAGTGGGTCTAACGGCCACAGTCACCGGCGATACTTGCAGTTTGGTGTGTTGCAGGATAATTGTGTAGTGGGCACCTTTGACCAGTTTGGTCTCTCCAAAACAGCCACCGTACCCTGGTTCTAACCCCACACTGAAAGAATTGTAGCAATCTGCTACAATTCTTTCACTTGAAGTTATCAGGAGGTCTATTATGGCCAAAGCATCGTCTCCAATTAGGTTAGAGCAAGATCTTATGCAGGCCGCCGAGTCTACAGGTAAGCGATTCCACCGCAGCACTGCCGAGCAGATCGAGTATTGGGCGGATCTAGGGCGCTCTGTTTCATCTGCATTAAACCCTGATGTTGTGTTATCCATCAAAAGCGGATTAACGAGGCTAAACGTGGAGCCTGTTTTAAGCACACCTATCGACGCAGATCTAATTTTCAGTGAATTAGATGTGCAGCGAGATAACGGCGAATTAGCGAGTCATGTTACCGGCAGTCATGTTCGTTACCAAAGCTCACTGGCACATCCAGGCCGTCTTGAATGTATCGACCGCAATGGTCAAATAACAGTGGGTCAGTTTGTGAACGGTCGGTTTGTTGCTGAGTGTGATACTCCTTCGTGAAAAACGACAAACAGCTGTGGCTTCTCGCTGGCGGTAATGGGGCAGGTAAAAGTATATTTTACCGAACCCAGCTAGAGCCTCACGGCATTCCATTTATTAATGCAGATATTTTGGCCAAGCAACTCTATCCGCAGAACCCTGAACGTCACAGCTATGAGGCTGCAAAAATTNCCGAAGAAATTAGAGCGCAACTTTTGCGGGATGGCCGTACGTTCTGCTTTGAAACGGTTTTTTCACACCCCTCTAAAATTGATTTTGTTGCCCAGGCAAAGG
>JGI20156J14371_10000604_pt1 | contig 31078 bp, 33 predicted proteins | sample COG_06_FD_14371 | JGI IMG/M metagenome (IMG submission 14371)
ATAAATTGATACTTGAATCACTCTCCTGTTTTTATAGCTGGTTTGGTATTCTCAACTGAAACAGCATTTATTTTTGCAAGCACGCCTTTAAGTGTTTATCCACACTTTGTGCTTTTACCACCCACTACCCCATTGACCTTTGACCTGTTGCTACTCAACTTAAAAGTATGAAATTAATCGAGTCAATTAAGAAAACTCCAATTGCTTTTGACCCTTTGCTTGGAAATGCTCTGTCGGATGATTGGGCCGCTACTGGTGAGTTAGCAGAAGTTTTGAAAGGTATTGGTGGCTGTAGTCCATACCTTAACGATATACTCAGGCAAGAACAGGTGTGGATCTCAGAGGCGATTCTCTCAAAAAATCCTCTCAAAAAAATACTACCTAGTGATCTCGGAAGGCATCCAGGACAAACCCTGCGGCAAGCCAAGCGAAGAGTTGCTGGCTATTTGGCACTTGCGGAGTTGTCAGGTGCCTATACTCTCTCTGAAACAACACAACATTTGACTGAATTTGCTGATGCGGCGGTGTCGGCCGCATTTAACTCTGCTTTTAATCCCTACCGTTTATCAGGAAAAATTTCTTCAAATGATAACATTTTTGTCATTGCGATGGGAAAGATGGGAGCTGGAGAACTAAATTATTCGTCCGATATAGATCTAATTATTATGTTTGATGATAGGAATATGGATCAAGTTCAATCGGTTCAATTGCGTCAAGTTTTGGTAAGGGCGACACGTAGTGCTATTAAGTTACTTAGTGAGGTTACTGAATTTGGTTATGTATTTCGTACTGATCTGCGCCTGCGGCCCGATCCGTCAGTAACACCAATTTGTGTGGGCATGACATCAGCGCTTGAATATTATGAAAGTCTTGGTCGTACTTGGGAACGTGCAGCATTTATAAAAGCTCGCGTTTGCGCTGGTAATTATGAAGCCGGTTATGTTTTCTTAAAGCAAATGGTTCCGTTTGTTTGGCGAAGATATTTGGATTTTTCTGCAGTAGAAGAAGCACATAAATTACGTTTAAAAATACGAAATAAGACTGGAACTAAAAGTGTGCACTCTATTGCTGGACAGGATATAAAACTTGGTCGAGGTGGAATACGCGAAATTGAGTTTTTCACCCAAACCAGACAGTTGATCTCAGGTGGACGTGATCCTGAATTACGTGTTGCGAAAACTTTGAAAGCGCTTGATCAATTAAGGGTCAAGGATTGGATTTCTGAATTCCACTGCGACCAACTGAGAGATAGTTACACGTATTTGCGGCACACAGAGCATGCCTTACAAATGGTCCGAGATGCACAGACACAAAGCATACCAACGGATCCGGATGGAATCGCGCGGGTTGCAGCGATGCTCGGTCAAAGTTTTGATATTTTTTGTAAAGAAACCACTACTCATTTGAATGTGGTTCATGAGATAGCAGAATCTTTTTTTGCACCCTCGATCAACCCTATGCCTGAGATTAACATAGATGGGCAAAACGATATCACCAGCCACTGGCCACGCTATCCAGCTTTGCGGTCGGAACGTGCCACAGCGTTGTTTGAGAGGTTGCGTCCAAAAATTTTAAATAGTTTGAACAGTGCACCCGATCCAAAAGAGGCACTAATCCAATTTGATAATTTTTTAAAAGGTCTACCTGCTGGAATCCAAATTTTTTCTCTATTTGCCTCTAATCCAAAGTTACTTGATTTAATAACTGATATTGTAGTTATAGCGCCGGCATTAGCCCGATACTTGGGACAAAATTCTGGCGTATTAGATACAGTTTTGAGTGGTGAATTTTTTTCTACTTGGCCTAAAATGTAATTTTAGAAGCACAACTTTCAAAACTTTTAGCTCAATCATCAGACTATGAAGCTGGTCTAGATATAGCTCGTATTTGGAAAAAGGAATTACATTTTCGTATTGGTGTGCACCTTCTTCAGAAAGTGATAACTCCTCAGGATGCCATTTTACAATATACAAGCCTAGCGGAAACAGTTTTACGTTCAGTATTTAAGTTTGTTTGTGAGAATTTTGAGAAAAAGTTTGGTTATATAAAAAAATCACAGTTCAGTATTTTGGCAATGGGTTCACTTGGAGCAAGGCGGTTAAATTCAGAGTCTGATCTTGATTTAATTTTAATTTTTGATGCTGAGGTGGATCTAAAGTCTGATGGTGTAAAGTCTTTGGAATGCCGTCGCTACTTTTCGCGTCTTACGCAAGCTTTGATTACTGCTGTTACTGCTCCTACTCGATATGGATTTTTATACGAGGTTGATATGCGATTACGCCCGTCTGGCCGTTCTGGACCAGTTGCAACCTCGTTATCTAGTTTTGAATCATACCAAATCCATGAAGCTTGGACATGGGAGCATTTAGCCCTAACCATTGGACGGACTATTACGGGAGAAAAAAACTTTTGTATCAAAGTTGAAAAAATGCGGCAAAAAATATTAGCTGATAAAGCTAATTGGGTTCATATCCGCAAAGCTATTAAAGATATGCGTAAAAGGCTGGAAAGCTCTAAACCTCAAACACACGTTTGGGACATAAAGCGTGGACCTGGTGGCTTGCAAGACATTGAACTTTTGGCTCAGGGTATCGGTTTAGCTGGAGGTTGTTATGATTTTGATACAGGCTCGCAGTTACGCAGTGGACGAAAGTCGCTTTCTTTGATCCAAAGCAGCTTAATAAATTAGTTGCAATATTTGAATTTTATTCTCATATGCGCCTAATGAATGTGCTTATGTGTGGGCGAGACTTGAACCGGAGTGAACTTGTTTTGGGCGCACGGGAGCGTTTGCACCAAATAGTTAAACTTGATCGAGACGTAGATTTAGAGCAAGTCCTTAATAGGTCCCGATTACACTGTATTAAAATTATTGACTCTGTGTTGATGAATACAAAAGGATCAAATGATGTTGATAAAAGATGCTGACCCAAAAGGGTTAATAAGAGAAAGTTATTTAATAGAGGGTATAACTCTGCCAGAGTGTAAAACAATTTTTTTTGACTGGGCTATTCAGGTACCGGTTTCAGCTGACCCAGCAGAGCATATTGAATTTTGTATATCATACTATGCAACTGATTTGCCTAATCACCCAATGACTTCTGTGCTGAAACTGGCGCTCAAGCCGTCGCCCAAAAATAGGCGCCGCGGCGGTCGTGCTGGACGTGTCACAGAACAAGGCCAGAGGCGAGACGGGCTTTCTGAATAGTTTTCAGCAGAATATTTTATAATTTGAGGTTACGTAGCTAATACCTAATTAAGAAAAATACCGCCAGAAGAGGTTATTTTTTATATTTTAAGGTTAACGCGACCAGTCGGCTCTTGCTGCCAAAGTTCAGCTGATTTAGGCCAGTCAAAACTAAGCAGGGAGCCGAAATGCATATTGAACTTCCAGTGATACGACTAAAACCTAAAGCCAACCCGCAGCGTATTCGGCATGGATTTCCTTGGGTCTATAACAATGAGGTCGTTATGGACAGGAGAACCAAAGCGCTACATTCTGGTAGTCTAGCCATACTGCATGATCATTCAAAAAATGAACTGGGCCTTTTTGCAGTTAATCCCAATTCTAAAATTTTCGGACGTAAGTTGTCTTCGGATGTGAACATGACCATTGATTCCGAATGGTTTTCTAAACTTATTTCTTCAGCATTGACCCTACGCGAAACTCTCTTCCCACAACCTTATTATAGACTTATACATGCCGAGGCGGACAATTTACCTGGATTGATAATTGATCGCTTTTCTGACTTGTTAGTTGTTCAACCGAATGCTGCATGGGCAGATAGGTTTTTACCAGAGCTAGTAGACGGATTAAAAAAAGTGATTTCGCCTGATACTATTATAATAAATGGAACTGGCCGATCCCGTGTTTTGGAAGGTTTGCTTGAAACCCGGACTGCTGTTTTAGGTGAGATGCCAACTGAACCAATTCAGGTTCCAATGAATGGTGCGATATACTTTGCTGACGTTGTTGAGGGTCAAAAAACAGGTTTGTTTTATGATCAACGTGTAAATCAAGCTTTTGTAAAAAATCTGTCACAAAATCAAACGGTTTTAGATGTTTTTTCTCATGTAGGTGGTTTTGGGCTTGCGGCTATGGCTGGCGGCGCAGCTGAGGTAACTTGCGTTGACGGTTCTGGACCAGCGTTGGCTCTGGCTGTCAAGGGAGCTACAGCAACACAGCCTAATACACCTTTTAAAACAATTAAGGCAGATGCGTTTGACGCTATGATTGGACTAGCTGCTGAGAGTAAAATTTTTGATGTTGTAGTCTGTGATCCACCGGCCTTCGCGCCACAAAAGTCTTCCCGGGAGGCAGGCTTGCGCGCTTATGAACGCGTGGCGCGCTTGGCATGTCCTCTAGTGAGCGAGGGTGGCTACCTGGTGTTATGCTCTTGCTCACATGCGGTAGACTTAGAAAGGTTTAGAAATTCATGTATTAGGGGAATAGGCCGTGCGGGTAGGCAGGCACAGCTGATTTTTACAGGGGGTGCCAGTTCAGATCATCCTCTCCATACTGCTCTTGCAGAAACCAGCTACTTGAAAACTCTTGTGTTTAGAATTTAGACGTGCGGGTTGTCTTTGATACCTGCGTTTTGGTACCGAGCTTTTTACGTGAAGTACTTCTTGCCTGCGCGCTAGTAGAGAATGTTGATTATATTGTATCGTCAAGAATTTTAACTGAGTGGAGCCGGGCTTCTAAAACTCCGTTACATCGGCTTGAGGCTGACGTTGCGATTACACAGTTTCGTAAAATACACGCAGGGGCCATTAGGCCAGAAGCTTCCTCTCTGGCCCAGTTTTGGTTGCCAGATCCTAATGACATTCATGTATTGGGGCTTGCTGTGGAGCAAAGTGCCAGTTCTATAATAACATTTAATAAAAAAGATTTTCCAAATTCTGAAATACAGATTTATGGTATAAAAATATGGATCCTGATGAGTTTTTGCGTAATCTATTTAAGAATAATGCAGATAATATACCAATGGTGCTTAAACCAATTTTGACTCGGGTTAGGAATTCTAACGCTGAGATGAGCATGTCTGAAATTTGGAAAAAAGCTTGGTTGCCGCAGTTCGGTCGGTTGTTCAACAGGCTATGACACGTATCCTGTCCATTTTCTTTCATTAAGTTCAATTGCCTTAATTCGTTCATTAACTTTTGGATGGCTTTTAAACCATACTGGTATTTCTTCATTGTCGCCTGTTAGATTTTTTAATTTTTGTAAAAGTCTTTTTTGGGGAACTGTGCCTAAGCCAGATTTAAGCATCAATGCTGTTGCATAGGAATCTGCTTCAAATTCATCTTTTCTGGACATGCGAGCTGCGATTAGAGTAATTGCAAAGTTTGCCAACCAAGGCCCAATAAAAGGAATGAACCTGTTTAATGTTATAGATAGAGCCGTACGCAAAGCGTTCTGGCCAGAAAAGTCGATCATACGTCGCCGAGAATGACCAAGAGCTACATGTCCTAATTCATGAGCTATAACTGAAGCTATTTCTTCAGCACTCACATCCCCTTTACTAAATTTTGATAAAAAGCCTTGAGTTATGTAGATTTGGCCATCAGGAGCAGCTAAACCATTAACAGGTTCTATGTTGTAAATATGTACTCGTAGATGGTTTAAATCCAGTGCTTCCGCCAAAGTCTGAATTACGTTTTCAAGCTCAGGAATTTGAAGTGGTTTGGAATGGGCGGCAAGGTTTTTTTTAGTTTTATTTGCTGATATAAAAAAGGTAATAAGACCAATAATTACTGCAAAACCTATTGGTATCAAAAAATGCATGGATGCAACATGGGTTTTCCTTGTATGGTTTTTTTCCTAAATCCTATTTTTAGGAGCTTTTTCTAATTTAACGATAGATAACATGCAATTTAGTTTATTTTAATAATGATGCTCAATAATTATTTTATGTCAGTAATTTCATGCCATTGGAGATACCATCCAGCGTCATTGGGACCATGCGGTTTTCGAAAATAGTTTTTATCATGCCGATGGACTGTGTGTAGGGCCAATATTTTTCCGGAATTGGATTTAACCATAAAGAGTTTTTCCACTGGTTTTGCGCCCTCGTCAGCCATTCATGCCCTGGTATTGGGTTCCAGTGCTCGTTTGCGCCACCGGCGTAGGCAATTTCATAAGGTGACATTGATGCATCGCCGACAAAAATGCATTTGTAATCAGGTCCATATGTACGAAATACTTCATCTGTTGGAATTTGTTTGTTCCAGCGGCGTTCATTTTCCTGCCACACACCCTCATAAAGACAGTTATGAAAATAATAACTTTCTAAGTTTTTGAATTCTGATCTGGCTGCGGAAAAGAGCTCTTCGACCAGTTTTATATGGGGGTCCATCGAACCCCCTACATCCAAAAGTAAGATAACTTTTACAGCATTACGTCGTTCTGGGCGAGTCTGAATGTCAAGATAGCCATTTTCAGCGGTTTTGCGAATAGTATTGTCCAAGTCTAGTTCATCTTGCGCACCATCTCTGGCCCACTTCCGCAGACGTTTAAGTGCTACCTTGATATTACGGGTTCCAAGTTCAACATCGCCATCAAGGTTTTTAAAATTTCGTTTATCCCAAACTTTGACAGCTCTTTGATGGCGGCTTTCATCTTGTCCAATCCGTATTCCTTCGGGATTATATCCGTAGGCTCCAAAAGGGGAGGTGCCAGCTGTACCAACCCACTTGCTACCACCTTGATGTCTAGCTTTTTGTTCTTCAAGTCGTTTTTGAAGAGTTTTCATCAACTGATCAAAGCCGCCTAACGCCTGTATCTCAGCCTTGTCAGCGTCTGACAGTGTCTTTTCTGCTAGTTTACGTAGCCATTCTTCAGGCAATTCAACTTGAGTAAGTAGATCTTCGCTATTGATAGATCAAGGCCCTGAAAAGTAATTGAAAATGCTAGGTCAAACTTATCCAAATTTCGTTCGTCTTTAATCAGAATAGTTCGGCTTAATAAATAAAAATGATCAACATCATAAGTAGCCAACCCTAGTTGCATTCCTTCCAAGAAAGTCAAAAACTCTCTTAGAGAAACTGGAATTTTGTAGTCTCTTAAATTATTAAAAAATGGTAGGAACATAAGGTGTCAACCTAGTCGAAGGATAATTACATTTCCAATCAATGCTAGTAGGCCCCCTATGATGGCGCAAGTTGCGGCATAATGTAAAACATCCAAAACTTTACCTTTTCTACGTCTTGCTAAAAATATACCAAACAGCGCACCCATTAAAAGGCCAATATATGTCATTTAGTGTCCGATCCTTTTGGTATTTAATGATCTAATAATACGTTTTGTTTTATCATCAGGTACTTGGTTTTATAGGCTGGATTTTTGATTTGAACCTTTTACGTGGTCGCTTTCACTTTATCTATTACTTTTAGCCATAAAAGCGAGGCGTTCAAACAAATGGACGTCTTGTTCATTTTTCAATAGTGCCCCATGTAGACGAGGTAACGCGTTTATTCCTTCTCTTTTAAGATCTTCAGGCTTGAGATCTTCAGCGAGAATTAGTTTGAGCCAATCTAGAACTTCACTTGTGGATGGTTTTTTCTTTAGGCCAGGAGTGTCTCTTATTTCAAAAAACTGAGTAAGAGCGGTTTCAAGAATCTGGGGTTTGAGGTTTGGATAATGAACGTCAATGATTTGTCGAAGAATATCTGGCTCTGGAAAGCTTATGTAGTGAAAAAAGCAGCGGCGCAAGAAAGCATCTGGTAGCTCTTTTTCGTTATTGGATGTTATTATCACAACAGGCCTATGCCTAGCCTCGATGGTAGCTCCAGTTTCGTAGACGTGAAAATTCATACGATCTAACTCTTGTAATAAGTCATTCGGAAACTCGATGTCGGCTTTATCTATCTCATCGATCAGTAACACAACTTTTTTATTGCTTGAGAAGGCCTGCCACAACTTTCCCTTTCTGATATAATGTGCGACTTCGTGGACACGTTCGTCTCCCAACTGGCTATCTCGCAATCGGCTTACTGCGTCGTATTCATAAAGACCCTGTTGGGCGCGGGTAGTGGATTTTATGTTCCATTCAATGATTTCCATTCCTAATGATGTAGCCACCTGGCGCGCTAGTTCAGTTTTGCCAGTACCAGGCTCACCTTTCACTAATAAAGGGCGTTCAAGGGTTACGGCTGCGTTTACTGCAATAGCCAAGTCGTCTGCAGCAATATAGGTCTCAGTGGATGTAAATTTCACGTTCAACGCCTTTCAGATTTTGTGCAGTCCATAACATGCAAAATGAGATGATCAAATTACTGTTTTCTGCGTGACAAATGCTCCAAGCTTGGGTAGACGGCGCCCAAACCGCTGTGTTTTGCTTTTGCTATTATGTTTAATTACAAGGTGATTTAAATGAAGTCTGAGGTATTAGTTCCAAATGATTATTTTCCCTTGGACGACGAACCCTTCATGAATGAAATACAGGTTGAATATTTTCGCCAAAAATTGATATCATGGAAAAACGAGTTAGTATCTGACAGCAAAGTTACAATTGAATCTTTACAAGATAGTACTCGCGCAATACCTGATATCTCTGATCGTGCTAGTGAAGAAACTGACCGTGCACTTGAGCTTCGGACACGTGACCGGCAGCGAAAATTGGTTGCCAAAATTGATTCTGCTTTGAGACGTATTGAGGACGGCGAATTTGGCTATTGTGAGGAAACTGGTGACCCTATTTCTTTGCGACGGTTAGACGCCCGTCCCATTGCCACCATGAGTTTAGAGGCACAGGAGCGTCACGAAAGACGAGAAAAAGTCCATCGTGAAGATTAGATTAGTTTTTTAAGCTTCTAACTCCAACCATACTGGAACATGGTCAGAGGGTTTCTCACCACCCCGCACAAAGCTATCTATTTCAATATCATTTAATAGGTCTGCACACTGAGGGGTGAGAAGAAAATGATCAATTCTAATACCGTTATCTCGCTGCCAACTTCCTGCTTGATAATCCCAGAATGAGTAGTGTCCAGCGTCAAAATTTTTAATTCTGAAAGCGTCTGTAAAACCCAGATTAATAACCTTTTGGTAGGACGCGCGCGATTGTGGTAAATGTGCGGCGTCAGTGGTCCAATCATCGGGGTTTGCTGCGTCTTCACGCTGTGGAATTATATTATAATCGCCAGCCATTAACGCTATTTCTTCAGATTTTATTAATCCTTCTGCACGGCTTTGAAGACGTTGCATCCATTGCAATTTATAATCATATTTGGGTCCCGGCACTGGATTTCCGTTTGGAAGATATAATCCACATACTCGTACGGCTTTCTTGCCGATTACGGTAGCCTCTATCCATCGAGCCTGTAAGTCATTGATGTCCCCGGGTAGCCCTCGTACTATATCTTCTAGAGGCAGCTTGGATAATATAGCGACGCCATTAAAGCTTTTTTGGCCGTGTGTTTCAACTTGATAGCCCATACTTTCAAACCATTCGCGAGGAAAGTTCTCATCTATGGATTTGATTTCCTGGAGTAGAACAACATCAGGCTGTGCCTGTTTCAACCAATTAGTTAAAGACTGAATTCGAGCCTTTATACCGTTAATATTGAATGTAGCAATTTTCATAATGGCTCTCTTNTATAAATTTTTATTCCTAAAAATTTCGTGACTATAAGCTTTAAAAACAACCGGCTAGAGCTTAAGTCANTTTTTATTTTTANATGGAAAAAGAGACGCCACATCCACAACTTGAGGACGCGTTGGGNTTATCAATAACAAACCTTGCTCCAATTAATTCCTCGCTAAAATCAATCACAGCTGAGCTTAGAAATGGAAGAGATACACTATCTATTACAACGCTTTCACCGTTGCCAGATATAATTAAATCATCCGGCTTAGCCTCATCAAGATCTATTTCATACTGAAAGCCAGAACAACCACCGCCTTCAACAGGCCACTCTCAACGCCTTACCCTCAGCTTGTGCCCCAATTTCGGCCAGGCGCTCAAAGGCTCGATTTGTTACTTTGGGTGGCAGATTAAGCATACTACTCTCTCACATGACAACGGACTATGAAGGATGTATAGGGAATAGGTGTATAAACGGCAAGGTAGTGAGTATGTATTCAAATTTCGCAGCCAGCCCCAATTTATGCAGGGGACGACTTTTTTTTGAAGCTGAATCTGAAATCCGAACTTGTTACCAGCGTGATAGGGACAGAATTATACATTCCAGTGCTTTTCGGCGATTGAAACATAAAACCCAAGTCTTTGTAGAGCATGAAGGTGATTATTTTAGAACCCGATTGACCCATTCTATCGAGGTTGCGCAAGTGGCTCGTACCATTTCAGGGGTTTTGGGTTTAAACCAAGAGTTATCAGAATCTGTATCTTTGGCCCATGACCTAGGTCATACTCCTTTTGGGCATACAGGGGAGGAGACCCTTAATGAGCTAATGGAACCTTTTGGCGGTTTTGACCATAATGCCCAAGCTTTAAGAATAGTTACATCTTTAGAACGTCATTACGCGGATTTTGATGGACTTAACCTCACATGGGATTGTCTTGAGGGAATTGCTAAACACAATGGACCGGTAGAATTGCCATACCCGCCAGCTTTAGTCGAATACAATCAGGTACACGACCTCGAGTTACAAACATTTGCAAGTACGGAAGCCCAGGTGGCAGCAATTTCGGATGATATTGCCTATAATAATCATGATTTGCATGATGGGCTTCGCGCAGAACTATTCACAGACGATCAAGTGGCTGAGCTTCCAATCGTTGGCCCAGCTTATGCACTCGTAGACTCTATTCATAAAGGAATAGATCCCCACCGACGTCGACATGAGGCTTTAAGACGCGTTTTTGGTCAAATGGTTGATGATGTAATTTCAACAACGCGAGAAATATTGACGCGTGCTAAAGCAAACAGCATAGAAGATATTCGCAACCTCAATTATTCAGTGGTTCAGTTTTCTGTAAAAGAGTTAGAAGATTTACAAGAAATAAAGAATTTCCTATTTCAAAATATGTATCGTGCTGAACGTGTCATGGTTCAAAGAGAACACGCGTCCAGCGTAGTGAAAAAATTGTTTGAAACTTTTATGAATTCACCTGAACTGCTGCCAACAGAGTGGGTCAGAGCTTTAGAAAGCCGGAATCATGACATAAACTCTGCCAGAACGGTCGCAGACTATATTTCTGGTATGACAGATCGGTTTGCACAGCAGAAATATGATCAATTTTTTACCTTGCGTTGACGAACAGATAGATTTCGTTAAACCCTAAGTTCTATTCGGGATGATCAAATGAATGTTTTTGGCGAAATACGTAACCTAGTAATTGCAAGCTTAGAAAAGATGCAAGTTTCAGGTGATTTACCAGATGGCCTAAGCTTTGATTTGGTTACTGTGGAACCACCAAAAAACCCTGATCATGGCGATATGGCTACAAACGCGGCGATGGTTTTGTCTTCGCCGTCTATGAAAAAACCTCTTGATATAGCAAAAAAATTATTAATGTACTTGAAAGAAAGTCCCTTGATTTCTGGTGTAGATATTGCTGGTCCTGGGTTTTTAAATATTAATTTAGAACCGGATGTCTGGGGCATGGTGTTACGCACTATTCTCAAAGATCCCAAAGCTTATGGCCGCTCAAATATTGGAGATGCGAAGACGGTTAATGTTGAATATGTTTCAGCCAACCCTACTGGACCACTTCATATAGGTCACACTCGAGGAGCGGTGTTTGGAGACGCCTTGGCATCGTTATTGGATTTTGTAGGCTTCGATGTGACGAGAGAGTATTACATTAATGATGGTGGTGCTCAAGTGGATGTTCTAGCTCGTTCTGTATTTTTGCGATATCTTGAAGCACATGGCCAAAAGGTTGCCTTTGAAGATGGGACTTACCCAGGGGATTATTTGATTGAAGTGGGGCAAGCTCTAAAAGCTAAATTTGGTGATTTTTTTGTAGGGAAAGAAGAGCAAGTTTGGCTTGCTGATGTTCGACAGTTTTCGATCGTAGCAATGATGAAGTTGATCAAAACAGATTTGTCAGCTTTGGGCATTAAAATGGACATTTATTTTTCGGAAAAGTCTCTATACGGAACAAGTCGCATCGAAGAGGCAATAACAAACTTACGTGACAAAGGTTTGATATATGAGGGAACTTTAGAAGCGCCCAAAGGTAAATCTGATATCGATTGGGAACCACGGAAGCAAACACTCTTTAAATCAACGAAGTATGGTGATGATGTTGATCGGCCGATCCAAAAATCCGATGGCAATTGGACTTATTTTGCGCCTGATGTTGCATATCATTTTGACAAAGTAGCACGCGGTTACAATCATTTAATTGATGTATTTGGCGCTGATCATAGTGGTTATGTTAAGCGTATGAAGGCGGCGGTTACAGCTTTATCTTCGGGACAAACAAGCCTTGATATTAAATTGATTCAGCTCGTTCGTTTGTTTAAAAATGGCGAACCGTTTAAGATGTCGAAAAGAGCTGGGACGTTTGTAACGCTTAGAGAGTTAGTAGAGCAGGTTGGCGCTGACGCTACACGCTTTGTGATGTTAACTCGAAAAAATGATGCCTCATTAGACTTTGATTTTGACAAGGTGCTTGAACAGACTAAAGAAAACCCATTTTTTATGTTCAGTATGCTCATGCGCGTATTTGTTCAGTGATGAGAAGAGCAACTGACATTGGATTGTCTGTCGATGATAACACATTGGCGGGTTCTGACCTAAACAGCCTTGGTGATAGCTCCGAACTATCCCTGGCGGCAAAGGTAGCCGAATTTCCACGTTTAGTTGAGATAGCAGCAAGATCAAATGAACCGCATCGTATTGCTTTTTACCTTTATGAACTTGCATCCGACTTTCATAGTTTGTGGAATAAGGGCAATGATCAACCAAAGTTACGCTTCCTACAGGAGGAAGATCCTGCGACAAGCCGTTCAAAAATAGCGTTAATTCGATGTACTGCTGTTGTTATTTCGACCGGATTAGGTATTCTTGGCGTAACACCGGCCCAAGAAATGCGATAAAACAGCGTCAGCGCGGGTGTTATTGGAGCAGTTTTCGAGAGACCTTGGAAAAAACCTAGGCAGTGAGGCAACATGGCAAACGCGAGTATTAAAGCTCATATTGGCGAAAATAATGTTAACCCAGCAAAATACGCAAATATTGTGGGAGCATTCATTTCTTTCGCAGTGTTTATTGGAGTAATTGGTTGGGGCGCGCAAACGCTGATGCGTGACAGCTCAGGTGTTCCGGTGGTGCGGGCACTAGAAGGACCTCCACGCGTGGCGCCTGTGGACCCTGGCGGTGTGCCGGCGTCCCATCAAGGATTAACGGTCAATCAAGTATCTAGCAGCCAGAAAGCTGTGTTGGTAGGCGAATTATTGCAGCTCGCACCTGGACCTATCAATTTACAGATTGACGACTTGCCTGTTGCTAAACAAATAATAAATGATGTTACTGGTTCGCTTGAACCTAAAAAAACAGACGTTTTGGAAATAGAGTCCTCGATTGTTGAGCCATCGACTGACTCTGATGAGATAATAGTTAAACTTGCATCAATATTGACTTCATCTACGTTAAGTTCATTGGCGCCTGAGGCTACCGATGTGATGCTAAATACCTCATTAAGGCCACAGTTGAGGCCTAAATCTTGGTTCCAAACAAATTTACCGCGAAAAGTTGCTGCGAGTGGTGGTGGAATTCCACTAGGCACCCTAATGGTTCAACTTGGTGCGTTTAGCGACAAGAATACTGCCCTCGAGGCTTGGAAAAGGCTGTCTGAGCGTTATGGTGATTATTTTGTCGGCAAAGAATCTACTATCCTAAATGGTAAAATTGCCGGAACAAGAAATTTATCGACTCAGGGTTTATGGATTTAATGATATAAATGAGTCGAGGCGGTTGTGCACAGCGCTGCACGGCCAGAATGCCGAATGCTATCCTGTAGTTATGAATTAGGATAATATAGTTTTGAGCTTATTTCCCTTTATTTTTGGTTGTGAGGGGGAGAAAACTACCTCGCAAGAGCGTATTTTTTTTAGGCAGGCGCAACCTTTTGGCTTTATTTTATTTGGACGAAATCTAAAAAATCCAAAACAAATTAATGATCTCTGTCAGTCACTCAGGGATTCCGTGGGTTGGAATGCGCCAGTGATGATTGATCAAGAGGGCGGCAGGGTGGCTAGACTTGGAGCGCCCCACTGGTTTGAATTTACTCCAGCACTCCAGCAATCGGAAAATGTTTACGCTGAGCGCGCCTTTTGGCTGCGGGGAAGATTAATAGCAGAAAATTTGAGATTGTCCGGAATTGATGTAAATTGTGCTCCGCTGGGTGACATTGCACAACCAGACACACATCATATTTTGAGAAATAGATGTTATGGAACAGATAAATCCCAAGTAATTATTAATGCCCGTGCCTTAAACTCAGGACTGCGCCATGGTGGCATCTCTGGGGTCTTAAAACATATTCCTGGTCACGGACGAGCAAAACTAGACTCCCATTTGGCTCTACCAAAAGTGTTATTAGACCAAGCCGTATTAGAGGACACAGACTTTTCTGTTTTCAAGGAACTTAAAGAATATGGATATGGGCATGACTGCCCATTTGATATTCGATCAATTAGATCCAAAAAATCCAGCAACTCAATCACCTACCGTAATTAATATGATCCGAAATGAGATTGGATTTACAGGATTACTTATAACAGATGACATTTCGATGAATGCCCTAGAAGGCAATTTAAAAACACGTGCACTAAAAGCACTTGGTGCTGGTTGTGATATTGTATTACATTGCAACGGAGTCCTTCAAGAAATGAAATTATTACATCAGAACTCCACAGAACTAGCTGGTAACTCGTTAGATCGTGCAAAACTTTCAATTAACAATCGCCCAACCCCTGTTTCTATTGACATTTTACAGCTTAAAGAGGAATTTGAATCACTGATGAACGAGTAAATTTTATGGAAGAAGAGCTAGATATCTCAGAGAGTATAGCAGAGCGTGTTGCATCAGAAACTTTGATAGTAGATGTGGATGGGTTCGAAGGACCACTAGATCTACTTCTTATGCTGTCGCGCTCACAAAAAGTAGATCTGCGAAAAATTTCCGTCCTTGAGTTAGCAGTTCAGTATTTAAAATTTATTGAGAAAGCCACAGAACTGCGGATAGAATTAGCGGCTGATTACTTAGTTATGGCTGCGTGGCTTGCTTTTTTAAAATCAAGGTTACTCTTACCTCCTGATTTAACTGACCCTGGTCCTTCGGGTGATGAACTTGCATCTTACTTGGCGTTTCAATTGGAACGCTTGGAGGCTATGCGAGATGCAGCTGCAAAGTTGATGGCTCGGGATAGGTTGGGAAAAGATCGTTTTGTTCGGGGGCTGACAGAAGATTTAAGGCAGCGCAAAACAATAAATTATAGTGCTAATTTACTTGATCTCATGCAGGGTTATGCGCGTATCCGAACCAAAGATGATTTTCGTCCATTCGTAATGGATAGAGATTTCAGTCCTAACTATGGAACAGGCTCTCGAGAGAATGCGGGGCTTAATTGGTTTTATGGGTGATTGGACAGATATAGCCTCCTATTTACCGGATGGGTGGTCAGAGGATCCAAAAAAATGGAAATCCGCAACTGCGTCCACCTTTGCGGCATCTCTGGAATTAGCTAAAGAAGGAAAAATTGAAATCTGGCAAGATAGTATCTTTTCGCCAATACAGATAAGAAAAAGGGATAACAGTGATTGATGATACACAAGAGGAGAGCCTTTTTGAGGCGCCACCAATTTTAGAGCAGGAAAGAATGGTGGAGGCTATATTGTTTGCTTCTGCTGAGCCTGTTTCTATGAGAGAGATGACCAAACGCATGCCTCATGGAGTGGACCTGCCGCTTGCAATTCACAATATCCAAGACCGCTATGTCGGAAGGGGTGTTCAGGTTGTACGCGTAGGAGATTCTTGGGCAATTCGGACTGCTTCTGATCTTGGGTTTCTTATGCTTCGAGAGACTGTAGAAACTCGTAAGCTATCGCGCGCCGCTATAGAGACTTTGGCTATTATTGCATATCATCAACCAGTTACCCGTGCAGAGATAGAGGAAATTAGAGGAGTTGCCGTGAGCCGTGGGACAATTGATCAACTTCTTGAGCTAGAATGGATAAAATTAGGTCGCCGCAAACAGACACCCGGACGCCCTATAACCTTTGTAGGTACCGACCAATTTCTTGATCACTTTGGATTAGAAAATGCGCGAGACCTGCCTGGATTAAAAGAGCTAAGAGCTGCTGGCTTGTTGGAAAATCGTCCTGTGCCCGGGGTGGAGGGCTTACTTCCTTCTGATGATGAAGGCGATCAACAAGAGAACCTTTTTGAGCACAATGTTTCTGTGATAGAAGAAACCCTTGATGATTTAGATTAAATAATTATTTCAATTACTTGAGGACTTTAGTTTAACTCCATTGTCCCCAGTGTAATACATTAAATATATCTACAGGCGATCTCAAAAAAATTTTTAAATTACTCCTGTTTAAAATGCTTTGAAAGTTTCAATTTTTGTCCTTGATAGTTTGACTGGCTCTCCAGCCCATAGAGCTGGCTTGGAGGCTCAAACATTTTTTCATACACTAACCGACCCACTACTTGTCCATGTTCAAGTACAAAAGGGGCCTCATGGCATCTTACTTCCAATACACCGCGGCTGCCCTTACCATCTGCCAATGCGTGTCCAAACCCTGGATCAAAAAACCCGGCATAATGGACCCTAAACTCACCAACCATTGCTAAATAAGGAGCCATTTCCGCCGCATATCCAGGTGGTATTGTAACGGCTTCCTGGCTGACAAGAATGTAAAATGCTTCTGGATCAAGTATAATACGCTTCTCTGTTGTGTAAATTTTTTCCCAAAAATCTGAAGCTTGATAGTACCCAATCTTAGATAGATCAATCACACCGGTATGCGGCTTGGCGCGATATCCAACAAGGTCATTATCAGACGGATTGAGATCAACAGAGAAACCTAACCCGTCCTGAATTATAGGTAATTCAGAAACTAGAGGTGACTCATTATGTAGTGAAATCAATTCTTTATCGCTTAGGGTAGCATCTCCAATACGGAAGCGAATTTGGTTGAGTCTCATACCAGGCCTAACCAGAACTGAAAAAGAACGTGGGCATATTTCAGCATATAGCGGCCCTGAATAACCTTTAACTATGCGATCAAATTCAGTGCCATTATCAGTAATAGTACGGGTAAGAAGGTCTAATCGTCCTGTGGATGATTTTGCATTTGCTATGCCAGAAGTGTTTTCTGATAGGTCCAAGCTTTCCATTAAAGGAACTAAATATACACAGCCTTTTTCTAAAACTGCGCCATTGGTAAGATCTATCTGATGCATTTCAAAGTCAGCTAATTTTTCAGCTACTGTCGCTGTTTTTCCAGCTAAAAACGATGCTCTGACCCGGTATGCAGTTTGGCCTAATCTAAGATCTAAGGATGCAGGCTGTATTTGGTCGTTTTGCAAAGAATTCGCAATTATAATTTGACCTTGGGTCACCATGGTACTGATTAGTTGGTTCGGTATAACGCCTATATTCATGTCTACACCTATACACTTACTAAACTGACCCTAATATTATAAAAAGTAGTTCGTATTTGGTCGGGCTAGCAGGACTCGAACCTGCGACCTTCCGTCCCCCAGACGGACGCGCTACCAGGCTGCGCCATAGCCCGAACTAACATGGGTATAGCGAACGCAACGCTGGGAGCAAGACTATAAATCTATGTTTTAGAATTATCAGTTCATTTGTTTAACTAAATTTTTAAGTTGAACAATAGAAGTTTTTTTAGAAAGACATACTGATCTATTTGCTTTCTTGTTAACTTTAATATTGTTGATGCAGAGCCAGACTTTCCGGTATATTCACTGAGAAGAAAATCATTACCTGCTATATCTACCCCTAAAGTTTGGACAGAATTATCACGCGAGACGATGCCTAGGTTATCAATAGGCTCTGGGGCAGGGGATGATTGCGAACTAATACTCTCGTCTATTTGTTGGACGCGAGGTTTTGGACCGCTTTGAGATTGGGAAGGGAGTGTATTATTTGTTTCTACTGTTGCAGTGTGCTCCTGATCCAATGGGGGAAATAAATGAAGTTGATCATCTTCGTCATCATAGAAACTATTTAATTCTTTATTAACATTTTCGGGCTTTGGTTCCTTTTTTCTTATTTCGTCTAAGCTGTATTCTTCAATTATTTTTATATTAGATTTACTTCTCTTATGTGATGCTGACATTATCACATCTAGTGGGGGTGAAAAACCACTTACATGGCCTACACCCTTTTCTTTTAATATTATTTGTACTGCTTTGATTGTAGTTCCTTGTTGATGCAACAGGTACTTAATGCCGCCTAGTAACGTGAGATCCGACGGTCTATAATATCTTCTACCGCCTGGCTTTCTAACTGGGTTTAATTGGCTAAACTTACTTTCCCAAAACCGAAGAACGTGAGCCTGAGTTCCAAGCCATTCAGATGCTTCGCTTATAGTTCGAAAGGCCTCAGGTGACTTGCTCACCCAATCAACCTTTATTGCCTTTAGCGACGCTACTTTTCATCAAATGAGATGGACGGAATGTTAATACCCTGCGAGGTACAATTGCAGCTTCTTCACCAGTTTTTGGATTTCGGCCAACGCGAGCCTTCTTATCTCGAAGGCTAAATGTTCCAAACGAAGATATTTTAACCATCTCACCAGATACCAATGTATCTGAAAGATGTGCCAAAACGCTTTCTACTAGGTCTGAAGATTCGCTACGTGAAAGGCCGATTTCGCGAACCAGAGATTCACCTAAATCCATCCTTGTCAGTGTTTTTCCCGTCATGTTATTACCCCTATCCTGTATTTTCATTCTAAATGAGATATTCAATAGTGGTCAACAAAAACAATAATATTTTTAAAGTTACCAGCGAATTACCGCGGTACCCCAAGCCAAGCCACCACCAATAGCCCCAATTACAACCAAGTCACCGTGTTTGATACGGTTATCGTTTAGGGCAACTGACAAAGCCAAGGGAACCGATGCTGCTGAGGTGTTTCCATGATTATTAACCGTCATAATAACTCGTTCTGTCGGTATGTTAAGTCGCTTAGACATTCCCTCTAAAATCCGTTTGTTGGCCTGGTGAGGTACTACCCAATCTACATCCTGTGTTGTTAAACCCGCTTTTTCTAATGCTTCAAATGTAGCCTCTGAGAGTTTTTCTACTGCATGCCGAAAGATTTCTTTCCCTTGCATACGCAGATATCCAGTCGTTTGTAATGATACCCCACCGTCTACGTATAAAAGATCTTTGTACTGACCATCTGAATGAAGAGTGGTGGCTAATATTCCACGGTTGGATTTATCATTAGACTGCGCAGCGACTAGCATAGCACCCGCTCCGTCACCGAAGAGGACACAAGTACTACGGTCTGTCCAATCCATAAGTTTTGAAAATGTTTCTGACCCAATCACTAATATACGACTATTTTGTCCGCTGGCTATCAATGAGTTTGCTACTGTTAAGGCGTACACAAATCCTGCGCATACTGCTTGAACATCAAAAGCGAACCCGTGTCTCATCCCCAGTCCATTTTGTATCATTGTAGCTACTGATGGGAATGTAAGGTCGGGGGTAGAGGTCGCTACTAAAATTGCATCGACTTTGTCAATTGTACAATCAGCGTAATCCAAGGCAGCCTGGGCTGCTTCAATACCCATAAACGCAGTCGTTTCATATTCATCAGCGAAATGTCGTCTTTCTATTCCAGTTCTACTTCGTATCCATTCATCATTTGTTTCAAGGGTGTTCTCGAATTCAGAATTTTCCACCACACGTTTTGGCAGATAATGTCCAACCCCTTCTACTACTGCTCGGTGCATCACAAAATCCTATCTGATTTTATTTTATCCACAAAACTGTGCCCTGCAGCCACCCGTTCTGCTAATTGACTGTTGAATTGTGCTGAAGCTAATTTATAGGCAAGTCCAACAGCGGCGGCCACAGCTGTTGGGTCAGCGGCTCCGTGTGATTTTACCACGGTTCCGTTCAAACCTAAAAAAACTCCGCCATTTACCTTTCGTGGGTCCGTTTGTTTTTTTAGGCGCTGTAATGGAGCGTTAGCTATTAGAGCAGTTATTCGACTGTAGATATTATATCTGAATGAACTCCTTAATGCGCTTGCAATAAAACTCGCTGTGCCTTCTGCTGATTTTAGTGCTATGTTTCCTGTGAAGCCATCGGTTACAATTACATCTACTTTTGAAGAGGGTATATCGCTACCTTCTACAAAACCGATAAACTCAAAATTTTCATGAACAGCTGCGGTGCTTATGAGATCATAGGCTACTTTTAGTTCTGGTCGGCCCTTATTTTCCTCAGTCCCAACATTTAAAAGACCAACTTTGGGGTTTTTGATGCCCAAACCATTTGTGGAATATGACGAACCCATCAAAGCAAATTGGAGTAAATCTTTCTCATCTGCTTTAATATCAGCTCCAACATCTAACATAACATTAAAACCATTAGGTCCAAGTGATGGCCACAATATCGAAATTGCTGGTCGGTTAATACCGGGTATCATACGTAATCTAATCATTGAAACAGCCAGCAGCGCACCAGTATTTCCACAGGAGACGCAAGCATCAGCTTCTTTTTGTTTTACAGACGTTATTGCAGACCACATCGATGTGCCCTTGCCACTGCGCATCACTTGACTGGGCTTATCGTTCATCGACACGACCCTGTCAGCATTGATAATTGTACAAACTTGGGCCAAGTTTTCCTGTGCTATCAAGTTTTCTAATAAACCTTGTTGCCCGTGTACTAAATACCTAATTTTTGGGTGATATTTTAAAGCAATCGCAAGGCCAGCAATGACGGCACCAGGTCCCGCGTCACCACCCATTGCATCAACCGAAACAATTATACTTGATCCGGGACTATCTTCAGGTGGCTTGGGATCACTCATCTTAAGTGCTTTCCCCTCGGCTTAAATTTTATACGGCTTCTTCGTCTAAATCTATGTCGGCACTCATCGCTACTATCTCTTTGTCACCATAATGACCGCAGGCAGCGCACACGTGGTGCGGACGTTTAAGCTCACCACAATTAGTGCATTCATTTGGATTTTCTGACAACAGTGCATCATGGGCGCGCCGCATGCCACGACGGCTCCTCGTAATTTTACTTTTTGGAACAGCCATGTCTTAACCTCAAACTTAGGGAATATACGCCCTGTTAATACTGAATTTGGCGCGCCGCAACCAAACTTATGCTGGGAGACCTAAAATTCTCCCCTTGAATTCCGGACCAATACTTGGATCTTACTACTTTTCAAGCCCAAAAACACTATTAAGGAGACTTATTTGAGTTTATTATTAAATAAGGAGCCTTTGATGATCGAAACATTCACGTTGATTATGTTAATCGATCTTTAAAATCTGATAAAACTGAAAAAGGCTTGGAAGTTTCGTCAGTAATAGGAGATACTCCAGGGGGGCCATAGTCAGTTTTTAGGTGTTTAATATTTTCTTTTTTTGGGTAATCAGGTAATAAAAGTGATAACTCTTCATAAAAAATGTTTTCTAAATCTATAGTTTTACTAAAAACTTCATCAGCATCGTCGATGGTTGTTTCATCGTAGTTTGGATTAGTTAACTCAGCGTTGGCTGCTCCGCGAAAATTCCGCAAAACTTTTGAGTCAACCCTAGTAAAAACAGGATCCAAGGTTATGCTGCATTGCTGTTCGATTGATGCTCCAATTATTCCTGTCAAGCACCAGTCACCCTTTCCAAGTGGAGCTAAACTACCTAAGAATTTAGCCTTTTTTACATCTAAAATATCAAGCTGTGATTTAATAAGGGTTGCAAATTCCTGAGAAAAATCAAATTCGAAATCAACCTTCCTGTTCTCCACTAAATGGCGTAATTCAATGACGTTATTGGTAATTTTTTTTTGCATTTATTAACCATTCTTGAATATCAGTTAAGCTATATATAACATAACAGTAATTTGTTATGATAACTCTCACAATAGTACAGGTCTGGTAATTTTGATAAAATTCAAACTAATAAATATATGTCTTTTGCTTGGGTTGTTAACATCCTGCAGTAGTGTCTACCGAAACCACGGCTTTACCCCAACTGATGGCGAATTGTCTGCTATTGTGGTTGGTGTCGCTACACGTTCTTCGGTAGCAGGGGCCATTGGAGTTCCTTCGACTAGTGGCCTAACTACATCAGACGCTATTTATTATGTTTCAAGCAAATGGCGCCACTATGGAGCCGCAGCACCAAAAACAATTGAACGCCAAATTGTTGCCATTCAATTTGATAGTGTGGGCGTCGTAAGCAATGTCAGTCGCTACGGCTTGGAAGATGGCAAGGTAATTGTACTTTCGCGAAGGATAACCGAGGGTGGTAGTGGGGAAATTTCTTTCATCCGTCAGATGATGGGTAATGTTGGCAGAATGGAAGCGGAAGATTTTTTTGGCGACAGCAACTGACCAATATTGTAGTTTTCGTTACCGACGTTACGAGAATTAATATAGCAAAAATTTTACTTTTATATAATTTTTGATGCCTAACAGTTGAATGCTAACAGTTTAAAAAATTAAATTTAAAATCTGTCATTGACCTGCCCCGATCAAAGACATAACGGAGTTTATGGCAAGAGCACCTTTAATACAGCTTTCTAATGTAGCGCTGACTTTCGGTGGAAATCCAGTTTTTGAAGACTTAGGTGTAATCGTTCAAACTGATGATCGAGTATCACTGGTGGGTAGAAATGGTTCAGGAAAATCAACTTTGATGAAGGTGATGGCTGGTTTAGTTGACGCCGACGAAGGTTCTCGAGTAATTCATCCCGGCGTAAGGGTCGGTTATATGGAGCAAGACCCTGATCTGACCGCTTTCTCAACTTTGGGTGATTATGCGTTTTCGGACCTTGACGAAGCAGATCATTACAAGGTGGAAATTGCTGCTGAGGGTTTAAAGTTTGATCCAGATAGATTGGTAAGGACTGCCTCTGGCGGTGAGCGACGTCGAGCTGCATTAGCAAAGCTAATGGCCGAGAACCCGGAGCTTATGTTACTTGATGAACCTACCAACCATTTAGATATTGAGGCTATTTCGTGGCTCGAGACTACGCTTCGCGAAAGCCGCAACAGTTTTGTGGTGATTTCGCACGATCGTACTTTTTTGACAGAACTCACCCGATCTACTCTTTGGATTGATAGAGGTTCTGTGCGGCGGTTAGACCAAGGGTTTGGGTCTTTTGAATCTTGGCGAGATAAGGTTTGGGAAGAGGAAGATGATCAACGACATAAATTAAACCGCAAAATTAAGGCTGAGTCACGCTGGGCAGTTGAAGGTATTTCAGCGCGGCGGAAGCGTAATATGGGACGTGTTCGGGCATTGGAAGAGTTGCGTGCAGAACGTGCATCTCAAATTAAACGCCAATCAAATGCTGCAATGGCATTAGATTCGGGAAAAAAGTCTGGTGTAAAGGTAATAGAGGCAAAAAATTTAAGCCTTGCCTTTGGTGAATTTAAAATTTTTGATAATTTATCATTAACGGTACAACGCCAAGATAGGATCGCAATTGTGGGTCCAAATGGGGTTGGTAAAACAACTCTAATTAATACATTAATCGGGCAACAAAAACCTGACTCTGGCACAGTAAAACTCGGCACAAACCTTAAGATTGCAATGTTTGATCAGGGACGCTCACAGCTTGACCCAGCGCTTAGTCTTTGGGAGGCTCTTACAAGTGACCCTAGTATGGCGGTTTCCGGAAGCTCTGATCAAATTATGGTTCGTGGATATCCTAAACATGTGGTGGGGTATCTTAAGGATTTTTTATTTGCAGAGGAACAAATGAGGGCTCCCGTCCGATCTCTTTCGGGAGGAGAAAAAGCTCGGCTAATCCTAGCTCGATTAATGGCACAGGAGAGTAACTTTCTTATTTTAGATGAGCCAACAAACGATCTAGACATTGAAACGCTAGACCTTTTACAGGATGTGCTTGGGCAATATGATGGAACGGTACTTCTGGTAAGCCACGACCGAGATTTTTTGGATCGTGTTGCGACTACCACGATTGCTTTGGAAGGAGCAGGCAAAGCAATTGTTTACGCTGGTGGTTGGAGTGACTATCAGGCGCAGAAACCAAAAATAGAAACCACGGAACCAAGAAAGGTCAATAATTCTCAAAAAGTTGAGAGATCAAAGATTAAGACACAAAACAATCCCATAACTTTCAGTGAGAAACACCAGTTAAAGATATTGCCCAAAAAAATTGAACGTTTGGAGGCAGAAATTAATAAACTCGAGGAGTTTTTAAGCCAACCAGATTTATTCAAAAATTATCCAGTGAAATTTAAAAAGGCAACGGAAATCCTAATTGAGCGACAAGAAAAATTGTCTTTAACTGAGTTGGAATGGTTGGAATTAGCGGAAAAAGTGAGCCACTAAATTTGCATGTGAGAATTAAGATAGGTGGATATTAAATCGTTTTCGTATTTCAGCGTCCACCATTGGGTCCAGGGATGCTGGTGTTGGAGCGTTGATTAACTTTTCCTTTCGTAAGGTTGCGTTTTTTAATAGATCAGGACGATTTTTTTCATCCCACTCTTTTGGTGAACTGCGGTCTGCGAGTGTTGGATAGAAATACTCAGTTTGCATTAATGATAGGGTCTGATCGGAACCGAGGTAATGTCCAGGTCCGCCTAAACATGTGCTTCGCATGGTTTCTAGGCCAACAGTTTCTTCATTCACTTCGATGCCCCGAACACAACGCATCGCCTGGCCTAAAAGGTCATCACCCAAAATCAGCGATTCATGACAAAAGCCTAATAATGAGGCGTGCATTCCTGCGGCTTCATAAACCATATTTAAGCCCGTTAAACCTGCCATAACGTTTGACATTGCCTGCTCCCAACCAGCCTGCATATCCGGCAATTTGGCGTCTGCAATCCCAGCTGCAGCTCCACCTGGCAAACCATAATAGTGGTGCATTTGAGCACAACCAGCCGTCAACAAAGCCTGCTCTCCCGAACCACCTGACATGGCGCCAGTTCTAAGATCAGAGACAAATGGCCAAGTTCCAAAGATGGTTGGGTGTCCAGGTTTAATTGCATTAACATATACCATACCAGCCAAACATTCTGCGACCGCCTGGACAATTGCCCCAGCGATTGGGGCAGGGGCCGTAGCGCCTGCTTGGCCCGCACTAAGAAGTAAAATTGGCATCCCACCTTCTATACACTTCTCCATTACTTGGCAGCTTTCAGTCGCAAACTTCATCGGCGGAACAACAAAACAGTTTGAATTAGAGACAAATGGCCGATCTCGCCATCTATTTTCTCCGCCCGCTATCATATGTAACATTTCAAATGCGTCATCTACGAAACCTGGTTCGGTGAAAGAGGTCCCGACATGTTTTTGTGTACCGGTGGTACATGCATAAATTGTATTTAGATCCATTTCACGATTGTCAGGGATGTCGCGACAAACCATCGGCCGCTGCACAAAATGAATATTATCAAGGTGTTCAACTATTCGAGCTGCATTATGAAGGTCTTTTACAGTGGACTCACGGTAGCTTCGATTTTCTACATCTACCATGTGCACGGCGGCGCCTGCTGTTCCGTAATGTACTTTTTTTCCACTGAGAAGCATGTCGTGTTTTGGATTCCGACCAAATAGTGTAATTTCGCGATTTGCCGTTACCAGCATATCTTCTATCAAAGACTTTGGAAAACGTAGGCGGCCATCTTGGCCGTAAATAGCCCCAGCACCGACCATAATATCAATTCCGGATTGTGGCGCATCTGCTAGACCGATTTCCTCAAGTGCTGTCAGTGCAGACCTGTTTATTTTTTCCATATCTGATTGAGAAAGAGGATGGTAAGTTCCGCCTTCCATACCTGGCCTTATTGGTCGCATGGTATCTGATAGAGGAGCTGCGCGGGCGGCGGTGCGAGCTGCGCGGCCACCAGCTCGACGTTGGATTGTGTTGGTCATGGTGAGGTCCTGTAGTGTTAAAAGGTAAACAAAATTAATTCCTTACAACACAATGGGCCCACCTCGAGCAGCACGACCCCTGCATGCGCCAATCGTCTGATCTAAGAGACTAATTAACCACAAAACTGTATTTAGCTGATCCTTCATACCCGAAGGGGTAAAATGTCTTAAACGACAATCTTTTCTATTTGCGACCTTTGTTCAAAAAACGTCAATTTTTTATCTGTTCCTCTGCAGCAAATCTTAATAATTCCTCCAATGCTTTCTTAAACTTTTCATCATCTACTGTCATTGCAACCCTGATATGTCCTTTAGCAGATCGTCCAAAACTCTCGCCAGGCATAACTGCAATATTTTTTTTATCTAGAAGCCTATTAGCAAAAACCTCACCAGTTAACCCTGTATTTCGTATGTCTAACATCATATACATTGCACCAGAACAAGGCACAGACTTGATGATTTTCTGCATGGCGATGAGTTTGACGGCGATTTTACGTCTGCGATCAAAGGGAGCGGCCACTTCCATCTCCAGTTTGCTTCCTTGGTTCAAAGCAAAGTTAGCTGCATCTTGAATATAGCCTGGAACCCCATAAGTCGTATGAGTTGCTAAGTTGATTAAATGCGTGATCACTGTCTCAGGGCCACATACCCAACCTACACGACTTCCCGTCATCGCATGACTTTTAGACATGGAGCCTATAACCAGAGTGCGGGGTTCCATTTTGGGCAAACTGCGCGGACTAATATGTTCTCCTTCCCAAACTTGGCTGTCATAGACTTCATCTGATATCAGCCAGAGATCTTTTTGAATGCAAACCTCCACGATTCCTAGCCAAGTATTTTTGTCATAAACAACACCGGTGGGGTTGTTGGGTGAGTTAACTAATAAACACTTTGCGCCATTTGCGGCTAACTGGATTTGATTTTTTTGAGGTTGGAAATTATTTTCTGGAATGCACTCAATAGAACGATTTATAGCACCAACGGCGCGAAGGGTGCCGGGGTAAGTAGCATAATAAGGATCACAGTATAGCGCAACATCACCCGGATCTAGTACGGCCAGATGTGCCGCAAATAGTGCAGCTTGGCCGCCGGGTGTAATTAGTATGTTGGCGGCTGTTGTCGATACCCCCGTTCTTTCGTTTATCCGTCGGGCAACTGTTTCTCTTAATTCATCCGTTCCTGGCACAGCGGCATAACCAGTATTTCCCGCCTGAGCGGATCTATACATTTCTGTTAAAATATTTAAGTCTGTGCCAATATCATGCTCTCCAATAGTCAGTTCTGTAACAGAAATGCCAGACTTCTTCATCCTGCGAGCTCTGTAAAAAACATCCCATCCATCTGTCCCGTCGCTTGTTAAAGCAACCATGCGATTAGCTATTTCCATATGTCTAGCTGGCCGTTTTAGTGTGGATTTGTCAAACTTATTTTGGTGCAGCAACCAAAACACATTCTGCCGGATATTTTCATTTACTATTAGTTGATATAGACAACGTTTGGTATTTGTTGGGAGAACTGTTTCAGTGATTAGCTTTTATTTTAAATGTGTTTCATAGCAAAAATATGTCGCAATTCCGTTCAGGACGTTCAGGAACTAATTAATGACACAAATTAGACTTTATAATTCAAAAACTCGGCGCAAAGAAGAGTTCACCCCTCTGAAAAAAGAGAACGTGCGCATGTATGTTTGCGGCCCTACGGTCTATGATCGAGCACATCTTGGAAATGCCAGACCAGTGGTTGTATTCGATATACTCTTTAGACTGCTTCGCGAGGTTTTTGGCGCCGAAAATGTAACTTATGCGCGCAATTTTACTGATATAGACGACAAAATTAATGCTCGCTCATTGGCAACTGGTCGTTCGATATCTGAAATAACTGAAGAAACAATAACTTGGTATTTAGACGATATGCGAGAGCTATCAACGCTCGATCCTAACTTAATGCCACGAGCAACTTTGTACATCTCGCAAATGATTGAGATGTCAAATAATTTAATTAAAAAGGGACATGCTTACGTCGCGGAGGGTCATGTGCTATTTGATGTGGATAGCTGTCCTGACTATGGTGTTCTATCAGGTCGAGCCATTGAGGATATGATCGCAGGGTCTCGTGTTGAAATTGCCCCCTACAAGCGAAACCCATTGGATTTTGTATTATGGAAGCCATCCAGTGGTGAAACACCAGGATGGGAAAGCCCATGGGGGTTTGGACGACCAGGATGGCATATTGAATGCTCTGCGATGGTTCAAGAACACTTTGGTGAAAGTTTTGACATACATGGGGGTGGCAATGACTTAATTTTTCCACACCATGAAAATGAAATTGCTCAAAGCAAGTGTGCCCATCCAGGTGGCTCTTTTGCCCAGTTTTGGATACACAATGAAATGTTGCAGGTAGAGGGTAAAAAAATGTCTAAGTCGTTAGACAATTTTTTTACAGTTAGGGATTTACTAAATGATGGAATTCCAGGAGAGGTCGTTCGATTTGTACTGTTGTCGACACATTACGGAAAACCAATGGATTGGACCCAAAAGAAGGTTCGGGACGCAACATTAACCCTGCGTAAATGGCATGCACTGGTTGAGAATGTGTCACCGGCTTTGTTAGATGACGTTATTTTGCAGAATGTGTCTAATGATTTAAATACACCAGGTGCTTTAGCGAGGATGCATGAGTTAGCAAAGTCTGGATCAGTAGAACTACTTTTGAGCGCTGGTCAGTTTCTTGGATTATTATCTCCAGATGAACATTGGTGGTTTCCAAAAGAACCAGATAACACAGTGAAGAATAAAGTTGAATCTCTTTTAGCTTTGAGAACTAAAGCGAAGGTTAATCGTGATTTCGTAAAAGCTGATTTGATCAGATCACAACTATTGGATGCTGGCATTGAGGTGGTTGATCAGCCTGGTGGATTATCTAGGGCAGTATTTTCTAGTGTCTTTGACCCAGAAAAACTTGGATGAGTATACAGGCTTGTGCAAATTTAGTGGCACGTGCGGACCCTGATCGGTTTGCAGCGGCCATGAGTGCAAGACTGCAAGCAAGAAAAAAATTATTCCCTATCTATGCTGTAGCGGCCGAAGTCGCCAGAGCACCTTGGATGACAAAAGAACCAGTGATTGCTGAGATGCGTCTTCAATGGTGGCGTGATGCCCTTGAGAGTATTCAAGAAGGCAGGCCTAGGAGGCATGAGGTTGTGGAATCTCTTGCTATTGTATTAACTGAGAAGGGAGCTGAAGCACTTGACAAGATGATTTTGGCGCGGCGATGGGACATCCACAAAAGAGGATTTGATAGTACAGACGCTCTTTTGAATCACGTGCGCGATATTGCACTTGGACCGCTTGTTGCTGCACTGGATGGTTTGGGAGATCTACCTACTGAGATGACAGCTGTAGAAAACTTGGCGAAGCAGATTGGCTTAGTGCGGTTTTTACGCGGTATAGCGGCACTTATTGAACTGAAAGTACCAGTTTGGTCAAATAATGAAAAAGTAAATATTTACAGTGATATGTGCAACGAAGTTTTATCTCTCCCTTGCCCAACATTAAACTCCCCTGCATTCATTGAGAGTGCCAATTGTAAAAGGGTGTTACAGTTCGTATCACGCAATCCTGGATCAGTAGAAATCGGAGCGATCCCAGCCTTTCCTCTTACTTCGACTCTATCTCGGATGTTAATTGCCTGGCGTAATAACTAAACTAGCCTTTTTTTAATAATTGTTAACCATAAAACGGCTGTGCCAGATAATAAAAGAAAAGGTGTCATCGCGTAGTTAACAGCAGCCCAGCCCTCTATTACAGTTCCACCTGTACAGTTCATGAGCCCCCCTGAAGCCAAAGATGCAATGGTTACACATCCAAACACTATTGCATCATTTAAACCCTGCACACGGCCCCGTTCATGCGGGGCATAAGAATTAGTTAACAAAGTTGTGGCACCGATAAAACTGAAGTTCCAACCGATACCAATTAAAATAAGTGCTAAAAAGAAATTAGTAAGTTGTACGCCGCTCAGCGCTACAATTCCAGCAGCCGCAAGAATTAATAGGCCAATACCCATTATTTTTTCAACTCCAAATCGGTTAATTAAATGGCCAGTAAAAAAGGAGGGTAGAAACATCGCTATGACGTGTGCAGACACTATGTCGTTCGCATTATTCTTTGTAAAACCACACCCAACTACGGCCAAAGGCGTAGAGGTCATTACTAGGTTCATCAATGAATATGCCACCATACCGCATACGATTGAAACTATAATACGTGGATCGCTTAATAGTCGGTATAACTACGTGGGGGTTGGGACGCTGCTATCATAGTTGGGTGTGACGTACCTTTGGGAAGGCGCAACAAAAGAAACAAAAACATCCCCACCAAATTAAGTCCTATTATAACTAAGTAACTTCCCAGAAAAGGGACAACCAAAGCATCTATTACTACTTTATTAAGTTGTGGTCCTATTATTGCTGAAATCAATCCACCTGCCATAACATAAGAAATAGCTTTAGGACGAAAGGCTTTTGACGCTATATCGCTAGCTGCAAACCGATAAAAACCCTGTGCTGACATGTAAGTTCCGGTTATAAACGATCCAAGAAGAAATATGTTGAAAGAACTGATATATAGACCATAACCTGAAACTAAGGCACCAAGAGCGCCGGCTATGGCACCAACAAAAAAACCAAATTTTCGGCCCCGTTTTTGCATTAGAGCCGAAAGCCATGGTGCAGTGGTCATTGAACCAAAAACTATTAAAGAAATTGGCAAAGTAGCAAAGCATAAATTTTTTGTGAGCATTCCACCGGCCAGGCCACCAATCACAAATATCATAGGCAATTGGCAACCTAAAATAGCTTGTACCGCAATGAGAACAGCAACATTTCTTTTCGCTTGCTCATCATTAAATACTATTTCTGTCATCTCTTTCCCTATGCGAGTTTTATATGCCACTTATAATATGAGCAAAGGAACCAAATGTTTGTCCGCTACATAACCCCATATTTGGTA
>JGI20156J14371_10000613_pt1 | contig 30805 bp, 25 predicted proteins | sample COG_06_FD_14371 | JGI IMG/M metagenome (IMG submission 14371)
ATAAGATTTTGTTTCTGGCATATTTGATTTCTCCTCAATAATTGATGTTGAATACAATGTTTGCATAGAACATGCCAATTCGTTGAAAAGAAACTTTTTGTTTCAGAAAAAAATTATAATTCAAATAAAATGAATTCTATTCATTACTTTGATGTACTTAACAGCAAATACAAAGTGGCGCGGGAACTGGGATTCGAACCCAGGACCCTCGGTTTAGAAGACCGATGCTCTATCCAGCTGAGCTACTCCCGCACACTAATTAAGCACACAAAGATGCTTAAATATGAATTAGCTTATACTTCAAAATTCGATAAATTCGCAAGTTCAAAGACTTCATTTTTTCTTCGATCGACTTAAATACTGAAATAAATTGAATAATAGTAGTTAGTTTTGCTTGGCAGAACCCAAGCCTGGTATTTTGATGTTTAATTTTAATAATACTAAAACCCACAATAAACTATGAAGAAACTAAATTTCTCTCTTTTACTATTTTTCTCCGCAATTACTTCTCATTATGTGCGAGGGCATTGCCAAGTACCTTGTGGAATTTATGGTGATCAAAATCGTTTTGAACAAATGCTCGAGGATCAATCGACTATTGAGAAGGCATCAAAGGTAATCAATGAGCTTTCCGGAAAAAAAGATCCTCAATCTCAGAATCAGTTAACCCGTTGGATTACGACTAAGGAGGCACACGCAACTGCCATACAGAATACAATTGCGGATTATTTTATGGCTCAGCGGATTAAGGCTTCCGATCCGAAATATCAAGAAAAGTTAAGCAAGGCACATTCGGTAATAGTAGCGGCAATGAAATGTAAACAAACAATTGATCCGCAGTCTTCAGCTTCACTTAAAGCATCTATCTTATCTTTTCATAAAGCCTACGAAGGAAAAAAGAAGTAGAGTAAAATACAATGAATCCCTCCCTTACTTTATATGTCACCTCCAATGGGGTGGACCATGGTCCCTTGTCTTTAGAAGAGGCTGCAAAAAGAGTAGGTAGTGGAGAATTCAAACCCGACGACCTTTCTTGGCATCAGGGAGTATCCGGATGGGTACCGTTAAAACAACTTCCCGAGTGGTCACAAATAAATAAAACTCCCCTACCCTCGTTGGCTCCTGAGAAGGATAATATTGAGGATGGTTCTGCACTTAAAAATATCACCAACCATGCAAGTCCGGCTAACTCGAAAAAGATCAATCCAAGGAGTAGCCCAGCTAAAAGCGTAATTTCCTCGTCTCAGTCTTTTGAAGAAAAAAAGGGCGGAAAGGCAGGGATGGGAATAGTGGGAAAGCTGATGGTTTTAGTTGCTATTCTTGTATTTCTATCGACCCTAATGTGGTCGGGTTTCTGGTTTACAAAAACTTGGACCGATTTATCCCACCAACAGATGTAGAAAAGATTCAACAGGACAGTGTGAAACCGAGCGAATCGGAACAGGAAGAAAAAAGTAACTTAATTAGTGAACCAGATCCTTTTGCTGCGCCGCAGGATGAATAATTTCCAGACCGCATAAAGCTCGGTACTTAAATTACAACCCGGTAATTAACGATTTCAATTGAACGGGGAAATCCGCGGTCCATATCCAGTTCTACCAAGCAACCCTGCATCCCAACATCGCCATCTGCGACTGGACACTTCCTGGGCATTCCATCTATAAACCTTCCGAGGCACGCCTCAATATCTCGGCCCAAGACCGATTCTCTTGGCCCAGTCATTCCTATATCAGATTGATAAGCAGTACCCCCTTTTAAAATTCTTCCATCCGCGGTCGGAACATGAGTATGGGTACCAAAGACTAGACTTACTTTTCCATCGAGGTGCCATCCCATTGCTTCTTTTTCGGAAGTCGTTTCGGCATGAATTTCAACAATGATTGCATCTGTATCGGCCTTCATTTCTTCAACCAAGCGACCTGCCGTTTGGAAAGGACAACTGACTTTTGGTCCCATAAAGGTTCTACCCAGTACGGTGAACAAACCAATCCGTTGATTATTAACAGAAATAACGAGTCGATCCCGACCTGGATTAGAAGAAGGCAAATTTGCCGGACGACAAACTCTATCTAATTGATCGATCTCGCGATTAAAATTCATTTGATCCCAAACATGATCTCCAAGTGTGATTGCATTTACCCCCGATCCAAGAATTTCCGTTGCGGTCTTTGCTGTGATGCCTGCACCACCCGCCGCATTTTCACCGTTGGCAATGATAAGATCAATTTGATTGTCTTTTTTATATCCGGCCAACTGATCATTCAAAAATTTCCTCCCCGGCCTTCCAACTATATCTCCTAAGATAAGAATTTTCAATTTCCAGCTTCCTTGCTTTGATAATAACACAGAAAACGATCGTGAACTAAGAGAACCAGATCATCTCGCCCGTCTCCATCCAAGTCCGCAATCAATCCATCACGGGGCTCGTTCACACCCCCCTTTTTACCGCGATAGTGAAGGTCTTTTTCGAAAACCTGAAAGTGAAGCACGCTCTCCCAATCTTTTTCTTTCTCGGAAAAAGACAAAAACTCGAGCACATTCTTCCGACCGTCCATACATAACAAGTCGAGGTTTCCATCATTATTAAAATCTCCCCAATCTACTCCGCCATGAATAATTTTAGGAAGATCGGTCAGATAACGCGAATGAACCTCCAAGTGACATTCCTGATTCGATAGTGATTGCCCAATTACATCAATCCCACTTGTACTTAATGAGTAAAAACCTTTTTTATTTTTTGATGGGAATGAATAGACAACCAAAGGGGAACGTGTTTCCTCCTCAATTTCTTCAGACTTTTCAAAAACTCCATCTGATAGTCTCTTTAAAATTACCCAATTTTTACCAGAATAATAAGCCAATTCCTTTTCCCCGTCCCCGTCGATATCATGTAAAATTGGGCACGCAAGTTCAGCCTTTGGATCAACTGAGTTGAATTGTTCGATCACTTGCAGATTTCCGTCCCTCCACTTGAGTGCACGTACCATGCCCTCGCCGGCAACAAGCAATTCAGGAGATTGATCGCCATTGACCTCCCCACTGCCTATATGAGAACGATTTTTTCCAAAAAGCACACTCTTACGAATGGCTGAATCCATTCCCACTAATTCAAGCTTACCCTTCCCGTTATTGAGCAGAAGTTGACCCGCTTCTCGATCGGACAATAATACCAGATCGATGTGATCATCTTCGTTTAAATAACAGGGAAAGATAGCGGATGGTTCGCGTTTCCATTCATCCAGTTCAATCTCCGACGAGACTTGATAATCCTTTCCATTTTCCTTTGACCATATTTGTAGAACAAAATCTGATCTTTTCTCGACCACGATCAAAATCTCATCACGATCATTTCCATCTAGGTCAGCACAGTGGGAGAGAATTGCATCGCCGTCCACGGAGAGAGGAACGGGAAAAGAAAATCTTTTGTTATCTGTGAATTCTGAGAGTCCGACAATTTTCTCTTCCGGACTCAAAATAAGAAGCCCTGGATTTTTGGTGGAAGAAAACCGGCAGGCCGAGAGTGAGCTAATTCCCTTAAGGGAAGGATTTTTTTGAGGTAAACCAAACTGCTCGTTTGTGCCACCGGGTAAAAAAAGGAATTCACCGAGTTTGGGCGAAGCTGCAATCAGGTCGACATTCCCATCAGAATTAAAATCTTCCATCACCCAGGCGGCTTTTTTTTCATCTCCGGGAAAAAGGTCATGACTCACCGCACCATAATCAGACAAGTCAGCCTCGCCCTCTTGTGGGCTAATCGAAAAGACGGTGACCTCACTGGACGTCCGGTCGATACCCACGAATTTAGATTCTTTATTCCCTTGGACATGCTCGACTGGATTAAAGGAAAGAAGAGAAAGATCAAAAGAATGCTCGGGGCCATAGCCGTCCTTTACTCCGTAGCGCACACGAATGGACCTTTCCTTTGTGGGGTCTAAGTAAAGCCAGTCATCCACTCCATCGTGGTCGAAGTCGGCCAAATGCAGTCCGCGTGCACTTTTACTTCCTTCCCGAAAAAGTTTTGAAGGGTATTTTGGTTCGCCTTTTTTAAAATTAATGACTTCAAGTCCCGGTTCAGTGAAAAGATAAAGTGTAGAACGACCTGGCTCTTTTCCGTTTTTAATCTTGATCGAAAACATACCAGAACGGAGCTTTCCAGATTCTACCTCATAGGGATCTTCCCACTTTAAATTTTCGGTACGGAAATAAACTTGCACACCGTTTTCAGGACTACCCTGGATCACATCTAGTAGACCATCCCCATTGAGATCACCTACTGCCAATACAGTTATTTTTTCAGGTACAAAAATATATTCCTTTTTATAAGGAGCATCCTCCAGGTCGGGATTCCAACGATCCGCCTGAACTGGGCTAACTCGGGGAGGAGTTTTTCCGTTCGCAGTACGGTAGAGTATTTCAATTCGCGAACGGTCTAGATTAAAAAAGAGGAGGTCGTTAAGACCGTCCGCATTCAAATCCTCACAAAGAAAAGTCCGTGCATTCCAGCTGGCCTTAATTACCTCCGGAGAAGAGAGGCGAAAAGAAACCGCCCCGACATTAGTGAATGCAAAAAAGAAAAGAAATGCACAGGTACATCCCCTCATTGAAACGGATAAGAAATTCATTGGCCAGTTTTGGGATATAATTTTCCTTTCCCTACTATTCCCCGCTGAATATTCTTCGACCAAGCGAGCAGGAAGTAAGGAAAACTGGGGAAATCACTTGATTTGAGTTCGATTTCTTCTTCAGATTCAAGGCTAGTTGTAGCCACCGAAGATAAAAAACTTACCAATTTTTCAAGGTCGACGAAGTCTAACTGATTCAAATCATCAGGCAAATCCACTATTGCTTGTTTGATTTCTTTTTTCTTCCATAAAGAATTTCCCTTACCTTGCAATCGGTTAATAACTTGATTGAGTTGATTGTTCTGTCCAAACGCCAGCAATAGCCATTTTTCAGTAACTGCATAGCTCAGCGAACTTCCGCTCTCTTCCAATCCACGAAGTTTCCTTATGGTGACTCCCTTATGCACACGCTCCGAAAAAAGATCATTACCCGGAGCGACTGAATCAATCATCGTCCGCAAAGATCGGTCAAACAATTTTGGATCAGTAAGAGAAATTCCAAAAAAATCACTACTCTTTCCAAAGTCCTCAATCGATTCAATCTTGGCGGGCAGAAGAGAAAAGCTAAACGCTTCGTCTCCGAGTGTTCCCAGAACATCACGCCGAAAAGCCACTCCCGCTTTTTCCTCAAATGCCTGTATCTGTGAATTGACGAGGAGCAAGAGTTGAGGACTGAGTCCGGTAATTATTTCTTCTATTGTTGGCCAAATCCGTGCGAAGTCGTATCTAACCGAGGTGGCAGTAAATGCCTGCGTGGGAAAAAACTCGTACTGAACCGCTTCCTTTTTTTCCTCGTTTTGAACGAAAGAAAAAATTCCTTCGTATTTACTAAAAAAAGCAGCAGTCGACAGAACCAAATTTTTGTCAGTCGGCTCTATTTGAATTCCAAGGCATTCCATTGAATCGAGCCCCATGGCAGAAATCAACTTGGATGTGGTCACTCCAAAGGGGTTTTCCGGAATTTGCATGTCCGGAACAGATTCCGCTTCTTCAATTAATCCCTGGAGTTGTTCAAAATCAATAAACATTCGGGCTGCCCCGCGGTCGATCTCATCAAATAAATCCAAGTAATTATCATTTTTCTCCATAGACGCAGACGGCGATTTCCCGGTAACTCTGAGGAGAGTGTCCCTCACATGATCTTCTCCACCAAGGAAAACTCCAAGAGTTTGATCAATCAGAACTACTGCAAAGCTTTGCTTTTTTTCTTTCCCATTATCGGGCCCAATCCAATAAACCTCTTCACCCGCGATTTTTTCTCTTTCCCAAGAAAAACTTCCGTCCGAAGATGTCACTTCTTTTTTCATCCATTTCAAGGTGTCTTCCCACTTTTTTTGAGTGAAATCAGTTTCAACGAGCAGTGTCATCTCCGGGATTTCCTTGGATAATAATTTCTCGAGGTTACCCACTGCCAGAATTGCACCGCCTGACATTGAATCAACCCACTCCTCCATTCGCTCAAACATAAACCCGACTTTTTCCGAACTATTTGCGGAATCACTTTGCATTTTATTCTCGGTCCATTCCCACATTTTCTTCCATGCCTTGGATTCTGAAAACTCTCCGAGTGGACCAGATTCAATCGATTTTCCCAATCCATTCCAGTCATCCACCTCCAAAAGAAAAACGGTATTTTCGGGAAGCATGTGCAACAGTCCGGATTCCGCTTTTGAATGCAGACAAAAAAGTACGCAGTGAATAGAAATTAGAAGGGAGCGAATCGAGGTATTCATAATAAAATCATTGAGGTGGGGAAACATAACGGAATCCGGCATTGGGATTCCGGGGGTCAAATGCAAAGGCGTCACGGTTTTCCAGAAAAGTCTTTAATTGTCGGACCGGAATTGAAAATCCAAGTCCTTCCGCCCCACTGCTTACCACTTTCATATTGTTCACCCCGACAACCTGTCCGCGATAATTAAATAAGGGACCACCTGAATTCCCCGGGCTAATTTCAGCAGTTGTTTGCACATGCAGACGAGACTGGATAATACGATTCCTTAAACTTACAATTCCTTCCGAGACACTGCGTTCCAATCCCAGTGGACTTCCGATTGCAAATACTCTCTCTCCCTGCTTGAGATCATTCGAATTCCCCAGTGGTACGGTCGGAAAAGTTTTTCGACCGGATTGGCCCTCAATTTTCAACAGAGCGAGATCAATGTTACCACCAGTCGCCACGATCCTTACATTATCATAATTTTCTTTGATTAATTCATTTTTTCCTTTTCGAAACCGAGTGATCGAAATTATTCGCTCCCCTGCAACCACATGATCATTAGTTACCACATACCCATCCGGATGAACAATGAAACCAGAGCCCAACCCGACCGGAGTTCGAATCATTACCACCGCTTCCCCCAGTCTTTCAACTAACGCACCCAACGGTTGAACTGAAGCTCGGGGATTTTGCCTATACAGATGATTTCCTGCTCCTGAAACCTGCTGGCTCTCTTCAGAAAGATTGCGGGTAACTTGTAAACATTCCCTTGCTGGAATTTTAATCAAGTCAAAGCCCAAGTCTACAATCCAGTAATCAGCATTTTCCTTAATCAATTCCCCAGAAATTGAACTTCCATTTTGCAATTCAACCTTGATTTTCTCAGCGGTACAGAAAAACGTAAAAATGAACAGATGGGTCAGAAAGAATATATATTTTCTCATACTAGATATGCAATATTGAGTGCTCAATTATAAAGCTTGAGATTAGTCTACCAAACATAATTTTAAATACTGTGACCTTGTCCATCAAGCAATCGCTGCAATTAAAAGAGAAAAACCAGGGCGGATAGATAATACTTCAAGAATTCGCCACTCTTTCTCTTCTCCAAGATAAGCATCAATACTGCAGAATGGCACAATCAATTAATTAGGATAATGAAAACTGGCCTGTGAACAATTTCCAAAGTTTGCCCCGTGTAACGCCTTTGGTTTTGCGCCCTCTAATTCGGTATCAAGAATCATCAAACGCATTTTCCCTTTAGAAGATCGTTCCGTATAAATAATATGCCTTCCATCATTTAACCAAACCGATTGTAGTCCATGGCTCACTCCTTTGGTCAGTTGTCTACTTTTTCTAGAATTAAAACTGTATTCAAATATTTGAAACCCACCCCCCACTGCTGCTGTAAAACTAATTTTGGAGGAATCGATGGGATTCCAAGAAGCTTCGGTACAATGAGAACTCACATTAGTTGAGATCCGAGTGAGGGAACCTGTGGAAAGAGAGAGTTCATATAGTTGAGGTTTTCCTCGGCTATCTGATGTCACAATCATACGGCGCCCGTCCGAAGACCAGCAAGGTCCGGATTCATTACTCTTATTCTTGGTCAATCTTTTTGGCTTTGATCCAGGATTAGGTGCAATCCAAACCTCCGGGTTACCGGTGCTCGAGAGAATCAATGCAACTTGCGAGTTTTTAGGGTTTTGTACCGCACTTAAATTACTGCCACGATAATTCGCAATTGTACGAATTTTTCGAGATTCCAAATCAAGATAAAAAATATTGTTAAACAACTGACGATTACTGGTAAAAAAAATGCCTTGCCCTTTATTACCCCAACTCGCGTTAAAAGTAATTTTTTTAAAATTAGTATTAGGTCGACTCGTAGACATCAGCGCATTGGAAACAAATATTTCCTTATATCCAGATAAGTTGGATAAATAAGAAATTTTTCCGGCAAAAAAGCCTGGGGTTTTTAATAAAAGGTTTACCACCTTATCACATCCTCTAAGTAAAGCATCATCGATTGAATCTCCCCCTGAAGCTAAAGTTTTCATTATTCTCGGAGGACTGCCGGACTGAATGGTAATGCCAACTTGATTCCCTCCTTTTGCCGAAAATGTAATACTGTATTGACTTTCTTTTGGATGACTTAACCGAAACCCACCATGCAAAGAAAAGGCTTTTTGGATGAGCGGGGCCAAGGTGGAAGAGGTCGATCCGAGATCGACTGCTATTTGCTTCCGAGCGAGATCTGATTCGATACCGGGAAGGAGTATCTTGTTTCCACTCTGTGCAGACAAAGAAGAAGATGTGCAAACCATCGCACTCAACATTAAAATTACCAAAGAAGAAAAAGAAGTTCTTCGCAAATTATTTATCCAATCATCCATATCCACATTCATGATTTCATGATTCAATAAAATTCTTACTCTCAGCAAGTTCAAAAGAGTATTTTGACTATAATTTTGATTGTGAGAAAGAATAAATGCTCACTTTTAAATAACTTTTCATTTACTCGAACAAACACTTACTCCATTATAGGTTCTTTTGAATTATGTCCGAACAACTTATTACCGACCTTCTCAAGCAAGTTAATTACCCTGGATTTAGCAGGGATATCGTCTCTTTTGGTCTCATCCAGGAAACGCGTTTCGAAGATGGACAAGCCTTTGTGAAGGTTGAAATCAGTACCGCGGATCCAACCCTGCCAAAAGTCCTTAAAGGCGAGATTGAAAACAAGCTCATCCAGGAAGAGTCAATACAGGGAGTAGATATTCAGATTATAGTTAAGAAACCTGCTGTTGATCGATCAACAAATGCAGAGAATAAGGAAAGTGCAGTACTCCCAGGGGTTAAAAAAATTGTTGCAATAGCCAGCGGTAAGGGCGGCGTTGGAAAATCAACTATGGCAGTCAACTTGGCCTGCTCTATTGAACAAATTTTATCCAAAGACTCCTCTGCACCAATTAAAATAGGCTTAATGGATTGTGATGTTTATGGACCGTCAATTCCACTCCTGATTGGAGCCTCAGGACAACCAAAGGCTTTGGAGATAACTTAATTGCTCCCATCGAAAGTTATGGAATTAAGGTAATGTCGATGGGATTACTCGTGGATGAAGAAACACCCGTTGTCTGGCGCGGACCCATGGTAATGAAGACAATTCAACAATTTGCCGCTAATGTAGATTGGGGAGAACTCGACTTACTCTTAATCGATTTACCTCCCGGCACGGGAGATGCACAACTTTCCATCGCTCAGGTGATGCCACTCGATGGAGTGGTCATCATTACTACCCCACAAAAAGCGGCGGTAGATGTTGCCCGAAGAGGTGCAAGAATGTTTGAAAAAGTAAATGTTCCCATTCTCGGAGTGATTGAAAATATGAGTTTTCTTCTCAACGAAGAAAGCAAAGAGAAGTCCTATCTATTTGGTAAGGGAGGGGGCCCTATGACAGCACAAGCACTTTCAACTGCATTTCTTGGAGAAGTTCCCCTACACGAAGAAATAAGAATGGGGGGGGATCACGGGCTTCCTATTGTCGTTTCTAACCCCGATCACTTTGCAAGCAAAGCAATTACGATTGTGGCGAAAGAAATACTCTCGATTTTAAACTGAGCGAGAAAACAGCTAGAAGAGTAGGACTAGCTCTTAATTTCTTTGTGCAAAGTATGCTTCCGCATAAAACGGTTGTATTTCATTTTCTCAACCGGATCGCNTTGTAGCTTCTTATTACGGGAAGCCATGTATCGGGAAGGTTGTTTACCCTCTTTNCGTGCAACTGTGCATTCAAGTATGATAGTATCTCTTGCCATANTNTTNANGATCATGNCTAAATNACCGANGGTGGCAATGAAAAATTTAAGGTTTATGAATTACAAATTGCTGAAAAAAAATTTTTAGGATTTGCAAATTCAGCNTAGAATAACCATCCTTTNNTAATGGAAACTTCATCAAGCGATCATGTGAATTCTGAAAATTTACACCGAGAAATGCAACTTCGGCGTGAAAATGAATCTTCTCTTGAAGTCCCCGAAGTTGGAAATGAAAGCTCTGAGAAAGTCACAAAAGCACCTGACCCAATTCATCTCTCGGGGTCGTTGGCACAGGATGAAACTCTTGAACAACAAACACAAACCTCTCACCCAGGCATCCCTCTTGAAAGTGTAGATAATGTGGACGATGCCGGTCTTGACAGCACAAGGAATCCCGATTGGGAAGTGGTTAAACCAACTGATTTACCCAACGAACCAAAACCAAGCCAATTTCACAATGATCGATACTGGGATGAAAGAAGCCTGGATCGTGAACTTCAAGATAAAGACCTACAGCAGGAATTGATTGATCAGGAAATGGAAGACTTTAATAAGGCAGCCGAGAGAGGCGAAGATTTTAGCAGACCCAATTCGAATGAAGTACTCGATCCTTACTACCAAAGCGGTTCCGACTCCTCAGAACCCCCTTCTGCTGGAAATAGCCTAGACTCCTTTATTTAAAATGCATTCATCCCCTAGTCGGATTGATGTAATTGGAAATACTCTTGCTCTCCAATGGCCTAACGGAGAAGAAAGCTTCATTGAGGCACCTCTCCTGCGCACTCAATCACCCAGTGCAGAAAACAAAGGAGAGACTGATATTTTTGGACAGGTTAGTGGTGGCCAAGTAAAAACTGAATACCCGAACATTAAGATTATAAAAGTCTCAACCATCGGAAATTACGCCATTCGAATACTATTTTCTGATGGTCATTCTACCGGAATCTATTCCTGGGAATACCTCCAAAAATTAGCAAGTCTTAGTCACAATTCCTGATTATATTAGCCCATAAAAAAATTAGCAGGGCGAACAGAGAATATTAAGCAAGTCCCCTATTACTTTTTTCGGTAAATTGTATAATTTCTTGGGTGATTTTTTCTTCGGCTAAATTAGATCCATTCTGCAAATGCTTAACTGCCTGCCTTCGGTTCAAATCACCGCGGTAGAGAACTTTGAATACTCCCTTCGCAACATCCAAGTCAGTCTTTGCAAAGCCAGAGCGTTCCATCCCTACTTTATTTATTGAGCGAACTTCTGCCGGAGATCCATCGGCGAGCATGAAAGGAGGAACATCCTGCACCAGTTTCGAGCAAGCGGAAATCATACAATGCCTCCCCAATCGACAGAATTGATGTACGCCCACGCCCCAACCAATAGTAACATGATCGTCTACCTCAACATGCCCACCAAGGGCAGATTGACTACTCATTACAAGGTGGTTACCAACTTTACAATCGTGGGCAATATGACTGTAAGCAAGAAACACATTTTCAGAACCAATCACAGTACAATCTTGACTACCTGTAGCAACATGGGCTGTTACATATTCACGAAAGATATTATTATCTCCAACCACTAACTCAGGTTCCCCACCGGTGTACTTTAAATCATGAGTTAATCCTCCAATTAATGCATAAGGATAAACTTCATTATTCTTACCCAATGTCGCTTTACCCTCAACTGTTGCATGATGCCGAATAATCGTACCATCTCCCACAACTGCGGATTTACCAATTAATGCAAATGCTTCCACGATCACATCCTGACCGAGCTGAGCTCCTTCTTCAACGATAGCAAGTGGATGAACCAATGTGGCCATTTAACTTCCTTCCCCCGCATCTACAATTGAAAACATAAGCTTTGCGGATGAAACTGCCTTATCATTCACTTTACATTCAACGCTTGCAGTTGCCAATTTGTTCCCCCTTACCTTTTCTAAAGTAGCGGTTATGACAAGTTGATCTCCCGGGACAACCGGTTTTCTAAATTTAACCTTATCTGCACTCATGAAAAACGCCACTTTACCTTCCGAAGAACTTCGACGTAATAGTAAAATGCCAGCAGCTTGTGCCATTGCTTCTAATTGAAGTACTCCAGGCATCACAGGATGCCCAGGGAAATGTCCGGTAAAAAAGGGCTCATTGATACTCACATTTTTGATTCCAACCAAAACTTCATTACCCTCAATTGAAATTACCCGGTCAATCATTACAAAAGGAAAACGATGGGGCAAAACATCGAGGATACGTCGAATATCTAATTCGGTCTCTTCTGGAAGAACCACGGATTTATTATTTTTCTTTTCAGAAACAACTTTCCCTTCTCGCTCCATCCTTTCCCCGATCTTTTTTGTTAAATCTGAGTTCAGAGAATGGCCCGGCCGTACCGCAATTATATGAGCTTTAATAGGTTTTCCTAATAAAGCGAGATCACCAACAATATCTAAAATTTTATGACGGACAAATTCATCCTCAAATCGAAGCGGTTCCTTCGAAAGAATCTTATCTCCCTTGATTACAATTGCACTGTCAAGACTTCCCCCACGAATTTTTCCCAATTTAAGTAATTCTTCTATATCTTCGTAGACGGTAAATGTTCGGGCAGGTGCAATCTGAGCAACAAAGGTCTCAGGATCCAAATCAATCGATAGATGCTGTACGTGACTGCCACGATCATCCGCAGAGGTACATGTAATACGAAAACCGTCATAAGGAAGAGCAATCATTGAACGATTCCCTGAGGTCACAGAAAGCGGTTCAGGTAAGGTATAATACTCCCTTTCCGCATTTTGCTCTACTGGTTCTGCTTCTAAGACAAGATTGACAAAGGGACGGCATGAACCGTCCAATATAGGGGGTTCACTTGCATCTAGTTCAATGATTGCATTATCTACTCCACAACCTGCAAGGGCACTCAAAACATGCTCTATTGTATGGACCTTTGCATTTCCGTTTGAAATTGTCGTACTTCTAACCAGTTCAGTAACATTACAGGACAATGGAATAATTTCAGGCTTTCCAAATAGATCAACTCGTCGAAAGACAAAACCTTGGTTTTCTTCCGCCGGTTTAATGGTAAGATTAACTTCTTCTCCAGTGTGAAGAGATTTTCCCTTTATTGAACGCTCATTTCGGATAGTTCTTTGTTTTGCAGGCATATAGAGTGGAATTTCTAAAACAAGCCTGACTTTCTGTAAAGAAGGAACATATTTTCGATGCTTGCGAAAATCTAAAAAATGTAGATAAACGACATTCTATCCTATGAAAAAACAGACTTTGTCAAAGCGATGGAAGAAAGAATATTACCGAATGGTGGACGGTATTGTTCGATCTCATGCGATACAAAAAAATTTAATGAGGCTAGTATATTTAATCTGTTTTATTACGACTGTGATTCTGGCCTCACTATTATATCTTAACTCGTAATCAAAATTTTATTTTTTGAGAAAAGGTAAGTCGTTTCGAAAAGAACCATTCATCAAAGATTTCTGCCAAGTTTGATACGCTTTTGCCTTCTCCGATTCATCTAAAGAAGAATCTTCCGCAAAATCAATCAATCTTAAATAACCATTTTCTTGGAGGTAGTGCCCAAGAGTACTATTCGAACGGGGATGGCCTATCATTGAAAAAACCAATTGTTCGGCTTCAATAACTCTTTTCTTTTGATTACCAGCGACTAAGAATACGCCAGACGAACGAATTTGGTTGAGTCGATCCTGAACAACCTGACTTTCTAGGTCCAGACAATTTCCAGAAAGTGAAAGGCGTTTTAAATTGTTAAGTGCGAGCAAAGGTTTTGCCGAGTGTATGAAATTATTGGATAGGGATAAAACTTGTAATTTATCGAATTCTGCGAGTGCTTGAAGAGTAACAATTTGGTTTCTTTGTAAACGAAGTTCTTTCAATGAAGTGAGTCCCTGAATTGCTCTCAAATCACAGATTCGGTTTTCCGCGAGGTACAAATGTTCAATTCTTGGTAAAACCTCGAGACCGTGGAGACTGTTGATGCGATTGTCAGAGAGAGAAAGCCTACTAATATTTTCGAAATTTCTCAGATTCCCAACACTTTCTAATTGGTTTCCTGATAAAAGAAGGATCTGTAGTCGTGGTAAATCATTCAGAGAATTAATTGATTTCAAAAGATTATCATAAAGATACAAATTTACTAATGTTGGGATTGATTGTAATTCAGTTAATGGATCAGTATCCCTTTTTCCATTTCCACTTTCATCCGAAATGGGTTCACCAATATCATAAATTTTGTTCTTATTTTCATCCACATATCCCTCAATTCTTCCCAATTGATTTCCTTGCGCATAGAAACTAGTCAGATTCGCAAGTGTGCTTACTCCCTCCAAATCAATTAATGAATTCCCTGACACATCTAAGTGACGTAATTGACTAAGGTGTGAGATTCCCGAGAGACCCAGCAATCGATTATTAGCAAGTGATAACTCCTGAAGTTGCCAGGGTCCCCTTTTTAAACGTTCCATCAACTCTGATAAAGTCAGAATTAACGAAGCAACCTCGCTCTTGGGAGTTTTATAATCGGATAACTTGAGTTTAATTTGGCTAATTTCATCCTGCATTTTGCGGATTGATAAGCCCACAAATGGAGATAAGTCTGCTATTTTATTTCCAGAAAGATCAAGCTTTCGCAAATGAGGTAAATCCGTTATCGGGGAAAGATCTTGGATTAAATTATCGCGAAGAACTAAAACCTTCAAATTCTTAGCTGCCTGCAGTCCAGTTAAATCCCTAATTTGGGCATTACTGAGTTCAAAATATTCTAACTTTTCGGCGACTAATTCGGATGTCAGCGAATCCCGGTCCACTCGCAAGGCTTTTGCCAGAGCCTTTTCAAGTAGAGGTTCTGGCACAAAAAGTGGCTCTGCAAGTATAGCAAGAGGGAATAAAAGAAGGGAAATCCCTACCTTGAAAAGGAAAGACATGGCTGTGTTAAAAAAACAAGTTATTTGCACCTGTTTAATAATCGACCGGTCAATTGAATTCTTTAACGCAATCGAGCAATCAAATCTTTTGATTCAACCGAATCCCCTACCTTGACTAAAAGTTCGTCTACCGTACCGGTTGCCGAGGCGTAGAGTGTAGTTTGCATTTTCATGGCCTCTAACACCGCGATTTTTTCTCCTTTTGCAATCGTCTTCCCCACGCTTGTGGAAATACTGCTGACCATTGCAGGGATTGGTGCCGCCACATGCTTAGGATTAGCGGGGTCTGCCTTTTCCCGAGCTCTCGTTTCAGCTTTAACAGATTTATCCTGCACTATTGTGCTTCGTGCTTTTCCATTTAATTCGAACGACAATGTTCTTTCTCCCTTTTCATCGGGATCTCCAATATGAAGCAATTTAATAAATAAGGTTTTTCCTTCCTCAATCTTAATTGCAATCTCTTCCCCTGGCTCAAGTCCATGAAAATAAGCGGTGGTGGGAAGCACTGAAACATCTCCGTACAAGGACCTGAAATTTTGAAAATCTTCAAAAACTTTTGGGTACATCACACTTGAAAACAAGTCATCTTGAGAAGCTTTTCTTCCCAGCTTCTTGGTCAACGCTGTTGCCTCTTTTTTGAGGTCAATCTTAGGTGCAGATGCACCGGGACGACCCCGGAGTGCTTTTCTCTTTCCCAAGATAACTTTTTGAATGGCTTTGGGCCAACCTCCCTTAGGTTGACCAAGGTTTCCTGACAATAGATCAATTACAGACTCAGGGAAACCAGTCTCAGGCGGTAAGTTTAGTAAATCTTCCGGCTTTACTCCTTTAGTAATTAGGAAAATAGCTAAGTCACCAACACTCTTACTGCTTGGTGTCACTTTCACGATATCTCCCAGCATTTTGTTTACCTCTTGATAAGTTTTAACCACATCAGGCCATCTTTTACCCAGTCCAAGCGCACTCGCTTGTTCACGTAAGTTGGTGTATTGACCACCTGGCATCTGATGTTGGAAAACTTCTGCACTTCCAAAGGGGGGCGAGCTGTCAAAAGGAGCGTAATATTGCCTGACCGCTTCCCAATAAATTGATAACTGGTTCAATGCATCCACATCCAACCCAGTAGAACGAGGTGAATTACGTAATGAGTGAACAATCGAATTTAGATTCGGCTGACTGGTGCAGCCAGAAAGTGAGGAAATAGCCAAGTCCACCACGTCCACTCCCGCTTCACTGGCTTTTAAGACAGAAGCAGCAGCAATACCACTTGAATCATGCGTGTGAAAATGGATCGGTAATGAAACTTCGTTCTTCAGCGCTTTTACTAACCGGTAAGCTGCAATGGGGTGACAAAGTCCGGCCATATCCTTAATGGCAAGAATATGGGCACCCATTTTTTCTAATTCTTTCGCGAGATCGACATAATATTTGAGCGCATACTTTTCTTCAGTTGAGTCAGTGAAATCTCCTGTAAAACAAAGAGATGCCTCACATAGTGAATTTGTCTTTTCGCTCACCGTCTCCATTGCCACTTTTAAATTGGGCAAATAATTTAAGGAATCAAAAATTCTAAAAATATCCATTCCCGCTTCGGATGAATGGATGATAAATTCACGCACCACATTATCTGGATAATTGGCATAACCAACTGCATTCGAGCCACGAAGTAGCATCTGAAAGAGAACATTGGGAATTTTTTCACGCAGATGCCTGAGGCGTTCATACGGAGATTCCCCAAGAAAACGCATACAGGTATCGAAAGTAGCTCCCCCCCACATCTCCAAACTAAAGAGTCCGGAGGCCCGGCGTGCGATAAAGTCAGATACTGCGGTCATATCATAGGTTCTCATTCTCGCCGCAAAAAGAGACTGATGAGCATCCCTTAAAGTGGTGTCGGTCACCAAAAGAGACTTTTGATCCCTCATCCATTTTGAAAACTTCTGAGGACCTTTTTCAAGTAGTAAGTCACGAGTTCCCCGGGGAGGAGAAACCTTGGCATCATATTCAGGTTCGATCAATGGAAGCGGTGCCTCTATGCGTTCCCTCCCCTTCACTTGAGGGTTCCCGTTCACAATAATTTCCCCAAGGTAACTGAGTAATTTGGAAGCCCGGTCCCTGCGTGCTTTAAAGCGAAAGAGATCGGGGGTAACATCGATCATTCGAGTGGTCGCATTTCCCTCTACGAAATCCTTATGATTGATTACATTTTCAAGAAATGGAATATTGGTTTTTACTCCACGAATACGCATTTCCCTGAGGGCCCGATGCATTCGGGCCAGTGCTTGAGATAAGTTGGATCCCGAGGTCGTAAGCTTAACTAACAGAGAATCGTAAAAGGGAGTAATTATGGCACCCGTATCCCCCATTGCTCCATCCAAGCGCACACCAAAACCAGCGGCTGAACGGTAACTCAAAATCTTACCATAATCGGGAGCAAAGTCTTTCTCTGGATCCTCAGTGGTAACTCGACACTGAATGGCACATCCATTACGTGGAATATTTTCCTGGGAAGGAATTCCTATGTCTTTCCCATGTAAAGACTTGTTCATTGCCACAAGGATTTGGGAGCGGACAATATCGATTCCTGTAATCTGTTCAGTTACAGTATGTTCAACCTGAATCCGTGGATTCATCTCGATGAAGAACCATTCGTTGGTGTCTTGATCCAGAAGGAATTCTACCGTTCCTGCATTGTCATAGCCGATTTTTCGCGCAAGTTCAACTCCCGCATCACAAAGATTATCCACGACCTCCTTGGGCAAACCAATAGACGGAGCAACTTCGACCACCTTTTGGTACCTTCTTTGCACGGAACAATCTCGCTCATGCAAATGAACAATATTTCCCTTTCGATCTCCTAATATTTGAACTTCTAAATGCTTCGCACGTCCAACATACCTCTCGAGAAAAACGGATGAATTCCCAAAAGCACGTTCCGCCTCTCCCTGGGCTTCTTCGAGCATTGCTTTTAAATCCTCTTCTTTATTTACCACTCGCATTCCACGACCACCGCCTCCAAAGGCGGCTTTGATAATTAATGGAAAGCCAATTTTACGACCCCACTTGAGAGCATCTGCAGGTTTTGAAACCGCACTCGGAGTAGCTGGTAGAGTAGGAACCCCCGCCGCATCGGCAGCTTTCTTGGCGGCCACTTTATCTCCCATACTTTCAAGTAATTCCGGACGCGGTCCAATAAAGGTAATTCCCGCATCCTCACATGCACGGGCAAAATGAGCATTTTCGGATAAGAAACCGTAGCCAGGGTGAATCATATCGACACCTTTATCCTTCGCGAGGGTAATGATCGAATCGATGTCAAGATAAGCGGCGACCGGACCTTTTCCCTTCCCCACTAGATAAGCTTCGTCTGCCTTGAAGCGATGAACTCCAAAACGATCTTCCTCCGCGTAAATTGCAACAGTGCGCAGGTTTAATTCGGTTGCTGAACGAAAAATACGCACTGCAATTTCGCTACGATTGGCGACTAGGAGTTTCTTCATAAAATAAAGGATGGGGTTAGTAATCCAAACCTTATCCAATGCATAAAACTAAAGGTTTTTTCAATATTAAAAAGCTTTGAGTAAGGAAGTATTATCAAAAAACCACAAAATAGGATCAAACCAAGAATCAATTACTTCGGATGCCCCCCCAAGATAAATAATTCCACCTATCGCTAAATAAGGGCCAAACGGAACCTCGGCTCCCCATTGTAAATTCTTGTCTGAATTTTCATTTTCGGTACTTTTACTAAAACATTTTTGAAAAATCATTAATGGAAGTAATAAAAGAGTTCCCAATAATGCACCGCCAAAAATTGCAAATATTGCACCTTTCCAACCACAAAACGCACCAATACATCCCAACAATTTAACATCTCCTTCGCCCAGTGCTTCTCTCCCAAATCCAATATGGGCAAGGGTACCAATCCAATAAAGTAAAGAGGAGCCAATCAGAAGGCCTAGTAACGAATTGAAACCACTCGCAAAATGGGAAAGCCAGGTTTGATCAAATCCCATTTCATTAAGTTCTGGGAATGTGAAACAGAATAAAACGCCCAAAACCGCCCCCCCCACGCTAAACCGATCGGGTATAAGCATGGTTTCATAATCAATCACAATCACCACGATCATAATCCAAGAAAAAAGGAGCCGGGCGAGTAAAGAGACCAGATCTAAGTCGAGCGAGTATAGGTAGGCAAAATAGGCAAAGACAAGTCCCACTGAAACTTCGATTAACCAATAACGTAAAGGGATCGAAAAAGCACAACAACCAGCCTGCCCCTTTTGGTAAAGCCATGTAATTATCGGTATATTTCTAAACCACGGTATACTTGTCCCGCAGCCCGGGCAGTGGGAAGAAGGTAAGATAATGGACTTCCCCATCGGTATTCGATGGGCGCACACATTGAGGAAACTACCCAAAACGGTACCCAGTACAAAACCGAAGTAAGGTAAAACCAAGGGGGTTAGAAAAATTTCAGGCACCAGATTTAATGAGTAATTGCGGCATGAGCCCCTGAATACATCGCAGTTACAGAAATCTCCTTCCCGGTCCATATTTCCAACGACCGAACCGCCTGATGTACCAGCATTGACAATCCATTCTCGTGTGCCATTCCCCGTGCTTTTGCATCTCTAAGCAGAGGGGTTTCGGCAGGATTATATATCATATCATATACCCGTGTGGATTCTGAAAAATGGGCAAGGGACAGGGGAGAAGGGTCACCTTCATTTAAACCAAGTGAAGTTGCATTGATGATGACGATTTTTTCATGATTATAAATTTCGGGGGCTATTTGACTGATTTCAAAGGGAATCACATTTTTTACATCAAATGACTTACTCAAATTCTCTACTAGTTCACCAAGCCGATTAGAGGAACGGTTTCCAATCCATATTGTAGGACATCCCCGAGATAAGGCCTGAGCGGCGGCCGCTCGTGCTGCTCCACCGGCACCAAGAATTAGAACAGGAGTTGATTCTAAAGAAACTGCCAATTCTCCAGCCAACGCATTCTCGATACCATATCCATCCGAATTAAAGCCCTGCCATTCCTGCCCATTGAGCATCAAGGTATTGACGGCTCCGATACTTCGAGCCTCCTCGTTGATTGTATCAAGCAATGAAAAGACCTCTACCTTATGTGGAATGGTAAGGTTTAATCCCCGATACCCGCACTCCCTTAGACATTCTAACGCGGGACCTAGATTCTTGGATTCAACTTCTACTTTATGGTAGACCCAATTTGAAAAGGAAGGAAAGCGAGTACACAGTTCGGCGAGAGCCGCTTTATGTAGTTGAGGACTGATCGAATGCGCAATTGGCGAGCCTAAAACTGCCAAGCCCACTTGTCCGCGAGGGAGGGGAACGAGATCCTCAATCAATAAAGGTGCCTCAGGCATTAGTCTCTCTTTGATGAACCCGCTCAAATTCATTTACAAAATTTTGAAACAGAATCGAGTTTTCCTCATCTCCCAATTTAGCGTATTGTTGAACGAGATTTCGGCACCCTCTCGTTAATGTTTCTGCTACGGTTACCGGTAAAAGATAGGAGCCTGAATTTTCGATAGAAGAATCATCAAGGAAGTCTTCCATTTGTTCGATTTCCAAGAATTTACCACCCGACCAGGCATCGATATAAAAAGGCTTATTATCTGAAAAACAACCCACCATAAAACGTCCGGGTAAGCCAATAGGTTCGAGTTCCAGCCCAATTCGCCTGGCCACCAAAAGGTACACCATGGAGAGGGTAATGGGTAAGCCCCTTCTTCTTTCCAAGACACAATGCAAAAAACTGTTTTGAGGATCCGAAAAGTCCTTACTTGCCGCACGAAAATTAAATTCATGAAAAAGGACCCGGTTCAAAACCGAGCAAATTTCCTTCGAACTATGGGGAGGAAGCAAAAGCTCTCTGGCACGATCAGCTAAACGATCTAAAAAGAGAGTGGAAGAAGAAATGTCCAAACCTGGAAAAATAGTTCGATCCAATAAGAACCAACCAGATTCAAGCTCGTACCGTAATGAACGTATAAAGCTAAGAAAATCGCCTACCCCATCAACCCATCCCAGTTGAACGAGGAGACTATGAGCATGCTTAGCTAAAAGATTGTCCGGTTCCCGCATTACTTGTTCTAAGAAGCGAATCCCCTCATTCGGACATTTGGTAAGATAATCGATCAAACCTTTACGAACGACCGGGCTTTCATCATCCAATAATCGACGAACTTGATTCCAGCTATCATCGTTTTTTACTTTTAAACCTTTCTTCATTTAAGTGCCAATATTTGCGCCTTCCATGAATCGGGGCAAGCCTAGTTCTATATCCAAAAGATTCAAGACCTGTGCCCAAAAAGCCCCGAACCCACACGAATCATGGTACTACCTTCCATTACTGCTTCCTGTAAATCTCCGCTCATTCCCATTGAAAGTTCGGTTAAAGGAAGGTTGAATTGAGAAGACAATCGATCTCTTAAAATTCGTAATTTTGAAAACGCATCCCTCGCAATAGTAGGTTCATTGGGTGCAAAAGGAGCAATTGTCATTAAACCCTCAATTCTAATCGTAGAAAAACCCATGGCTTCTTCCAGTAGGCTCTTACATTCCTCCTCTGCAAGTCCAGCCTTAGCAGGGTCTTTACCGGTATTGACCTGAATAAAAATACCCAATTGATCATTCGATTTTTCTAACGCCTGATTCAACTTGTTCAAAACTTTGCTCGAATCCACCGTTTGAACCCGAGAAAATCGACCGGCAACCAGCTTGGCTTTATTACTCTGCAAATGCCCAATTAAATCCCAATTGATTCCTTCAATTCCAACTTGCTTTTCAATTGCTTCCTGGACTCGATTTTCACCAACCCGCGAAAAACCGGCTCTCTGTGCGTAGTGAACCGCTTCAATTGGCCAATTTTTAGTGACTGGAAGAATTTGAACCTCTTCAATGGATCGATTGGCAGAGCCACATGCATTAGCAAGCTGCTCTTGTAAAAGTTCCAAGTTTTGCCTGAATTCTGCTTCCGATATCATCTTAATTATTAGTTTTTTGAATATTAGGTTTGATAATCATAAGATCAATTAATATCTATTATACATGCATATACAAAACTTCAAAACATTTTGCGATTTGGTTGAAACACAAAGTTTTTCAAAGGCAGCACGACTCAACGAAGTCACACAATCTGCAGTAAGTCAGCAATTAAAAGCGATGGAGAATTATTATGACATGCTGATCATCGATCGAAACCAGAAGAAATTTCGTCTCACTCAGCAGGGAACCACTCTTTATAAAACCTTTAAGGAAATCCTCACCCTCTATGAACGCTTAAGTTGTGAAATTCAGGAAATGAGAAATGTGGTGAGTGGTTCGATCCAAATCTCGACTGTTAACAGTATCGGACTCCATGAATTACCGCCTTACTTAAAGTCATTCATGAAGGAATTTCCGTCGGTAAACGCAAGGGTTGAATACAGGCGGGCAAACTTAGTTTACGAAGATGTATTACATGGGACTGCAGATATTGGCTTGGTCGCCTTCCCCGTGAAGCATAAAGAACTCACGATTATTCCATTTGCCACCGATGAATTAATTGTGGCAATGAATCCAAGTCATCCATTAGCGGCGAAGGACAGTCTATCCATTGAGGAACTGAAAGAGGTTGAATTCATTGCATTTGAAAAAGATATTCCCACTCGAAAAGCGACTGATCAAATTCTCAGAAACGCGGAGGTAGAAGTCTCCATCGTAATGGAATTTGATAATGTAGAAACTGTAAAGCGGGCATTGGAAATCAATGCCGGAGTCGCGATCATTCCCAAAAATACCGTTGCTAATGAAACCGATCGAAAGCAATTGGTTACTTGCCAGTTGGATGAAGGTAAGCATATCCGACCACTCTCTCTCATTCACAAAAAGACACGTATGCTAACTCCCGCCCTTCGATCCTTTATCGAAACAATGCTACACTCTCCTTCTCAAAAGGAGGAATAGTTTAAAACTATTTTAAACCACTCGTTTTTCGAAGGTTAGCATTAAAACTTCCCACGATTACTTTACTGCTGATTTTTACAGGGATTCTTCGGCTGTCTGCAGAGTACCAAACCCGTAATATTCCATCCGGACTTTTCTTAAATACACCCCGTAGGTTTTGCATTTCTGGTCTGGTCTCAATTGCATAAAATTTCCCTGCAGGTACAGAAATCTTTTCCTTTTTTCCAGCTCTTACTATAATTTCCCGAAATCTTTTTCCATCACAAGTGGGCAATGTCTTTTGTTGACCAGATTGAATGTCATCAGTCCTGAAAAAGTAGGCAATTGATAAAGGATCCAGTACTTTATTCGGGATTGCTACAGTAGACTGTACCTTTCCTCCTTCCGAGTAGACCGCTTTTTTTTGCCCATAGTCATAACGGACAACAATCTTTCGTTTCGTACTCCCCTCCTCTTGTGATTTCCGATAAATAATGGAACGAGAGAAATCGGATGAAACTGTGCTCTCGATACTGGTCCTTACTTTATAAAATCGATCGGCAAAAGAATTAGTTCGGACGGAGAATTTCACGAGATAGCATAATTCTCCTTCCACTTCTGTCAGAGATTCAACTTGCATAATAGCTGAACCAACGGGGAAAAAACCCCAGCTTAGATCATATTCGAGTCGCTCGCCTACTTGAAATGGAAGAGTAGAGTTTTTATCTGCAAGTGAATACTGGACAAAAGAAATAAAGGAGAATAATAAAAAAAAGAACTTTACCATCATGAAGAGAGCGGCACTTCGACGGGGCTTAGTTGCCAAACCTCATCGGCATATTCTCCAATTGTTCGATCCGAAGAAAACTTCCCTGAACCGGCAATATTTCGAATCGCCATTGCTGCCCATCTTTTTTCGTCCTGAAATGCTTTACCAGCAAGATCCTGTGCATCAACATAGGCTCGATAGTCTGCTAATACAAAAAACGGATCACCCCACTGCAGCAAGCTATTGGGCAGGTCAGAAAGTACGCACCCTTCTTGGGGAGAAAAGAAATCAGAGGCCAGCCAATCGAGAACTGCTTTTAATTCTTCATCCTCTTCATAAAATTTCTTGGGATCATATCCCTGCTGTTTTAACTCTTCAATTCCTTCCACCGTTTTTCCAAAAATGAAAATATTATCATCTCCTACCTCTTCATGAATCTCAACATTGGCACCATCTAGTGTTCCCATTGTTACCGCCCCATTAAGGGCAAATTTCATATTTCCTGTACCGGATGCTTCTTTTCCTGCCGTAGAAATTTGTTCTGATAAATCGGTCGCTGGAATTATTTTTTCTGCGATCGAAACGCCATAGTTAGGAAGATATGCAATTTTGAGCTTGTTCTTAATTCGCTCATCCTGATTGATCCGGTCCCCCACTAGGTTAATGGCATGAATAATTACTTTTGCTAAATGATAGCCTGGTGCCGCTTTTGCACCGAAAATAAATACTCTCGAGGGAATATCCAAATCCGGATTTTTCAAAAGTCTGCGGTACAAAGTTAAAATATGCAAAAGGTTCAAATGTTGACGCTTGTATTCATGCAGGCGTTTAATTTGCGTATCAAAAATTGCATCTGATTGGATCGATAATCCCATTTCGTCCTTAATCACTTTTGCCAAACGATCTTTACTCGCCTTTTTAATCGCAAGAAATTGTTGCTGAAATAAAGGGTCATCTGCCACTTTTTCTAGTCCCCTCAATTTGCTCAAATCAGTAACCCACTCGTCCCCCACAACTGATGTTACTAAATCTGATAACTCCTGATTACAACTGAGCAACCAACGGCGTGGAGTGATGCCATTGGTTTTATTGTTAAAGCGATTGGGGTAAAGTTCGGCAAAATCCTTAAGAAGTCTTTCTTGGAGTAATTTTGTATGTAATGCTGCGACACCATTTACAGAATGACTGCCCACAACGGAAAGGAAAGCCATTCTAATTTGCCCGTCTGCAATAATTGCCATCCGGTGATGTCTGTCATGTTCATTGGGCCATTTCTGAACTAATTCCTTTTCCACAAACCTTCGATTAATTTCTCGAACAATATCCAAGTGACGAGGAAGAACCTTTGCAAAAAGTCCCTCACTCCATGTTTCTAAAGCTTCCGGTAAAAGCGTATGGTTGGTGTAAGCAAAAGTTCGTTGTACCAGAGCCCAGGACATATCCCAGCTTAAATGTTCCACATCCAAAAAGATTCTCATCAGTTCAAGAATCGCAACCGCAGGATGGGTATCATTTAATTGAATCACCGCCTGCTTCGGAAAATCTTCCCAATTTCGTTCTTTCTTGTGAAATCTTCTAATTATATCTTGGAGAGAACAGGATACGAAAAAATACTGCTGAACAAGTCGTAATTCTTTACCGCTTTCTGTCTCGTCGTTCGGGTAAAGAACTTTTGAGATTGTTTCACCCATCGCCTTTTCACGAACTGCTTCCACATAGCCACCTTGGTTGAAAATTTGGAAATCAAGTTGTTCTGATGCTTTTGATTCCCATAAACGAAGAAAATTTACCGTCTTTGCACCGTATCCGACAATTGGTAAATCATAGGGTATACCTTCCACCTCTTTTGTACCCACCCACTGGGGAGAATAATTCCCCAGGTCGTCGTAAGAATGTTCAACCTGACCGTAAAGCTGAATCTTTTGCGAATATTGCGGACGAATAATTTCCCAAGGATTACCGTTTTTTAACCAATCATCCGGTTTTTCAATTTGTCTACCATTATCAAATTCTTGTTTAAACAAACCAAATTGATAGTGAATGCCATAGCCAATCGCAGGCAGGTCCATAGTCGCCATTGAATCAAGGAAACATGCGGCTAATCGGCCTAATCCACCATTCCCCAGTCCCATGTCATGCTCTTCCTCGGAAAGAACATCCAATTGGAAGCCTAGTTCTGAAAGAGCTTCTTCCACGGCATGCTTCAGTCCCAAATTAGACAAATTAACATTCAGCAAGCGGCCCATCAAATACTCTAAGCTCAGGTAGTATACTCGACGGGTATCCTGCTTACTGTGCTCTTTTTGAGTCTCGATAAAACGATCGATCATCATTTCTTTAACCGCAAGGGAGGTGGCCATCCAAAGCTCAGACTTGGTGGCACTACCCAAATCACGAGCAAGAATCAGTCGTAATTGATGCTTGATCGCATCTTTTACTTCTGCAACTAGAGATTCTTCAGTTTTATCTGCGTGAATTGTAAAGGGACGAGAAAGAGTTTTTTGAGTCATTTGTAATAGTTCATATTACAATAACGCAGTCTCCATGCCAATCTTCGAATCAAAGAAAAGTTGGGTAATTTTACGGGTTTTTCAAATTCTACTCTTACTCAACGCTAAATTTATGTAAGGTAGTATGCCTGTAGGTATCACCTGGCTTTAGTACGCAACTCTTCCAGCCTTTCTCCCCCTGATGGTTGGGACTGTCCGGGAAAACCTGCGTCTCGAGGCATAAACCGGAACGAAAAGGATAGGGCTTCCCTGAATGTCCGAGATAACTACCATCCAGGTAATTACCGGAGTAAAACTGAATGCCAGGTTGATCCGTATAGATTTCCATTTTTCGGCCCGAACCAGGGTCTCGCAATGTCGCGGCATGCCTCAAATTGTCTTCTGTTCCACCCTCATTCCGAATTACCCATGTATGATCATACCCCTTCCCAAATCGTAATTGTTCGTGCTCCTGCTCAATTCGTTCACCAATAACAAAAGGTTTGGTGAAATCTAGTGGAGTTCCAGAAACCTTCGAGATAGAAGTGGGTATGTTGGTCTCATCTGTCGCCACAAATTTATCTGCAAATAAGGTGAGTTGATGATCAAGAATTGTGGAATCACCCTCCCCTGCCAGATTGAAATAGGTATGATTGGTAAGATTTAAGACAGTTTCTTTGTCGCAAGTGGCGGAATATTCAATCTTCAATTCATTCTCATTGGTTAAAGTATAAGTAACTTTCGAGACTAAGTTTCCGGGATAACCCTCATCCCCGTCCGGACTTCTCATGGTAAAAACAACACCTGTACCTACATCTTTTATTTTTGCATTCCAAACGATCTTATCAAATCCACGCTCACCTCCATGAAGGTGATTCACTCCATTATTAACAGCTAATTGGTATTCTTTTCCATTTAAAGAAAACTTCCCCTTTGCGATCCGGTTTGCATATCGACCCGCAGTAGAACCAAAATAGGGGCTTTTTTCACGATAATCTTTGAGGTTCGAAAAACCGAGAGAAACATTTTCCAATTTTCCGTCTCGATTAGGGACTACGATTTCCTTCACTGTTGCACCGTAATCTAGTAAGCTAACCTGCATCTTATTGGCATTGGTCAGAACAAATAAACTAACTTTTTCTCCGTTCGGCATTTCCCCAAATGTTTTCTTTGCGACTGTCATTGCTTTGTTTTGTGATTTTGTATTTTCGCTTAATCCCAATTGTTCCCGACCCTTCTCGTAAGCAAATTTACTTTTTTCCGTAAGGTAAGATTTACTTTTTACGAATCCATCTTTGGTTTTCTGAGTAATTTCAGATACTGTGCACCCGAAAGATAGAAAAATTACTATGGAAATGAATATAGATTGGTTGAATATAATTTTCATACTCTATTTCTGTATTCAAAATAGTATATTTGAAAGAAAAAAATTAGATTTTTCTTCGAAATCGGGTTTCAAAATCACGAATCGGAAGTTCGTAATAGATCGGCCGTCCCTGCGGACAGGTGTAAGGATTACGACAGGAGAGCAGTTGATTTGCCATTCGTACAATTTCGTTCTCAGAAAAAGTTTCTTTCGCTCCAGGGTTCTTAGTTGCCTGCTTAATCATTGCCTCCTTTGCATACATCACAATTTTACTTTCTCCTCCTGACTCACTGGCAATTTCTAAAAAATCTCGTAGATAAGACACTGCTTTCTCAGGATCAAGCCAAGTGGGACATGCTTCTAATCGGAAGAAATTACGACCAAACTCTTCAATTACAAATCCAATTTCAACCAATTGAGGAAGAGATTTTTGTAAAAAAGCACTTTCTACTCCATCCAATTCAATCGACTCGGACAGGAGAAGGGACTGGCTTCCGACCTTTTGATTTTTTTCAAATGAATCTTCCAGTGCTTCAAAGCGAATTCGTTCATAAGCAGATCGACAATGAAAAACGACAACCCCATGAGTGGTAATGAATAAAGCCATACTCCCATGACTATGATCCACCAATCGCCAAGTTACATTGGGATCTCCTCGTAATCCAACCACTGGTTTGACAGGTTCTTTCGAATTGGTATCTGCTCGATCTTCAATATCTGAAGTTTTCTTGATTGATGGATTACTGGCTAAAGCGCCAGGCAAAAATTCAAACTCTGGTTTTGATTCGACAATATGGGAAGATTGAGGAAATGAAGAAGGTTTAAACTTCTCGAATATTCGATCGTCTATTTTAGGAACCATCCGTCCGGAGAGAGAATCTTTTTCAAGTTCGATCTTCTTGATCTCCCTCGATCTTTTCCCCGAGAGTTCCTGAATCGATTGGAGTATGGACTCAATCAGAAATCCCCGGACTTTCATGTCTTCTCGAAAGCGAAGTTCACGCTTTGCAGGATGTATGTTCACATCCACTAAACTTGAATCAATAGTAAGAAATAAAACTGCGGGAGGAAACCGTCCCTTAGGGGCATAGGTATGATAAGCTTCCAGTAAAGCATACGACATCGTCTTGCTTTCCACAGGTCGACGGTTCACATAGAAGAGCATCTCCTTCCTTGTGGGGCGACTGTACCCTGGCTTTCCCAACAAACCGCCCAGATTCATACCCTCTGTCTGCACTTCGATGGGGGCAAGGCACTCCGATAACGACTTACCAAAGATCTCTCGCACTCGATCAATCAAATTCTCACAGGCAGGTGAGCGAAATAAAGTGCGTGCACCCTCAATAAGAGAAAACGTAATTTGGGGGTGTGCTAATGCATATAATTTAGCCAAATGAATAATGTGGGAAGATTCGGTAACCTCCGTCTTGAGGAATTTTCGCCGACCCGGAACGGAGTTAAACAGATGAGCCACTTCAATCCGTGTCCCCTGAGGCATTCCACATTCTTTGACATGAATCATTTTACCTCCATTGATGAGAATTTCATTCCCTTCAGAACTATTTTTTGCACGACTCCTTAAAGTAAACCGGCTCACACTGGAAATAGAAGGCAATGCTTCTCCCCTAAAGCCAAACGTTTGAATTTCATCGAGATCGCTTGCCTTACGAATTTTGCTGGTTGCGTGTCTCTCCAAGCAAAGCAGTGCCTGGTCAGGATCCATACCTACCCCGTCATCTTCGACCCTCAAATAAGACTTCCCTCCATTTCTAAATTCTATTTCAATCTTATTCGCTCCAGCGTCTATACTATTTTCAATTAATTCCTTGGCTACTGCCGCTGGTCTCTCCACCACCTCCCCTGCAGCAATTTGATTTGCTACACGATCGGGAAGTATTCGGATTTTTGACATTACCATTTCGTAAGGCTAACCCACATTTCTGCCAATTGGAAAATACAAAAAAATTATATTCATGCTTGGGAAAAACCTCCTTCTCTGACATGGAATAAAGTAATGCCTAATCAATTATCTGATCAACCCAGCCTTTATTTGCAACAACATGCCGACCAACCTGTCAATTGGGTACCATGGTCAGAAGAAGCGTTTTCTCTTGCCCGTGAACTAGATAAACCCGTTCTCATTTCAATCGGATACTCCGCCTGTCATTGGTGTCATGTTATGTCAGAAGAGTCTTTTGAAGACTCGTACGTTGCTTCAATAATGAATCGCCACTTTGTTTGCATTAAAGTAGATCGAGAAGAAAGGCCTGATGTGGATCAAACTTACCTGGAGGCTATTCACATGTTCAATCAGTCAGCGGGCTGGCCTCTCAATGTATTTTGCTTACCCGATGGACGCCCATTCTGGGGAGGTACTTTTTTTCCAAAAGAAGATCAGGGACAAGGAATCGTTCCCTGGCCTCAAGTTCTTATGCGAATTGCCGATCATTTCAAAAGAGAAAGAGAAGAATTGGAAGAAAATGCTTCGAATGTGGTCAGTAATTTACTACATGCAAATAATGGACTTTCCTCCGGTGAGAATGAATGGAACAATGAACTCCTCTTGCACTCAGCGAAAGCAATTTGTGATAGCCATGACGACCAAGATGGTGGATTTACTCCCGCTCCTAAATTTCCTTCGCCAATGAAGATTGATTTCTTACTCGCCATTCGCGAATCACAAGCGGTTCGATTTAATAAAACACTTGCACAAAAAATTGATTTTTCAGTTCAAACAACTTTGACAAAAATGGGTAGTGGTGGGATGTACGATCAGATTGGAGGTGGATTTTTTCGCTACAGTGTGGATACACAATGGCTTGTTCCACACTTTGAAAAAATGCTTTATGATAATGCATTACTTCTTTCAACTTATTCCAAGGCGCATCAACGATTTGCTTCACCATTATATAAAGAAATCGTTTATCAGACTATCGACTGGCTCCTTTCCGACATGAAAAATAAGAAGGGTGGGTTTTATTCTTCGGTGAATGCAGATACAGAAGAAGGAGAAGGACAATTTTATTTATTAGAATTTTCAGAACTTGCAGAGGTCTTAAAGCCCGATGAGATAAAGGAATTCATTTCTCACTATAAGATGAA